>Ga0306925_10006229_pt1 | contig 11058 bp, 10 predicted proteins | sample flu12Cox44000176_FD_203755 | JGI IMG/M metagenome (GOLD analysis project Ga0306925, IMG submission 203755) | Lab enrichment of tropical soil microbial communities from Luquillo Experimental Forest, Puerto Rico - flux8day.12C.oxic.44.000.176 (v2)... | ecosystem: Environmental > Terrestrial >...
GCGTCCGCCGCAGCTGAGACGGCGTAGAGGTGCCGGGGATGCGATGGTGATTCGACCAGCAGTGGTTGATCGAGACCATAATGTGCCGCCGGCAGTGCAACTGTATCCAAGGCTTCGGTCGGGCCGCTCGCCGCTGCGGGGGCAATCGCTGCTACCGCAACCGATTGGTGCAGCGCCTCGACCGTCGTCGCCGCGTGCAGCGACAGGATCGACCGCCGCACAAAGACGCCCTTCAGAACCGGCGGGTACCCGGGGTTTTTGCTGGCGCTCGCCTGCACCATCGCGGCGGCGACCTGAGCGTAGAAATTGGATACGACTGGGGCCTGTCGGGCGCCGGCGACCAGGATATCGCCCATATCCTGACTGACCGCGAGCAGCTCCTGTTCCGTCGGCGAGGCGGCGTTGGCGGCCTTCGCAGCCAGCATTCCGGCCAGCGCCTCGAAAAAAGCCCCGGTGAATACCCGGGAGAACGAGTGCGGTTCGGACGAGAGCTGCGCCGCCGGGGCCATCTGAGGGAGGTTTATCGGGTCTTGATAAGTGAAGGAATTGACGGCGTTGCGCAGGCAGTCGGGGTTCACGGCATCGGGGTGTTGAGCCCGGATCGCTGTCCCGAGCTGTTCGGCAAGCCGGGACAGACGCGAGCTCTGGTAGAGGTGGCCGCCCGTGTCATGCAGGATCGCGGTGCGCAGCGATTGCAGCTGCAGCGCCGACGAAATGGCGCTCATATCGCCAAAGGACTCGTGAAAGGCCGCCGCCTCATGGCTCGCGGCACCCCAAAGCTGCGGCTTAATCGCGTCCAGTATGGCGTGGCCCATCTCGTGACAGACGATGTCGGGACTCTCGCCGGAATACACCGTCCCCGAAGGTGCGGGGCCATGAAAGAAGTTCAGCGCCCGCCTGTCGTAATAGGCGTTCAGGTCGACACCTTCGTCGAGCAGCACCGGCAGACGCGCTCCCACCTCCCAATTCCCCGAAGGCAGCCGTGGCGCCCAGAAATCCGCACCCCGGCGCAGCGCCTCGGCAGCCGTCCAGTATCGGAAGCTCGCCGTACCGGGCTGGGCGCCGGGCGTCGGCGCTCTTCCGGGAAAATTATATGCAAGCGGGCGCTTAGAAGGGTCGGGGAGTGGCCGGGTTACCTGGATGCCCGATTCCGGATCATCCTCCCAAGCCGACACCTGCTGAGCGGCGGCAGCCGTGACGGCGTTACCTCTAGTTGTAGCACCACGTGATCGTGTCGAGCGCGCCATGTGTTTCCCCCTTCGTTTGGTGACTGCTTCTTATTCGCCTGCGTGAGTGCATTTTCAGCGCGCGCATGTTACGGCACTACAAGGCTGGAGCAATGAGAGTTTTGCCCGACACACGCTTCTTGCTTGCCAGTGGCGCTGATTGACGGGAAATCGGCCTCTGGTCCTGGCGCTCATCTGTCGCACTCAGTTCGTGATGTTGCCGCTGCACGACTATAGCTGTACCGTCGGAGCATCTGAGCCTCGCCGGCTGCTTGCGAGCTTCAGTACGGCTCGCGCACAAAAATAAAGGTCGTACCGGTCACGATCGGGGCGCTGGCGCCGACAAAGGACACGGTGGCGTCTTTGACCTGGCGCGAGCCGGCGCGGCCGGAGGCCTGCAATGCTCCTTCGATGATGTGCCAGAGGCCGTGGATGCGGCCGGTGCCAAGGCTGCCGCCAAAGGTGTTGAGCGGCAATTCGCCGTCTAGCTCGACGCGGCCGTCCTGGATAAAGTCGAGCGCCGTGCCTTGCTCGCAGAAACCGTAGGATTCGAGACCGTAGATCACCGAGGCCGAGAAGCCGTCATAGATCTGGGCGACGTCGACATCCTGCGGGCCAAAGCCGGAGCGCTCCCAGGTCAGTTTCGCCGAGCTGCGGCCGCCTTCCATGTAATCGGCAAGACTGCCGATGCGGCCCGCCACCTCGAAATGCAGCCGCTGACCGTAACCCGCCAGATAGGCCGGCCGCGGGTTCAGATCGCGCGCCCGGTCCGCAGTCGTCAAGACGATCGCGACCGCTCCCTGCACCGGGATGTCGCAATCAAACAGGCAAAACGGATAGGCCACCATCCGCGAGTTCAGGTAATCCTCGCGCGTCAGCGGTGTGCCGTAGAAATAGGCGTGCGGGTTGTGTTGGGTGTGGCGGCGCTGGGTCACCGCCAATGTCGCCATCTTCTCGCGGTTCTGGTTGTGCCGCTCGAGCCAGCGGGTATAGGCGACCGCCATCCCCTGCCCTGGCCCGCCAAAACCGTAGGGTGCGGTGAACTGCGCCGCCCCCTGCGCGTAGGCGCCGGGCAGGTTCTGGTACGTGCCGCGCGGGTTGTGCATTGCCCGCCACACCACCGCGTAGTTGCACACCCCGGCGAGCAACGCGTTGACCGCCTGCTGCACGGCACCGCCGATATTCACCGTGCCGACCTGGATATGCCAGCTGAGATTGGGCAATTTCAGCATCGCCATCATGCAGTTGACCGACACGATCGAGATGCCGTCGACCTCGGCGTGGCCGGTCGCCGGCAATTCCGGATATGTCGCCAGACCGTCGATGTCGGACATCTGCAATCCGGAATCGGCGACCGCCTCGTTGACCGCAGTCAGCGCATGGACGGCGAGCGGAATCTCGGCCGAGCGCGTGACTTTCGAGAAACCCACGCCGCTGACCGCGACCTTGCACCGGTTCTCCCACATGCGACCTCACTTGGCCGGCAATCGTGCTGGCACATTGGATTCGTCACCTCGCGAAGGCGGGGGGCCAGGGGCCAGCAACGTAGCACTTGCCCTAGATTCCCGCTTTCGTGGGAATGACGCAGAAGAGACTGCGCGATGTGTGGTACCCCTTATTCGTTGGACGTCGTAGGCGCCAGCCGGAACTGCGGCAAGGTGATGTCGTCGTTCAGCTTTTCGAAGACGATTTCGACGCGCCGCCCGACCTTCACTTCGGTGTAGGGAACTCCAAGCAAATTGCCCGCCATCAGCGCGCTCTGCGCTTCGTCGAGCTCGACGATCATGCTGGCATACGGCACGGCCGAAGCGAAACGCTTGTCCCCGGTGTGGTACATGATCGTGTAGGCGTGGATCGTACCGGTGCCGCGCACCGGCTCGAACTTCAAGTCCGTCGAGACGCACCGGGTACAGGTCGGGTAGGGCGGATGCTGGAAATGCCCGCAGCTCTGGCAGCGTTGCAATTCCAGGACGCCACGCTTCGCCGCATCCCAGAACGGCTTTGTCCATTCGTTCGGCACCGGGATCGGCCGGCTCACTTGGCTCCACTCGCTCACCCTGTCCGCCCTCGCTGCCGCCACCTGATAAGCGGCCGAGTGTAGACCAAGTCGCTTTCAGCTTCGTAGGGCCATATGCTGACGGCCGGCGGTTGGCCTTTGGAGGAAGAGACTGATGAAACCGGAAATGGTGGGCATGTCGTCGGCGCGGCTGGCGCGGCTCGATCAGGTCATGAAGCAGCGTTATGTTGATAGCGGCCATCTGCCCGGCATGGTGGTCCACGTCTATCGCAAGGGTCAGCTCGCCCACACCGGCATCTGCGGGCAGATGGACATCGAGCGCGGCAAGCCGATGCGCGAGGACGCGATCTTCCGCATCTACTCGATGAGCAAGCCGATCACCGCGGTGGCCCTGATGATGCTGGTCGAAGAGGGCCTGATCGGCCTCGACGATGCCGTGCACAGCCACATTCCGGCCTGGGGAAATCTCGGGGTGTATGCCAGCGGCATGCCGTCATTGCTGCCTGACGCGCCGCCCGGCTTTGTGACGACGCCGACCTTGCGGCCGATGAAGGTCGTCGACCTCGCGACCCACACCTCGGGTCTCACCTATGGCTTCATGATGCGCAGTGCGGTCGATGCCGCCTACCGCAGGGCGAAGGTGACCGACCGCGAGAGCCCGGGCGGTCTGCATGGCATGGTCGAGCAGCTGGCGCAAATCCCGCTCGATTTCTCCCCGGGAACCGCCTGGAACTATTCGGTGGCGATCGATGTGCTCGGCTACCTCGTCGAGAAGCTGTCCGGGATCAGCTTTGGAGAGTTTCTGCGAACTCGGCTGTTCGAGCCGCTCGGCATGAACGACACCGCGTTCTGGGTGCCGTCGGACAAGATCGAGAGGTTCAGCTCCTGCTATCAGCCCGAGCCCGTGCGTGGGCTAAAGCTGCAGGACGACGCCCGGAGCAGCACCTACGCCAAACCGCCAAAGCTGGAATCGGGCGGCGGCGGCCTGGTGTCGACGGCGCGCGACTATCTGCGCTTCTGCCGCATGATGCTGAACCGCGGCACACTCGACGGCGTGCAGATCCTCAGTCCCAAGACCGTGGCGCTGTTCAGCCTCAACTACCTGCCCGACGGCCGGGAGATCGCCGACATGGCATTGCCCGGCATGTTCAGCGAGTCAGGCTATGCCGGTGTCGGCTTCTCGATCGGCTGCGGCGTCAATGTCGACGTCGCCAAAACCCGGCTGCCGGGCTCGGTCGGCGAGTATTTCTGGGGTGGTGCTGCAGCGACTGCATTCTGGGTCGATCCCAAGGAAGAGCTGACGGTCGTCTTCATGACCCAGGTCATCGGCAGCGAGGCGCGGCTGACCCTGCGCCGCGATTTGCGCACCCTGGTCTATTCGGCGATGACGGAATCCTTCGCGTAGTCGAAAATCAGGAACCGACGATATGCCGTACGACATTCCTCCTCCGAGCAAGCTTCCCGAGCCCGGATATTACTACCACTTCAAACATGACCCGGCTGGGCCGCTGAACAACTACGCCTATTATATTTATGGTGTCGGCCACCACACTGAGGAGGATTGCCGAAGCGAAGACGCCTTCATGCAAGTATACCGGCCATTATACGAGGAGGCATATGCCTATCGGAACGGCGGGCTCTTCGACCTGCGCCCGTTGCACATGTTCTTCAAACCGGCCGAGTGGGAGGGAAAGACGGTGCCGCGGTTCACCAGGATCGTCGACGCCGAGGTGATTGCACAATTAAAGGCGATCAAGGCGCGCATGTATCCGGACCCGTAACAGGCTCCAGAGAATTGTGGCTCCTCGCGCCGCTCGTGGCGTCGTGGGCGGCCACCAGCTCACGGAGGCGCGGGATCAGCTCCTCGCCATGCTGGACGGTGTCGGGCCGGGGATCGTAGCCGCGGATCAACAGGCTGGTCGCGCCGAGCTTGTAGTATTCGAGCAGCGCCTTGGCGACCGTTTCGGGGGTGCCGACGAGCGCAGTCGAGTTCCCTTGAGCACCCGTTGCGGCGGCGAGCGATGTCCACAAACACGTGTCGTGCACCTCGGCCTCGGCGGCGGCCTGCAATAGCCGCTGCGAGCCGATGTTCTGGCGCTTTGGCGCGGGAGCCCCGCCGCGGTTGATACGCACCCGGTCGAGAATGGCTCTCGCGCGGTCCCAGGCTTGGCCCCCGGTCGCCGCCAGGATCGGGCGGGTCGACAGGCTGAAGGCCGGGTTGCGCCCAGACAGCGCCGCCTCCCGCCGCACGCGGTCCATGAACAGTGCGGTATCCTTCAGCGGCTCGCCCCACAGCATGTAGACATCGACATGCGGAGCCAACGCGCGGATCGCGTCGTCCGAGCCGCCGCCGCCATAGATTGGGATGTGCGGCTGCTGCCGGCAGCGGATTTCCGCATAAGTCCCGCGGGTCCGGTAGAACTCGCCCTCATGGTCGAAGGGTGCGGGCTCGGTCCAGGTTCGGCGCAACAGCGAGACATACTCGCCGGTGCGGCGGTAGCGGGCCTCATGGCCGGTCCAGTCGCCGTCTTTGGCCTGCTCCGTGTCGCTGCCGCCGGTAATGATGTGCACCGCCAGCCGGCCTTGGCTCAGCTGGTCCAAGGTCGCGAATTTGCGGGCGGCGACCGGCGGCGCCACGAACCCCGGCCGGTGCGCCAACAGGAAACCCAGCCGATCGGTGACCGATGCGGCGTGCGCTCCGACCAGGAAGCCGTCGGGCGCGTCCGAGAAATAGCCGATCAGCACGCGGTCGAAGCCGGCGCGCTCGTGAATGCGTGCGGTTTCGGCGATGACCCCAGGATCAAAGGGAGGTCCCGACGGCGGAATGATCTCGGACGAGACCCGCGGCGCTATCCAGCCGATCATCTCGACAGGCATGGCAATGCCTTTCGGGGATGCGGCAGCGCTGCAGCCTCTGCCACGAGTTTACAGCGGCACCATGCCCATCCAGAACATCGTCTTGTCGCCGACATCGACATCGTATTTGCGCGCGAAAGCCAGCTTGCCGTCATCGCCGATGCGAAACACCGACAGCCCGGCGGGCAATGTCTTAATCGCGTCGCCGTCCCGCACATTGACCGGCAGATTGTGCTGCGCGACCAGCATTCTGCCGCTCGGGTCGATGTGAAAGGTGCGCGGGTGGATCTTTTGCGTCTCGATGTGCTGGATCGAGGTCGGCTCGCCGGTCGATTGATTGATCGAATACACGACAATGCTGTTTTCACCACCTTTAAATACTTGCTTGCCCTGAAATTCGACTGTGGCCTGGGCGCGGTTCGCCGCGTATAGAAAGCGGCCGTTTGGATGGACGTGGACCGTTCCGGCCGCCTGTCGCGCCCTGATATTGTTCGGCTCGGCCAGCGTTTCGGCGCGGTAGGCGATATCGGGTTTGATCCTGCCGTTCTCCATCAAATAGGTGTACATCTTGTTCTGCGTTTCGATCGACACGTACATCCACGGCTTCGTGGGATGGAAATCGAGGTGCCGCGGGCCGAATTCCTTCCCGCCGTTCGGCGCGATAGACACCTCGTTGGTCAGTACCCCGTCCTTGTAATCGAAGACTTTCAGCGCGCCCGGGTCTTCGGCCTTGGTCGGGGTACCTTCGTTGCCGCGGGTCACCAGAATGGCGAGCCGGTTGTCCGGGCTCACTCGCACCTGATGGGCGAAAATGCCGGCGTCGATCGGGCCCGGCTGGTTGACCTCTTCGCCTGGGGTGAGGTCCTCGTTGATGCGGTAGATGTGCAGCGCGCTCGGGTTGTTGAACGCCACCAGGATATTTCGCGATGGAATATCCGCGGTCATATGAATCGGGCGCGTCGGCAGCCGTATCGGCGCGCCGTGTGGGGTCAGCGCGCCGCTCGCCGGATCGATACGAAAGGCAGTGACGTGATGCTCGGTCCCGGCCGTGCCATAGCCCGAGGCGCTGCTGCTGGTCGCGACATACAGATAACCTCTCGAGACGTGCGGCCAAGCATATTGCACACTAGCGGGCAATGTGACCGTCCCACGCTTGATCAGCTCCAAGCCGGCGACATCGACGTCATAGTGCGTCAGATCGGCTCCGACATTTGCGTAGAGCGCGACTTTCCGGGTTGAGGAAGCGGAAGATTGTTCGGGCATGGTGAGGCCGCCTGCGAAAACTGATGCTCAGGGCGATTTAGCGTCTCGCCGAGGCGTTGCGGCAACAAGATTCGGATCGTCGGGGACATCCGGAGATGGACCCGAGCCCGCGTCTGCGCTAACCATCATCAAGGAACCGGCCGCCAGCCGGCTGGCTGCCTGCAATGACAAGGAGGTAACGACGATGGCCTATGAAGGCATGATTGCCGAGACGATCACGATCAGCGGCGACAAGAACGAGCCGATCTCGGCCTATGTTGCGCGGCCGTTGGGTGCGGGGCCGTTCCCCGGCATGGTGCTGCTGCATCACGCGCCGGGCTGGGACGAGTGGTACCGCGAGGCGACCCGCAAATTCGCGCATCACGGCTATGTCGCGATCAGCCCCAACCTTTATCACCGCGCCGGCGAAGGCAACGCCGACGATGTCGCCGCCAAAGTGCGCGCCGAGGGCGGCGTCCCCGATGCCCAGGTCATCGGCGACACCGAGGGTTCGGTCAAATGGCTGCGCGCCCAGCCCTGGCTCAACGGCAAGGTCGGCGTGTTCGGCACCTGCTCGGGCGGACGGCAAACCTTTCTTTATGCCTGCAACACCAAGAGCATCAACGCCGCCTGCGAGCTGTGGGGCGGCCGGGTGGTGATGAGCAAGGAAGAATTGAACCCGAAGCAGCCAAAGGCGCCGATCGACTTTACCAAGGACCTGTCCTGCCCGTTGCTCGGTCTCTTTGGCAATGAGGACCGCGCGCCGACCCCGGAGCAGGTCAACCAGCACGAGGCCGAGCTAAAGAAGCACGGCAAGAAATACGAATTCCACCGCTATGACGGTGCCGGGCACGGCTTCTTCTATTATGACCGGCCGGCCTACCGCATCGAGCAGGCGGTGGACGGCTGGAAGAAGGTGTTTGGCTTCCTTGAGAAGCACCTCGCCAAATAAATCCTGCCAAGGCGACATAATATGTGCACCTCGATCGTCGAGATCGTCGGCGCCGAGGGTGCCGGCAAGAGTGGTGACGGGTGGTTTGAGCTCACCCACTCGGTGGTGTCCTACGACCACCCGCACCACGCCCTGCTGGAAGAGGCGATTACCATCGATTTTGTCAATGCCGCCCTCCCGCCGGGCAAGCGGGTCGCGGTCGAGCTGACCCTCGGGTCGGCCAAAGAGCTGAGTGGTGCGCTGGCCCGGGCAATCGCCGCCGCCGAGATCGAGGAGGGCGAACGCTCGCAGCGGATATCAGCGTCGGCGGGCCCGCCCCTCTAGCAAAGACCGGCTGACCCGCCCGCTCGCCGGCTGCGGGCGACCTTGGCGCCTCCAGCCGGGCCGAATTTTTCAGTCGCCCGACCCAGTCGGGATGAACTGAAAATCCTCGGTCGGCACCGCCTCGAAAAACGCCTTGTGCTCGCTCTGCGGGAAGGGCCACAGGACTAGGTTGGGCTGCCGGCTGGTGTACCAGTTCTTGCAGCCGCCGACCCAAACGGTACCGGGAAAGGCGGCGTCGAGCCGGGCGAGGAATTTCTCGGTAGCGGCGGCGGTCGGCGCCACTGCGGCGCGGCGGGCGCGGGCCTCGGCGATCAGTCGCATGATGCAGGCGATCTCCTGGTCGAGGCCGAGCGGCACGGGCACATTGTTGACCGGAGCAAAGGGTCCATAGAGCATGAACAGGTTCGGAAAGCCCGGCAGCGCGATGCCGCCATAGGAATAGATTCTCTCCTTCCAGGCCTCGGCGATCGTCGTGCCGTTGAGGCCGGTCACCACCATAGGCCGCATATAGGCATGCGCATCGAAGCCGGTGGCGTAGACCAGCACGTCGAGCTCCACCCGTGTGCCGTCGGCCATGACCACGCCATCGGGCACGATGCGGGCGACCTCGCCTTTGACGATATGCGCGTTTGGCAGCTGCACTGCTTCATAGTAGTTCCGGTCGGATTTCGGGATGCGCGTGCAGCCGAGATTGTAGTCGGGCGTCAGCTTGCGCTTGAGCTCGGGGTCCTTGATGCAGTCGAGAAATGACCGGTATTCGCGCTCCATTGCCTCGCGCTGCGGCCCGGGCTCGAGGCGCCAGCGGTCGCCCTCGTTGATCAGCTGCCACAGCCGGCGCTGCTCGCGGCCATAGGCAAACGGCAGCCGCAATTTCAGCCGCTCCGGCCAGGTCGAATAGGGGTTGTCGCGAATATGGACCCATTGCGCTCGGCGAATGAGCTGGGTGACGTCGCATCCCGCCCAGCCGAGCGCCTCGGTGATCTGCACACCGCTGGCGCCGCTGCCGATGACACCCCAGCGCTTGCCGTCATACGGCACGCTGTGGTCCCAGCGGGAGGAGTGGAAGGAGGGGCCGGCAAAGCTCTCTTGCCCCGGAATATCCGGAAAGAGCGGCTTGTGCAGAAAGCCGGTGGCGCAAATGAAGACGTCGCCAATATCGGTGTTGCCGTTCGCGGTCTTGATGTGCCAGCGGCCGCCGGTGAAATGCCCGGCGGTGATCTCCTGGTTGAAGCGGATGAATTTGGTTAGGCCACGGTCGCGCGCAACTTTCTTGACGTAAGCCCAAATCTCGGTCGCCGGAGCATATTTGCGCGACCAGTCGTAGTTCGGTTGAAACGGGAATTCGTATTGCCGCGATAGGACATCGACAAAGAGACCCGGAAAGGTGTTGTCCCGCCAGGTCCCGCCGACCTCGGCGGCCTTTTCGTAGACGGTGAAATCGATGCCGGCGCGCTTCAATGTCTCGGCCATGAACAGCCCCGAGACGCCGGCACCGGCAACGACCACCCGAAACTCCCGATCAGCCATCGTCCCGCACCAGCCTCGCGAGCTCCTCGTCTGCGAAGTCTAAACTTCCCGTCGCAAGCCCGACAACCGGATGTTGCACAAAGGCAGCGCGCCCTGTAGCACCTCCAGGGACCGACAAGGGAGAGCGGTAATGACGTCACGCGTGCCGATGGTATCGCTCGAACGCGCCCGCGAGCTCGGCGAGGCGATGGGCATGCCGGCGCGGCGCACTCAGAGCGAGGCGTTTCGCGTGATCGCCAACAATCCCGGTGTGGCCCGGGTCGCGTATGGCCAATTGATCCAGCTGCTCGAGAACAACAAGCTCGACACCCGGCTGCGCGAGCTGATGATCATGCGGATCGGCTGGGTCACCGGCTCGGCTTACGAGTGGACGCAGCATTGGCGGGTGGCGACCACCGCCGGGATCCCGCCCGAGGATCTTCAGGCGGTCCGCGACTGGCGGAGCTCCCCGCGATTGACGGCGGCGGACAAGGCGATCCTGGCCGCCACCGACGAATGTCTCGCCGGCAAATCCATCTCGGATGCTGCCTGGACCGAGGTCGCGAAACACGTCACCGAGCCGGGACAGCAGGTCGAATTTGTCATCGCCATGGGCAACTGGATGATGTTTTCGCTGTTGTTCCGAAACCTGCGCATCCCGCTGGGCGACGGTGTGATGGTCTGGCCGCCCGATGGTCTGGCGTCACCGGCAGCGGCAGGATAGCCTGAGGCGGCAGGAGAAGCAGATGGACACATTGATGGCCGAAGAGACGCGCTTGCCGGCAGATATCGACGCACAACCGCTGGTACAGGCGGCGGCGGCCCTGCATGCCGTGCTCCGCAAAAATCATGACGAGATCGAGCGCGAGCAGCGCATGCCGCCGGCGCTGTTCGGACAATTGCGCGAAGCCGGCTTTTACAAGATGGTGATTCCG
>Ga0306925_10006230_pt1 | contig 11057 bp, 6 predicted proteins | sample flu12Cox44000176_FD_203755 | JGI IMG/M metagenome (GOLD analysis project Ga0306925, IMG submission 203755) | Lab enrichment of tropical soil microbial communities from Luquillo Experimental Forest, Puerto Rico - flux8day.12C.oxic.44.000.176 (v2)... | ecosystem: Environmental > Terrestrial > Soil...
AAAGGTCAGAGCCATTTCCGTCGACTATTGTCCTGTACTCTGACATCTGACATCTGTCATTTACTGAAGGTAGTCTGGTGCAGGAAAGCATTACCGGAGTGCCGGGGCGCTACTGGCATCGCCTTGCCGACGGGCGTATTCAGTGCGACCTCTGTCCGCGGTACTGCCGGCTCAATGACGGCCAGCGCGGCCTGTGCTTCGTACGCGCTCGCGCCGGCGATGGCATCGTACTCACGACCTATGGCCGCTCGTCCGGCTTCTGCATCGACCCGATTGAGAAGAAGCCGCTCAACCATTTCCTTCCGGGGACGCCGGTCCTCTCCTTTGGCACCGCGGGCTGCAATCTCACCTGCAAGTTCTGCCAGAACTGGAGCATCTCCAAGGCGCGCGCGCTCGACCGCGTGCAGGAATATGCTTCGCCCGAGGCGATCGCCGAGGCAGCAGTCAGGCACGGCTGCCGATCGGTCGCCTTCACATACAATGACCCCGTGATCTTCCTCGAATATGCCGTCGACGTCGCTGCAGCCTGTCGAGCGCGCGACATCAGAACGGTGGCGGTGAGCGCCGGCTACATCAGCGCGGAGCCGCGGCGCGAATTTTTCCGTCACATGGACGCGGCCAATATCGACCTCAAGGGATTCACCGAGCATTTCTACCGCAACCTCTGCTCGGGGAAGCTTGACGCGGTGCTCGACACGCTCGTCTATCTCAAGCACGAGACAAAGGTCTGGTTCGAGATCACGACTCTGCTCATTCCCGGCGAGAACGACGAGCCGGCCGAGGTCGATGCGCTCGCTGGCTGGGTGATGGAGCATCTGGGCCCGGACGTGCCGCTGCATTTCACGGCTTTCCATCCGGACTGGAAAATGCAGGAGACACCGGCCACTCCGCCCGCGACGCTGAAGCTGGCGCGCCGCATCGGCAGGGAGCGCGGCCTGCGTTACGTCTACACCGGCAACATCCACGACCCGGCAGGGCAGACCACCTGCTGCCATGCCTGTGATGCGCCGCTCGTGGAGCGCGACTGGTACGACCTCACAGGCTGGAATCTCACGGTGGACGGACGCTGCGGCAACTGCGGGGCGCCGTGCGCGGGCGTGTTCGAGCGCATGCCTGGCCAATGGGGGCGGCGCCGCGCCCCAGTCCGCGTCGCGGCGCATTTGTAGGGGCGAGGCATGCCTCGCCCCTACGCAAGAGGTCGTAGGGCGGATTAGCGTTAGCGTAATCCGCCGCAGCATGGTGGGTTACGGCGCGCGCGCCGAGAAGCGCGCGCCTAACCCACCCTTCCTCTCACATCGGCTTGAAGGAGCGGTCGAGCTCGACGTCGATCAGCATGGGGCCCGCATCCTTGAGCGCCTGGCCGAGCAGATCGGTCGCCTCATGCACGGTCTTTGCGCGTTCCGCCTTGATGCCAAGCGCGCGCGCAAGCCCAACGAAATCGATCCTCGGGTTGGTAAGCTCCATGCCAACATAGCTGTCGGCCTGCTCGGCAAGGCCGCGCATGGCATGCAGGCGCTGCTTGAGGATGCGATACGAGCTGTTGTTGAAGATCACGAATATGGCGCCAATCCCGTAATGCGCCGCCGTCCACAACCCCTGGCAGGTATACATGGCGCTGCCGTCGCCGATGAGCCCGACCACCGGTCGCTCCGGCAGCGCAACCTTCACGCCCATGGCGGCCGGCAGACCCCAGCCGATGCCGCCGCCGCGCAGGCCGAAATAGCTCTGCGGATCGTCGGCCCGGATCAGTGAGCGGATGCCGGGCGCCGACGAGAGCGCCTCCTCGATGACGATCGCATCCTTAGGCAGCGTCTCCGCAATACCATTGAGCAGCGCAAGCGGCTGCACCGGAGTGACCTTGGCAAGCGCGCGCGCTTTCGCACGCAGCGCTTCGCGCTCGCCAGCGATGGCCGCGCTTGCCGTCGCGAGCCGCTCGCGCGCGAGCCCGCGTGCGGCAGCACTCATGCGCTCGCGCACGGCCGCGGTGATGTCCGGCAGCGTCGCTTTCGGGTCGCCGAGGATGGCGGCCGCAGGCGGGTAATTCTTGCCGAGCTCCCACGGATCGATGTCGAGATGGATGAGCGTGAGGCCGGGCGGCATCGGATCGACACCGGACGGCAGCGACAGGGTGAAAAGATCGGCGCCGACCGACAGCAGGAGGTCGTACTGCTCGAGCACCTTGCGCACCTCCGGCGCAAGCCGGACCATCGAGCCGCGAAACAATGGATGCGAGGAGGGAAACGAGGCGGTGTTAGGCACGAACTCGGAATAGACGGGCGCGCCGAGAAGCTCGGCAAGCTCGACGAGCTCCGCATGCGCCCGGCTCTGCGCCACCGCATCGCCCGCCATGATCACCGGCCGCCTGGCAGCGGCAAGCAGTGAAGCCGCCGTGTCAATGGCGGCGCGGTCGCCGCGTAGCCGCGGTCCAACCCGCGTGGGCGCAAGCAGATCGATGTCGCCATCGGCCTGGAAGATGTCGCCGGGAAGCGAGAGAAATACCGGCCCGGTCGGCGGCGCAAGCGCGGTCTTGGCGGCGCGATGCACGAGCCGCGGCAGGTCGGCGAGCCTGTTCACTTCCGACGACCACTTCACCAGCGGACGTGCGATGGTCGGCAGATCGGCCCAGAGAATGGGCTCGGTGGCGGTGAAGCTCTGGTCGTGCTGCCCGGCGGTGACGAGAATGGGCGCGCCTGCCTTCTGCGCGTCGTAAAGCATGCCCATGGCGTTGCCGAGCCCCGGGGCGACGTGCAGGTTGACCACGGCAAGCTTGCCGGAAGCCTGCGCATAGCCGTCCGCCATGGCGATGACGGCGGCCTCCTGCAACCCGAGCAGGTAGCGCAGCTCGTTCTCGGTCGCGAAAGCATCCATCAGCGGCAATTCCGTGGTGCCCGGATTGCCGAACATGACCTCAACGCCTTCCTGCTTGAGCACGTCGAGGAATGCGCGCTTTCCTGACATCACCGGCACTCGGCCCTCTCCCATCGCTGACTGTCGTCGGGGGAATGTTGCACCTCGGCCGGCTTCGGGAAAGTAGGAGCCGCAATGGTGCTTAACGCCTGTGGAATGACGGCACGCGCTTGCACGCGAGAGCTCCGGCCTCGCGGTGGCCTCGGCCGGTGCGGCTTTCAGATGCCGCGCCGATTTGGTTAAATGGGCAGGACGGCGGTAGCGAGCGCAAGGAACGAAGCCATGCTCAACCACAGTGCGGGCGGACGACTGAAGGCGTTCAACTTCCAGCGCTGGATCGACGACAACCAACATCTGCTGAAGCCGCCGGTCGGCAACAAGAAGGTGTTCGAGGACGGAGAGATGACCGTGCAGGTCGTCGGCGGACCGAACGAGCGCACCGACTATCACGACGATCCAGTCGAGGAATTCTTCTATCAGCTCAAGGGCGACATGGTGCTCAAGGTGGTCGAGGACGGCAGATTCTATGATGTGCCGATCCGCCAAGGCGATGTCTTCCTGCTGCCGCCGCATGTGCGCCATTCGCCACAGCGGCCGCAAGGCTCGATCGGGCTGGTGGTGGAGGCCGCGCGTCCCGGCGAGCTCGACGCCTTCGAATGGTATTGCTTCCAATGCGGCGCGCTTGTCCACCGCATCGAAGTGCAGGTGCAGCACCTGGTCAAGGACCTGCCGCCGCTTTACGAATCGTTCTATCGCGACGAGGCGGCGCGCAAATGCAAGCAGTGCGGCGCCGTTCATCCCGGCAAGAAGCCCCCGGCAGGATGGGCAACGGTGTAGCGCGGTCAGGTGAGATCCGATCAGCTGTGCGGCGCACTCGCTCTACTCCCTCTCCCCGTTCTTAACGGGGAGAGGGTTGGGGTGAGGGGCGAGGCACACTCGACAATTATCCGGGTTGAACCCAGGACGTGCCCCTCACCCCCGCCCTCTCCCCGCCCAAGCGGGGAGAGGGAGTCCGACCGAGCTTGCGGCACGATGGTGCATCAGCATCACCGAAATTACATCCAAGTCTAGCTACACGCCGTCGGCGCCGCCGTCCGCGCGCGGATCGTGCGCGGCTTCGAGCATGCCGCCGGGATGCAGCACCGCGGCACCCGCGTGCCCCATGACATCGGAATAAGGGTCGGGGAGGACCTCGACATCGTGGCCGGCGGCAGCGAGGCGGTCGACGAGATTGCCGCCAAAGCGCGCCTCCAGACGCAGGTTGGCGCGCTCGGCGCCCCAGGTGCGGCCGAGCAACCAGCGCGGCGCGTCGATGGCGTGATCGAGCGGCTGCCGGAACTGCACATGACGGGTGAAGAACGCCGCTTGCGTCTGCGGCTGCCCGTCACCGCCCATGGCGCCGTAGGCGATGATGCGGCCATCGTCGAGGACGGCGAGCGCAGGATTGAGCGTGTGAACCGGCAGGCGACCGGGTGCGAGCGCATTGAGCGCGCCGGGATCGAGCGAGAAGCTTGCGCCGCGGTTCTGCATCAGCACGCCGGTCGCCGGCAGCACCACGCCCGCGCCGAATTCCCAATACAGTGACTGGATGTAGGAGACGACAAGGCCGGAGGCATCGGCGCTGCCCATCCAGACGGTGTCGCCCGGACCTGTCGCAAGGGTCGGCTCTGCCCATCTCTGCGAAGTCTTTGCCGGCCAGGGCGCTGCCTTGCGCCGATCGATTGCCTGCGCCTGCGGATCGAGGAACGGCGCCTCGAGGAAGCGTTCGACCGGGCGCACCAGCCGGTCGGGATCGGTGACCACGGCATCGCGCACGCGCAACGCACATTTGGTGGCTTCGACAAGGCAGTGGATGTGATCGAAGCCGTCGGCTTCCTTGACACCGAGCCGATCGAATAGTGCGAGCACCATCAGGGAGGCGAGCCCCTGAGTCGGCGGCGGCGTGTTGAAGGCCGTGCCGGCCTCGAGTGCAACGCTCAGCGGTTCGGCCAGCGTGGCGCGCATGGTTTCGAGGTCGCGGCGCGTGACCGGGCAGCCCAGCCGCTCGAGATCGCCCGCGATCTCGCGCCCGACATCGCCGCGGTAGAAATCATCGAGCCCGGCGTGGGCGAGGTGATCGAGGGTGGTGGCAAGTGCTGGCTGTCTCAGCACTTGCCCGGCCTGCGGCGGCTTGCCATCGAGAAGGAACACCGGCGCGAAGCCCGGCACGGTCGCAAGCTCGGCAAGGTTCTCGGCGGTGAGACGCGCCTGGCCGCGCGAGACCGCATAGCCCTCATTAGCATGGCGGATCGCAGGCGCGAGCAGATCGGCGAGCGGCAGGCGAGCGCCGTAGGCGCGTGCCGCTTCGAGCGCGAGAATCCATCCGGCCACTGCGCCCGGGACCGTGAGCGCGGCAAGCGGTCCGCGCGCGGGAATGCTCTCGTGCTCCCGATACAGATCGGCCGTCGCATGGGCGCCGGCGCGACCGGCGGCAATGAACGCGCGCACGCGGCCCGAAGGCCCGCGGATGAGCCACATGCCGTCGCCACCGAGATGGTTCATGTGCGGATAGACGGCCGCAATGGTTGCAGCCATGGCAATCATGGCCTCGATCGCGTTGCCGCCGTCGGCGAGCACCATGCGGCCGGCCTCGACCGCCGCTTGATGGGGCGCGCAAACCACCCCTTTGCGATGGCCGCCCGTGTGGAGGTTCATGACGACGATGGAACTTTGGGTTCGTTTTGCAAAAACGACCGCGCTAGAGAGTATTCTTTCTTGAGAACAACTATAGATTGCAGATCAGGACACAACTGGAGGCTCCAAAAGCCCGCGGCGCCGCAGCAGCCCGTCGGGCGTCGGCATGCGGCCGCGAAACGCGAGATAGAGCTCGCCCGGATCCCGCGATCCGCCGGCCGCATAGACGTGATCATGCAGCTTCTTCGCGGTTGCGGGATCGAAAACGTCTCCCGTTTCCTCGAAGGCCGCAAAGGCATCCGCATCGAGCACCTCCGACCAGAGATAGCTGTAATAGGCCGCCGCATAGCCGCCGCCGAAGATGTGCGCGAAATGCGGCGGCCGGTGACGCATGACTATCTCCGGCGGCATTTCGAGCCGCGCCAACGTGGCCTGCTCGAAGGCGCTGATGTCGAGCGGCTCGTCGCCAGGTCGCGCATCCACTCCGCGCACGTGCAAATCGAGATCGAGGAGCGCGGAGGAGGAATATTCGAGCGTGGCGCAGCCCTGGTTGAAGGTGCGCGCCGCAATGAGCCGGCGCAACAGGTCCTCCGGCATGGGCTCGCCGGTGCGGTAATGGAGTGCGAAGCGGCGAAGGATTTCCGGCCGCTCCAGCCAGTGCTCGTAGAGCTGCGAAGGCAATTCCACCCAGTCCTGCAGCACCGAGGTGCCGGAGACCATGGGGTAGGTAACGTCGGAAAGGAGCCCGTGCAGGGCGTGGCCGAACTCGTGAAACAGCGTGCGCGCATCGTCGAAAGAGAGCAGCACGGGCTCGTCATCCGCCGATTTGGGAAAATTCGCCACGTTGACGATGATGGGCGCGATGTCGCCCGCGAGCTTCTCCTGCTCACGCAAACTCGTCATCCAGGCGCCGCTGTGCTTGGAGGGGCGCGCGAAGTAATCCCCGAAGAATAGTCCGCGGTGGCGCCCGTCCCGGTCGCGCACCTCCCATGCCTGCACGTCGGCATGCCACGCCTCGATGTCGGGGCGCGGCTCGAAGACGAGCCCGAACAACCGGTTCGCGGTGTCGAAGGCCGCCTCGATCATCCGCTCGAGCTGAAAATAAGGTTTGATGGTCGCCTCATCCACGTCGCAGCGCGCCTTGCGCAGCTTCTCCGCGTAGTAGCGCCAGTCCCACGGCGCGAGCGGGAAGTTCTTTCCTTCCGCCTGCACCAGCGCCTGCAAGGCCTCGCGATCGGCGAGCGCGTGCGCGCGCGCCGGCACCCACACCCGCTCAAGGAGCCCGCGCACCGCTGCAGGCGTCTTCGCCATGGCATCGTCGAGCCGGTAGTGGGCAAAGCTCGGATAGCCGAGAAGTCCTGCCCGCTCGGCGCGCAGCGCTGCCATCTCGGCAATGATGGCCTTGTTGTCGGTTGCGCCGCCGCCGTCGCCGCGCGCGATCCAGGCGCGGAAAATCTTCTCGCGCAGGTCCCGCCGCGAGGAGAACTGCAGAAAAGGCTCGACGCTCGAGCGCGCGGTGGTGACGATGTATTTCCCGGCGAGCGCGCGCTCGTCGGCCGCTGCGCGCGCGGCGGAGCGCACGAAATCGGGCAGACCTTCGAGATCCGCTTCGCCGTCGAGCTCGAGCGTGCCGGCCTGCTCGTCGGCCAGCACGTTCTGGCCGAAGTCGGTGGCAAGCGAGGCAAGCCGTTCGTTGATGGCGGCAAGCCGCTTCTTGGCCTCGGCATCAAGCGCGGCGCCGGCGCGGGTGAACATCACGTGATAGCGCTCCAGCACGCGCGCCTGCTCCGGCGTGAGCGCAAGCTCCCCGCGCGCGCGATAAATGCGATCGACGCGGGCGAACAGCGCCTCGTCCAGGAGGATGCGATTCCAGTGCTGGGCCTCGAGCGGCGCGAGCTCGCGCTCGATCTCCTGGATGTCGTCGTTGGTGTCGGCGCTGGCAATGAGCTCGAACACATCGGACACGCGCGTGAGCGCCTCGCCAGCGCTCTCCAGCGCCTCGATGGTGTTGGCGAAAGTCGGCGGTGCGTTATTCGTCGCGATGGCGGCCACCTCGCGCGAATGACCGGCGAAGGCGCGCGCGAAGGCCGGCATGAAATGGCGCGGCGCAATGCGCGCGAACGGCGGCACGCTGAACGCGCCGCTCCAGTCGGCGAGCAGGGGGTTGTCTTGAATGGCGTCCGGGGGGGCGTTGTTCATCCGGTCCATATGGGGCTTCGCTCGCCACATTGCACGCGGCTGATTGGTTTGCATCGTAGGGTGGGTTAGGCGCGCGCCTTTTTCGCGCGCGCCGTAACCCACCATTCTTCGGCGGATTACGCTAACGCTAATCCGCCCTACGAGTCCGGGCACCTTGAGCTCGCTTCCAAACGCTGCTCAAACCGCTTAGCATTCCCGTCCCTATCAAAATATCGGAAACGACCATGGCGCCGCATGCTTCCATCTCCCGCCGCCGATTCGTCCAGTCTGGTGCGGCCGGCTCGCTCGCGCTTGCCGGCGTGGGCCTGGGCCGCCCGCTGCGCGCGCAACCTGCCAAGCCAAACATCGTCTTCATCATGGCGGACGATCTCGGCTACGCCGACGTGAGCTGCTATGGCCAGCGCGACTATCTCACCCCGAACATCGATCGCCTCGCGCTCGAGGGAATGCGGTTCACGCAGGGCTACGCCAATTCCTCGGTCTGCTCGGCCACGCGCACCGCGCTGATCACCGGCCGCTACCAATATCGACTCACCGTGGGCCTGGAGGAGCCGATCAACTCCGCAACGCCGAAGACCATCGGCCTGCCGCCCGACCATCCCACGCTACCCTCGCTCCTGCACAAGGCAGGCTATGGCACCACGCTGGTCGGCAAATGGCACCTCGGCTTCCTCCCGGATTTCAGCCCGCTCAAGAGCGGCTATGACAACTTCTTTGGAATCTTTGGCGGCGCCGCCGACTATTTCAACCACGGCCCCGATTCCAGGCGCAACGGCGCCGAAGCCTACCAGCTGCACGAGCAGGAAGTGCCCATCGAGCGGCACGGCTACATGACCAACCTGCTCGGCGATCGCGCCGTGCAGACCCTCGAATCCTACGCGCGTGCGCGCGCGCCCTTCATGATGAGCCTGCATTTCACCGCTCCGCACTGGCCCTGGGAGGGCCCCGATGACGAGGAGGAGTCGCGCCGCATCCGCGACGTCTTCCACCGCGACGGCGGCACGCAGAAGACCTACGGCGCCATGGTGCAGAGTCTCGACCTCAATATCGGCCGCGTGCTCGCGGCACTCGACGCCACGGGACTCGCCGACAACAGCATTGTCGTCTTCACCAGCGACAACGGCGGCGAGCGTTTCTCCAAGACCTGGCCGTTCTCCGGCATGAAGCAGGAGCTCCTGGAAGGTGGCCTGCGCGTGCCGCACATCGTGCGCTGGCCCGGCCATGTCGCAGGCGGCTCGGTGTCGCAGCAGGTCATCATCACCATGGACTGGGTGCCGACGCTCTTGGCAGCGGCAAGCACGTCGCCGGATGCGTCATATCCCTCCGACGGCGAGGATCTTGGTCCGACCCTTGGCGGCCGCGCCGTGCTCCATCCGCGCAAGCTCTACTGGCGCTACAAGGCGGGCGCGCAGCGCGCGGTCCGCGAAGCGGACTGGAAATATCTGCGCATCGCCGGCAACGAGTTCCTGTTCGACGTGGCCAAGGACCCGCGCGAGCGCGCCAATCTGAAAACCCGCCACGCCGACGTGTTTGACCGACTCAAAGCCGACTGGGAGAGCTGGAATTCCACCATGCTGCCGGAGCGCCCGCGCCCGGCGCTCTACGGCAATCCCGGCGTCTACCTCCCCGACCACTATGGCGTCGTCAATCCCACGGCGCCGCCAGCTCCTCCTGCGCCGACCGTGCAGCACTGAAGCGGCCAAGCGAGCCCTGCAGGCGCGATCTCAATCCCGCAACAGTCGTGCCGCCTCCCCTATCAACGCGTCCTGCGAAGCTTCAGCCCCGGAACGCGAAGTCCGTCGTCCGTCTTTTCATGGGCGTCTGACCCGAGCCCACGCAATGTTGCCGATCGCCAGGGTTTCACGCCGATGATCGATCTCGCAGCCTATCTTCGGGTCACCCGCATTGCCTATTTCTCCATGGAAATGGGACTGCAGCCGGAGATGCACACCTATTCCGGCGGGCTCGGCATCCTTGCCGGCGATGCCGCGCGGTCCGCCGCCGATCTCGGCCTGCCCATGGTGTTCGTCACCCTCGTGAGCCGGTCCGGCTATCTGCATCAGGAGATCGATCGCGACGGCGCGCAAATCGGGGGCCCGGATCCATGGAAGCCGCAGGATTACACGCAAGCCGCCGACGTCATGGTCGCGGTGCAGGTCGAGGGACGCACCGTATGGATCAGGCCCTGGGTGTACGAGCTTGCATCCCGGCTTGGAGGCAAGGTGCCGGTCATCCTGCTGGACACGGACGTGACAGAAAACGACGCGGCCGATCGGACCATCACCGATCGGCTCTATGGCGGCACTGATATCGATCGCATCCGACAGGAGATCGTTCTCGGCATCGGCGGCGAGCGAGCGCTGCGGGCGCTCGGCTTTTCGATCAGCACCTACCACCTCAACGAGGGGCATGCGGCGTTCCTGGCATTGTCGCTCCTGCTCAGGTCTCGGCGCGAGCCGGTGCTGGCCAGCGACGAGTCGTGGGCCTATGCCATCGCGCAGGTGCGCCAGAGTTGCGTCTTCACAACCCATACCCCGGTCAAGGCGGGACATGACCGTTTCGATTACGGCGACGTGCGCCGCGTCCTCGGAGATGTCATCGAGCTCGATCGATTGCAGCAGCTGGCGGGCGCCGATGCGCTCAACATGAGTCATCTGGCTCTGAGCTTGAGCGCCTACGTGAACGGGGTCGCGCTGCGCCACGCCGAAACGGCACAGAACATGTTTCCCGGCCATCGCGTGCGCGCCATCACCAACGGCGCCCATGTGCCGACCTGGATGCATCCCAGGATCGCCGCCGTAGTCGAGAAACAGCTTCCGCATTGGGCGAGCGAGCCGGTCAGCCTGGTGCGGGCGGCCGAGATCGAGGATGACGCGCTGTGGTCCGCGCATCAAACAATCAAGCACGAGCTGGTGGACGAAATTCGCAGACTGACCGGCATCGAGATGCGCGCCGACGTCGCGCTCATCGGTTTCGCGCGGCGGATGACCGGCTACAAGCGGCCAGGCCTCCTGTTCGCCGACGTGGAACGCCTGCTTGCCATCCACGCGCGGCAGCCCTTTCAGATCGTGATGGCCGGAAAGGCCCACCCACGCGATGAAGAGGGCAAGGCGCTCATCCGGGCGATCCACCTCTACATGCGCAGGGTCAAGCCGATTCCGGTCGCGTTCCTGCCCAACTATGACATGCGCATTGCCGCCAAGCTGGTCGCCGGGACGGACGTGTGGCTCAACTCGCCGCTGCCGCCGCTCGAAGCCTCGGGCACGAGCGGCATGAAG
>Ga0306925_10006231_pt1 | contig 11056 bp, 8 predicted proteins | sample flu12Cox44000176_FD_203755 | JGI IMG/M metagenome (GOLD analysis project Ga0306925, IMG submission 203755) | Lab enrichment of tropical soil microbial communities from Luquillo Experimental Forest, Puerto Rico - flux8day.12C.oxic.44.000.176 (v2)... | ecosystem: Environmental > Terrestrial > Soil...
GGTGGCCGGGGCGGCGTCCGGTGCCCAGGCCTGCGGGTCGGCGGCGGGCATGCCCGCGTTGGTGTCGTCGGTGCCCCGCTGCGGCCGCGGCCTGGCCTGCCGTTGCGGCCGGGCGGCGGGCGGAAACTCTGGCTGCCAGGCCTGCGGCTGGGGGGTCTGGGCCTGCCACGCCTGCGGCTCGGCGGCCTGGGCCTGCCACGCCTGCGGTTGGGGGGTCTGGGCCTGCCACGCTTCTGGCTCGGCGGCCGGCATCATGGCGGTGCCGCCGAAGTTCTCCGGGGTCTGCTGCTGGCGGGCTTGTGGCTGCCGCTGTGGCCGGGTGGCCGGGGCGGCGTCCGGTGCCCAGGCCTGCGGGTCGGCGGCCGGTGCCGCAGGCCCGGACTGATCGGCGGCCCCTGGCCCGGGCAGGGCGGTGGGCTGGCCAGCCGCGGGGATTGCCGGGATGGTGAGGGTCCTGGTGACGTAGGCGGCCACCTCGCCCAGCTCGGCCGACAGCCTGATCGCGCCGGCCCGCAGCTCGTCGGCCTCCCGGGCCGCGGCCTCGCGTATCGCTTCGGCCTGCTCAGCCGCCTGCCGCTTGAGCTCCCCGGCCTCCCGCTCGGCCTCGCGCGCCGCGTCGGCCCGGTAGGACGCCTGCCTTCTTATCTCCTCGGCCTCCCGCTCGGCCGCTTCGCGAATGGCGTTGGCATGCTCCAGCGCCTCCTGCTTGATCCCCGCCGCCTGGGTGTCGGCGTCCGACAGGATCCGCTCGGCCAGCCGCACCGAGTCCTCGCTCCGGAATCCCCCGGTGTCCCGCCGGACCGGGTCAAACAACTCGGCCGGGCCATCGGCGGTGACCTGCTGCATCTCTCCGGTGCCGACGCCGGCGCCCGCCTGCCAGTCCTGGTTGGCGGGGGGAAGGAGGACCTGGACCCGGCCGTCACCGGCGGCGGCGTCGTAGTAGGCCGCCGGTCCCGTGCCCGCCGCCTCCTGGCCCGGCCACTGCTGGGCCCCGTCCGGGCCGTGCATTCCGTCCGCGCCGCGCATCCCGTCCGGCCCGCGGCTAGCCGGGACCCGCGCCCGCGCCGCACGCGCTGGCGCAGACCCCGCCGCGCGGCGGCCATTACGGTTCCTTGCGGGCGCTGGTTCCCGTCCGGGCACGCCCGGACCATCGTTGCCCGATCCGCCGTTACCCGGCCAGCCGGGCCGATCGTTGCTCGCCGGGTAGCTGGGGTGATCCTCCCCGTACGGCCAGCCGGGGGTGGCGCCGCCGCCCGCCCAGCTGTCATCGCCGACCGTCCAGTTCGGACCGGTCGTACCAGCGGGCCAGCTGGGGTGATCCTCCCCGTAGGGCCAGCCGGGAGCGGCACCGCCACCGGCGGGCCAGTTGTCGTCACCGGCCGTCCAGTTCGGGCCGGTGGCACCGCCTGGCCAGCTGTCATCGCCGGCCGTCCAGGCCGGGCGGTCGCCGCCACCCGTCCAGTCCGGGTCGTCGCTGCCAGGATCGTTATATGGCCAGCTTGCGGGGTCGGCACGCATATTGAGTCCTGTTCCTTACGAGGGAGTCAGTTCCTGCGCTTGCCTGAGGTTCCGGCCTGTCGTTTGCTTGCGGTTCCAGTCTGTCGTCTGGGTGAGGGCCCAGTCTGTCGCTTGGGTGAGGTGCCAGGTCAACGGCACGGTCCTGCCCAGGGCCGCTGCCCGTGCGGTGATGGCGTACTTCGGCGGCCGGGATGACGGGGACGCGGAAGCACCGGCGCCGCCCGCTGGCCCACCCGAGCCTGCCCCGGGGACGGCGGATGTCGCGGCGCTGGTGAGCGCAGTCGCGGCCACGTTCGCGACCGTCTGCGCCGGGGCTTCTCCGTCGCGGCCGGAGCCCCTGCTGAGGGTGATCATCTCCGTCGTCTCGTGCCGGGTACATGGGAACTGTTCGTGTGTCCCCCGCCGTGCCCAGGGCCGCATGCCCGGCCGCGCGGCGGCCGCGCAGCCCCAAACCTGCCGTTCCCGCCTACGGGGGGACGTGCGCTGGGCTCGGAGGATCTGCCCCGATTCATGCGCTTCGCCATGGGCGAGCCTTGACCATAACCCCGATCCGCTTAACGGCATCCGGACAGGTGCCATCGGTGGCCCGGCCGCAGACCTGCGGTGCGCGGGGTCCAAGGCGGCCTCCGACAGCGGGACAACACACCGAGGCCGTCGTCGGTCCCGGTGTGGGGAGAGTATCCAAACCGGCGCTCGCCCTGCGGCAGATTAGGGGCGCCAGTCACCCACAAACCAGGACGGATACCCCCTAAGGGACCCAAGCGCATGCAACATCACCACAGGCAGTGGGGGCGTCCGCGACCAGAAACCTGCCCTCCAGTAACGGCTGGGACCCGAAGCGGGAGCTGAACTCCCTCCGGGGACGCCGCCCGAGACTGCCTGGCATCTACTGTCATGACGTCTGAACCGGGCAGGAGGTTCACCTGCCGGCCGTCTCAAGGCCCATCCGGGCGGGGCAGCGGGCCCGCCCGGCGGAGATCCGGGATCATGGGCATACGGCGCCGGCCGGGCCGCAGAGGCCCGGTCGGCCATCACCCGTCCGAGGAGAACCCCATGGTGGTCCCGCTCGCCGGCCGCTGGGTCGCCGCGGTCTTCGGCATCTTGCTCGTGCTCACGGCGGGGGCCAGCATCGTCGGGACGCTGGTCGTGCCCCGCCCGGTGAGCAGCTGGCTGACCCGGTGGGTCGACAAGAGCGTGAACGGGGTGTTCCGGCTCGTGACCGGCCGCATCACCGATCATCGGCGGCGTGACCAGGTGCTCGCCTCCCAGGCTCCGGCGACCCTGCTCGCGCAGCTGATCGCCTGGCTGGGGATCTCCTTCCTCGGGTACATGCTGCTGCTGTGGCCGTTCGAGACCGGCGGCATAGCGTCGGCCTTCACCGTGGCCGGCTCGGCGATGTTCACGCTGGGGTTCGCGGTGCCGCACGGGCCGGCGCCGGCGGCGATCGTGTTCGCCGCCGCCGCGACCGGTCTGGTGATCATCGCCCTGCAGATCGCCTACCTGCCGGTCCTGTACGCGGCGTTCAACCGGAGGGAGACCGAGGTGGCGTTGCTGAACGCGCGGGCCGGCGTCCCGTCCTGGGGGCCGGAGCTGCTGGCCCGGACCCACTACGCCCTGGGATCGGGCATCTCGACCATCAACACGCTGCCCGATCTGTACGCGCAGTGGGAGCGCTGGGCCGCCGACGTGGCGGAAAGCCACACCACCTATCTGCCGCTGGTGCGCTTCCGCTCACCCAGGCCGCTGTCATCCTGGGTGACCGGCCTGCTGGCCGTGCTGGATTCCGCCGCGCTGATCCTGACGCTGTCCCCCGACTCCGCGCCGGTGGTGCCGGCCCGTCTCTGCCTGCGCAGCGGGTTCCTGTGCTTCCGGCAGATCGCGCGGGCCATGGGTATCGATGTCCCCGAGGAGCCGGACCCGAACGGCCAGATCACGCTGACCTACCAGGAGTTCCTCGACGCGGTCGAACGGATGCGCCAGGTCGATTTCCCGATCGAGCGCAAACCCGACGAGGCATGGCCCGAATTCGTCGGCTGGCGGCTCAACTACGAGCAGGCCGCCTACGCCGTGGCGTTTGCCGTCGACGCCGTGCCGGCGCTGTGGTCGGGCCCGCGTCGGCGCGACGAGCACGCTATTTCCCCGTTCCGCCCGCCGCTCGGGCGGCCGCCCAAATAGGCCGCCGCCGCGATCACCTCTGGCCGAGCACGGCCCGGACCGCGGCGCTGGTCGCCGCCGCGCTGAGGTCGTCGGAGAAAGGGCCGCCCGGGTAGGGGACGACCCACACGTGCAGCATCTGCGCCGTGTACCGGTCATGCCAGGTCGCCGGGTCGCAGACGCCGCGCAGCTGGACGCCGAACCCGGCAACGGTCGGCTTGCCGCCGTCGCACACCACCAGGTGTGCGTGCCAGCGGGTCAGCGATCCGCCGACCTGCGGGCCGTTGGTGGGCCCGTCCTCGATGTACATGGCGCCGAGCAGGATCGGCGCATGGTGCGGCACGTTGATCGCGTAGACGAGGGAGGACGGGTGCTGGGGGTTGAGGCCGGCGTAGGCGGGGTTGCCGCCGTCGTAGAGGAGGTGCTCCTCGCCGTTGGTGCGCAGGACATAGGTGTATCCCGCCGCGAACGCGGCCTGGACGCTGCGGTACCGGGCGAGGCTCGCACCGGTTTGCTTGATCAGCTGGCCGGCGGCGATGACCTGCGCCGCGGTCGGGGGAGCGGTGGAGCCGTACATCTTCATGTCCGGCAGGCCCGCGGTCGTCCCCATGTCTCCCATGCCCTGCAGCCCCGGCGCCACCGGCGTCCCCAGTTTCGATGCCATACCAGTCGGCCCTTCAGGACCGGCCAGGGCGGGTGTCATCACCGCCGCGGTCACCGCCACCACAAAGGCTGGGACGGCCGCCAGGCTGGCGGCGGTCCCGAGGGTGCCGAAGCGGCGGACCGGCCGGGCGGTGAGCGAGGGCCGCCACAGCAGCGCCACGCACCCGGCGATCAGGGCGACCTCCAGCACCACGCTCACCACGTCCAGGCCGCCGACCGGTTCGGGGTTGCTGACGTCCGGGCCTATCGGCAAACCCGCGGTACGCGAAGCGACATAGACCGCGACGACGAGGGCGTTTCCGGCTGTGCCCAGCCACAGCCACAGCCGGGAGGGCCGCCACATCACGATCGCGGCCCAGATCAGCTGGGCCCAGGAGATAACGAGGAAAAACACGCCATACAAGGCGTATTCGGTGAAGTGCTCAAATATCACGGCGAAATGGATCGCCGCGGCGCCGGCGGACAGCGAAGCCAGGCCGCCGAGAATATATGGCCTGGCCGTAGCGGCCGGGGCGCGTACCTCCTCATCGGTTAAGACCGGTGCGCTCATACCAGGCATGCTAAAGGCCCTCGCCGCGCGCTGACATCGGCCCGGGGAATGACTGGCTGGTACTCCTGGGGTTGTATCGCCGCTACGGCAGACCGGTCAGCCGCCGGTCTCGTGGATGATAGGGAGCGCGATGGTGGCCAGGCTGCGGCGCAGCGTCAGGCGGTGAGCAGACGTGACTGAACATCTTCCGCTCGACGACATCCGTGTCATCGACCTGACGGTCGCGCGCGCGGGCCCGACCTGTGTCCGCCAGCTCGCCGACTGGGGCGCCGACGTCATCCGCGTGGAGCCGCCGGCCGGCGCCGCCGGCCCGGGCGCGCCGGGCGCGGCCGGAGACACCCGGCACGGCTGCGACTTCCAGCACCTTCACCGCAACAAGAGGTCGCTGTCGCTGGATTTGAAGGCGCCGGGCGCGCGCGAGGTCCTGATGCGCCTGGTCGACACCGCCGACGCGCTGATCGAGAACATGCGTCCCGCGGTCAAGGACCGGCTGGGTTTCGGCTTCGCCGCCGTCCACGCGCGGAATCCGCGCCTGGTCTACGGTTCGATCTCCGGCTTCGGCCAGGACGGCCCCTACGCCGCCCGCGGCGGCGTCGACCAGATCGCCCAGGGGATGGGCGGCCTGATGAGCGTCACCGGGTTACCCGGCACCGAGCCGACGCGCGCCGGCATCCCCGTGTCCGACCTGGCGGCCGGCCTGTACCTCGCCGTCGGCGTGCTGGTCGCCCTGCACGACCGGGACCGGACCGGGACCGGCCGCTGGGTGCAGACCTCGCTGCTCGAATCGATGATCGCGATGATGGATTTCCAGGCCGCACGGTGGACCATCGATCACGAGGTTCCGGCGCAGGCGGGCAACCACCACCCGACAGGCGTCCCGATGGGCTGTTTCGCCGCCGCCGACGGCTACGTCAACATCGCTGGCGCCTCCGGGCGGATGCTGCGCCGCCTGTGCGAGGCGATCGGCCTGCCCGGCATCCCGGCCGACCCGCGCTTCGACTCGGCCGGCAAGCGCTCGGCCAACCGGGCGGAGCTCAACGCCTTGATTGCGCAACGGCTGCGCACCCGGACCGTGGCGGCGTGGGTCGAGGACCTGAACCGGGCCGGGGTGCCGTGCGGGCCGGTCTACCGGATGGACGAGGTGTTCGCCGACCCGCAGGTCGAGCACCTGGCGATGACCGAGCCGGTGGAGCACCCGGCTCTCGGCCGGCTGGACATCCTGCGCAACGCGGTGCGGATGGCCGGTGCGCCGGGTACCGTCCGGACGCCGAGCCCCGACCTCGGCGGCGACACCGACGCGGTGCTCACCGAACTGGGCTACCCACGTGCGGAGATCGACCGGCTCCGCGCGCAGCGAGTGATCTGAAAGGACCCCGCATGACGTCATCGAGCCCGCCCACGCGGCACGACACCGGCACCGGCACGCTGCTCGCCGACGTCATCGGCGACGTCGCCGTCGTGACCTTCAACAACCCCGCCCGGCACAACGCCCTGTCGGGCGAGATGCGCGCCGCGCTCCCGGGCGTGCTGGAGGCCTTGCAGGCCGACAGCGCTGTCCACGTCGTGGTCCTGACCGGCGCCGGGGACAAGGCGTTCATCTCGGGCGCCGACATCTCCGAGTTCGCGCAGCGGCGCACCGCCTCCGCCGCGCGGGCCGAGTACGACCAGGGCTGGGCGGCGCTGAACCGCTCCTGGAGCCGCCTGGAGAAGCCCGTCATCGCCATGATCCGCGGGTTCTGCCTGGGAGCGGGCCTGCTCATCGCCCTCCAGGCCGACATCCGCATCGCCTCCGCCGACAGCCAGTTCGGCATCCCCGCGGCCCGGCTCGGCCTGGCCCCCGGCTTCGCGGGCGTGGACACCCTCGTGAACCTGGTCGGCCGGGCGTGGGCGTCCGAGGTCCTGTTCACCGCCCGGCGCTTCCCGGCCGCGGAAGCCCTCCGGATGGGCCTGGTCAACCGCGTCGTCCCGGCCATGGATCTGCTGGACGAGGCGATGGCCCTGGCCCGCAGCATCGCCCACAACGCCCCGCTCACCGTCGCCGCGAGCAAGGCGGCGATCCGCGCCGCGGGCCAGCCCCCGGACCGGCGCGACATGGCCCGGGTCGAAGCGATGATCGAGGCCTGTTTCACCTCGGAGGACTATCGCGAGGGCCAGCGTGCCTTCGCCGAGAAACGCCCGCCGCATTTCACCGGGCGCTGACCCGCTCCGGCCGCCGTCCGCCCCGGCCGCCGGTGGCGTTCGTCAGTCGCCGCCGTTGTTCCCCTGCCCGTCGCCGTTGCCGTGGCCCGGCGGCTGGACGGCCGCGATCACCGTCACCGTGCTGCCGGCCGGAACCTGGCCGCTGGGCTGCACGGAAATGACAGTGCCGGGCGCCTGCCCGCCCCTGACGGCCCCCACGACGCGGGGCCGCAGGCCGAGCCGGCGCAGCTGCTGACTGACCGCGCTGGCCCGCTGGCCGGCCAGGGCGTCGGCGTTTACCTCGACGGTGCGGGCGGCCGGGGCGCTCGATGTGCCCGCGGCCGGCTGCGGGCGCCCGGGCTGCGGCGATCCGGCTCCGAATGCGCCCGCCAGCAGCCATCCGGCGAGCCCCGCCGCGACCGCCGCGCCGGCCACGGCCAGCACCACGCCGCGCCTCGGCCGCATCCGGTCCCACAGCAGCGGCCGGTGGGCCGGTGCCGCCACCGCGGCAGGCAACCCGGCCAGGGTGGCCGGTTCCCCGGCCGCCACGGGCGGCTCACCGGCCAGCGTGACCGGCTCCGCGCCCGTCTTCGTAGCCGGTGATCCGCTGGCTAGCGGCGCCGCTGCGCCCCCGGTCAGGGCATCGCGCAGCTGGCCGGCCCGGGCGGCGACCTCATCCGCGCTGGCCGGCCGGGCCGCCGGATCCTTGGCGGCGAGCTCGAGGATCAGCCCGGCCACCCCAGCGGGAACGGTCCGGGGCAGCGGTGGCAGCGTGCGCGGCTGGTGCACGGCCGCCACCTCGGGTGGTACCCCCCCGAACGGGGTCTCGCCGGTCAGGCACTGGTAGCCGACAACGCCCAGCGCGTACAGGTCGCTGGCGGGGGTGGCCGGGCCGCCCGCGATACGTTCCGGGGCCAGGTAGGCGGGCGTGCCGACCAGCGCGCCCGCCTGTGTGATCGGCGCGGACCACGCGGCGTAGGCGATCCCGAAATCGGTGATCTTCACCTGGCCGGCCGGGCCGACCAGCAGGTTCCCGGGCTTGACGTCACGGTGCACCAGGCCCGCCGCGTGTGCCGCCTGCAGGCCCGCGGCGGCCTGGGCCAGCACGTCCATGGTGTCGGCGGGGTTCAGCGGCCCGGCCGCCAGCACACCGGCCAGGGACGGCCCGTCCACCAGTTCCATCACCAAATATGGCGAGTCCGCCGCGCCGTCCTCGCCGTAGTCGTAGACCTGCGCGATGCCCGGATGGGACACCGACCCGGCGTGCTTGGCCTCGGCCCGGAACCGGATCAGCACCTCCCGGTGCTGGGCATATTCCGCCCGCAGCAGCTTGACCGCTACCGGCCGGCCCAGGACGAGGTCCACGGCCCGCCAGACCTCGCCCACCCCGCCGAAGGCGATACGGTCCTCCAGGCGGTAGCGGCCCGCAAGAATGACGCTCGTTTGGGTCACAGCTTCCCGACCCTACCCTTCATGCGGCCAGTTAGCCCTCCCGCCGGCGCTTCTGGGCGTCGCCGGGCCAACCCCCCTTTTCACCAGCCGACGGTTGTCATACCTATGTGACGCGCGCGCCGCGCGCCTGGATCACTTGGGGCACCGGGAGGCCGGCCGGCCAGGTCAGGGCCCCAGGTAGCGCAGGACCGCGAGCACGCGGCGGTTGTCAGCCCCCGACTGCGGCAAGCCCAGTTTGGCGAAGATGCTCGCCACGTGCTTTTCGACCACCCCGGCCGAGACGACGAGGGCGGCGGCGATCCCGGCATTGGACCGGCCCTCGGCCATCAGAGCGAGCACATCACGCTCCCGGGGGGTCAGCGTGGCCAGGCCGTCGGCGTGGCGGCTGGCCCGGACGAGCTGGCTGACCACCTCGGGGTCGAGCGCGGTCCCCCCGCCCGCCACCCGGCTCAGCGCGTCGGCGAACTCGGACACGTCGGCGACCCGGTCTTTGAGCAGGTAGCCGACGCCGGCCGCGCCGTCACCCAGCAGCCGCGCCGCGTAGGTGGTCTCGATGTACTGGGAGAGCACGAGCACCCCAGTCCGGGGATGGTCGCGGCGGAGCTCGATGGCGGCCCGCAGGCCCTCGTCGGTGTGCGTCGGCGGCATCCGGACGTCCGCCACCGCCACGTCGGGGTCATGCTCGGCCACGGCGGCGATCAGCGCGCCGGCGTCGGCCACCGCGGCGACCACCTGGTGGCCGCGGTCGGCGATCAGCCGGGCCAGGCCCTCCCGGAACAGGGCGGCGTCCTCGGCGATCACCACCCGCAGCGATTCCGGTCCCGTCATCGGCGTCCTCAGGCGTGCAGCGGGAGCTGGACGGTGACCTGCGTCGGCCCGCCCCGGGGGCTCATTATCTCCAGGCTGCCGTCCACCGTGCGCACCCGCTGCGCGAGCCCGGACAAGCCGCTGCCACGGGCCGGGTCGGCGCCGCCGCGGCCGTCGTCGCCGACCTTCAGCACCAGCATCCGGCCGCGCTCGGTCACGTCGATGGCGATCGTGTTCGCGTGGCTGTGCTTGGCCGCGTTGGCCAGCAGTTCGGCGGCGCAGAAGTAGGCGATCGTCTCGATCGCGGGTGCTGGCCGCCGCGGGATGGTGGTGGCCAGCTCGACCGGGATGGCGCTGCTGGCGGCGAGGGTGGCCAGCGCGGCCGCCAGGCCGTTGTCGAGCGCGGGCGGGTGAATGCCCCGGGCCAGGTTGCGCAGCTCGGCCAGGGCGTCCTTCGCTCCCTGGTGGGCGGCGTCGAGCAGTTCGCGGACCTCCGGGCGGTGGTCGTCGCCTAGCTTCTCCCTGGCCATGCCGAGGTTCATGGCGACGGTCGCCAGCCGGATCTGCGCGCCGTCGTGCAGGTCCCGTTCGACCCGGCGCAGCAGCGCGGCGGAATCGTCAACCGCCAGCGCCCTGGTCTGCTCCAGGTCGGCGACCCGCTGCGCCAGCCGGCCGGGCCCGAGCATGCCGCGCATGAGCCAGCGGTCCGCCGAGCTGACCGCCCGGGCCAGCCACGGGGCGGCGAGCAGCATCGCCGCGCCCGCCGCGAAGGCGGCGAACGTGCCGGGGAAGGTGGCGATCCGCAGCGCGCCGAACGGGGTGAGCGCGGCGACCGGCCGCAGCTGCGTACCGGCCGGGTGGTTGCGGAACAGCGGCCACCAGAACGGGTAGGTCAGGTTGGCCAGCCCGGCGGCCGCGAGGAAGGCGGCGTAGAACTCGAACACCGTGACCGGCAGCTTCACCAGCAGGTACGCCGCCGCCTTCCAGCCGGGGCCGTCGCGTGCCGTGGCGGCCAGCCAGCCGGCGACACCCCTGCCCGCGCGGGTGGGTGGCGGCGCGGCGATCGGCTCGCCCAGCAGCCATGCCGCCAGCCTGCGGTGCGCCGCGCCGAGCCCGCGGCCGGTCCGCGGCGCCAGGAAGAGCAGCGCCAGCAAAAGGAACACGGTCACAGCGCCGAGGGCCGAGACGAGTGCGGCGGGGTGAGCCGGGCCGGACCGGACCGGCCCGCCGTCCGACAGCAGCGCCACCCCGGACGGCAATGCCACCAGCGCGATCGGGAACACAAGGGCGCACAGCCCGAGCGGGGCCTCGATGGCGCAGAACAGCAGCTCCCGCCACGCCCGGCCGGTGAACGGCGCCCTGGCGACCGCCAGGGCCGCCGCGGCCGGGTTCTCCGGGCCGGTTGTGCTCATGGGCTTATTGTCCGCTCTGTGCTGGTCAGGACGCGACCGCCCGGGCTACCGGTGCTGGCCGCTCAGGCGTCACGGTGGACGAGCAGCCAGCCACCGATCGCCAGCGCTGCGGCCGCGTACAGGCTCAGCACGGCCAGCCCCGCCCACGGCGACAGGAAGTGCACGCACTGGGCGGGTCCCGCGCATGACTGCGGCCTGGTCGTGGTCAGCGAGTTCCCGATGATGAAGACGGGCAGGTAGGACGCCAGCCCGCGCGCGGCCGCGCCGATGATCAGCCCGATGAGAAACACGCCGGCGACGAGCACCGCGATGGCCGCCGCGG
>Ga0306925_10006232_pt1 | contig 11056 bp, 10 predicted proteins | sample flu12Cox44000176_FD_203755 | JGI IMG/M metagenome (GOLD analysis project Ga0306925, IMG submission 203755) | Lab enrichment of tropical soil microbial communities from Luquillo Experimental Forest, Puerto Rico - flux8day.12C.oxic.44.000.176 (v2)... | ecosystem: Environmental > Terrestrial >...
ACCTTCTGCATCATTCCGAAGCTGCGCGGGGATCTGGTTTCACGTCCGGCCCCCGACGTGCTTCGCGAAGCCGAGAAGTTGGTCGCCGCCGGTGTCAAGGAGCTATTGGTCATTTCCCAGGATACGGCGGCTTACGGGATCGACCTGAAATACGCGCCGAGCCTTTGGAATGGCCGCGAAATACGCGCCAAATTCATCGATCTCGCCCGCGCGCTCGGCGAACTCGGCGTGTGGGTGCGGCTGCACTACATCTACCCCTACCCGCATGTGGACGACGTCATTCCGCTCATGGCCGACGGCAAGGTGTTGCCGTATCTCGACGTGCCGTTTCAGCACGCCAGCGGCGCGGTGCTCAAAGACATGCGGCGTCCCGCGGCGCAAGAGAAAACCCTGCAGCGGATTGCGGGATGGAGAGAGGTTTGTCCAAGCCTCGCCATCCGGTCAACATTCATTGTCGGCTTTCCCGGAGAAACCGAAGAGGATTTCTCTATGCTGCTCGAATGGCTTGCGGAGGCGCAGCTCGATCGCGTCGGTTGCTTCCGCTACGAGTCTGTTCCCGGCGCCGTTGCCAACGATCTCGGCGCGCCGGTGCCCGAAGCCGTTAAGGAGGAGCGCTGGCATCGTTTGATGCGCCATCAGCAGGCAATCTCGCAAAGGCGCCTCAAACGAAAAGTGGGTCGACGCGAACAGGTCATTATCGACGAGGTCGGACCGGCGGGGGGCAAGGGCCGCAGCAAAGGCGACGCACCGCAGATCGATGGCGCGGTCCACGTTGCGAGCCGCCGTCCGCTGCGCGTTGGCGAAATCGCGACAGTGAAGATCGAACGTGCCGACGCCTACGACCTGTATGGAATCGCAGTGGGTTACTGAAATGCGCTAAGGCGCGGCTTCCGAAAGCACGCGCCGAACCGCTTCAGTCAACGTTCGCAGTTCCGCTTCGGTTATGGTGAAGGCCGGCGTCAGATAGACTATCGAACCGAACGGTCGAATAAAAACGCCTTCCGCAATAAAGCGTTGCCGCAGGGCATTGAGATCATCGATTTGTTCAAGCTCGACCACGCCGATTGCGCCTTTGACCCGAACGTTCTTGACGCCCGCAAGCGTCCGGCACGGTTCGAGGCCCCGCCGCAGTAGGTCTTCGATCTTGGCGACCTGGTCGAGCCGCGGTTCGCGTTCGAATAAATCGAGTGAGGCGTTGGCTGCCGCACAGCCGAGCGCGTTCGCCATAAAAGTCGGCCCATGCATGAATGCCTTTGCCGGGTCGTCGGACCAGAATGCATCGAAGACTTTTCGCTGCGCCAAGGTAGCGGCGAGCGGTAGCGTGCCTCCAGTCAATGCCTTCGAAACGGCGATGAGGTCGGGCACGACGTTCGCTTCCTGAAAAGCAAACATCGCGCCGGCACGGCCGAAGCCAGTGAAAATTTCATCGAAGATCAAAAGGACATCGTAGCGATCGGCGAGCGCCCGCAGCGCTTTGAGGACAGCCGGATGATGAATGCGCATGCCGCCGGCGCCTTGCACTAGAGGCTCGACGATAATTGCGGCAATCCGTTCGGCTCCTTTCGCAAGCAGCGCATCCAGAACGGCCGTGCTTTCGTCGTCGACCGGGAGATCGACCACGATTTGGACCGGAAGTAGGCCGACAAACGTGGTGTGGAAGCCGGTATCGGGATCCGACACGGCCATGGCCCCCGTTGTATCGCCATGATAGCCGCCTTTGAACGCAACAATTTGGCTGCGGCCGCGAATGCCGCGATTGCGCCAGTATTGCAGAGCCATCTTCAGCGCGACTTCAACGGCGACCGAACCGGAATCGCTGAAGAACACGCGATCGAGACCGCTCGGGACCATGGTCGCTGCGAGACGGCGGGCAAGCGTCAACGCCTGTTCGTGGACCATCCCGCCGAACATGACGTGAGGCATCGTCGCAAGCTGGCGTTCAACCGCGGCACGGATGTGGGGATGATTGTAGCCGTGACACGCCGTCCACCAGGACGCGATCCCATCGATCAGTTCACGCCTATCGGCCAGCGCGATGCGGCTGCCTTGGCTCGCCGCAACCGCAAGCGGGGGTGCCGCCGTCTTCATTTGCGCGTAGGGCAGCCAAATGTGCTTAAGCCCGGCCGTGTACCATGCCGGACCTATTTGCTCGTTTTCGCTGGTATTGACAGGCATTCGGCGCTTTCATGGAGGCTAAAGCCGGAGCTTTGAGCTTCGGTTGGGCATAACCCGTTCCGAAAACGGTTCTCCGTTGTCGGGGCCATGCTGCAAGAACAGCCATTGTGCCTTCCGACCGTGCCGAGGTCACGTTTGTTCGAATGGACAAAAGCCAATGCGCTCGCTCGACGAATTTGCCGGCGAAAAGCTAAGCCGCTTGGAACAGGCGCAACTTCGGCGCGTCCCCGTCGTCACGGCACGAGCGGGAATCTGGGCTGAGCGCGACGGCCGCCGCTTGCTGTCGTTCTCGTGTAACGACTACCTCAATCTCAGCCAGCATCCGGACGTGGTTGCCGCCGCCATCGACGCGATGAAACGGTACGGTGTCGGCGCCGGCGCCTCCCGGCTGGTGACCGGGAATCATCCGCTCTATGCCGAACTCGAAACACGGCTGGCGCGGTTCAAGGGTACCGAAGCGGCCTGCGTGTTCGGTTCCGGTTATCTCGCCAATACCGGCGTCATCCCAGCCTTGGTCGGTCCGGACGACTTGATCGTAATCGATGAGCTTTCGCATGCCTGCATCCATGCGGGCGCAAAATTAAGCGGCGCTGACGTCCATCTCTACCGCCACGGGGATGCCGCTGCAGCCGAAGCGATCCTGGCGGCACAGCGGAACAAAAAAAAGCGCGCGCTGATAGCGACGGACGGCGTATTTTCCATGGACGGCGATCTAGCCCCGATCGCAGCCTTGACGCAACTGGCGCAGCGTTTCGACGCTTGGCTACTTAGCGATGACGCCCACGGGCTAGGCGTGGTCGGCGGCGGCCGCGGCTCGACCTTCGTCAATGGCGAGGCTCACGCGCCGTTCGACCTGCCGCTGCAGATCGGTACGCTGTCTAAGGCCATCGGCGCCTATGGGGGATATTTGTGCGCCTCGCGCACCGTCGTCGAATTGATTTGTACCCGGGCGCGCACCTTCATCTATTCAACCGGCTTGCCGCCCGCTATCGTTGCCGCAGCGATAGCCGCTCTCGATTTGATCGAGCGTGATCCGGCTTATGCTGCCGAACCGTTGCGCAAGGCCAAGCTGTTCACGGGGGCTCTCAATCTGCCGGACGCCGAAAGCGCAATTGTTCCGGTGATCGTAGGCGCTAGCGGGGCGGCGCTCGCAGCGTCGAATATTCTTCGCGACAACGGCTTCCTCGTTGTTGCGATTCGTCCGCCCACGGTTCCGGCCGGCACCGCGCGTTTGCGCTTCGCCTTTACCGCCCAGCACGAGGACGGCGACATCGCGCGGCTGGCGCAGCTCGTGCGTACGCATGTGCTAAGGCACTGACCTTGACCGCGATCTTCATCACCGCGACCGGAACCGATGTCGGGAAAACCTTTGTCGCCGCCTCGCTGATCCGGCACCTGCGTCAAATGGGCCAGGTCGTGGACGCGATCAAGCCGGTCGTCAGCGGGTTCGATGCGGATCATCCGGAAGCAAGCGATTCAGGCATTCTTCTCCGTGCACTGGGTTTGCCGGTAACGCCGCAGGAGATCGAACGCATCTCACCATGGCGATTTCGCGCCGCGCTGTCGCCGGACCTCGCCGCCCAGCGTGAGGGACGGCGCATCGACGTCGATGCCGTCATTTCCTTTTGCCAGGACGCTATCGAGCAACGACAAGATATATTGCTGATCGAAGGCATTGGCGGGATCATGGTCCCACTCTACGAGCAGCGCACCGTGGTTGATGTGATGATGGCGCTGCAATTGCCGTTGATCCTCGTCGCGGGCTCCTACCTCGGCACGATCAGCCATACGCTTACCGCACTCGACGCCCTGTTCCGCCGCGATATGAAATTGCTGGCGATCATTGTCAGCGAGACGCTTAGCTCGGCCGTGCCACTCGACGATACAGTAGCCACGATCGCGCGATTTGCCCGACCGGTGATCGGTTTGCCGCGCCAGGAACGGCGCCAAACGGATGAAAGCACGAGCGGCACGATTGCCGCGCTCGACCGCATCTTCAGCTCATCGTAGTGCCTGCGGCCGGCGCGGAAGATTAGTTCGTGAAAAAATGCACTTGTACCAAAGTTTCAAGCGTGCCTTCGAAATTGAACAGCGCGTGCAACAGAAAGGTCAGCGGCAGCGAGCCGCTGCGCCAGCGCATCCATCCAAGAAATAGCCCTATGATGAAAATCTGCAATACTCCCGTCCAGTCGTATTGAATATGCAGCGCGGCCCATAGCGCCGAAATGACGACGATCGCCGGCAAAACCGCGCCAGGCGAGCGCGCCCAGCCGCGGAACAAAAATCCTCGAAACATCGCCTCCTCCCCAGCCGGGGCGATCAGGATCGCGGCAGCCAGCATCGCTGGAAGCCAGCCTGCTGTTGCCGCAGTGGTATAAGATTGCAATTGAAAAGGCGTCACCAGGTCGCGTCCCGTGAAATACAGCAGCGCGTCGCTCGCCGCGATCAGACCGATAAGGCAAGCGATGCCGAGCACGAGGTAGCGTCTTGAACACCACTTTAGCGCGAAATATTCGGGTTGGTCGCAGTGCGCGAGCCAAACGGCAAGCGCCAACAACCCGACCATGATCGGATTTGAAATGAAAATAAACAGCGTGACGAGGACGCCGTCGAACGGCGTCTGTAGAATCGAATCCCAGTTCCCGCCGTGCAGGCAGAGGAGAATGCCAAAGCTGATAACTTGCCCGGCGAGGAAGGCGAGAATCCCCCAGCCGAGCGTTGTCCAATAACCCCAAATCTTCATTTCCACCTCTACGAGTCCTGCATCCTCACAAGATCAGTGCCCTCGCAGCGCTAGGGCGTCGCACTTGGCGACGCCCTAAATGCCATCATGACCGAAGACAGCAAAATTCCCGCGTAATGCTTACGGTGCTTACGGTATTAGGATCGACGAGCCCGTCGTGGCGCGGCCTTCAAGGTCCCGATGCGCTTTCGCGACGTCGCGAAGCGCGTATTTTTGATTGATCGGGATTTTGACCGCTCCCTTACCAACGACGTCGAACAAGTCGTTGGCAATCGCCAGGAGATCCTCGCGCTTCGCCGCGTAGGTATTGAGAGTCGGTCGTGTTGCGAATAACGAGCCTTTGGTTTGGAGAATATTGATGTTGAATGCGTCGATCTGTCCAGACGAGCTGCCAAAGCTGACGAACATACCAAGCGGCCTGATGCAATCGAGCGATCCAGGGAACGTCGCATTGCCGATGCCGTCGTAGACCACATCGCACAGTTTGCCGCCTGTGATCTCCTTGACGCGCGCGACAAAATCCTCCTCACGATAAAGGATGGTATGGTGACAACCGTTCGCCTTAGCGAGCGCCGCCTTGTCCTTCGATCCCACCGTACCGATTACGTTGGCGCCAAGATAGTTAGCCCATTGGCACAAAATCAGGCCGACGCCACCGGCCGCCGCGTGCATGAGCACGTTCATGCCCTTCTCGACCTTGAAGGTCCGCCGCAACAGATATTCGGCGGTCATGCCCTTGAGCATCATGGCCGCCGCTTGTTCGTAACTTATATTAGGCGGCAATTTGATCACGCGGTCCGCCGGCACCACACGTTCGGCCGCATAGCATCCAAGCGCAACCACATAGGCTACCCGGTCTCCGACCTTGAGGTCGGTGACCCCAGGGCCGACCGCTATCACCTCGCCGGCGGCCTCGTTGCCGACAATGAACGGCAAGCCAACCGGCGAGGAATACATGCCCATGCGAAAGTAGGTGTCGATGAAATTGACGCCGCTGGCGTGTTGCCTCACCCGCACCTGGCCCTGACCGGGAGCGGCCAACTCGATCTCTTCATACGTCAGGACCTCCGGTCCGCCCACTTTATGCACGCGTACTGCAGCAACCATGCTTGTCTCCTGTCATGAGTATCAAGGGCTTGTGGCTGAAAATTGGGCGCGATCATAAGTGCTCGGAACGTCCGCGCAAAGTCGCACGCCAGGAGACCTAGTTAGGGGTGGTGACGCCGCAGAAAGCCGACAATGACGAAATAGATTGCCAGTAAACACAAAGCCACAACCGTCCAGCTTGCCGGATTGAGGTTTTGGGCAACCGCTAAAATCGCCAGCATCGCCCAAACGGCGAGCGCCACCGTGGTGATGGCGCGTAAATGCGCGATGCGCACTGGATGGATGACGTGAAACGGTACGAAAGTCAGTACCGCCAGCGCAACGACCGCGGCTGCACCGGCCCAGGGCTCCGGTTTGAGTATGAAGAAATAAAACGCCGCAACATTCCAGAGCGCGGGAAAGCCGCGAAAGTAATAATCGGACGTTTTCATCAGCCGGTCGGCAAAGTACAACGATCCAGTAATTACGATGAGGACTCCGAGCGCAATCGCAAACTGCTCAGGAAAAAGCCCGCTTGCCGCCAAGGCATATGCGGGAACGAAAACATAGTTGAGAATGTCCACCACAAGATCGAGCACATCGCCCGACCAGCGCGGCAGGACCTTGGCGACGTGAAGCCACCGCGCAATTGTGCCGTCGACACCGTCGATGACCAGCGCGAGCCCGAGCCAGGCAAACATTATCGGCCATTCACCGCGCACTGCCGCGACCAAGGCCAATAATGCGCAAGCCGCTCCGCAGGCCGTAAAGACGTGAACCGCGAATGCTGCAGTGGTCAGCGCAGATGTCTTCCGTTTCGACGAGGCGTCGTGGTCCATTTTTCGAAGTTTACATGTTAAGTTGAAGATCGTACGCGACCTACCTGTCCTTGCCGCAATTTTAAACATAACTCACAGGCGGTTTGGCAGCGTTTGTCGATCCCGATGGCTATATGAAAACGACCTCCGTCTTTACCGCCGAGGTGGCCGTCATTGGCGCTGGCCCGACGGGGCTGGTGAGCGCGATTGCGCTCAAGGCAGCCGGTGTGGACACGGTGCTTGTTGCGCCGCCGCCGAAGCCCGATCACCGTACCACGGCTCTGCTGGCAGGTTCGGTGACGGCGCTCGAAACATTGGGCGCCTGGGAACGCTGCCTGCCCAACGCAGCCCCGCTAAAGAAGTTACGCATCACCGACGACACACAGCGGCTCTTGCGCGCTCCCGAAGTGTTTTTTGCCGCTACGGAAATCGATCGGGACGCATTCGGTTACAATATCGAGAACCGCCATCTCATTGCCGCGCTGCAATCGCGCGCCGATGAGTTGCGCTTGCCTTGGATCGCGGCGCCCGCAATCGCCATTGCCAGCGATTCATCGGGCGTCACGATCAGATGTTCCGGGGGCCAGGCGCGCGTGCGGCTTGCGATTGGAGCGGACGGGGGGCGCTCCGCCTGCCGGGCTGCTTGCAGCATTGCTACGCAGCGACGTACCTACCCACAGACGGCCCTCACCGCCAATTTTTCTCATTCCCGGCGGCATGAGGATACTTCGACTGAATTTCACACCGAGCAGGGTCCGTTCACGCTCGTGCCATTGCCGGGTCAGCGTTCAAGCCTTGTTTGCGTGCTCGACCCCGTACATGGCGCCGCGCTCGAGGCAATGAGCGACGCGGAGCTTTCATCGGAAATCGAACGCCGTGCTCATTCGCTCCTCGGTAAGATGACCATCGAGACCGGCCGCGGCCTGTTTGCGATTGCGGTCGAGGTCGCGGAATCCTTCGCGCGCGGGCGGATCGCGCTGGTCGGAGAAGCGGCCCACGTGGTGCCGCCGATCGGCGCCCAGGGTCTTAATCTCGGCCTGCGCGACGGCGCGACTATTGCCGAACTAGTCGCCGAAGCGCATCAGCACAATTGCGACGTCGGAGACCCGCACCTGCTTACGCGATACGACCGGCTCCGCCGTGCCGATATCGTCAGCCGAACGATCGCCGTCGATGTTTTGAACAGAAGCTTGCTTACCGACTTCACGCCGGCGCATGGCGCGCGGGGACTTTCTCTCTATATTATCGAACGCGTTGGGCCATTGCGACGCGCCTTGATGCGGGAAGGCGTGATGCCGAGCGTCTCGCAGCCTAAGCTGATGCGCGGAGAAATGGTCTAGGCCCGCCGTATTCCCGCTGACGGCAACCGACAGTCTAAACTGGATTCGGCGATGAAATTCCCACGCAATTTTTTCGAGCCGCTTGCGATCGGCGCCCCGGCGCCCTTGCGCGAATTGCCGCCCCGGCTCGAGCGGATGATCCATTTTATTCCGCCGCACATAGAAAAAGTCCGCGCCAAAGTGCCCGAGCTCGTCGCGCAGGTTGACATTGTGCTCGGTAATCTCGAGGACGCCATTCCTACCGAAACCAAGAAAGCGGCCCGTGACGGATTTGTCGCGATGGCAAAATCCTGCGACTTCGGGAACACTGGATTGTGGACGCGCATTAACGCGCTGAACTCGCCGTGGGCGCTCGACGATATATGCGAGATCGTCGGCGCGGTGGGGGACAAACTCGACGTGATCATGCTGCCGAAGGTCGAAGGCGCCTGGGATATCCACTACCTCGACCAATTGCTTGCCCAACTCGAAGCCAGACATGACGTGAAAAAGCCTATCCTCATTCACGCCATCCTGGAGACTGCCGAGGGCGTCAACAACGTCGCTCCGATCGCGACGGCATCGCCGCGCATGCATGGCATCAGCCTGGGTCCCGCCGATCTTGCGGCTTCCCGGGCGATGAAGACGACGCGTGTTGGCGGCGGTCATCCGGACTATAAGGTCCTCGCCGACGCCGCTGGCCCGGAAGGCCCGCGGCCGGCCTTTCAACAAGATCTCTGGCACTACACGATTGCCAAGATGGTCGATGCCTGCGCAGCCGCGGGCATCAAGCCGTTTTACGGCCCGTTTGGCGATTTTGCCGACAGCGCTGCCTGCGAGGCGCAGTTCCGCAGTGCCTTTATCTTGGGCTGTGTCGGGGCCTGGACACTTCACCCAAGCCAAGTGCCGATTGCCAAGCGGGTGTTTTCGCCCGACCCCGGCGATGTCGCCTTTGCCCAGAAAATCCTCGCCGCCATGCCCGACGGCGCCGGCGCGGTCATGATCGACGGCAAAATGCAGGACGATGCAACCTGGAAGCAGGCCAAGGTATTGGTTGATTTAGCAAAGCTCGTCGCCGAAAAGGACCCCGAAATGGCCCGTCGCTATGGGCTATGAACAGGCATTCAGCAGCTCGTTGCAATCTCGCCCCAGTCGGGCTGTAAATGAGTACGTGCTATGGACAAGATTCGGAACGCCAAATACCAACTCGGCCAAGTCGTGCGCCACCGCCTCTACCCGTTCCGCGGCGTGGTCTTCGATATCGATCCGGTATTTGCCAATACCGAAGAATGGTACGCGGCGATCCCGGCAGAGGTTCGGCCCCACAAAGACCAGCCGTTCTATCATCTGTTCGCCGAGAACGACGAGACCGAGTATGTCGCCTACGTGTCCGAACAAAATCTCCTACCGGACGATAGCGGCGAGCCGTTACGGCATCCCCAAATCGCTGAAGTCTTCATCACGGACGGCAAAGGCGGTTATCGGCCCCGCGCGGTCATGCGCCACTAAAGCCGCGCTCCCGCGTTCGGGCGGTTGGTCTTCCAACGCTCAAAGACAAACAACGCTCAAAGACAAAGCGCAAAGAGGCGCGGCGCCTCGCCTCGCGGTCGCCTAGGGTTTGCCGGAGGCCTGCGGCGAAGGCGCCGGCGGAGCGGTTGACGATTGCGGCTGTCCGCCCTGCTGCTCCAGCTTCTTACGCGCTTCGTCGGCGCGCCGCTGCAGCTCTTCCTGCAATTTCTTCTGCTGCTCCTCGAAGACCTTTGGATCGGTCGGCGGACCGTCATAGGCCTTGGCGAAGTCGGCGAGCGGCAGCACAAGGCTGATCGGCTGTCCGGTCGAATTTATCGCCTGGATGGCGAGCCCCTGGCCTTTTTTCATCTTGGCGATCAAATCGGCGCCGCTGGCGTCATAGTCGGCCATGCAGCCGTTGGTGAAACAAATAACATACGGCGCGGTCATCGGCTGGTTCTGGTCGATAATCACGCGCGTGCCGTGAATGAGCTGCATGCCGAGCGGCAGCGTAACGCGAAGGATTTTTTTGGTGTCGCCTTCGGGCTCGATCAAGACTGCCGCCACCACCGGCATTCCCGACTCGATGCGCGCATCTTTACCGGTGAAGCAAACTTGCTTCGCATTGGGATCGTTGTTCTGTTGCTTGAGGCAGAACTTCGTCCAGGGCGAATAGATCAGCTGGACCGGCTGCTGCTGTTGATCGCCGGGCGCCTGTTGTTGCGCTTCCGGCGCCGCGGCAGGTGCGGGAGCCTGAGCGGCGGGTGCGGCGGGCTTAGCCGGGGGTTTCTTCGCCGGCGCGGGCTTTGCGGCCGGAGCCGGCGCAGCCGGCGTAGTTTGCTGGGCGATCGCCACCGAGCCTGTGGCTATTGCGAACGCTCCCGCTAGCGCAACGGTTTGCCCGAAATTGCTAGCGATGGCAGCGAGCGTCCGGCTCACCGGTCGTGCCGGCGCCGACGCGTTCCGATAACTCATGAGATGCAGTCCCTCTCTGCTGCCGCCACCGGCAAATCGTCCCGAATATCGAGGGCAGACTTGCCTGGCCAGACTGGCGTGTTCATTCTTCGATATCGGGGCGACACCCGACGTCATCTATCCGCGCCACGCGGGCCCCCAACCAACGGTCAATCGACGCTGATTGCGGCAACAACGTGGCTCGGCCCAATACCCCAATTGGCAGAAGATTTCAAAGGCCAAGTGCAAAGGAGCCAAAGAGAGCCAAAGGGAGCAAAGTTCGCGGTGGCCCCACACCCGGGTGGTGAAATCGAATACCGGGCAAAAAGCCAAACCAAGTTTGGGAATAGCGACGACCAGTTCCAATTTCTGCGGCGCTTAAGCGCGCGCTGCACGAGCCATAGGGCAACAGCGGCCTTCTATGGGTCATGATACATTCGCCCTCCGTGAAT
>Ga0306925_10006234_pt1 | contig 11054 bp, 6 predicted proteins | sample flu12Cox44000176_FD_203755 | JGI IMG/M metagenome (GOLD analysis project Ga0306925, IMG submission 203755) | Lab enrichment of tropical soil microbial communities from Luquillo Experimental Forest, Puerto Rico - flux8day.12C.oxic.44.000.176 (v2)... | ecosystem: Environmental > Terrestrial > Soil...
GGCCGACCTGCTCCTCATCCAACCCCATCAGGTGGCGGCCCAGCGCCGACCCCGGACAGAAGAGAGACCCCGGGCGACAGGATCAAGGCTCAGAGGGATTGACCATCAACGGCCCGTGACAGAAGTGATGACCCCCCTCTGCAAAGTAGACGTGACACTCCCCCACCACGCTCGGGCCGAGTCCGCCAGCGGTCCGGATGATGGCTCAGCAGCGATATGCCCTGGTCATGCAATATGACAGGCTCACGGATAGAACGTGCACTGCCACCGGCGATGTTGGTCTGGCTTGCGTGTCCGCTCGGCGCAGCTCCGAAGGCCACACGGCGAGCAGTCTTGGAGATCGCCTTCAGCCCGACGAGCCATCCGTGATATACTCAGCCGAGGCAGCCGCTGGCTCTCGCCAGCGGCAAGATTCGGTCGCATTTGTTTCTTCGAGATGATCGGTTCCCGTGGGTGGCGCAGCTTCATCGATATCACTTTACCCCTCTGAGTGGGGGAGGGTAGGGGTGGGGGAGTAGAGGCCGCTCCCGACCCACTCCGGGATCGAAAACACGGCGCTCGGCCTGACCGTGGGGTATCGGCCGCGGTAGACTGCAGGGCGTGAGTCTGGAGCGAGATCATCTAGGCCGAATGTCGTTTATCCGCCTCCCTGTTAAACCGCTGTCAACCCTCTGGGACCCCTGCAAGTCCCCAAGATCCCCCTATTTGTCGTCCCGGAAGACCGGATGGCAAGTGTCTGACCAACATCGCGCATCGGCAATACATCCCGTTAATTTTGCGGTATTGAACCGATTTCTCCGCTGTATTCGCACCTCCAACAAGGTTGGCGAGAGTGAACAGGCTGGTACTCTTCTGGCCGCTGGCTGTGGAGACTCGCAGCCTTCATTCGGGGGGTGGCAGCCGGTTGGCGCGGCGCACGCAGGCGGGCAGAGTCACCGCCGACGCGACCGAGCCGGAACAAAGCCGCCGTAAGGCCGCGAGCGGCTGGGGATTGACAGAAGGGGACATACGGGAGATCGATCAGATGACAGCTGATCGCGGTCGCAATCTTGGGACGGAGGCCCGGTATGGACATAAGACTGAACGGACGGAGCGCGGTGGTCACGGGCGGCAGCAAGGGGCTGGGCCTCGCGATCGCCGAGGAGTACGCCAAATCTGGCGCCGATGTCGCGATCCTGGCGCGCGACCAGGGCGCGCTCGCCGAGGCCAAGGCCAAGATCCAGGCCGGCGCTCCGGGGCGCAAGGTCTCTGCGATCAGCTGCGATGTGTCAAAGGCAGCCGACATCCGCAAGACCTATGACCAGATCATGTCGGAGTTCGGCAAGATCGACATCTATGTCAACAATGCCGGCCAATCGACCCGCGGCCCCTCAGAGACGTTGACCGACGAGATGTGGCAGGCCGATCTCGACCTCAAACTGTTTGCGCAGATCCGCTTCTGCCGCCTGATCTTCCCGCAAATGAAGCAACGGCGCTGGGGCCGCATCATCAGCGTCCTCAACATCGGCGCCAAGGCACCGGGAGCGGACAGCGCCCCGACCTCGGTCAGCCGCGCCGCGCAGATGGCTTTCACCAAAGCCCTGTCGCAGGAAGGGGCGCCCCACAATGTGCTGGTTAACTCGTTGCATGTCGGCGTTATCGTCAGCGACCAGATCAAGCGCCGCTACGATCGCGAACGGCCGAATGTGAGCTTCGAGCAGTACGTCGCCGAGGCCGGCAAGGGCGTACCGCTGGGCCGGATGGGCCGGGCCGAGGAGTTCGCCAACGTCGCGGCCTTCCTCGCCTCCGATGCCGCTTCCTATGTGACCGGCTGCGCGATCAATGTCGACGGCGGGCGGTCACCGGTTGTGTAAGGCCGGCGCGCACCGCCTTCATCCACTCTCAGCCCGGGAGACATAGCAATGAGTATTTTTGGAAACATCATGTCAGCGATATTCGGCCATTCGTCCTCGGCCGCAGCCGCTCCCGCAGCTGCCGCGCCAACCGCGCAATCTGCGCCGGCTCCGACCTCGGCCGCTCCCTCGGCGCCAACCACGGCGTCGGCGACTCCGGTCGATGTCACCGCGATCATGGATGGTCTCGCCGCGAAATCGAGCGAGAAGCTCGATTGGCGAAAATCGATCGTCGACCTGATGAAGCTCATCAACTTGGACAGCAGCCTCGCCGCCCGCAAGGAGCTCGCCCAGGAGCTGAGTTACGGCGGGGATATGAACGACTCCGCGTCGATGAATATCTGGCTACACAAGCAGGTCATGGCCAAGCTCGCCGAGAACGGCGGCAAGGTGCCGGACGAGCTGCGCGTCTAGGTTCAGCCCTCGACCCGCATATACTTCTCCTCGAGGGCGCGCCAGCGGGCGGTGCCAACCGCGTCCTCCCGCTCCTGGAAGGTCGCGAGTTCCGCCTCGATGCGGCTTGTGTCGCCGTCTTCTTTGAGCGCTGACAACACCCGTTGCGCGGCGCGGATCGCTGCGCGATGGGTCTGCGAAGGATAGATGCCAAGGCGAAAACCCATTGCTTCGAGCTCGCTCGCGGGCAGCATTGGGGTCTTGCCGCCTTCGAAGACGTTGACCAGGGCCGGTCCCCGCACATTGCGGCCGACGATGCGCAATTCCTCGACGTTCTGCGGTGCCTCGACAAAGCCGACATCGGCACCCGCTTCGAGATAGGCGTTGACGCGGTCGATCGCCGCCTGCAGCCCTTCGATCGCGCGGGCGTCCGAGCGGGCCATGATCACGAGATCGGAGTCCTGCCGCGTGTCGACCGCGGCATGGATTTTGCCGACCATCTCGGCGGAGCCGATGACCTCCTTGCCCTCGTAATGGCCGCATTTCTTGGGTGAGACCTGATCCTCGATGTGGAAAGCGGCAACCCCCGACTTCTCGTACTCGCAAACCGTGCGAATCACGTTGAGGGCGTTGCCGTAGCCGGTATCGGCGTCGGCGATGACCGGAATCCCGACCGCCTCGACCGTCAACCCGATGAAGCGGACGTTCTCGGACAATGTCAGCAACCCGAGATCGGGATAACCGTTCGCCCGTGAATAGCCGCCGCCGGTCAAATAGACCGCACCGAACCCGGCCTGCTCGACGAGCCGCGCCGTCAGTGTGTCATAGGCCCCCGGCGCCATCGTATAGCCCGGGCGCGCGATCAGGCTCCGCATCGTCTGTCGTGGTGTCATCGGCATCTCCTTATCGGTGTCGGTCGCTTGACGACCGGCCGGCATGCTACGCTCGTTCCGGCGGAAAGGGAGAGACGGGCCGATGAGCATCGAGGTAACCAAAGCCGAACCGTTCGCAGCTCCCGTCGTCGAGAGTCTCTCGGTCCGGCTCCTCGTCGACTCGTTTTACGATCGCTTTATCGCGGATGCATCGCACCCGATGGTCAAAATCGAGCATGTTCGCCACATTCCCGGACACGAACGATCGACATTTGCCGGCGAATGGGGCTTGTCCTTGCATCTGGAGTCCGCCCAGGCCGGCGGTAAATCCCAATATCTGCTGGATTTCGGCTATACGCCCGAGGTGCTGATCCGCAACTTCGAACTGCTCGATCTCGATCCGAGCCGGATCGACGGCCTTATTCTGAGCCACGGGCATCGTGACCACTATGGCGGGCTCGAAGGGTTCGTCACCCACTATCGAGCAAAAATGCGCCCGGAGCTGAGGCTCTTTGCCGGCGGCGAGGCCAACTTTCGCGAAAAATGGATCAAGCGGCGCGGCGCCGAACCGGTGTCCTGGGGTACGCTCGACCGCAAGGCGCTGGACGCCGCCGCTGTCGGAACGGTGTGTTGTGACACCCCACAGGCTCTGCGGGGTGCCTTTACGACCGGCCATATTCCTCGCCAATCCTTTGAGCGAGTGCTGGAAAACACGCTCGTCGAGAGCGAGGGCGGCACCGGCCCATCCTCCGACCATTTTACCGAGGCCGAGCGGCTAGGCCGCCTCGTCCCCGACCAGCATCCGGACGAACACGCAGCCTGTTATGTCATCCAGGGACGCGGGCTCGTCGTCATCTCTTCGTGCGGCCATGTCGGGTTGATCAACACGATAAAGGCGGCGATGGCGGTGTCCGGGGTCGGCAAATTGCACGCAGTGCTCGGCGGGTTTCATCTCGGTCCGGCGCCGCAAGATTACGTCGATCATACGGTAGTCGAGCTTGCGCGACTGTCGCCCGACGTGGTCATCCCGATGCATTGCAGCGGCGCCAAGTTTCTTGCGGCGATGCATCGGCAGATGCCCGACCGCCTGGTCACCGCCAATATCGGCAGCCGTTTTACGTTCGGCGTTTGAGCGCCACGCGCCGGCCGACTTATCGCCCCGATCCGTAGCGACGGCTCGACGAGCCCACCTGTGAATCCACGGGGTCAGGCCGCTGCCGGCCTTCTAGCCTTTTCAGCAGGCCGCGGGTCTCGAGGCTGCGATCCTCGGTGTCGCGGGTCTCGGTTTTTGATGCCTGCGCCCGTTCGCGGCGCAGCTCCTCCAGTCGCGCACGGATCGTCGCGAAATCATCTGCAGCACGGGGTCGGGTCACGTCTCCTCCTCAAAATTTTGAGCGCACCCCGGTTTGGGGCTCGCGTGATTTATGGGTAGGTAGGGCCCGTGAAAGGGTCTCTCAGCCTCGCGCACCGAGGGCCTTCGACGCAAGCAAAATCAGGGGATGGAGATGGAGGCGAGGAGGTCGCTCGCCGCTCCGATCAATTGCTCCGCTGTCGCTTCGTCGATCGGTCGGTTGTTGAACGCGGCGGCCTGGAGCATCGCGCAGGTGGTGTCGTCGCCCGCGGGACCGCAACAGAGCACCGCCGCGCGTGAGCCTTCCCTGGTGCTTCCCTGTTACGCGGAATCGGCTCCCTGATCGGGCGATTTAATTCCCTGTTCGGCCAGTCAGGGAATTTGCCTCGGGTGTCACGGGATAACAATAACTTGACGAGTCAATTTCGTCTCCGAACGGCCTGAAATCGGCTTTTTGTCAGTATTTTCCCGTAACGCTGGGAAGAGGGGCTCTGCTCCGGCGCAACGAGGGGTGCGCCGGATCGTAGGGATCGCCCCTTGGCGCCGTGCCAACCCGGATTAAAGCGATTCGCCTCGAGGTGGATCTTATGCATATTATCGGTTTTGCGCCGTCCCCGGGCGGCGCGCCCGGTAGGTTTGTGCCAACAACGTCAGGTGAAGAGCATCCGCGATGGCATTGCCTGAGAGACAAGGTCTCTACGACCCGCGCAACGAGCACGATTCATGCGGCATCGGTTTCGTCGCCAACATCAAGGGACGAAAATCGCATGACATCGTCACGCGCGGTTTGCAGATCCTGGTCAATCTCGACCATCGAGGCGCGGTCGGCGCCGATCCGCTAGTCGGTGACGGCGCGGGCTGCCTGATCCAGATGCCCGATGCGCTGCTCCGCGATTGGGCGCACCGGCAGGGCGTGTTGCTGCCGCCTCTCGGCGGCTATGCCGTTGCGATGTGCTTTCTGCCGTGGGATGAACACTCGCGCGCCATCGCGATCCAGCACGTCGAGCATTTCGTCCGGGCCGAGGGACAGAGCCTCGTCGGCTGGCGCGATGTGCCGATCGACACGGCTGGGCTCGGCGCTCGGGTCATCGAGACGATGCCATGGATCAGCCAGGCGATCGTCGCCTGCAGCCCCGAGATCGCCGATCAGGACGCCTTCGAGCGCAAGATCCTGACGATCCGTAAGCAGATCCTCAACCGCGTCGCTGCAATGGCCGAAGACCACGGCATGCCGGCGTTGCGCGATCTCTACATGCCGTCCTTCTCGACCCGCACGCTCGTCTACAAGGGCCTGTTGCTGGCGCCGCAGATCGAAAGCTTCTACGAGGATTTGCGCAACCCGCTAACGGTTTCGGCCCTGGCGCTGGTGCATCAGCGTTTTTCGACCAACACCTTTCCGTCCTGGCGGCTCGCCCACCCGTACCGGTTCTTGTGTCACAACGGCGAGATCAACACCGTCCGCGGCAACGTCAACTGGATGGCGGCGCGCCGCCAGGCGATGACCTCGGAGCTTTTGGGCGCCGATCTCGCCAAGATGGTCCCGTTGATCGGCCCGGGCCAGTCGGACACCGCCTGCATCGACAACGCCCTCGAATTGCTTGTCATCGGTGGCGGCTATTCCCTCGCTCATGCGATGATGATGCTGATCCCCGAGGCCTGGGCCGGCAACCCGCTGATGGACCCGCAGCGGCGCGCGTTCTACGAGTACCACGCCGCCTTGATGGAGCCGTGGGATGGCCCGGCGGCGATCGCCTTTACCGATGGCCGCCAGATCGGCGCCACCCTCGACCGCAACGGCCTGCGGCCGGCGCGCTATATCGTCACCGACGACGATCATCTGATCATGGCTTCGGAAGCCGGCGTATTGCCGGTGCCCGAGGAGAAGATCACCCATAAATGGCGGCTTCAGCCGGGCAAGATGCTGCTGATCGACCTCGAAGAGGGCCGCATCATCGACGACGAAGAAATCAAGCGCAAACTCGCCGCCGAGCATCCCTACGAGACGTGGCTCGAGGCGACCCAGTTTAAGCTCTCCGAGTTGCCGGATCTGGCGCAGGAGCACCGCGAGGCATTTCCCCGAGGAGCGCCGCCCTCGCGGCCGAACGACCCGGCGGTCCACCTCGAGCTGCAGCAAGCCTTCGGCTACACCCAGGAGGACATCCAGTTCTTCCTTGAGCCGATGGCGCGCGATGGCGACGACCCGGTCGGCTCGATGGGCACCGACACACCGATCGCGGCGCTGTCGAATAAGCCGAAGCTGCTCTACAACTACTTCAAGCAGAATTTCGCCCAGGTCACCAACCCGCCGATCGACCCGATCCGCGAGGAGTTGGTCATGTCGCTGGTGTCGATGATCGGGCCACGACCGAACCTATTGGGTCACGAGGCCGGCACGCACTACCGGCTCGAAGTCTCGCAGCCGATCCTGACCGACACCGACCTGGAAAAGATCCACGCGATAGAACATCTTGTTTCCGCCTTTCGCACCGATACGCTCGATGCGACCTGGCCGGCGGTGGAGGGCGCCGACGGCCTCGCGCCGGCGCTCGAACGCCTGTGCCGGCAGGCCACCGAGGCGGTTCAAGCGGGGCACAATATCCTGATCCTTTCCGACCGAGCGATCTCGCTCGAACGGGTGGCGATCCCGGCTCTGCTCGCTACCTCGGCGGTGCACCACCACCTGATCCGCCAGGGTCTCCGCACCAGTACGGGGATCGTCGTCGAGACCGGCGAAGCGCGCGAGGTTCATCACGTCTGCGCGTTGGCGGGCTACGGCGCGGAGGCGATCAACCCCTATCTGGCCTTTGCCACCTTGGAGCAGATCCGGGCCGAGAACGGTCTGCCGCTCGGTGCCGCCGAGGTGCAAAAGAACTATATCAAGGCGCTGGGCAAAGGGATCCTCAAGGTTATCTCCAAGATGGGGATCTCGACCTATCAATCGTATTGCGGTGCACAGATCTTTGACGCGGTGGGGCTCGCCAGCGATTTCGTCGAGAGATACTTCACCGGGACGGCGACGACGATCGAAGGCGTCGGCCTGCACGAGATCGCCCAGGAAGCAGTCGAGCGGCACCGACAGGCCTATGGCGACAACCCGCTCTACCATGACATGCTCGATGCCGGCGGCGATTACGCCTTTCGACTGCGCGGCGAGGATCATGCCTGGACGCCGCAATCGGTAGCTAGCCTGCAGCACGCGGCGCGCGGCGGCTCGCTGGCCGATTACCAGGCCTTTGCGGCCACCATCAACGATCAAAGCGAGCGGTTGCTGACGATCCGCGGACTGATGACCTTCGACTTCGCCAAGGAGCCCGTGCCGCTCGACGAGGTCGAGCCGGCGAGCGAAATCGTCAAGCGCTTTGCGACGGGGGCGATGAGCTTCGGCTCGATCAGCCGCGAGGCCCACACCACCCTCGCCATTGCGATGAACCGCATCGGCGGCAAGTCCAATACCGGCGAGGGCGGTGAAGAGGCGGAGCGGTTCAAGCCGCTACCCAACGGCGATTCGAAACGCTCGGCAATCAAGCAGGTTGCCTCGGGCCGGTTCGGCGTCACTACCGAATACCTGGTCAATGCCGACGTCCTACAGATCAAGATGGCGCAGGGCGCCAAGCCCGGCGAGGGCGGGCAATTGCCCGGGCACAAGGTCGATCAGGCCATCGCCAAAGTGCGACATTCGACGCCGGGGGTCGGGCTGATCTCGCCGCCGCCGCATCATGACATCTATTCGATCGAGGATCTGGCGCAGCTGATCCACGATCTGAAAAACGCCAATCCTCGGGCCGCGGTGTCGGTCAAGCTCGTGTCCGAGGTGGGCGTCGGCACCGTCGCGGCCGGCGTCAGCAAGGCGCGCGCCGATCACGTCACGATTGCCGGGTTCGAAGGCGGGACCGGTGCGAGCCCGCTGACCTCGCTGACCCATGCCGGTTCGCCGTGGGAGATCGGGCTCGCCGAGACCCAGCAGACATTGGTGCTGAACGGCTTGCGCGGCCGCATTGCGGTGCAGGTCGATGGCGGTTTGCGCACCGGCCGCGACGTCGCGGTCGCCGCTTTGATCGGCGCAGATGAGTTTGGCTTCTCCACCGCTCCACTGATCGCGGCCGGTTGTGTGATGATGCGCAAATGCCACCTCAACACCTGCCCCGTCGGCATCGCGACCCAGGACCCGGTATTGCGCGCGCGCTTCACCGGCCAGCCCGAGCATGTGATCAACTACTTCTTCTTCGTGGCGGAGGAAGTGCGCGAGCTGATGGCGAAGCTCGGCTTCCGGCGTTTCCACGAGATGATCGGGCGGGTCGACAAGCTCGACATGGTTCGGGCGATCGAGCACTGGAAAGCCAAGGGCGTCGATCTGACCCGGCTGCTCCATCGCGCGCCGGCCAAGCCTGGGGTAGCGATCCACAATTGTGAGCGTCAAGATCATCACCTCGATCGGGCGCTCGACAACGAGTTGATCGCGGCTGCCGGGCCGGCGCTCGACGAGCGTGCGCCGGTGCGCATCGAGCACGAGATCAGGAATGTCCATCGTACTGTCGGTGCGATGCTGTCGGGTGAGGTCGCGCGGCGCTACGGCCATGCCGGGCTGCCGCAGGACACGATCTGGGTGACTTTCCGCGGCAATGCCGGGGGTAGTTTCGGGGCGTTCCTGGCGCGCGGCGTCACTCTTGAGCTCTATGGCGACGCCAACGACTACGTCGGCAAAGGGTTATCCGGCGGACGGGTCATCGTCCGCCAGCCGCCGCAAGCGCAGCGCGAGCCAACCGGGAACATCATCATCGGCAACACAGTCCTCTATGGCGCAATATCAGGCGAAGCCTATTTCGAGGGAGTCGCCGGCGAGCGCTTCGCGGTGCGCAATTCGGGTGCCGTGGCGGTGATCGAAGGGACCGGTGATCATGGCTGCGAATACATGACGGGTGGGGTGGTCGTCGTGATCGGGGACACCGGCCGCAACTTCGCCGCCGGGATGTCGGGCGGGATCGCCTATGTCTGGGACCCGAAAGGCCGGCTTAAGAGCCTGTGCAATCTAGCCTCGGTCGACATGGAGGCGGTCTCGCCGGGCGACCCAGCCGCCGAGGACGATCCCGATCGGCCGCGCCAGCGCTCGGCCAATGTCGAGGATGCGGGCATGGGCGATCTGCTGCGCTTCGATGCCGCCAGGTTGCGCATTCTGCTCGAACGCCATCTGTTGTTCACCGGCAGCGCGCGGGCTCGGGAAATGCTCGAGGACTGGAAGAACACGGTCGCCGGCTTTGTCAAGATTATGCCGAAGGACTACAGGCGCGCCCTTGTCGAGTTGCAGGCCGACCGGCAGGCGGCCAGCCTCGCGGCCCGCGCGATGACGGCTTCCGCCGATGGGTAGGCCGACCGGGTTTCTCGAAATCGAACGCCGCGATCGCCCTTACGACAAGCCGGATATTCGCAGCCGCAGCTGGAAAGAGTTCGTCAGACCGCTGGGTGAGCCTCAGACCCGCAAACAGGCGGCGCGGTGCATGGATTGTGGCATCCCATTCTGTCACGAGGGCTGCCCGGTTAACAATCTGATCCCGGACTGGAACAACCTCGTTTACCGCGACCAATGGCAGGCAGCACTCCGGGTTCTGCACTCGACCAACAATTTTCCGGAATTTACCGGCCGCATTTGTCCCGCACCCTGCGAGGCGGCCTGCACTTTGAACATCGACGACAACCCGGTCACGATCAAGACAATCGAATGCGCGATCGTCGACCACGGCTGGCGAGAGGGCTGGATCGAGCCGGTCGTGCCGGCTCGGCGGACCGGTAAGCGGGTCGCCGTCGTTGGCTCGGGTCCGGCCGGGCTCGCTTGCGCGCAGCAACTGGCGCGGGCCGGTCACGCGGTGACATTGTTCGAGAAGAGCGACCGTATCGGCGGATTGCTGCGCTACGGGATCCCCGATTTCAAAATGGAGAAATGGCTCATCGACCGCCGTGTCGATCAGATGAAAGCCGAGGGCGTGATCTTTCGCACCGAGTTTGAGATCGGGGTTGACGTCGATATCCCCGCATTGGTCGAGAAATTCGATGCAGTGGCGATGACCGGCGGCGCCGAGGCGCCGCGCGATCTTGAGGTGCCGGGCCGAGAGCTCGACGGCATCCACTTCGCAATGGATTTCCTGCCGCAGCAGAACAAGCGCTGCGCCGGCGACAGCGAGGGACGCGCCGCGCCGCACGGTACAATCACCGCTGCGGGCAAACACGTTGTCGTGATCGGCGGCGGCGACACCGGCTCGGACTGCATCGGCACATCGGTGCGCCAGGGTGCGGCGTCGGTTACCCAGCTTGAAATCTTGTCGAAGCCGCCGGAGCGCGAGAACAAGGCGCTGACTTGGCCCGACTGGCCGTTGAAGCTGCGTACTTCGTCATCGCAGGAAGAGGGCTGCGAGCGCGAGTGGTCGGTGCTGACCAAACGCGCTACCGGGGAGAACGGACGGGTCGCAGGACTCGATTGCGTTCGGGTCGACTGGGCGAAGGGCCCAGGCGGCCGCGTTGTGATGCAGGAGATCTCGGACAGCACCTTCAATTTGA
>Ga0306925_10006240_pt1 | contig 11048 bp, 8 predicted proteins | sample flu12Cox44000176_FD_203755 | JGI IMG/M metagenome (GOLD analysis project Ga0306925, IMG submission 203755) | Lab enrichment of tropical soil microbial communities from Luquillo Experimental Forest, Puerto Rico - flux8day.12C.oxic.44.000.176 (v2)... | ecosystem: Environmental > Terrestrial > Soil...
TCTGGCTCGTCTGCGAAATACAGATACTCATCAACACGCGATCACTGACCCTTCCCCGGGCCGCGCTTGCGCCCTTCGGGGGCTCCGGAGCTTGTCATCGGGTCGGCCACTTCGGGCCGGACCCGTTTGCGACCGCCTCAGGGTGACGGTCTTGATCGCCAACCCACATTGTTGACCGGCCGCGGCCTTTCGTGGCACCTCGACGCGGCAGCAAACATCCGCGAATCCTTATGGCCAACGACCGCTACAACGCCCGCGACGCCGAGGCGCGCTGGCAAAAAATCTGGGACGAGCGCGGTATCTTCGCCACCAAGAACGACGATCCGCGGCCGAAATACTACGTGCTCGAGATGTTCCCCTATCCGTCGGGGCGCATCCATATGGGGCACGTCCGCAACTACACGATGGGCGACGTGGTGGCGCGGGTAAAGCGCGCGATGGGGTTCAACGTGCTGCATCCGATGGGCTGGGACGCCTTCGGCATGCCGGCCGAGAACGCGGCGATGGAGCGCAAGATCCACCCCAAGGCCTGGACCTACGACAATATCGCGGCGATGAAGAAACAGCTCAAATCGATGGGGCTGTCGCTCGACTGGAGTCGCGAAATCGCGACCTGCGATCCCGCCTATTACAAGCACCAGCAAAAAATGTTTATCGACTTTCTGCGCGCCGGCCTGGTCGAGCGCAAGAAATCCAAGGTGAATTGGGATCCGGTCGATAAGACTGTATTGGCGAATGAACAAGTGATCGACGGCCGCGGCTGGCGCTCCGGCGCCCTAGTCGAACAGCGCGAACTCACCCAATGGTTCTTCGCCATCACCAAATATGCCGCGCCGCTCCTCGAGGCGCTCGATCAACTCGAGCGCTGGCCCGAAAAAGTGCGGCTGATGCAGAAGAACTGGATCGGCCGCTCCGAAGGCTTGCTAGTCCGCTTCGCTCTCGATATGGCGACCGCGCCGAACGGCGAGACCGAGCTCGAAGTGTTCACCACCCGGCCGGACACTTTGTTCGGCGCCAAGTTCATGGCGGTGGCGCCGGATCATCCGCTAGCCACGGCGGCGGCGAAGCGTAACCCGGTATTGCGCGACTTTATCAAACAGTGCCGACACCGCGGCACCGCAGCAGCCGAGATCGAGACCGCCGAGAAGCTCGGCTTCGACACTGGCATTCGCGCGCGCCATCCGTTCGATCCGTCATGGCAGCTGCCGGTCTACGTCGCCAATTTCATCGTCATGGAATACGGCACCGGCGCGATTTTCGGTTGCCCGGCGCACGACCAGCGCGACCTCGATTTCGTCAACAAATACGGCCTCGGCAATGTGCCCGTGGTCTGTCCGCCCGGCGTCGATCCAAAAAAGTTCGTCATCACCGACACCGCCTACGACGGCGATGGCGTGATGATCAATTCGCGTTTCCTCGACGGGATGACCAGCGCGCACGCCAAAGAGGAGGTCGCGCGGCGGCTTGAGCGCGAACGCCGCGACAATCGTCCCGTGGCGGAGCGCCAGATCAATTACCGGCTGCGCGATTGGGGCATTTCGCGACAGCGCTATTGGGGCTGCCCGATTCCGATCATCCATTGCGAGCGCTGCGGCGCAGTGCCGGTGCCGGAACAAGATCTGCCGGTGACCTTGCCGGAAGACGTCAACTTCGACCAGCCCGGCAATCCGCTCGATCATCATCCGACCTGGAAGCATGTCGCCTGCCCGCAATGCGGCGCGCCGGGGCGGCGCGAGACCGACACGATGGATACGTTTGTCGACTCATCGTGGTATTTCGAGCGCTTCACCGATCCGTGGATCAAGAGCGCGGCGACGGATCGGCCGATGGTCGATGCCTGGATGCCGGTGGATCAATATATCGGCGGCATCGAGCACGCGATCCTGCATTTGCTCTATAGCCGTTTTTTCACCCGCGCCATGAAAGCGACCGGCCATGTCGGGCTCGACGAGCCCTTCGCCGGATTGTTCACCCAAGGCATGGTGGTGCACGAGACCTATCGCCGCGGCAACGGCGAATGGGCGGCGCCGGCGGAAGTGAAAGTCGAAACCGACGGCGAGGCGCGACGCGCCACTTTGGCCGCGACCGGCGAGGCGGTCGAGATCGGCCCGATCGAGAAGATGTCGAAGTCGAAGCGCAATACGGTCGATCCCGACGACATCATCGACACCTACGGCGCCGACGTCGCCCGCTGGTTCATGCTCTCGGATTCGCCGCCGGAGCGCGACGTAGAATGGACCGAGCGCGGCGTCCAGGGGGCCTGGCGGTTCGCGCAGCGGCTGTGGCGGCTGATCGGGGAAGCGGCGGAATTGGCGCAAACCGCACCGGCCGACCGGCCAGCCCGGTTTTCAGATCAGGCCTTGACGCTGCGCAAGGCGGCGCATCGGGCGCTGGCCCGGGTGAGCGATGATATCGAAAGGCTGCACTTTAATGTTTGTGTCGCGCAGATTTACGAATTCGCCAATGCGCTCAATGCGACAATCGGCGATATCGGGGCGCAATCGGGGGCGCCGAACAGTGCGCAAACAGGGGCTCCAGCACAGCCGCGGCAGGACGATGTCGCGCCGCCAGATTTGCGCTGGGCGCTGCGCGAAGCGGTTAACATTCTGGTGCGATTATTCCATCCGATGATGCCGCATCTGGCCGAGGAATGCTGGGCGATGTTGGGCCACGATGAACTGGTGGCGCAAGCCCCATGGCCGCAGCTCGAGCCCGCGCTCTTGGTCGAGGACACGCTGACCTTGCCGGTCCAGATCAATGGCAAGAAGCGCGCCGACGTGACCATACCGCGCGACGCCAGCGAGGCCGAAATCAGGGCTGCGGTTCTAGAGCTTGATGCGGTAAAAAAGGTGCTGGAAAGCAAGCCGGCGAAAAAAGTGATCATCGTGCCGGGACGAATCATCAATGTCGTGGTCTGAGCATCGCCCAGTGCTGGCCCTTTTGGCGCGACTCGGCTTCGTGCGGGCCGCGGCCGGACTCCCCGCCGGCTGTTTCGAGCCGCTCTACGCCCGCAATCCTTCGGTGGGCGATTAGAGCGTTCGCGACTGGCCGAGGTTCTGATCGCGCCGATCCCGTCACGGCAAGGAACGCCGCAACCGCGCATCGCGGTGGCCGTGCACAACGCTTTGCAGTTCGATCTCAACGGCGCTGCCGGCGCGAGCGCGCCGACACATCGGCTCTAAATCTCGGTGACGCCGGTCGACGTGTCGGTGTCGATCGATCCGCTTACCGGACGATCGTGCTCAAGGACTCCACCTTCGCTCACGTCGGTTATGATACAGCGCATCATTTCATGCTGCGCTGCGCCCGGGAAACGCGCTAAGTGTATATTTGCATGGTTGCCGTCAAAGCTGCCGATGTCGACGCCTTCGTGGCGCGGCCCGATCCGGCGCGGCGCGTGGTTTTGGTGTTCGGACCGGATGCCGGTCTCGTCGGAGAGCGCGCCCGCGCCATTGTCGCGGCTTCGGTCGATGACATGAACGATCCGTTCGCGCTGGCACGGCTCGACGGCGAGGAGCTTGCCGCCGAGCCGTCGCGGCTGGTCGAAGAGGCGCTGACCATGCCACTGTTCGGCGGCCGCCGCGCGGTATGGGTCAAGGCTGGCACCCGCAACATTGCGCCGGCGGTGGAAGCGCTCCTTGGCGAGCCGTTGTTTGCGGCCGCGCCGGCATGCCGCGTCGTCATCGAAGCCGGCGATCTGCGCCGCAATGCACCGCTGCGCGTCGTCTGCGAGCGCGCCAAAAACGCCGCGGCGCTGCCGTGCTATGCTGACACCGAACGCGATCGCGCGCGACTGATCGACGAGGAGATGCGCGCTGCCGGATTGGCGCTTGCCGTCGATGCGCGCGCGGCGCTGATCCCGCTATTGGGCGGCGACCGCGCCGCCTCGCGCAGCGAAATTCAGAAGCTTGCCTTGTACGTGCGCGGCCGCGGCCAAGTGGGTATCGACGACGTCGCCGCCGTCGTTTCGGACGCCTCGGCGCTGGCGATCGAGGACATTGTCGACGCTGCCTTTGCCGGCCGGCCCGGCGAGCTCGAGACCCAGCTAGGTAAAGCGCGCACCGCCGGCACCAGCGCCGGGTCGATCCTGTTCAACGCGCAGCGGCAGCTTGCCCAACTGCACAAGTGGCGTCTTACCATCGAACAGGGCCGGCCGTTTTCGCTGGAAGCGCTGCAGCCGCCGCTGCCGTTCCGGCGCCGGCCGCTCGTCGAAGCGGCGCTCAAGAGCTGGAGCGCGGGGCGGCTCGCCAGTGCCATGGCCGACCTGGCCAATGCGGTATTGCAGTCGCGCCAGAATCCGGCGCTGGCTGATACGATCGCCGAACGGGCACTGCTCGCGATCGCGGCCGGCGGACACCGCAGCGCGGCTTGATCACGGCTTGTCAGGGGTAAGTGATTTATGTTGTCGTTCTCGTCATTGCGAGCGGAGCGAAGCAATCCAGAAAGTTGGCAGAAGATCTAGATTGCTTCGTCGCTATCGCTCCTCGCAATGACGCGCGGCGCTTTGCCAAGGAGATCTGAGGATGCAAAAGCTCACGGCGGGGATCACCAAAGCCGGCACCGGCCTTGACGGCATCGTCTGGAATATTCTTGGCCAGACTTACGTGCCTAAAGCGGTGAGCGAGAGCTCGTTTTCCTGGCACGCCATTTTTCCGCCTGGCACATTCGTGCCGCCGCATATCCATCCGACGCAAGACGAATTCATCTACATGTTCGAGGGCCGGTTCGATCTGTTGCTCGACGGCAAGGACGTCGTCGCCACAGCCGGCGATCTGATCCGCATGCCGATGGGCCTGCCGCACGGCATCTTCAACAAGTCGGACCAGCCGGTGAAATGTTTTTTCTGGGTGTCGCCGACGCGGAAGCTCTACGACCTGTTCTGGGCGATCCATTCGATGAAGGAGCAGAAGCCCGAAGACGTCGTTGCCGTCTCCGCCAAACACGAAGTGAATTTTTTGCCGCCGCCAAAGTGACGCGGAGTGCCGCCGTCTAAGTCGGATTTTCCAGGCTGAACGTTCCGGAATCGTCGTCGTAAGCGAACACTTCGGCGTAGCGGCCCCAGCCGATCACCGCGCGCAGGGTCAACTCGGCGTCTTCGGCGCTCATATAGTCCTCGAGCTCGTCGAAGAAGCGGCTTTTCGGCGCGCTGTGATTGGCGCGCTCTTGCAGAACGTGGCGGATGTGCGCGGCGAGCGGCACGTAATCCAACAGCTGACGCTGGAACAGGCGTTTGCGGTCGTCGGTGCCGAGTTCGGCGAACTGTTTGCCGATGTCGGTGAGCTTGATGTCGCCGCCTTCGATTTCGGCGAGGCGCAGGAGTTGCAGCGCGTCGGCGACCGGAAATAGCTCGTCGACCTCAAGGTGCAGCTCATCGGCGAGCACCGGCAGGTCGGCGCGGCTGTTATAGGGCGCGGCCGCGAGCGTCTCGAGAAGGCCGGCCAGAAGATTGGCGGAAACGCGCGGCAGGACGGTGTTGAGTGTGGCCACCGGCAGGCGATCGCTGATGCCGATCGGCGTCGGCGTGCGCGCGGTCATCGCCACGTAGATCTTTTCGACCAGTTCGCGAAACCGCGGATCGAGCCGGTTGCGCGGCTGCTTCAGGTCGACGGCGATCTCGCTGATGATGCGGCCGGGATTGGTGGAGAACAACAGGATGCGGTCGCACATCAGAACCGCCTCCTCGATATTGTGAGTGACGAGAACGACGCCTTTGATCGGCAGCTTACCTTCGCCCCACAGTTCGAGAAAATCGGTGCGCAAGGTTTCCGCCGTCAGAACGTCGAGCGCGGAAAACGGCTCGTCCATGAGCAAAATGTTCGGATGCACCACGAGCGCCCGGGCAAAGCCGACGCGCTGGCGCATGCCGCCGGACAATTCGCGTGGAAAGGCGGATTCGTAGCCGTCCAGCCCGATCAAATCGATCGCCGCAAGCGCGCGCTTGCGAATCTCCGCATCCGGAAGCCCGAGCGCCTCGAGCCCCAATTGCACATTTTCCAGCACTGTAAGCCAGGGAAACAGCGCAAAGGACTGAAACACCATCGCGATGCCCGGCGCCGGCCCGATGACGCGTTCGCCGAGATAAGTGACGGTTCCGCCGGAAGGCTGCGCCAGACCGGCGATCAGCCGCAGTAACGTCGACTTGCCCGAACCGGTGCGGCCGAGGAGCCCGACGATTTGTCCTTGCGTCAGCGAAAGCTCGACGCCATCCAGCACCAGATGCTCGCCGCCGTCGGCGCGAGGAAACGACTGGCGCAGCGCGTGGACGTCGAGCAGAGCGGCTTTGACCGCGGTGCTCGTGCCAGTGCTCGTGACGGTGCTCATGGCAATCCTCATCCAAGGCGGAATTTACGTTCGGCGTATCGATAGAGTGGCCGCCAGAACACGCGATTGATGACGACGACGAACAGACTCATGACCGCGATGCCGAGCACAATGTGGTGAAAATCGCCGGCATCGGTTTGTTTCGCAATATAGGCGCCGAGCCCTTCTGCCTGCAGATGCTCATCGCCCCAAGATGCGACCTCGGCGACGATGCTGGCGTTCCACGAGCCGCCGGACGCGGTGATCGCGCCAGTGACATAATAGGGCAGCACCGCCGGCAATGCGATGCGCCGCCACCACAGCCAGCCGCGCACCCGCAAATTGTCCGCCACCGAACGCAGTTCGGCGGGAATGGCGGCGGCGCCAGCGATGACGTTGAACAAAATGTACCATTGCGTGCCCAGGATCATCAGCGGACTGAGCCAGATATTCGGATTAAGTCTCCAGGCGACGATGCCCGAGACCACGATCGGAAACAGCAGGTTGGCCGGAAACGCCGCGAGAAACTGTGCCACCGGCTGCACCAACAGCGCCACCCGCGGTCGCGTTCCGACCCAAACTCCGATCGGCACCCAGATCAGGCTTGCGACCGCGATCAGGACGACGACGCGAGCGAGTGTGGCAAAGCCGAGCAGCACGGTGACACCGACGTCGCGCAGCGTGATCCCGGTGACGGCGAAGGTCGCGACCTGCCACAACGCCGCCGCGGCCAGGACAAGAACCACGACCGTAAAAGGCACAGCCAAGGCACGGCCGGCTTTTCGCGCCGGCGCGCCTGACGGCGCTTTGACGGATCGGCGCCAGCGCAGCGACGACCGCCACAGCGCCGTGATCCTTTCCTTCAGCCGTTCGACAATGCGCGAGCGGCGCAGCACGTCGAACACCCAGGATTGCGGCGCCGGCACGCCGGGCTCCTGCTCGAAGCGGAAGCGGTCCGCCCAGGCCACCAGTGGACGGAACAGCACCTGATCGTAGATCAAGATCACGACCAGCATGGTGGCGATCGCCCAGCACACCGCGTAGAGGTCACGATGCTCGATGGCGAGCGCAATATAGGAGCCGATGCCGGGCAAAGTCACCGTGGTATTGCCGACGCTGATCGCCTCCGAGGCGACGACGAAGAACCAGCTTCCGGACATCGACATCATCATGTTCCAGATCAGCTGCGGGACCGCAAAAGGCACGTCGAGCCGCCAGAACCGCATCCAGGCACCGAGCCCGAAATTGCGTGCGGCTTCTTCCAGCTCGCCCGGCACGGTGCGCAGCGACTGATAGAAGCTGAATGCCATGTTCCAAGCTTGGCTGGTGAAAATCGCAAAGATCGAGGCGAATTCCGCCCCGAGTACGCGCCCCGGCGCGAGACTCATGAAAAACACGACGGTCACCGAGATGAAGCCGAGGATCGGCACCGATTGCAAAATATCCAGAAGCGGCACCAACAGCCGTTCGGCGGAGCGGCTTTTTGCGGCAAGGGTCGCGTAGGTAAAGGTGAAGAACAGCGACAACATCATCGCGATCAGCATGCGCAAGGTGGTGCGCGCGGCATATTCGGGCAGGTTGCGCGGATCGAGCGAGGGCGGTTGCTTTTGTAGTTCGGCGAGTGGCTCGAAAAGATTGCGGCTTGCCTCGGCGAGAAAAACCAGAAGACCGAGGATCAAGAGAATGGCGAGAATGTCCCATCGGCTGAACAAACGGGTCCAGCCGCCAACCGAAATGGGGACGAATACGCGCATTGTTCGAGCCGCTATCGGAAACCGCTATCGGAAACCGCGTCACAAAACTGTCGAGAGATCGCGAACGCGCCGAAGCCGGCGGTCACGGCTTGTGAGTTCCCCCCAATAACACCGGGCGCGGTGGGATCAAGCAGTTCTTGTTCCAGCGCGCACGAAAAAGCCAAGAAGCATTGCGATGGCGCGACGTGAGGCCGTGAAATCACCGCATTGTCAAACGATCAATCCGCCCCAACGCGCAACATTCGATTCCAATGGAGGGGTCCGTTGGCATTGCAATCGAAAAAACTGGTAATCGCGCTGGCCGCGTGTTTTTTGACGAGCTCCCTGGCGATTTCGGCGGCCCAGTCCACCGCGCCTGCGGAGCCCGGCGCCAGCGGGCTATGGCAAAAGCTGGACGAAGAGACCGGCAATCCGGTCAGCTGGTTCCTGTTCCTCGAGCGCGGCGGGTTCTATGAGGGCGTGATCGCCAAGCTGTTTCTTCGCCCGCAGGATCCCAAAAATCCGATCTGTTCAGGCTGCCGGGATGACCGCAAGGATCAGCCGCTGCTCGGGCTGCCACTGGTCCGAAACATGCGGCGCGACGGCCTGGTCTATCAGGGCGGCAATATTCTCGATCCGCGCAATGGCAACATCTACAGCGCCATGATGCGGGTGAGCCCCGATGGCGAGACATTGACCGTACGCGGCTATCTCGGCATCGCTTTGTTCGGCCGCGACGAAAACTGGCAGCGGCTGCCGGATGACGCCGTACGGCAACTCGATCCCGTGATCATCGCCCACTATTTGCCGGGGGCAGCCAAGTCTCGCCTGCCGCTTACCGCTTCCGGGCGGCAAGAAAAATCAGCGCGGCCGCCGAGTGCCATGCGCTGATTCGAACCTGCTGTCACTCGCTCGTCCCTGCGACCCGCCTAAGCGGGAGCGCGAAGGCGGAAAGCGGGGACCTAGAATGCTGCAAAAATCCTTATTCGCTGGCTGGATTCCCGCTTGCGCGGAATGAGCGGATTTCGTGCAAGCCGGTTTCGTTAGTCTCGTCAGCGGCGGAGGATGGCCGACGATATCGGGACGCGCTCCTCCCATCCGGCTTGTTCGAGCTCGGGCACGCACGCTTCGGCTTCGGGATAGCCGAGGCAAAAATAGCCGATCAGCTTCCACGTCGGCGCCACGTCCAAAATGGTCGCGATCGCGGCCGGGTCGAGGATCGAAATCCATCCCAGACCGATTCCCTGCGCCCGCGCGGCAAGCCAGATCGTATGCACCGCCGTGACCGCCGAATACTCGATCATTTCCGGCATGGTGCGGCGGCCAAGTCCGTGGCCTTGCGCGGTGGCGCGATCCGCAAACACCGCGAAATGGACCGGGGCTTCGGCAAGCCCGGCGAGCTTGAGTCGCGCGTAAAGGCCGGCGCGCTGCGGCGCCTGCGCGCGCAAGGCCTCGGCATTGCACGCCGCGAAGTTTTCACGAACCGCGGCGCGCCGCGCCGCATCCTCGACAATCACGAAACGCCACGGCTGGCTCAATCCAACCGAAGGGGCAAGGCATGCCAGTTCGATCAAGCTCTCGAGCGTATCCTTCGGCAGCGGATCGGGCCGGAAGCGGCGGACGTCCCGCCGCCACAACAAAAGATCGCGCAAGCGCGCGCGAAACGCGGCGTCGAAGTCGATCGCGCCCGGCGCGGATGCGAATCCATCTTTGCGGCGGGTGAGGCGCATGGTCATCGCGCAAGCCTAATGCGTGTCGGCATAGGCAGCCATGGCAATCTGCAGCCGCCTCCAGGCCGCTTCCGTTCCCGGCAGGCCAAAGCGCAGCCAGGATGGCTGCTCCGGAAAGCTGCGGACCAAAATTCCAGCGCGGCCGAGATGGTCAAACAAATCGGATGACGACGGCGTGCGCGCCAGCTGGAACAGCGCGGTGCCGCCGATGATCTCCAGTCCGGCATTTGCGAGAATAGCCTTCAGCCGGCCCGCCGCCGCGACCAAAGACTTGCGCGCCTCTTCGATCCAGCCGCGGTCAGCCAAGGCGATCGCGCCGATCGTAAGCGCAGGTCCAGAGACCGCCCACGGGCCAAGCTTCGCGGCAATGCGGGTGGCAAGCTGCGGGGCCGCGAGCGCGAAGCCGAGCCGGACACCGGCAAGCCCAAAAAATTTGCCGAACGAGCGCAACACCACAATCGCATTCCGTCCCACCTCGTCTGCGAGACTGGCATCGCGCGGACCGACATCGATAAAGGCTTCGTCCACGATCAGGAGGCCGCCGCGACGCGCGAGCCGTCTAGCCAGCGCGATGAGTTCGTTGCGTTCGAATAGCCGGCCGTCGGGATTGTTCGGATTGGTGACAATGACAAGCATTGCCTCGCGCGCGGCGCCAAGATCGGAAATTTCACTCACGCGGTGGCCAGCAAGCGCCGCGGCGCGCGTGTGTTCGCGATAGGTCGGCCCCACCACGGCAGCACGTCCTGGAGCGACCAGTGCGGCGACCAGCGGCAACAGAATCTGCGTTCCCGGCGCGGGCACGACATGCGCCACTGAGGGCGCGGCATAGCTTTCCGCGGCGATGGCCGCGACTGCGGCGAGCGCTTCGGGATCGGGCAGCCGCGTGAACGGATCGGGCGGCAGTTGCGGCAGTGGATAAGAATAGGGATTGATCCCGGTTGAAAGGTCGATGAAAGGTTCCGGAGCGTCAGCGAACAGACGTCGCGCGGCGGCAAGCCCGCCGCCGTGCACAAGCGGATCATCGAGATCGTCAGCAAACATCATGTCGGCCGTACTCGCGCTTTTCGCCATGCTGATCGAACTCTGCATCGGTTATCCGGAACGGCTGACGCGCGCCATCGGCCATCCGGTGATCTGGATGGGCGGTCTGATCGAAAGTTCCGACCGAGTTCTCAACCGCGAATGGGCTCCGAGGCTGCGGCGGCTCATGGGGGTGTTGGCGGTCGCGGCATTGCTCGGCCTGGTCGGCGCGGCCGCGTTCGTGGTGCAAAGCCAATTGCTTCGT
>Ga0306925_10006245_pt1 | contig 11045 bp, 7 predicted proteins | sample flu12Cox44000176_FD_203755 | JGI IMG/M metagenome (GOLD analysis project Ga0306925, IMG submission 203755) | Lab enrichment of tropical soil microbial communities from Luquillo Experimental Forest, Puerto Rico - flux8day.12C.oxic.44.000.176 (v2)... | ecosystem: Environmental > Terrestrial > Soil...
CGGGCTAGCACTTCAGCTCATGTCGAGGTCGACCGCGCGGCCGCTGACGGCGCCGATCGTTGCGGTGATGTCCTCGAGTACCACGGGCGGGATGGCGCTGTCGACGGTCAGTGCGATCAGGGCGTGGCCACCGCGCACGTCCCTGGACACCTGCATGCCGGCGATGTTGATCCCCTCGCTGCCCAGGATCTGGCCCACCACGCCCACGATTCCCGGCCGGTCGGTGTAGCTGAGGATCACCATGTGCTCGGCCAGGGCGACCTCCATGTCGAAGCCGTTGACCTCGACGAGCTTCTCCACCTGGCGCGTCCCGGTCAGCGTGCCGCTGACCGACACCGACTGGCCGCCGGGCAGCGTGCCGCGCAGGCTCACCAGGTTGCGCCAGTCCGGGCTTTCGATCTCGGTGACCAGGCCCACCGCCATCCCCCGCTGTTCGGCGAGCAGGGGGGCGTTCACGTAGGTCACGGCGTCCTCGACCACGTTGGCGAAGACACCCTTGAGCGCGGCAAGCTGCAGCACCCGCACGTCCTTGCTGGCGATTTCGCCGCGCACCTCGACGTCAAGGCTGGCCGCAACGCCGCCGGCCAGCGCGGTGAACAGCTGGCCGAGCTTCTCGGCCAGCGGCAGGCCCGGCTTCACGTCCTCGTCCACGATGCCGCCCTGGACGTTGACCGCGTCGGGCACGAACTCCCCGGCCAGGGCCAGCCGCAGCGACTTGATCACCTGGGTGCCGGCCTTCTCCTGCGCCTCGTGGGTGCTGGCTCCCAGGTGCGGCGTGGCCACCACGTTCGGGAAGTCAAGCAGCGGATTGCCAGCGGGCGGCTCGGTCACGAACACGTCGATGCCCGCGCCGGCCACCCGGCCGTCCTTGAGCGCCATGCCCAGGGCGTGCTCGTCCACGATGCCGCCCCTGGCCGCGTTGATGATGCGCACGCCCGGCTTGACCAGGTGCAGTTCGCGCTCGCCGATCAGCCCGATGGTCTCCGGCGTCTTCGGCAGGTGCACGCTGATGAAATCGGCCTCGGCCAGCAGGTCGTCCAGGCTCACCAGGCGCACGCCGAGCTGTGCCGCCCGTGCCTGGGGCACGTAGGGGTCGTAGGCGATGACCTGCATGCCGAAGCCCGCCAGCCGCTGTGCGACCAGGACCCCGATCCGGCCGAGCCCCAGGATGCCGGCCACCTTGCCGCTGACCTCGACCCCGGTGAACTGCGACCGCTTCCACTCCCCGGACTTGAGCGAGGCCATCGCCTGCGGCACGTGCCTGGCGACCGCGAGCAGCAGCGCGGTCGCGTGCTCCGCGGCGCTCACGATGTTGGAGCTTGGCGCGTTCACCACCATCACGCCCGCCTTGGTGGCCGCGGCCACGTCGACGTTGTCCAGGCCGACCCCCGCCCGGGCGACGACGCGCAGGCCGGGGGCATGCGCAAGCGCCTCCGCGTCTATCTTCGTGGCGCTCCTGACGATGACCGCGTCCACGCCGTCCAGCGCTTCCAGCAGCTCGGAGCGGTTCGCGCCATTGGCGTAGCGGACCTCGAAATCCGGCTCGAGCAGCGCGATGGCGGCGGGTGACAGTTCCTCGGCAACCAGGATGATGGGTACAGGCACGGAAAAGCCCCTCGGGCGTCGACGTCGGAGGCACCAGTCTAGTGCAGCTTGTGAAAGCGTTCACGAACCTGAGGGCCCCCTGCCGGGCATCCGCCGTGCAGTAACCTTTCGTTCACGAAGGCAGCGCGGTGACCGCGCAGGAAAACGTGCGCCCCCCGCTCGGCCAGGCGGAGCGTGGCCGGACGACGAGGAGCCCCGTGGCCGCTTCTGGAAGCCAGTCTCTTGCCCGGTCCACCGGCGTGCGGGCGGCCAGCCGCGCCGGCCGGCCGGACCGGCTGGCCACAGGGTGGGTGGCGATCGGGCCGGCTCTCGTCACGCTCGTGGTCACGCTGTACCGGATCGGCGTTCCCTCGTTCACCCGCGACGAGGGCGCCACCCTGCTCGCCGTGCACCGGAGCTTCCCGCAGATGATCCGGATGCTGGGCAACGTGGATGTGGTGCACACCGAGTACTACGCGGTGATCTGGGTGGTCTCCCGGCTGGCGGGCAGCAGTGAACTGGCGGCCAGGGCCCCCTCGGCGGTGGCGCTAGCTGTGACTGCGGGTGTGGTGACCCTGCTCGGGCAGCGCCTGGTCTCCGGCCGCGCCGGGCTGGCTGCCGGGCTGCTGTTCGCCGCGTTCCCCTCGGTGAGCTTCTTCGCCGAGGACGCGCGCGAGTACGGCCTCGTGACCGCGCTCGCGACCATAGCCAGCTACTTCCTCATCCGAGCCCTGCAAAGCGCCACTCCGCCGGGGACAGGAGAGCCACCTCAGCCGACAGGGCCGAGGCCCCGTGACGAAGGAAGGGGGCCTCAAGGCCAGCGGGGGGTTCCGGGGGGTCGCTCCCCCGGGCTAGCAGGGCCCCGTGACGAAGGAACGGGGCCTCAAGGCCAGCGGGGGGTTCCGGGGGGTCGCTCCCCCGGGCTAGCACTGATTGGCTACGCGGCCGCGATGGCACTGCTCGGCCTGGGCAACATCCTCAGCCTGCTGCTCATCGCCGCGCACGCGGTGACGGTCGCCGTGTGGCATCGCTTCTACCGCGGGCCCGGGCAGCCGTTCGTGCTGCGCTGGCTGGCCAGCGTGGCGGCGGCGGTCATCGTGGCCAGCCCGGTGGCGATCATCGCCTCCCGCCAGGCCCACCAGGTGCAGTGGATCAAGCCACCCGGCCTGGTCGCTATCGTCGCGATGACGGGCCTGATCGGCCCGCAGCCCATGTTCTACATCGTGGTGGCGGTCGTGGTGCTCGCGCTCGCGGCCAGCCTGGTGTCGGGCAGGGCGCGGTTGCGCGCGGACTGGCCCGCCGGGCTGTGGGGGCTGGCCGTGCCGTGGCTGTTCCTGCCGCCGGCGCTGCTGTTCACGGTCTCGGTGATACACGTGACCCACCCGCTCTACGTGTTCCGCTACATCGCGTTCTGCATCCCGGCCGCCGCGCTGCTGGCAGGCACGGCGCTGGCTGCCCTGGCGAGGACAGCGGTGGGCTGGGCCGTGGCCGTCGCCGCGCTGGCCGTGATCGTGGTGGCCGGGCTGGGCGCACAGGCCAGCGAGCGCCTCCCGGCCGGCCACGGTTATGACATCCGCCTCGCCGACCAGGCCGTCGCCAGCCGCGCGCGGCCCGGCGACGCCTTGATGAACGTCAGGTACTGGCCGCTGTCGTGGGGCGGCGGCGTGGAGCGCGGGATGGAGGGCGAGTACCCCTACGGCCTGGCCAGGCTGCACGACATCAGCCAGGCACGGGCCCCGGCGCCGTCCGGCACCCTCGGCGGCACGTTCGCGCGGCCGCCGGTGGAAAACCGCCGCCTGGCCGCGGTCACCCGGCTCTGGGTCGCCTCCTGGTCCAAGGCTCCCTCGCCGCTTCCGCCGCGGCTCGGCTTCACCGTCGCGTACACATTGCACACGAAAGGCGTATGGCTGCGCTTGTACACCCGCCCGCATACCGCGGCCACGGGGAGCGCCACCGGCCAGCCGGCCGGCTGAGCTGTGAGGCCTCCGGGCACGGATTTTTGCGCCCCGGGCAATCCACAATTATCGTGCACGATTATGCCCTCCGGATGCTCACGGGTCATACTCGAAGCTGGGCGGTCCGCCAAGGAGTGGGTGCCGTTTGGCTAGCAAGACGTCCCGGATCGGGAAGGTTTTCGGCGGGCTCGGGGTGCTTCTCGTCGCAGTAATTGCGACGGGGTGCGCCGCGCCCCAGTTCACCTATGTCTCGGACTCGGGCGCCAACACCTACTTCAAGGTGCCGTACGGCTGGCACCGGATCAGCGACGTGTCGCTCGCGGCTCAGTTCAAGAGCCTCGGCACCGGCGCCTGGGACATCGCCTACGATGCCGCCCCGGCGCCGGCGGCGGTCCACGTGTTCAGCCCCAACGCTAAGCAGCCATTCGCGTTCGCCCTCGTCGCCCCGCTCCCCGCGGCGGCCAGCAAGTCGCTGTCGTCCGACGACGGGCTGCGGGACGTACTGCTGCCGGTGACCTCGGCGGGCCGTCTGGCCGTGGCGCAGGGCGGCACTTTCCCGCTGACCCACTTCCGCCTGCTGCGGGACATGCTGATCAAGCCGGGACAGGGGGTGCACGGGGTGTCGGACACCTTCGATTACACCTACCCGGGTGGTATCACCGACACCTTCGGCAAGGTCGTTCTCACCAACTCGGACAAATCCCAGCTCTACGTGCTCATAGTGCATTGCGTAGCCACGTGTTACAGCCACAACCGTGACCAGATCGACACGATCATGTCGTCGTTTACCGTCAGGAGCCCCTAGTGCGTGAGGCCCTAGCAACACCGCCGGAGGGACTGCCAGCGCCCGGAGAGCGCCCCCGGGACGAAGACCGGCGGACCAGGAAGCCGATGTCCCTCTGGGACCGGCTGAAGTTCCTGATCCTGCTCGCGCTTGTCTGGTGGATCCTCGTCTGGTCCGCGATGGCGAACAACCCGCTGATGGGCATCAGCGATGCGATCCGCACCGAGGTCAGGAACGGTTGGTGGGTGTTCGTGCTGGCCGGCCTGGAGGCCCTGCGCCAGATCCATTTCCTGATCAGCGAGCACTGGGCCGCCTACCACCGGTTCTGGACGCACCGGGTGTTCGGCGGGTTGGAGCGGCTCACCCACCGCCGGCTCTCCGACTGGACCAGGTTCCGGCTCCGCCGCCTGTTCACCTGGGTCCTGTGGATCGTGATCGTGGCGGTGGTCACCGGCAAGATCATCCACACCTCGCCGATTCTCGCGCTGCTGCGGGGACCGCAGCTGCTCTGGCACGTGCTGCCGTTCGTGCTGCAGCTTGCCTTCGCCTTCTTCTTCATCGCCTTCCAGTTCATCGGCCTGTTCTGGCTGCTGTCCCGGGGCGGCGTGGACGTGTACTACCCCGACGACATCAAGACCAGGTTCTCCGACGTCTGGGGCCAGGACCACGTGCTGGAACGGGTCAAGGAGAACATCATCTATCTGGAGGACCCGGAGCAGATCGAGTCCAGGGGCGGCTACGTGCCCGGCGGCATCCTGCTTTGGGGGCCGCCCGGCACCGGGAAGACGCTGATGGCCGAGGCGGTGGCGGGCGAGACGGGCCGGCCCTACGTGTTTGTGGATCCCGGCGCGTTCATCAACATGTTCATGGGCGTTGGGATCTTGAAGGTCAAGTCGCTGTTCCGCAAGCTGCGCAAGCTGGCTCTGCGGTACGGCGGCGTGATCGTCTTCTTCGACGAGGCTGACTCCCTCGGCCGCCGTGGCGCGCTGGCCCAGCAGGGCCCGAACTTCCCCAGGGCCGCGGCGCCGTTCCAGCGCGGAGGCTGCCACGGCTTCTCCTACCTGTCCACTGACGTGCAGTGGATGCTCGCGCAGCGCGCCATGGCCGCGCCCGCGCCCGAGGAGGGGGAGACCCGGCGCAACCGGCAGATGATGGGCATGGGCATGGGCGGCGGCGGCATGGGGACCCTCGAAGCCCTGCTCACCGAGCTGTCCGGGCTGAAGAAGCCGCGCGGTTTCATCAACCGGCACGTGCGCCGGATGTTCGGCATGCGGCCCAAGCCGCCGCCGAAGTACCGGATGCTGGTGATGATGGCGACCAACATGCCCGAGGCGCTGGATGAGGCGCTGCTGCGGCCGGGACGCATCGACCGCATCTACAAGGTCGGCTACCCCTCCAAGGCCGGCCGGGTCCGCACCTACGAGGGCTACTTCGCGAAGGTGCGCCACGAGCTGACCCCCGAGCAGATGGACAAGCTCGCGGTGATCACGCCCTATGCGACCGGCGCCACCATCAAGGACCTGGTCAACGAGGCGCTCATCACGGCCATCCGGAACGGCCGGGACGTGATCATCTGGCAGGACGTGATCAAGGCCAAGCAGCTCAAGGAACTCGGCCCGCCGGAGGACGTCGAGTACATCGAGCGGGAAAGGCACGCGGTCGCGGTGCACGAGGCGTGCCACGCCCTGGTCGCCTACCGCACCCGCCAGCACATGGAAATCGACATCGCCACGATCGAGAAGGGCAGCGACTACCTCGGCATGGTGGCCAGCATCCCGCCCGAGGACCAGTTCACCCGGTGGCGCAGCGAGTACGAGACCGACATCCTGGTGTCCCTGGCCTCGCTGGCCGGAGAGCGGATGTTCTTCGACAGCGACAGCTCGTCCGGCGTGTCCGGCGACCTGGAGTCGGCGACCACGGTGGCCTCGTTCATGGAGGGCTTCTGGGGCATGGGCGCCACGGTGTCCTCCTACTCGACCGCCAAGCGCCTTGAGGTCGGCGCCCCCGGCGGCGGGCAGGGCGGCCGGAACAAGAAGGGCCAGGATCCCGAGGCCGAACTGCGGCGGGCGCTGGCCGACCGGATCGAGGACACGCTGGGGAACCTGCTGCAGCGGGTGGAGACGCTGCTGCACGAGGACCGGATCAAGGTACTGAGCCTGGCCCACGCGCTGGAGACGCACAAGACGCTGAGCGGCGAGGACATCGTCGCGGTCATGGAGCACACGGTGGGCCCCCTGGTGGACGGCCGGCCGTACGCGGACCCGGAGTTCCTCGCCCGGCTCGAGCAGTACCACCAGGCCGCGGCGGTGGCGCACCGCAGCCACGGCCGGGTGGCGGTGCCCATGCCGCCCGCTCCGATGCTGGCGCCCGTGGTGCAGGGCGCGGTCGCGTCCCTGGAGAGCGGCTTGTCCCTGGACGGCGGCTCGACGGTGGACGGCGGGCCTGCACTGGGCGGCGGGTCCGCGCCGCTGGACGGTGGCGCCGGTACGGGGCCGAACGGCGGACCGGGCATGGAAGGCGGCACCGGGCCGAACGGCGGACCGAGCATGGAAGGCGGTGCCGGGCCGAACGGCAGCCAGGGCGTCGGCGGGGAGTGGGCACCCGGCAGCGACTGGGCGCCTGGCTCCGGGCCTGCGTCCGGTTCCTGACCGGCAGGGATGCGCGGCGCCCACCGGGTCCGGCTGGCGGTGAACCTGGTCAACGGGTCCACCCTGGCCGGGGTCGTGGTGGCCGCGGCGGGCGGGGCCAGGCTGACCCGCGCCCGGGACGGCCTGCTCGTCGCGCTCGGGTACCGGCTGCCGGTTCCGCCGGCACCCGCGTTCTGCCTCGGCAACGTCATCGTGACCCGCCTGGATGCCGCGGGCGCACGTAATGCGCAGGTCCTGCTCGGCCATGAGGCACGCCACGCCACCCAGTTCGCCTGGTGCGGCGGCGTGCTGATGCTGCCGCTCTACTTCCTGGCCGCCGGGGTGTCGTGGCTGCTGACCGGCGACTTCGGCTCGCGCAACATCTTCGAGCGGCGGGCGGGCCTGGCCGAGGGAGGCTACGCCGAACGGCCGCTGCGCCCGATGTTCGCCCGCAGGCCCGCCGGCGGCTAGCGGCATTCGCCGCAGCCGCGAGCGCGTGACCGCGCCGCACGGCCGGCCGGCGCTGAACGTGGTAGTGGCCGCCCCGTGTGCACGGAACGGCCACCGTCTGTTACCGGCCCGCGGGCCGGTGGTCATAGGGCCCGGCGCCGTCGGACGGCGGCTTGTCAGCCTTCGTCGGCGTCGTCGGCGAGCCAGCTCATCAGCGGCCGCAGCTTGGCGCCCACCTGCTCGATCTGCTCGGCGTGCAAGGCCTCGCGCCGCTTGAGGAAGTTCGGCCGGCCGCTGTCGAACTCGGCCACGAGTTCGGCGGTGAACGAGCCGTCCCTGATCTCGGCGAGGATCCGCTTCATCTCTTCCATGCTGCGGCCGTCGATGATCCGGGGCCCGCGGGTGTAGCCGCCGAACTCCGCGGTGTCCGAGACCGACCAGTACATCTTGGACAGGCCGCCCTCGTACATGAGGTCCACGATCAGCTTCATCTCGTGCAGGCACTCGAAGTAGGCCACCTCGGGCTGGTAGCCCGCCGCGACCAGGGTGTCGAAACCGCCCTTGATCAGCTCGGAGACGCCGCCGCAGAGCACCACCTGCTCGCCGAACAGGTCGGTCTCGGTCTCCTCGGCAAACGTGGTGGCCAGCGCGCCGGCCCGGGTCCCGCCGATGCCCTTGGCGTAGGCGAGCGTCAGCGGCCAGGCGCCGCCCGACGCGTCGCGCTCCACCGCGACGAGCACAGGGACGCCCCGGCCCTCGGCGAACTGGCGGCGGACCAGGTGGCCGGGCCCCTTGGGTGCGACCATGCACACGTCCACCCCGTCCGGCGGGGTGATCAGCCGGTAGCGGATGTTCAGCCCGTGGGCGAAGAACAGGGCGTCGCCCGGCACCAGGCTCGGCGCGATCGCGCTGGCGTACAGGGCCCGCTGCACGTGGTCCGGGGCGAGAACCATGATCAGGTCCGCCTCTTCGCAGGCCAGCTCCGGCGTGGTGACCGGGAGCCCTTCGCTGGCGGCCGCCTCCCTGCTGCGCGATCCCTCCGGCAGGCCCACCCTGACGTCCACGCCGGAGTCACGCAGCGACAGCGCATGCGCGTGCCCCTGACTGCCGTAGCCGAGCACCGCGACGTGACGCTGCTGGATGACTGCCAGATCCGCCTGGTCGTCGTAGAAGATGTCTGCCATTGGTTGCCTTCCTGGGCGGGGTGGTGGGGTCGGAACTAGCCTTGGGCGGGGTGGGGGGTCGGAACAAGCAGAGTGCGGGGTGGTGGGGCCGGAACTTCCCTTGGGCGGGGTGGTGGGGTCGGAACAAGCAGAGCGCGGGGTGGTGGGGTCAGGGCCAGCCGCGTCTACTGCGCTGAGCCGCCCGCGCCGCGCTCGATCGGGCGCAGCGCGCGGTCGGTAATGGACTTGCTGCCACGTCCCAGGGCCACCATGCCGGACTGGACCAGTTCCTTGATGCCGAACGGCTCAAGCACCCTGATCAGGGCGTCCAGCTTGTCCCGGTTCCCGGTTGCCTCGACCGTCACCGCGTCCTGTGCGACGTCGACGACCTTCGCGCGGAACAGCGCGACGGTCTCCAGGACGCGGGACCTGGTCTCGGCGTCGGCCCGCACCTTGACCAGCAGCAGTTCCCGCTGCACCGAGACGGAGGGCTCCAGCTCGACGATCTTCAGGACGTTGATCAGCTTATTGAGCTGCTTGGTGACCTGCTCGAGCGGGTGCTCCGCGCAGTTCACCACGATCGTCATCCGGGAGTACTCGTGATGCTCGGTCGGCCCCACGGCGAGCGAGTCGATGTTGAACCCGCGGCGGGAGAACAGGCCCGCGATGCGGACGAGCACTCCGGGCTTGTTCTCCACGAGCACCGACAGCGTGTGCCTGCTCGCACTCGGCTCCTGCTCCCGAAGCCGCACCGGTGGCTGGCTCATTCGGTCACATCCCAGTCCGGCGCCATGTCCCGCGCCACCTTGATGTCGTCGTTGCTTGTGCCCGCCGCCACCATGGGCCAGACCATGGCGTCGCGGTGCACGATGAAGTCGATCACGACGGGACGGTCGTTGATCTCCATGGCCTGCTTGATGATCTTGTCCACGTCGGCGGCGGTCTCACAGCGCAGGCCGACGCACCCATAGGCCTCGGCCAGCTTGACGAAGTCCGGGATCCGGGTTCCCGTCGAGGTGCCCTGCTCCATCCGGTCCAGGTCGGTCTGCGAGTAGCGCTCGTCGTAGAAGAGCGTCTGCCACTGGCGGACCATGCCCAGGTTGCCGTTGTTGATGATGGCCACCTTGACCGGGATGCCCTCCACCGTGCAGGTCGCGAGTTCCTGGTTGGTCATCTGGAAGCATCCGTCGCCGTCGATCGCCCACACGGCCGAGTCCGGCGCGCCGACCTTGGCCCCCATGGCGGCGGGCACCGCGTAACCCATGGTGCCGAGCCCGCCGGAGTTGAGCCAATGCCGTGGGTGCTCATGCTCGATGAACTGGGCGGCCCACATCTGGTGCTGGCCGACGCCCGCCACGTATACCGCGTCCGGGCCGGCCAGCTTGCCGATCCGCTCGATCACGTACTGCGGTGACAGCGAGCCGTCGTCCGGCTCGTCATAGCCGAGGGGGTAGGTGGTCCGCAGGGCATCCAGTTGCGACCACCACGCGGACAGGTCCTCCTGCTCGCCGGCCTCCTGCTCACCGCGGATCGCGGCGATGAGTTCGATGATCACCTCGCGGCAGTCGCCGACAATGGGCACCTCGGCGTGCCGGTTCTTGGAGATCTCGGCCGGGTCGATGTCCGCGTGCACCACCGCGGCGTCGGGGGCGAAGGTGTCCAGGCGGCCGGTCACCCGGTCGTCGAACCTGGCCCCGAGCGCCACCAGCAGGTCCGCCTTCTGCAGCGCACCGACGGCCGCCACCTTCCCGTGCATGCCGGGCATGCCCAGGTTCTGCTGGTGGCTGCTGGGAAACGCGCCGCGGGCCATCAGCGTGGTCACCACGGGCATCCCGGTCAGCTCGGCAAGGGTGAGCAGTTCCTCGCTCGCCCCCGCCTTGATCACCCCGCCCCCGACGTACAGGACGGGGCGCCGCGCCGCCATCATCATCTTGGCCGCCTCCCGCACCTGCCGGGAGTGCGGCCTGGTCACCGGGCGGTACCCGGGCAGTTCGAACGGGACCGGCCAGTGGAACTGCGTCCTGGCCTGCAGCGCGTCCTTGGCGATGTCCACCAGCACCGGGCCCGGCCGGCCGGTGGAGGCCACGTGAAATGCCTCGGCCACGGTCCTGGCGATGTCACCGGCCTCGGTGACCAGGAAGTTGTGCTTGGTGACCGGCAGCGTGATCCCCGCGATGTCCGCTTCCTGGAACCCGTCCGTGCCGATCAGGCCGGATGGCACCTGCCCGGTGATGGCGACCACGGGCACCGAGTCCATGTACGCGTCGGCGAGCGGGGTGACCAGATTGGTCGCACCCGGCCCCGAAGTGGCGATGCACACTCCGGGCCGACCGGTCACCTGGGCGTATCCGGCCGCCGCGTGGCCAGCGCCCTGCTCGTGCCTGACCAGGATGTGGCGCACGCTGCGGGAGTCGAACAGCGGGTCGTAGGCGGGGAGGATGGCCCCGCCGGGGATGCCGAAGACGACGTCGACGCCGAGTGT
>Ga0306925_10006246_pt1 | contig 11045 bp, 11 predicted proteins | sample flu12Cox44000176_FD_203755 | JGI IMG/M metagenome (GOLD analysis project Ga0306925, IMG submission 203755) | Lab enrichment of tropical soil microbial communities from Luquillo Experimental Forest, Puerto Rico - flux8day.12C.oxic.44.000.176 (v2)... | ecosystem: Environmental > Terrestrial >...
ATAACCTTGCGTATACGGAAGATGCAGCGGCGGGCGGCTCAACCGCCGCCGGACCTTGCAGCGCAGCAACGGATCGCGCTGGCGCAGGAGGCGCGGCAATTAGAGGCTGCATTTGCGGCGGCACTCGTGGGCGAATTGCGCGCCGAGCGTTGGGAGAGCGAAGCGACCGACGACCGCGCCCCGCTGCGCGGCGCCGGCTCAGTGAGGGCGACGACATGGCATCTCGATCCGGCCGGCGTCGTCGTCGAGTGCTCCGAGCACGCGATCGACCTCGGCGGCGGACGATGCCTGCGCAACATGCGGCTGCGGCGGGCCGGGAAAGGGAAAGAGCTGCCGGAAGATGGGGGTGCGGAGTCAGAACCAAAACCGCCCGCGCCAGCGGTAGCTAAACCAGCTGCTCCCCGTGACCCGCCGCGAGGTGCGCGGTCCGGAACGACCAATCGCATAAAACAAGAGCGCCGTGAGCTCGTGCCGAAATTGCGTGACAACCGGCGGCAGGGAGAATCCTACCGGGCCACGATCGAACGGTTGGAACGGGACGGGACGATCAAATTGCCGGGTCGCGGCGCCGAAGCAACCAAAATCGATGAGCTCGCGCGGGTCTGGGGCGAGATTGAGAGGTGATTCAGCAAGGCTCTCCCTAAGTTTTCCCAAACTTCTCCCAAAAGATTCCCAAAGTATTCCCGTATATTAAGCGTTTCACCCGGTTTAATCCAACGGCGATCCGACCCCACGGGGTCGCCGTTGATTGAACTAGGTGTGAAATGCGCAAGCTACGTGAGACGCCCCTTGCGGCGCGCTCTCCCGGGCAGTTGGCGGCGGTCGAGCCGCCGTTGCGGTCCACCGAGGCCGCTGGGGCCATTGCTTCGTACCATCAAATGCCCCGCCCGCCGCCCGGTATTGGCCACAACCATCCTCCGCCCGAGCTCGAACCCGACGACGTGTTGTGGGGCGGGCAGGCGATCCATGACTATGTCGTTGACCTTCTCGGCATCGAGCAGTCGCTGAGCGCGACCTATTACCAAATCGCCAAAGGCCTGATCCCGGCCCGTAAATTCAGCGGCCACCTCATTGGGTCGAAGCGCGGCATCGCACAGACCTTGGCCATCGGCACGGGGCTCGTCTCTTGACCGTTCGTCCAGCGTGATGCTGGCGGAACGCCGGGTCGTGAGCCCGGCGCCCTTCAACCGCCAAACTGAAAGGAGAACACCTTATGGCGGTAGAATATACATCGACTTCGCGTGATGGCAACGGGCACACGCCCGTCCCGCTGTCACGCAAAGCCTTCCAACGCGGCTTACCGCATCGCGTGGGCGCCATCGAGGATCAAATTGACGCACATGATCGTCGTCTCGACGACTGCGTGTGCCGGCTCATTGCGGTCGAGAAGAGGCCTATGGCTGGTCCCGACCCTATTCTCGAAGCGAAGATCGACGGTCTCATAGCGACCGTCGAGCAACTGAGCGCACAGCTACAACGCATCGACAAGCGCTCGTTGCAGTCTCGGCGCCGGTTGGCGGTGATCGCCGATCAGGTCGCGGATCAACTCACGTAACAACAAAGAAAGGAACAGTGGCCGGCCCCCCCGGGGGCCGGCTCACTACCACCCAGTGAAACGGTCCAACCGTATAGGAGTTGTCAGTAATGACCAGACTTTCAGGTTTCTTTGACCCGCGGAGTGCGCGTGCCATGGCTGGCGTACCTCCCAGGCTGCAGTTCAGCGACCTTAGCGGCGGTTACACGTACGTTACCAGCACACAATCTGCCGATGGCAAATTTGTCGCCAAGCATACGCCCGTGCCGTTCGGGACCATGCTGGTTCTCGACTTTGGCGGTGCCGAGCGCGGTTGGCTGCAGTTCAGGCCCTTCAACGACAGTCATCTGGTGCCGTTGCACCACGATGTTCCGGCGCAGCCCGAGGGTGACTACACCCTGGTGGTAAGGGTGCCGGTATTGCTCCAGCAGTTCGGCCTGGCGCAGTGGACCCTCGGCGGCACCATTGCGCAAAATGCGGTCTTCTCGATCTACGCCACGTTCGAGCATGCACGCGAGGCGGCCGAGGGGAAAATCCTTGTCTGTCGCCTGCGGCCCTCTCGACAGATTCCAATCGCGTCGCGCAGCGGCGAGCTCCACTACGCTCCAGTGCTGGAACCGTGCGGCTGGGTCGAGCGCGACGAAGGGCGGTTTGGCCCACGGATTGTCCCGCCGCCATTGCCGCTGCTGCCGGCGGCAGCGGCAGCGCCGCCGTTGCCGGCGGAGACTGTTGCGGCGACACCGCAATTTGCGATTGCCTCGCCAGCCATGGCCGCCAATGACGACGACCTGTTTGCCGGCATGACTCCGGTCGGGGCCGAGCGCCCGCCCTTCTGACGACAAGAGAGCACCACCGCGACCCTGCTCCCGGGCGAGGTGGTGCAAAAGTTTTGAAATCAGGGGGACTTTCCGATGCGGCATATTGGTGCTTCTGGTGTGGTTGTCCAGTTAGCTTGCCGGATATACAAGCCCGGCTATTGACCAGCTGGCTGCCGGAAATCGCTGCTCGCTTGCGCCCCGAGGCGCCGCAGCAGGCCAGTAATGGCGAGATCCGCGTGGGCCGTAAAGGCTCGTTGGCGCTTTATTCCGACGGCGGCTGGGCGGATTACGAGAGTGATCAAGCCGGCCTTGGCGCCTTGTCATTGATCACCCATGAGCTTGGTGACGCCGCCACAGCGCGCCGTTTTGCGCTCGATTGGCTCAAGACCCATCCCGGTGTCGGCTCTTTTGTTCCCGATCGGATCACCGAGGCTGCGGCCCAGGCCAGGGCCGAGCGAAATGCGCTCTGGGCGAAGCAAGTGCTCGACAGGATGCAGCCGATCGCAATGACGGACAGCGCGGCCAATCTCGTGAGCCGCGGCTTGCTCGGGCCGTATCCCGAAGGGTTGCTTGGTCATTTGCCCGATGCGCGACTCGGCGAATCCGCGCTGGTTGCGCTGCTGACGGGTTTGCAGGGCAGCGTTCTTGGCCTCCAGCTTGGCTACCTCGCACCCGGTGGCGCCAAGAGCGAGCTCGTTCCGCAGCGCAATATATTCTGGATCACCCTTGATCCCGAGGAGCGCAAGAGCGGGCTATTTCGCATTCGCGCCTCGCCGGCTGATGCGACCGATGAGCTGATCAATACGACGTTGATCACCGAAGGCGTCGAAAAGGCGATCGCCGTCCACGCTGCCCTTCCGCACGTACCCGAGCTGGGTGTCCCTGGTATCGCCAGGCTGCGACATATCCCACCGGTTCCAGGCGTTGCGCTAATTGTTCGTGACGGGGATGAGCTGGCCAGCAAAGCTGATCAATCGCTGACCCGCGGTGTCGATCATCTGCTGTTGACCGGCAGCGACACCCTACGCGTCAGCACCACACCCCTTGGCCTAGATGCCGACAAGATCGTGCTGGCCGAAGGTATCGACGCCTTGCGTCAGTTGATCCTCGCGGCACCATCTGTCGCGTTGTCGGCCGATGGCGAGGCGCAGCGCCTGGCCAACCTTTCCAATATCCTCTCTTACGACGAGGAACGCGTCAAAGTCGCCAAGCGTCTCGGCATTCGCCGGAGTGCATTGGATGCCGCGGTAGCTGCTAAACGGCGTGCGGTCAAAGGTGAAGACATTCCACCTGATGCGGCCGCGGCATTGGGGCCGGAGCCCTCGCCGGAACCGGTCGACGATATTGCAGCGGTACTGGATGCCGCGAGTGCCGCGATCGGCAAGCATGTGATTGCCCGCCGGTGGTATGCGACGTTGCCGCGCTGTGGTGCCTGTTCACGCACTTCGTCCATCATTGGTGCATTGAAATTCCGATCAGCCCACGGCTCGAGATTCGGGCCGTGTCGCCGGAATGCGGCAAGACCACGCTGCTGACATTGACGATGTTTCTGGTGTGGCGGCCACTGCCGGCGGCTTCATTGACGCCGGCCGTGGTTTACCGGGTGCTCGACAAATATCGGCCGACCCTGATCCTTGATGAAGTCGACGCGCAGCTTCGTTCAAATCGCAATCCGGAGCTGAACGCCGTCCTGAGAGCGTTCCACAATCGTCACTTTGCACAGATTCCCCGCAATGTCCGCACCGCCGACGACAATTGGGATATCGAGCTTTTTTCGGCGTGGGGAACCTACGTCTACACGACGATTGGCCGGATCGGGGACGATGCTCTGGAGAGCCGCGCGATCAAGGCCACCTTGTTGCGGGCGACACCTGCGGAGCTGACCACCTTACAGCCGCTGATCGACGGCACTTCGCCGGTTCTGCTCGATTGTGGCCGTAAATTTGCGCGCTGGGCGCAGGATCAGACGGCACTGCCGGATGCGACGATTCCCGACATCATTGCGGCGCGGGCTCGTGACAACTGGCGGCCGTTGTTGCGTATAGCGACGCATATCGGCGGGGGATGGCCGCAGCGTGCCCGTGAGGCGGCAATCGCGATCAACGGCACCACCCGCGCCATCGGCGACGTCGTGCCCTTGCTGACCGACATCCGCGAAGCGTTTGGCACCCGTGAGCTGATGCCGACGAAAGAGCTGGTCGACGCCATGCTGGCATTACCGGAGCCGTCGCGCGACTGGTCCATCGCTTATCGCGGCCGGGAAATCAACGAGTACTACCTCCGTGATCGTCTGAAAGGGCTGGTCGACCCCCCTGCCAACGAACGTAAGTGGCGTGTCGGTCAGCGAGTAGTGCGCGGTTATCGGCTGGCGCATTTCCAGGATGCGTTCGAGAGGTATTTGCCCAATGTCGCGAACGATGACGCCAACGCACCTGGTGGTGAGGAACAGATTTCTATTTTTGCTCCCATACACCCATCCGTTTTTTCCGACACATCTGTCACACCGTTGAATTCTAAAGAAAAAACCCCTGAGCCGCTATCCGACACACGCTCATCTCCATCCGACCCGCGATCACTCTCATCCGCACCAGGGTACGCAGCGGATATACCTATCCCGGATCACGGTGCGGCTGGGACGGATCCGGATTTGCCATCCGACACCTCTGAAAACGCGAGCATTATCAATGCTGTGCAGGAGGCTGGGGCGGATGGGACGGATGCACCGGATGGGGATGACGTAGAAGAAAATAAAAATTCAGCGGAATCGCCCGGGGAGCACGAAACAGACACCAAAACCTGGTTGCCGGGGGGCGACCCCGGTGCGTCGATCAGTGAGGAGTCATGGATTCCGACCTGATCGACTCCGCGCCGCTGACCAGGCTCCTGCTGCAGGCTCAGGAAGCCGGCACCGGTTTCCGGCTGCAGGGACGCGCCGTGCAGGTAATCGGTGCTTCACGGCTGTCACCTGATCTCTCCTGCGCCCTGCAGGCACGCTGTGCGGAAATCTGGGATCATCTCGGCGGCACGGCGCTCGATCGGCCGCCGATCGAATTGCTCGCATCCCTCGGTGTTACCGTCGTCATCCCTCGGACCATCGACGAGGCTCGCGCTGCACTGGCGGCGATCGAGACTGATTCAAACATCAACACACCCAGGGAGTTGCTTTACCAACCGCCGCTGATCGGGTTTGACATCGAGACGGCGCCATTACCCGGCACCGAGCAGCGTCCGCCGGTCAAGCTGCGCAAGGATGGTGTGCCGGCAAAGCACCAGCCGGCATTCGACAGTACCGCCGGGCTCGATCCACAACGCTCGCGCATCCGCACCGCACAGCTTTATGGTGGCGGGCGCCGAGTCGTGGTGCTCGATACCGATCGGGTGCCGCTCGATTTGTTGGCGCCGGTTCTGCAGCGCCGCACCGCCATTATCCACAATGCTGTCTTCGAGCTGCGCCATCTCGCCGCCAACGGGATCGCGGTGCCGCGCTTTGAGGATACACTGCAGGCCGCCGGGGTCTTGCTTGGCGTCTATCGCCGTGGTCTCGACGATGCCGCACTCGCGTATCTCGGTATCGAGCTGCCCAAGCGCTTGCAGCGTTCGGATTGGGCCGCACCCTATCTCAGCCGCGGGCAATACGCCTATGCCGCACTCGATGCGATCATCGCCTATCGCCTGTGGTTGAAATTCCGCCTCGAGCTGCTCGCGAAGAACCGTGGTGGCGCCTATCTGCTGCAGCGCGATGTGACGCCGCCGGTGGCGCGCATGATCACGCGCGGCATCCTGATCGATCGCCATCGCCATGGCGATCAAGTCGCTGCCTGGTCGGTGGCGTTGTTCAAGGCGAGAGCGTCGTTTGTTGCTGCCGCGGCGCGTCAGCCGCCCGACACCCCGAATGAGGTGCGGGCGTACCTGCAAGAGGTATTACCGCAGACATTGCTCGACACCTGGCCGCGCACCAGCCAAGGATTGCTGACAATTCGCGCATCCGAGATGCGCCGCGTCGCGCATTCGCCGGCGATCCGCTCATTGTTGGCGATCACTGCGGCGGAAAAGCTGATCAGCGTCTTTGGCACCGAGCTGATCAACAAGATTTCCCCCGTCACCGGCCGGCTTCACCCGTCCTACAGCATCAGCGCCGCCAAGACCGGACGATTCAGCTCCAACAACCCGAACATCCAGCAGATTCCAAAGCATCGCGCACCGGAATTTCGCCAATGCGTGATCGCTGCCCCGGGCATGGTGCTGGTGATCGGCGACTTCAACATGATGGAACTGCGCGCCGCCGCGGCGATATCGGGCGATCCGGTGATGACCGCCGACTTCGCCAATGGCGTCGACCTGCATCAGAGCCAAGCCGCGGCGATGCTCGGCATTGGCTATGACGAGGTCGACGCCGCCGCCCGCGATCACGCGAAACCGGTCAACTTTTCGATGATCTACGGCGCCGGGGCAGCCGGGCTCGTCGCCACCGCGTGGAACAATTACGGGGTCGACTTGTCCCTGGCGGAGGCCGAGGCGGCACGGCAAGCCTTTCTGCGGCGCTACTCGACCTACGGCAACTGGATGCGGCTCAATCACGCGCAGGCGACACAGCGCGGGATCATCGTGAGCGGGCGGCTCGGGCGGGTGATCGAAGCTGCCTGGGAAGGCAGGACTACGGGCACTCGCTCCGTGGGGTGGCGGGATGGTGATGGCGAGGAGCTCGGTGACGAATTTGGCGAGGAATGGGGTGAGGCGATTGACGGTTATGGTTGGGCGCAGGACGCGCTGAAATACACGTTGTGCTGCAACGCGCCGATCCAGGGCGCCTGCGCCGACGCCAGCATGCTGGCGCTGATCAAGGTCGATGCGGCGTTGCACGAGGCCCGGATCGAGGGCGGGCCAGTCCTGTTCGTGCACGACGAGCTCGCGCTCGAGGTCCGTCAGGAAGACGCCGAAGCCGCGCGTCGCATCCTCACCGATGCCATGGTTTCGGCGTTTGCCGAGACCTTTCCCGATGCCCCGCTCAATGGCGTGGTCTCGACCCGGATCGGTGACAGTTGGGGCAAGGCCAAGTCATGAGCCACGCGCCACTGCCGCCATCGGCCGCCGAACGGTGGATCGCCTGCCCAGGATCGTACCAGGCCGAGAGTAGTGCCCCGCCAGCGCCATCCTCGGAGTTTGCCGAGCTTGGCACCACCGCACACGCCTGGTTTGCCACGGGCCTTCGCCGCGGGCTACCGGCGAAGGCGATGACCACCGATCCGTTGATGCAACGTCCGCTCGACGCCGCACTCACCGCCACGCGACAGATCCTCGGCTCGCGCGCTTTCATGGTCGAGTTGCGCCTGCCACCGCTCGCCGGTCTCGCTGCCCTGTGGGGCACGGCGGACGTCGTCGGGTTCTCCGCGGCCGGGCCGGTCGACACGATCATCGATCTGAAGTTTGGTGAGGCAATCATGGTCGCGGCCGATGCCGTGCAGCTCGGCATCTACGGGTTGCTCGCGGCACGGTGTTTTGGTGTCGCCACGGACGGGTTGACCGCCTGGGTGATCCAGCCCCGTCACGATCACGAGCACGGTCTTGCCCGCAGTCATCATTACGGCCGCGCCGATATCGACCGCCTCGAGACCGTGCTGCGCAATGCGGTGAAGGCGGCAGTCGCTGCCGACGCCCCGCGTCGGGCCGGAGCCTGGTGCCGCTTTTGCGCTGCCGCGGCAGGTTGCCCGACACGCCAGGCCGCCCCCAATGCGGTGCCGGCGGCGCGGTCGGCATGGTTTCGTCCGACCCCGCGCTGGCTGGTGCGGCCGTGACCGCCGCTCCTCGTTCACGCTCGCGGCTCTATCCCTACCAGGTCGCCGCGATCGACTTTTTGAAGGCGGATGCGGCGCGCCAGGTGATCGCCGTCATGGGCAGCGGCAAGACCGCGATCGCTTTGCACGCGCTCGCCGATCTCAAGCAGACGGGCGAGCTCGACGGCGGCCCGATCTTGGTCGTCGCCCCGCTGTTGATCGCCGAGACGGTGTGGCAGCGCGAAGCGGCAGAGTGGCAGGACACTTCGGTTCTCACGGTTGAACGGGTCGTCGGTACGCCAAAGCAGCGCCTCGAGGCACTCGATCGCCCGGCCGATATCTATGTCACCAATTACGACGTTCTGCGCTGGCTCGCCGCCGAGAACGTTCGGCGGAAATGGCGGCGACTCTCGGCGCTGATCGCCGATGAATCGAGCCGACTGAAAAACCCTGCCGCGGCGCGCACCAAAACGATGCTGGCCTTGAGCCTGGTGGCGGCGCGGCGCTGGACGTTGACCGGCACGCCGCGCGGGCATCAGCTGACCGACATCTGGGCGCCTGCCCAGCTGGTCACGCAAGGTACGGCGTTTCCGCCATTCTACGCCTGGCGCGCCGCCAATTTCTTCCCGGTCGATCCATACGAGCGGCAGTTCTATCCGAAAAGCGGGGTCGAAGCCGCGACCACCGACCGTCTGCGCCTCTTCACTCATGTCGTCGACGAAGCGGCGTTCGGCACCCGGCCGCCGGTTCGAGAGGTCGTCCACGACGTGCCGCTCGATCCGGCGACGGCCGCAATTTATCAGGCGCTCGACATCGACGGCTCGACTGCCTCTCTCGCCGCCAAAGCCGCTGCCGATCCATCGCTCCGCCTTCTATCGGCAAGCGAGAAAGCCATCGTCACCAAACTGATGCAGGTCACATCAGGTGCGGTTTACGACGACAGCGGCGGCTGGCAGCGCCTGCACGATCGCCGGCTCGACATGCTCGCCGAGATTCATCAAGACCATGACCGGCCGACCCTCGTCTGTGTCACCTATCGCCACGAAATCGCGCGGATCGAGCAGCGTTTCCCGACAGCGCAATTGCTCGACGCCGGGCGGATCGATGCCTGGAACAACGGCACGATCGAGCTCTTGATCGCCCATCCGGCCAGCGCCGGCCATGGCATCAACCTGCAGCACGGCAGTGACACTCTCGTGTGGTTCTCGTTGCCATGGTCGGCGGAATTGTTTCAACAGGCCAACGCTCGCCTCGCCCGGCAGGGGCAAAGCGGCACGGTTACCATTCACGTGCTGTTGTCGCGCGGCTATATCGACGAAATCGCCTATCGCGTCGTGAACCGGCGAATTGTCGAGCAGGACCGGCTGATTACAGCGCTGCGTGTGCCGGCATAGGCGTGGATCTATCAAAAATGACGATCGTTGCCATCGATCCCGGGTTATCCGCCGCCTTGTTCTTCCTCGATCCGGACGTCCTTCGAGCGGCGAAGCGATCGATATCCCGGTGCATTTGCTGACCCGCGGCGGGCGAAATAAACGCGAGCTCGACATCGCCGGGTTGATCGAAATCCTTGCACAGGACCGGCTCACCCATGCCTTTGTCGAGCAAGTTGGCGCGATGCCTGGTCAGGGTGTGAGCGGCGTCTTCGCCTTTGGCAAATGCTACGGTCTCATCCTTGCCGTGCTCGCTGCCGGCAGCTTTCCGCTCTCGCTGGTGCTGCCGGTCAGCTGGAGCGCGCTCTTGGTGTGTCAAAAGCTAAGGATGGAGCCCGCGCCCGCGCCCGCGCCTCGCAATTGCTGCCGGCGTGCGCTTCACAATGGCGTCTAAAGAAGCATCATGGCCGCGCCGAGGCAGCATTGCTGGCGCTGTATGGCGCACGCCAGCTCAAGAGCTCGGAGGCAGTCAGTACGACTATTGGATACCCGGCCAATAACCGGTGAGCGTGGCGAGCATTGCCGCCGCTACGGCGATCACAGAGGAAACAACACAATGACTGACCGCGATCCGAAAGACGGCAAGCCAGACAGCCGGCTGCGACACGTCAGGATCGCCGACAACCCCGGCGACCACGAGCACATGCCGGGCACCGTCACGATTCATGTCCTCAATGATGCGCCAGGCCTCACTGTCGGGCTCGCTGCCGGTGTCCCAGGTCGATGAAGCGATCAGAGTCGCGGAAGCCACCTTCAAGAAAATCGGCGGAAACCGTGAGCAAATCCGAAAAGAGGCCCGGTCCTACATCGCCAATACGCTGCACAAAGACGAGCACCTCAAAGCGCCGGCGCCGAAATCGTGATCGTGTCGGCGCTGTGGCTGGCGTGGACCGCACCCGATCCGCAGGGCGCGGAGATCCGCAGGGCACTGCGGGACGACTGCCCTGCTTATCACTGAGCATTCGGTCTACGGCCGGCGGGCGATCAGTGGCCGCACGATCGTTACCGCTCCCGGAACCCACCTTTCAGACATTGTCTAAACTTTCGGAATGGGACCACCGACAGAACAGGTTACCCACCAACTTGCCCCGCACTGACGGAAAGCGAACCTCAACGCAGAAGGGATCAAACAAACATGGCACGGAAATACGAAGTGCGTCCAAACGATTATGCATGGAATTGCGAACGGTGCGAGGAAACCGTGTTGATCGCCCGCTTCGAAGAAATAGCCAAATTCATTGAACCATCGGCAGTGTGGCGGCCGGAGTTCGAGAGCTGCTTCTACAACAACGGGTATGGAGTACGACAGGCCTACATCGATGACATCAATGCGGTGCGAAAGCGGCGCCGACTGGCGCCGATCATGTTCACAGAGACCGACATCATGGATTACGGTCGGTCGTTGGATAGACAGGCTAAAGCGGAACAGCGGCGCCACGCGCGGGACGAACTCACTGCGAAGACCGCCGAGCAGCGCAACAAACTCGTT
>Ga0306925_10006247_pt1 | contig 11045 bp, 9 predicted proteins | sample flu12Cox44000176_FD_203755 | JGI IMG/M metagenome (GOLD analysis project Ga0306925, IMG submission 203755) | Lab enrichment of tropical soil microbial communities from Luquillo Experimental Forest, Puerto Rico - flux8day.12C.oxic.44.000.176 (v2)... | ecosystem: Environmental > Terrestrial > Soil...
TGATCCGCCTGAACTCGATTACCGTTGCGGGGGCAGCGCCGGCTTTGGACTAATCCGCACCGGACTTCCCGTTTAACCGCTCCAACTCGCACCGCCACAGCCTGCTGCTGCACGCGTTGGAACGGACACCTCACGCCGCGCAAAGCCTGCCTGCGCTGCGCAGCGCTCGTCAAGAGCCGCACGCCGTGGCGCCACCGTGGCATGATCCGCGACGTGGGGCTGACCAAAAACGACACCGGGACTGCGCAGCTCAATACGCTGGTGGAACGGGCGGGTTACCTGAGTGTGATGCCGCTCGTGTTGTGCCTGGCGGCTGTCGGGTTGCTGCCGGGCTATGCGTGGCAGGAGCTCGCGCAGCGAGCCGCGCTCGCCTGGGGCGCGGTGCTGCTGGCGGCGGCTGCTGCGGTGCACTGGGGACTCGCGCTCGCAGGTCAGCTGCCCTCGACCCGCGCGCGCATCGCAGCGGTGTTCGCCGCGGCGCTCGCCGGCGCCGCCGGAGTGGTGGTCGGTGGACAGCGCGGGCTGGCACTGCTGGTGGTCGCACACGGAGGATTCTGGTTCTACGAGAAGCATGCGCTCGGAGAGCTGTTGCCGGCGGCGCATCTCGCGCTGCGCCGCCAGGTGACTTTCGCGACCTGCATGTTGCTCGCCCTGACGATGTTCGTGTCCGAGACGGCCGGTCTGAGCTGAGCCGCGACCCGCCATCATGGAAGACTTCGTCTCCGCACCCTGGCTGCGCCGCCTCATCACCGCGACGTTGCTCGGCGGTCTGGTGCTGCTCGGCTTTCGCGTGCTGGCACCCTTCATCGTGCCGTTGGTGTGGGCGGCCATCCTCGCCTTCGTCAGCTGGCCGGCATATATGCGGGTGCTGCGGGCCTGCCGCGGGCACCGCATCGTCGCCTCGCTCCTGATGACCACCGCGGTGTCGCTCGCGGTGATCGCACCACTCGCCTGGCTCGCAGTGGTGCTGCGCATCGAGCTGGTGAGCGCCTGGCACGGCACGCAGACGCTGCTCGCCGGCGGCCTGCAGCTGCCACCGGGGGTGCTGCGGCTGCCGTGGATCGGCGACCAGCTGCGCGATCTCAGCGCGCGCGCCGCGCAGGATCCGCACATCCTTGGGCTCGAGTTGCGCAAGATCGCCGACCACTCCTTCGACCAGATCGCCCGCCTGATCGGCGGCATCGGCCGCGAAGCGGTCAAGATGGCGCTGACCGCCGTGAGCCTGTTCTTCATTTACCAGGACGGGCAGCGCCTTGCGGGCCAACTTGCGCTCGCGCTCGAGCAGGTGCTTGGCCAGCGAGTACACGCGTACCTGCAGGCCATCGAGCAGACCGTCAAGGCGGTGGTCTACGGGTTGGTACTGGCAGCGGTGGTGCAGGGTGTGCTGGTCGGCATCGGTTACTGGGTAGCCGGCGTCGGTGCGCCGGTTTTCCTCGCCGCACTCACCACGGTCTGCGGTCTGATACCGTTCGCCGCGCCCGCGGTGTGGGGCGGAGTCTGCGCGTGGCTGTTCGTCACCGGCAGCAGCGTCGCGGCCGTCGGTCTGCTCATCTGGGGAGGCATCGTTCTCGGGTGGACGGACCACATCGTGCGCCCCTTCCTCATCAGCCGCGAAGCGCAGATCCCCTTCCTCATCGTGCTGTTCGGCGTGCTCGGCGGCCTCGCCTCCTTCGGCCTGGTGGGGCTGTTCGTCGGCCCGGTGATTCTCGCCGTACTGCTCGCGATCTGGCGCGAGTGGCTGCTCGAGAGCCAGCGCTTGCGGCCACCCTAGGGCGCGTGGCCTAGGCGCCGAGGAACATGCGATATGCCGGGTTGGCAGTCTCCTCGACGTACGCGTAGTGCAGCTCGTTGAGATGCTGCAGGAAGTCCGTCCGCTCCGCGGGCGGCACCTGGATGCCGGCGAGCACGCGACCGTAGTCCGAGCCATGGTTGCGGTAGTGGAACAGGCTGATATTCCAGCGCGAGCCGATGGCCTGCAGGAACTTCAGCAGCGCCCCCGGACGCTCGGGAAATTCGAAGCGGTACAGCAGCTCGTGGGCGAGGCCGCGCGCATGTCCGCCGACCATGTAGCGCACGTGCAGCTTTGCCATTTCATCGCCGGTCATATCGGTGACGGCGAAGCCCGCGGCGCGCAGACCCGCAAGCACGGTCTCCTTTTCCGCACCGCCGCCGCTCAGGGCAAGCCCGGCGAACACCTGGGCACTGTCGGCGCCGGCGTAGCGATAGTTGAACTCGGTGACACTGCGGCGACCGAGCGCTTCACAGAATTGCAGGAAGCTTCCCGGGCGCTCCGGGATCACTGCAGCGAGCAGCGCCTCGCGCTCGCCGCCGAGATCGGCGCGTTCCGCCACGTGGCGCAGGCGATCGAAGTTCATGTTGGCGCCGCTGTTGATCGCCACCACGCGCTTGCCGCGCCAGCCCTCGCGCGCGAGATATTTCTTTGCGCCCGCTACCGCGAGCGCGCCTGCGGGCTCGACGATCGAGCGGGTGTCCTCGAACACGTCCTGGATCGCCGCGCAGATCTCGTCGGTGGACACCAGCAGAATCTCGTCCACCTGTCCGCGGCACAGCGCGAAGGTTTCTTCTCCGACACGCCGCACGGCGACACCATCGGCGAAGATGCCGACCCGCTCGAGCGTGACGCGCCGGCCGGCCTTGAGCGAGTCGTGCATGCTGGCGGCGTCCTGCGGCTCGACGCCGATCACCCTCACCCCCGGATGGAGGTACTTCACGTACACGACGATCCCGGCGAGTAATCCCCCACCGCCCACCGGCACGAAGATGGCATCGAGCTCACCGCCGGTCTTGCGCAGGATCTCCACCGCAATGCTGCCCTGGCCCGCGATGACATCGGGATCGTCGAAGGGATGCACGAACACCAGGTTGCGCTCGCGCGCCAGCTGCAGGGAGTGCTCGTGCGCACTGTCGTAGTCGTCCCCGTGCAGCACTACCTCGGCGCCGAGGTCGAGCACGGCCTGCACCTTGATGTGCGGGGTGGTCTGCGGCATGACCACCACCGCGGCGACGCCCCGCCGGCGCGCGGCGAGCGCCACCCCCTGCGCGTGGTTGCCCGCTGAGGCGCACACCACTCCGCGCCGTGCGGCGAGCTCGGAGAGGTGAGCAATGCGGTTATAGGCGCCGCGCAGCTTGAAGGAGAAGACCGGCTGCAGGTCCTCGCGCTTGAGCAGCACCTGGTTGCCGAGCCGCCGCGAGAGCCGCGTCGCTTCCTCGAGCGGCGACTCGATGGCGACGTCGTAAACCCGCGCCTTCAGGATTCTCTCGATGTAGGGACTCGCCACGACTTCCGTCCACCGCGCGTTGCGCACACCGGCGCAGAAGCTTAGCGGGGTCCCCACGAAATTTCGCTTCTTGATGGCGGGCGGGGATGCGCCGGTCGCGGCGAGCGGAATTTCGCGTCGTGTCTCAGCGCTTGTCGGCAGGCGTACGCACCGCGAAGCGGTAGTGCACGCGTCCAATGGCAATCTGGTCCCCATCGCGCAGGGTCTGCCGGGTGACGCGCCGCCCGTTGACCAGCACGCCGTTGGTGCTGTTGAGGTCCTCGATGACGGTGTTCACCGGCCCGGCAAGGATGACCGCGTGATGGCGGCTGATGAATTTGGCCTCGAGCTGCAGGTCGTTATCGGGCGTGCGACCGATGCTGGTCTTGCGCCCGAGCACGTGCACCACTTCGCGTCCATCCTCGCTGTGGATCAGGAGCCTCGTGGCGCCATCGGGCACCGCCCCGGCGGCAGGTGCTTCCTCGCGCGGGTGCCGCGAGGAGTCGCTCAGCGCCGGGTTGGAGTCGGTCGCGGCCAGGCGCGCTTCACCAGCGGTCTCGCGCCACTCCTGAGTGGACTTCTCGAGCTCCGTGACGCGGGTTGCTTGGCCGCGCGCTTCGGCCTCGAGCCGATGCACGGCGTCTTCGGCAGCGTGCAGCTCTGCCTCGAGCTCGCGTATCCTGGCAACGTGCGTGGCACATTCAGCCTGTAGCGCGCGCCCGCTCTCGGCCCGCGCTGCGGCGTCCTGCTCGAGCAGGCGGGCGCGCGACTCCGCCGCCGCGATGCTGGCGAGGTGGTCGCCGCGCTCCTGTTGCGCCGAGCGCAGCACTCCGCCCCAATCCTCCATCTCGCCGCGCACCCTAGCCAGCTCCGCTTCCAGCTGCGCCGCCCGCTGACGCTCGCTGATCAGTGAGGTGTCGAGTTGTGCCGCGCGCTCGCTCTCCTGCAGGACCGTCGCCTGTTGCGAGTTGGCGCGCGCCGTTGCCGCGGCCGCAGCGCGCCGCGCCGCCTCGAGCGCGGCGTTCACATCGGCAACCTCGTTGCGCAGCTCCTGCAGCTCGCTCTGCTGCTGCGTCTCGGTGCGCTCCCGCTGAGTAACGTGCAGCTCGAAGGCACGCACTCGCTCGGCGCCCGCGTTGACCTCGGCCTGCAGCCGCGCAACGCTCGTCCGCAGCCCGTGAGTTTCCTGCTGAGCGGCGCGCAACTCTGCGTCGCGCTGCGTGAGCATCGTAGTGAGTGTGCTCACCTGCTGCTCGAGCTGTGCGATGCGCGCGGCGCGGTGCCCGAGTTCGCTGTCTTGCTCGCGCGTGCGCTCATCCCGTGTGGTGAGCTCACGCGTCAGGCGTTCGAGATCCGCGGCGCGCGCGCCGGCCTCGTGGTGCAGCTCCATCACCAGCTGCTGCGCGAGCTCCCGCCGTCGCTCGAGCGTCTGCAGCGACTCGAGATAGCTCATGGCACGCGCGCGCTCCTTGTGCAGGTCCTCCATGACTCCAGCCGCGTGAGCACGCCGCTGCACCGCCTGCGTCTGCTGCTTCTCGAGCGCACGCGAGCGCTCGGCGCGCGCGTCACTGTCCTGGCGCGCGAGACGTTGTTGCAACTCCTGCGCACGTGCTGCGGCGGAACTCACCAGCGCACGCGCCTGGCTCAACTCCTCGGCAGTCGCCGCCGCGCGCTGTTCCGCTGCGGCGACCGCACGTGCCGACTCCTCCCCGCGTGCGGAGTGCTGCGCGGCAGCAGCCTGCTGTCGGGCAAGCTCCGCCCGCAAGCCGGCCGCGCGTTGCTCGAGCTCGGTGAGGCGTCCTTCGGCGTTCGCGGCGCGCTGCTCGGCAGTTGCCGTGCGCTGCTCCGCACTTGCCGTGCGCTGCTCTGCGCTTACCGTGCGCTGCTCTGCACTTACCGTGCGCTGCTCGGCGCTCGCCGCGCGCTGCTCGGCAGTTGCTGCACGCTGCGCAGCTGCCGCCTGTGCGGCGAGGGCCTCATCGCGCGCGCTCTCGAGCTGCAGCAGCCGCTTGCTGTGGCTCGCGAGACGCTCTTGTGCCTCCTGCAGCGCTGCCGCGCGCGACTGCAGCTCGGCGTCCAGCCGCTGCCGCTCAGCTTCGAGCTGCCGCCGCTCGGCGCCTGCGGCCGCGGCAGTGAGTGCGCTGCGCTCCGCGGGTGGCACCGAATAGCTGTCGGTGCTCGCCTGCTGATCGTCCGCCGACCCCGTCGCGATCCGCGTAGTCGAAGTGGTGGCGGCCGTCGTGCCCGCGCCGGAGTTTGCGGCCGTCGCCGGATCCAGTACCGGCAGCTCGGCGGTGCTCTCCAGATCAGGGTCAGCAGTGGGCGGCGCAGACGCTGGCGGCCGCGGACGCGAACGCGAACTCATCGGTATTCCCAGTCTTCCATGCCGGAAAAGTGTAGCGCCGCGCGCCGCGGGTGCAGCACGCACTGCGCTAAATACTGTGAGAAATCTCCCGAAAAATCTCCTGTTTCAGCCTCGCAGGAACTCACCTGCCGCTTCGGCGATGCGCTGTGGCGCTGAAGCTAACATCTCGATCGCACCCTGCTGCAGCTCGATGAGGCGCGTGGCGGGCAATACCTCCCGGACGCGGGCGGTGGCCTCAAACAGATCATCCTGCGGACGCAGCACCAACAGCCGCTGGGCAAGCCGCGCCAGGCGCTCGCGCAATGGATACTGTACCGCGGCCTCGACCACCCAACGGGCTGCATCGGCGGAGCGAAAGGCGCCGTCGGCAGCGGCGGCTGTTGCGGCCTGAGCGCGTGCCGCCTGCCGCTCGGCGTCCGTCAGCAGCGGAACCGATACCAGCATCACCCGGGTTACCTGCGCCGGCCGCGACAGGGCGAGCTCCGTTGCCGGCACCGCACCCCAGCGCAAACCCAACACGGCAACATTGCGCAGGCGCATGCTGTCCAGGAAATCCGCGAGCGCCGCCGCATACTCGCTCATCGCAGGGCGCACGCCCGGTGCGTCGGACTCCCCGAAGCCCGGCAGGTCAGGCGCGTACATGGAGCGATCTTCACCCGCGAGTGCCAAGAACCGGGTGAAAACCCTCCCCGAGCCGGGTAGGTCGTGCAAACACAGGATCGGGGTTCCCTCCTCGAAGCCCCCTCCGGGCGGCATCGCATGGTGCACGTGCAGCTGCCCGTAGCGGCACTCGAAATAGCCGCGGCGCGCGCGCGCCGCAGGTGCTGGCAGCTGGGTAGGCGTTCCCCTCGGCATGGGCAACATAGTGCCACGATCGGCGCCGCTCTTGCGCCGGCGGTCGAGGCGCGTAAATTGAGGCCATGGAAGCACGCGTATGGGCGCTGCTCGCGCTATCACTGCTGCTCGGCGCGTGTGGCGCTGCCGAGACCGGAGCGACGGCCGCTGCCGGGGCGGAATCGGCAGCACAGCAGGCGGCGCAGGGACGGGCGGCAGAGGATAAGGTCCACCAGCAGATCGACGCGGCCTACAAGCAGGCCGAGGACCAGCGCCGAGCGGCCGAGAAAGATGGACAGTAGGCCGTGCGCAACCTTCAGGTGAGGATCAGGCGCCCGCCGTTGCGCCCCGCCGATCTCGAGCTCATCGACGCCGAGCAGCCCAGGCTCACCAACGGCTCATTCCTGGCGCGTGCGCTGTGGCTGGCTGTGGATCCTTTCCGCTGCGCGCCCGATGCCGCGACACGCGGTCTGCCGCGACCCGGCGATGTGGTCCCGGCACGCGGCGTCGGGGAAGTCATCGAATCGCGCCACGAGGTCTTCAACATCGGCAGCCTGGTAGTGCTCGATTGCGGGCTGCAGCAGCTGTGCGTGTCGGAGGGTCATCACGCGCGGCTGTTGCATCCTGGACAAACTCCCGCCTCCACGGCACTCGGAGTGCTCGGAGCACCGGGCATGGCGGCCTACTTCGGGCTGCTGCATCTGGCCCGCTTACGCGCGGGGGAAACGGTGCTGGTCTCCGCTGCCGCCAATGCCGCCGGCGCCATGGCCGGGCAGATCGCCATGCTCAAAGGCGCGCGTGCGCTCGGCATGGCGGGCACGCGCGAGAAGTGCGATTGGGTCACACGCCATGCCCGCCTTTCCGCCTGCATCAACTACGCGGCCGAGAACCTCGAGGCGCGTCTGCGGCATCTCGCCCCGCACGGAGTCGATATCTATTTCGACAACGTGGGCGGAGAGCTGCTGGAAAAGGTGGTGGCGAGCGGCATCCTGGCGCGTGGCGCACGCATCGTGCAGAACAGCGTCACTCCTGCAGACCCCGAGGTACTGCTCACCCGCGGCGACTATGCACCCGGAACTGTGCAGGTGCTGCGCATGGACGTGCAGGACTACGAGCACCGGCGCTCGGAATTCCTGCGTGAGGCGATCGCCTGGTACGGCGCCGGGCGCATCGCCACCAAGGACCACGTTGTCGAGGGGCTCGCCAACGCCCCCGCGCACCTGCTGCTCGCGATGCAGGGAGGCAACTTCGGCCGGCCGCTCGTGCGGCTGTGAGAGGCGCCTGATCTCACCACGCGCCGGGGATGCGCGCGCGGTGAGATCAGCGGATAGATCAGCGCCTGCGGCGTGCGGCGCGCCTCACGCGGCGCGCTGCGCGTCTCACGCCACGTGCCGCTCGGCGCGCAGTGCGACGTACCTTGCGCGCTGTCTTGCGTGCCGCCTTGCGCGCCGCGCGACGGACCGCCGGTCTCTTGGCCTTACGCGCGGTCTTTCTCCCGGCGCGGCGTACTTTTCTCGCGACTTTTCTGCCCGCTCTGCGTACTTTGCGTGCCACTTTCTTTCCCTTCTTTGCTGCTTTTACGACCGTCGCAGCCGCTACCGCCTTTGCAACCGTAGCCGCCGGCACTGCCGCGGCGGGCGGCGATGCCTTCGCCGGAGCAGGTTTCGGCGGCGCGGGAGGCTTTGCCGCGGCGGCAGGCTTGGGAGCCGAAGCGGGCTTCTGCGCCGCCACGCGCGGCGCCTCCTGCACCGCGAATGCCCCTCCCTGCGGGTCCATCATCATGGCGATCCAGCTCCCGCCGGGCACTTCCATCGGACCGTGCAGCAACCTTCCGCCACCCGACTTGGCGGCGGCCACCGCCCGGCCGGAATCGGCGACATGCACGTAGCTCAGCCAGGAAGGCGCCGTCGACGGACCCTGCACGTTGCACATGCCGCCGAGCTGGGTGCTGCTCTGCTGGAAGATCTGGTACACGCCCATGGCGCCCATGTCGTGCCCCGGACCCTTGCTCCAGCCGAACAGCTGGCCGTAGAAGCGCAACGATGCTGCAACGTCTGTTGTCGCCAGCTCGTGCCAGGAGAAAGCGCCCTGCGAGGGCGGTGCACCGGGCGGCGGCCCGCCGCCCGGGGTGAACACCGCGAACGTCGCGCCCTGCGGATCGGATAACACGGCGAAGCGGCCGACGTTGGGAATGTCACCCGGCGGCTTGACGACGCGCGCGCCAAGCCCCTGGGCCTGGGAGCACGTGGCATCGACATTCGGAGTACCGACATAGATCAGCCAGTGTGGTGGCGTCGAGCCGGCTTCCGCCGGCAGGGCCATGAGGCCGCCAATCTGGGTTTGTCCGGCCATCCAGATGGTATAGCCGGGCATGCTGGAGGGCGCGGTGCGCCAAGGCAGAACCTTGGGGTAGAACGCGGCGGCGCCCGCGGTATCTGTCGTCAACAACTCGTGCCAGACGAATCGTCCCAGGACTTCGGCGTTGCTCATGGTGAGTCTTCCTCTTGTTTGCGAGCGACAACTGCGACTGTCGACGAATGGCGCAACATTCTGCCCTTCTCCGCTGCCGGCTGCCACGGCTCTCGCGCGGATTCCTCACCGAACTGCCGCCGCTGGTGCCAGATGAGATACAGGCCGCTCAGTATCACGATGCCGCCACCGAAACACACGCGCGTAGAGGGAAGCACGTGCCAGACGACGCGGTCGATGGCGACTCCCCAGAGGAGGGCGGTGTACTCGAACGGAGAGACAACGGAGGGGGGTGCGGAGCGGAAGGCCTCGGTGAGCAGGTACTGCCCTAGCGCGGCCAGCATGCCGAGCCCGAGGAGCCATTTATAGTGGTCGTGCTCGATCGGTACCCAGCCGGGGGCGGCAATGGTACCCGAGAACACGGTCATCAGACCCACGGTCCAGAAAACCACACTGACCGTCGTGTCGCTGCGCGTCAGGACACGGACCGCGATTCCGCTCACGGCATAAGCGGTGGCGCCTATGAGGGCCGCCAGGGTACCGAAGGTGCTGAGGCCGGAGGCACTCGGGCGCAGCATGGTGAGCACCCCGAGCAGGCCGACCAGGATGGCGATCCAGTTGCGCCAGTCGATCCGCTCCCTGAGCAGCGGCACCGAGAGCGCCGCCACGATGAGCGGCGCCGACAGGAACACCGCGTAGGCGTTGGCGAGCGACAGTACGCGCACCGCGTAGATGAACCCACCCAGGACCAGCACCGACAGCAACCCGCGCAGCAGGTGCATGGGCCAGCGCCGCGGCTTCAGGTCCTGCAGCCGTCCACGCAACAGCACCGGCAGCAGCGTGAAAGGCAGCGAGGTCGCCCCCCGCAGCGCCGCGACCTGCATGGGCGGATAGTGCGCCGCCAGCAGCTTCAGCAGTCCATCCATGAAGGAGAAGACGGCAACCGCGGCGATCATGATCGCGATGGCCCGCAGCCTCCGCTCACGCACGGGTCAGCCGCTCAGATCCGCCTCCGGCTGGCGGCCGGTGCGGCTCATCGGACGGTAACTCGTGCCGAGCAGGCGCGCCGGCAGTCGGAATGCGCTCATCAACGACACGATTAGCGAGGAGGCATAGGGTACCGACTGGATGAGGAGCACCACGATCCAGGCAAAGTGATCGGGTCCTGCGTTCTGCGGCAGCGCGGTGTAGGAGACCGCCCAGGCCGAGAGCATGAGGCCGATCATCATCAGCGTTTCCTCGCGCGCGGCTGCAAGCGCGTGCCATAGACCGGAGGAGCGCCGCTTCTTCGGCGTGCGGAAGAAGGGCTCGCGGTTGGTCACCAGCCCCTTCACGGCCGCCCGGCCGATGGTATGGGTGAGCGCGAGGCCCGCGATCGCAGCGGCGAGCGTCTGCCGCAGGTTCGCCCCGACGCGCACGTGGTAGAGGTGCACGAGCTTCGCCAGCTTGAACGTGAACAACGACAGCGGCAGTACCGAGTAGAGCACGAGGGGCGCATCGACCCTGCCGGGCGCCCAGACCATGGCCGCCGACCAGCCGAGCGCTGCGAGGTTGAACAGCAGGTTGCAGCCGTCGGCGATCCACGGGAGCCAGCCGGCGACGAAGTGATAGCGCTGGCCGGGGGAGAGGGGACCGCCCTCGAGGAACAGCGCGCGCGCATGGGCCTTGATGATCTGCATCGCACCGTAGGCCCAGCGGAAGCGCTGCTTTTTGAAGTCGATGAAGGTGTCGGGCATGAGTCCGCGCCCGTAGCTCTCCGGCACGTAGCTGGCGTCGTAGCCGGCCTCGAAGATGCGCAGGCCGAGCTCGGCGTCCTCGGTGATGCACCACTCGGCCCAGCGGCAGGCCGCGAGCTGCTTGCGCCGCACCATGGTCATGGTGCCGTGCTGGATGATGGCGTTGCGCTCGTTGCGCGTGATCATGCCGATCTGGAAAAAGCCACGATACTCGGCGTAGCACATGGCCTTGAAGGCGCTCTCGCCCGCGTCCCGGTAGTCCTGCGGTGCCTGCACGATGGCGATGCGCTCATCCTGGAACGCCGGAGTCAGGTCGCGCAGCCAGCGGGCGTCGACCACGTAGTCGCTGTCGATTACCGCGAT
>Ga0306925_10006249_pt1 | contig 11042 bp, 11 predicted proteins | sample flu12Cox44000176_FD_203755 | JGI IMG/M metagenome (GOLD analysis project Ga0306925, IMG submission 203755) | Lab enrichment of tropical soil microbial communities from Luquillo Experimental Forest, Puerto Rico - flux8day.12C.oxic.44.000.176 (v2)... | ecosystem: Environmental > Terrestrial >...
AGCTTCTTGCCCGCCTCGGTGACAGTCACGAAAAGGCCGACACCCACAATGCTTTCGCGCACGACGTAACCATGATCGGCGGCGTCCTCCCAGATCGTCAGCCGCGGACATGAGGTCGTCCAGGTTCCGACCACCTCCGCATAGCGCCTGGGCTCGCGCGCGATCCATTCGACGAAGTCGAGCACCAAGGGATCGGCGGCTCGTGCCATCGTAACGCTCCCTCAGAACGAAGCTGCCGAGCTGCGCGCGAACAACAGCCAGCTTCCATAGAGGATATAATAGCTCGCAACCGTCGTGATCAGTCGGTTGGCCCAGCGGCGGAACTGCTGGTCGCTCATTGCCTCAAGCACCCGCCGCGACAGCGTGGTGCCGAGCATGGAAGCCGCGACCGCGATGGCGGCGAGCCGCGGATCGAGGATTGCGGCCTGATCGATGATGCCGCCGAAATAGATCAGTTTGGTGAGGTGGCTCGCGACCTGGCAGGTCGCCTTGGTCGCGATGATGGCGCGACGCTCGAAGTTGCCGCCAAGGAAGAACGTGTCGAGCAGCGGCCCGGAGACGCCGGTCATCAACATCAATCCCATGCAAACAAAGCCGTACAGCGCGCCCTGCCAGACGCTGTCGGGATTGGGCTTGATCTCCGAGGGCAGCATCCGCGCCAGGAACGGCGTCACGCCGAGCAGGATCAGCGCAATCGGCTTGTCCGGCACGTAGCGGGTGATCGACCATAGCCCAAGCGCAAGCGCGCAGCCGATCAGATAGACACATACCGGCCGCCAGCGGATATGCGCGCGCCACAAAAAGGCACGCCAGCCATTCGACGCCATCTGCGTGATCGCGTGCAGCACCATCGCGGTCGGCAGCGGCATCAACATCAGCAGCACACCGATCAAGATCATTCCGCCGGCCATGCCGAACAGGCCGGACAGGAAGGCGGTCGCGACCATCAGCCCGCCGAGTGCGGCCATCATCAGCGCAGTCACCACAGCTCTCCCAACGTCTGCCGCTCCCGGCTTGGGGAGGAGGCCGGGTGAGCGGGAGTTTCCAACAACACAGCGCGTGACGAATCCCCGCTCGCCCGGATGCCTCGCAATCCACGATGCGACATTGGTGCCCTGCTTGAACACCCGGCGCAAACGGAGTTATCTTGGTCTCAGCATCAGTTTTTCTGAGGGTCAATGCGACGGCTGCTCTTCCTCAACGGCATCAGGGCGTTCGAGGCCGCGGCGCGCAGCGGCAGTTTTGCCGCGGCCGGCAGCGAGCTTAATGTCTCGGCCGCCGCGATCAGCCGAATGGTGCATTTGCTCGAACAGCGGCTCGGCGTCGCCTTGTTCGAGCGCAAGGCCAACCGGCTGGCGCTGACATCGGCCGGGCGCGCCTATCAGAGCGGACTGACGCCGATTTTCGATGCGCTTGCGAGCCTGACCGCGCAGGTGACGTCGCCTTGCGCCTTGCGCGTCCTCACCATCGGCGTCGGCCCGACCTTCGCGATGCGCTGGTTGATTCCGCGCCTCGCCGATTTTCGTCAGGAACAACCCGACATCGAGGTGCGCATCACCGCCGGCGGCGCGCTGGCGCCGTTCGGCGACGACTGGAGCTGCGGCATCAAGCTCGGCGACGGTGCCTGGCCGGGCCTCGTCGCCGAACCTTTGTTCGTCGCCGATCTGATGCCGGTCTGCGCACCAAGACTCGCCGCCGCACTGAAGCAGCCAAGCGACCTGAAGGGACCGAGCCTGCTGCGCGTCGCGCATGCAAGTGAGGACTGGCCGCTCTGGCTGAAGGCGGCGAGTGCCATGCGCGTCAACGCGCGCGGCGCCGAATTTCAATATTACGGCCAGGCACTGCAGGCTGCCGTCGACGGGCTCGGCGTCGCCATGGGCATCCGCCCCTATATCGACGACGACCTTGCGGCGGGACGGCTGGTCGCGCCGTTCGCCCTCGCCGTGCCCAAGGGCATGCGCTGGTACCTGGTCTATCGCAGCTCCCAGAGCGAGCAGCGCGATTTCGCCGCGTTCCGGCGCTGGGTCACGCGCGCTGCGGCCGCGCCGGCGGCGCGCATAACTCGCCAATGACCGAGGGTGCCGGCTGGCCGTACTGACAGCTGCTGACAGCGGCTCAATGGCGGAAGCTTGCCTCTTTTCTGGGCGCAAGACTCGTCCCATATTCGGCAGATGACGAAGACACCCGGCCGGCCAAAAAGGCCTCGCAACACCTCGAAATCCAAAGCACACCGCCCCGAGGTCCTGCCGATTGGGCCGGCGTTGGCCGATCTGCTCAATCCCGCGATCAACCGCGGTGAAAGCGGCGTCGGCTCCTCCACCGGCCTGAAGCCGCCGCCGGACAATTCCTTCGATCGTCGCGCAGGCGGCGAGGCCGCCGCCCATCGCGCGCGTGCGTCGACGCAAGAAAAACGCGACGATCTTGCCAAGCGCGACACTGCCAGCGACGGTTTTGAGGAGGCCCGGCAGGCCAACTACGGCACCGCCGCAACCGTGCCGATGCTCGATCCGGAGCTGGCGCGGCAGCTCGGGCTGCCGACCGAGGAGGACGATCTTGACGCGCTCGCCCGACCGCCGCGCAGCAAGACCGAAGCGCTCGGCGTGAAGGCGACCGCGGACGCGCTGGAGACCTTGATCCGCGAAGGCCGCCCCGAATTCCGCCAGAATGACGGCTCGGTGAAAGTGTGGACGCCGCACCGTCCGCCGCGCCCGGACAAGAGCGAAGGCGGCCTGCGCTTCAACATCAAGTCCGACTACCAGCCAAAAGGCGATCAGCCGCAGGCGATCGCGGAGCTCGTCGAGGGCATTAAGCGCAACGACCGCACCCAAGTGCTGCTCGGCGTCACCGGCTCGGGCAAGACCTATACCATGGCGAAAGTGATCGAGGCGACGCAGCGCCCGGCGCTGATTCTCGCACCGAACAAGACGCTCGCCGCCCAGCTCTATGGCGAGTTCAAGAATTTCTTTCCCGACAACGCGGTCGAGTATTTCGTGTCGTATTACGACTATTACCAGCCCGAAGCCTATGTGCCGCGCACCGACACCTATATCGAGAAGGATTCCTCGATCAACGAGCAGATCGATCGTATGCGTCATGCCGCGACGCGCTCGCTGCTCGAACGCGACGACGTGATCATCGTGGCCTCCGTCTCCTGCATCTACGGCATCGGCTCGGTCGAGACCTACACCGCGATGACCTTTGCGCTGAAGAAGAACGAGCGCATCAACCAGCGGCAGCTGATCGCCGACCTCGTGGCACTGCAATACAAGCGCACCTCCGCCGACTTCACCCGCGGCACGTTCCGGGTGCGCGGTGATGTCATCGATATTTTCCCGGCGCACTATGAGGACCGCGCCTGGCGCGTGAACTTGTTCGGCGACACGGTCGAAAATATCGAGGAGTTCGATCCGCTCACCGGCCACAAGCAGGACGATCTTGAGTTCATCAAGATCTACGCCAACTCGCATTATGTGACGCCGCGCCCGACCCTGGTGCAGGCGATCAAGGCGATCAAGCTCGAGCTGAAGCAGCGGCTCGACCAGCTCAATGCGCAGGGGCGGCTGCTCGAAGCGCAGCGGCTGGAGCAGCGCACGACCTTCGATCTGGAAATGATGGAAGCGACGGGGAGCTGCGCCGGCATCGAAAACTATTCGCGCTACCTCACCGGCCGCCGGCCAGGCGAGCCGCCGCCGACGCTGTTCGAATATGTCCCCGACAACGCGCTGGTGTTCGCCGACGAAAGCCATGTCACCGTTCCGCAGATCGGTGGCATGTTCCGCGGCGACTTCCGCCGCAAGGCCACGCTTGCCGAATATGGCTTCCGCCTGCCCTCCTGCATGGACAACCGGCCGCTGCGGTTCGAGGAATGGGACATGATGCGTCCGCAATCGATCGCCGTGTCGGCAACGCCGGGCGGCTGGGAACTGAACGAAAGCGGTGGTGTGTTTGTCGAACAGGTGATCCGCCCGACCGGCTTGATCGATCCGCCGGTCGACGTTCGGCCTGCGCGCACGCAGGTTGACGATCTCGTCGGCGAGGTGCGCGCGACTGCCACCGCCGGCTATCGCTCGCTGATCACGGTCCTGACCAAACGCATGGCGGAAGACCTCACCGAATACCTCCATGAGCAGGGCATCCGCGTCCGCTACATGCATTCGGATATTGACACGATCGAGCGCATCGAGATCATCCGCGACCTCCGCCTCGGCGCGTTCGACGCGCTGGTCGGCATCAACCTGCTGCGCGAAGGCCTCGACATTCCCGAATGCGCCCTGGTCGCGATTCTGGATGCCGACAAGGAAGGATTTTTGCGGAGCGAGACCTCGCTGATCCAGACCATCGGCCGCGCCGCACGCAATATCGACGGCAAGGTGATCCTATATGCCGACACCGTGACCGGGTCGATGGAACGGGCGATCGCCGAGACCAACCGCCGTCGCGAGAAGCAGGTCGTCTACAACGAGGCCAACGACATCACGCCCGAGAGCGTGAAGAAGTCGATCGGCGACATCCTCAACTCGGTCTATGAGCGCGACCATGTGCTGGTCGAGATCGGCGAGGGCGGGGTTGCCGACGACGTCATCTCGATTGGGCACAATTTCGAGGCCGTGCTCGCCGATCTCGAGACGCGGATGCGCGAGGCCGCGGCGGATCTGAATTTCGAGGAAGCCGCGCGGCTGCGCGACGAGGTCAAACGCCTGCGCGCAACCGAGCTTGCGGTGGTCGACGATCCCACGGCAAAACAGCGCCTCGTGCAAGACCGCGCAGGCGCTTACGCCGGAGCAAGGAAATATGGCGACGCGGCGAATTTGCCGGAGCTCGTCGCGCGCGCCGCCAGATCTACCAAGCGCGCGCCGCCCTCCCCTTCAGGGCGAGGCTCGCGCGGCGCAGCCGCGCTGGGCAAGGTGAAATTTCGCCGCGACGATCCGCAGCCGTCTTCGGCAGACGAAAGCCGTTCCAGCTCCAGGGTCCACAAGCCGCATCTCGACGAGATGCATGGCCCGGAATCGCTACCCTATCGCCCAAGCCGCGCCGTGCCGGAAAAGCCCTTCGGCAGCGCAAGCAAAATTTTCCAGCCCACCAATTCTCGCGAATCCGGTCCCGAGTTCGGCCCCGCGCCCCGCTCGAGTGGCGGCGCGCCGGGCAAGCGCGGCGGGTGGAAACGGCGGTAATTCTGATGCGGTCGTCAAACGACCGCGCGATGCCAACGCGCTGGCTTGCCGCCTTCGCTCACGCTTCGGCGTGGCCCCGCGACCGCGCATGCACGCTGACAAGCGGTGCGGTTCGGTGTCGGCCGTTGTTTGCGCTGCGCGACGGCCGCATCTCGTGTGATCGGCAAGAATATCCACACGTTCGAACAGGTGCAGCAGGCCCTCGCGCACGACGTGGCCGCGATCGACGCCGGACCACGACCAACAATGTCAACGCACAAGGCGGGCATTTGTCTCCTCCACTTTGAACCTAACCCGGTCCTTGCGACCGATCACGAGGTCGCGATCGAACGCGAACCCATCCTGTCCGTCTCGGTTGGCGAGGCCCCGCAAGCGTGACCAGCAACACTCAGCGCCTGTTTCAAGCGCCGTCAGACGCTTTTTCCGCCGCTCGCCCGTTTTGTGCTCGCCACGGCAATGATCAGGCATTGCCGCATCTTGGCCGCGATGCGGTCAAATTCGGCCCCCCTGATGACCTTTGTCAGAAGTGCGCGGGGGGACACTCACTCAGCGCCAAAACAGGGGACCGGCTGATGAATGCCATTCGTTCGGAAAAAATCGAACAGCTTGAACCGGAAGTAGAGGGCGAATACGCCGCCGCCTCGGAAGTCGAGGCCGGCATCCGCGAATTTGTCCGCAACGATATCGCCTATCTGCGTCGGCCGGCGGTTATGAATACTCCAGAATCACTTGAACCAGGCGCCGAGGCCGCCGTGAACAATGTCAACACGCTGATCCAACGTGTCGCCGGCACCTCGCTGTCGGAAATCGAAAACCTGATCTCCGAGCTTGAGAGCCTGCGCGATCTGCTGCATGCCGAAGGTCAGCGTGTCCAGCGCGAGATTTCCGACTATGCCCAGCTCAGCCAGGCCGCGATAAAATCCACACGCATCATCGCCGAGAATGTCGCGCAGTGGAAGCGGACCGCGGAAGGCTTGCGCAACGGCTGATCGATGCTTGAAGACTGGCGACGCCGTTTCTTTTGCCGAAGACGGTAGACTTGTTTTTGGGTCACCCAAAAAACTTAAGACGCGCCTCTCTATGTGTGGCGCGTGGCCGCGAGGGCAGGCGCCGCGATCCGGCGCTGGGTTTGAGGGATATCATGGAAAGCATCCGACCGGAAAAATCCGACCCGATCCCCCTGCAGTCTACGCCGCATCGGGTGGGAACAATCATGTTGCGGTTCGTCGGACTGCTGTTTCTGGCCGTCGCAGCACTGGCGCTGGTCTATATGCGCTAGCGCGGACGTTCGCAGCCGATGGCTGGCGAAGCCTGAGGTCCTGGTCGGCACGCGTCTTCTGTGAGAACGCTATTGCTGGCGCTCGATCGACGCGAGGTCCGGCTGATAGCCGCCGTCGGCGTAGCCCTTTACCACCATTGCGGCTGTCAGCATCACCGCAACGGTCACCGTTGCGAAGATGCAGCCCACCAGCTGCAAGCCCCTGCGATCCGCCATCGTTATCCCCCGCCCGAATATTTTGCGCATAATCATGCGCGAGCGCGCTGCACTATGCCGGCCAGATGTTCAAAATACGTTAGCAAGCGGAAGCGCCGTGCAGATGCCAAGGCGTAACGATGCGGTAACCTTGCCTTCCGGTTACTAAGTTCGAAAGTCTGCCCGCATCGGCACAAAAGCGGTCGCGAGAAACGAGAACACCTCTTCGCCGCGCTGATTGGTACCGCTGTTACGGCCTTGCAGGATGCCCCAGCCGGGGCGCGAGTCCGACGTGCGCTTCGAGACAACCTCATTGACAAAGCTGATGGTGTCGCCGGCGAGCACCGGCTTGATCCAGCGCAGCTCGCGAAAGCCGGGTGACGGCCCCCACATCGCAACCTGCTCGCCGCGCGCGGCCAACTGCTTCGCCCGGCGCTGGTCGTCGGCGACCAGAAGCCTCATAAAGACCGAGGCGACATGCCAGCCAGACGCAGCAAGGCCGCCGAACAGCGATTTGCGCCCCTCTTCCTCGTCGAGATGGAAGCGCTGTGGGTCGAATTTTGCCGCAAATGTCTTGATGTTGTCGGCGGTGAAGGTAAACGAGCCGAGCTCGCGCCGATCGCCGACCTGAATATCTTCGAAAAACCGCATCAGCTCGCCGTACCCGCCCCCGCCCCCGCCGTCCCTACGCGCCGGCTGATCATGATCGGCGAGGTCATCTCGCACAGCACCTCACCTGCATCGTTGCGCGCCGTACTCTTGAACGTCACGATGCCCGTCGCCGGCCGGCTGCGCGACACGCGCGCCTCCAGCACCTCGAGGTCGAGCGTCACGTCGTCGCCTGGCCGCAACGGCGCAAGCCAGCGCACCTCGTTGACGCCGGGCGAACCCAGCGAGACGGTACGCGTTATGAAGCCGTCGGCCATCATCCGCATCATGATGGCGCAGAGGTGCCAGCCCGAGGCAGCCAGCCCCTCAAGCATCGATTTGCTGGCCGCCACCTCGTCGAGATGCATCGGTTGCGGGTCGAATTCGGCGGCAAACTCCAGGATCTCTTCGCGGCACACGTGGCGCGGTCCAAATGTGCCGAAATGGCCGGGCGGAAAATCTTCGAAGGTCAGGGTCATGTTGGGCAATTGCGGTGAGCAAGCCTGATTGTGGCCGCAGTTTCCGGCAATCTCAAGCGATGCGCCCGCATGGCCCGTGCCCGATCTTGCTGGGGACGGCACCGCGGTTGAGGCCGCGGGCGTTCAGCGATCAGGTATAAGTGTTCATTCGACTTGCCGGGGGAGAGCCGACCGATGTTTGAATTTGGCGACCTGTTTCAGTGGGATCGTTTCAACGAACCCGCCTTGACCGAAGGCGGAAGAGAACGAGAGCAGATTGATCTTGTTGGGGACGTTCAAGGCCGCAGCGTAGGCCGGCGCAGCGGAGGCGACCATGTTTGACTTCCAGCAGATGTTCCAGTGGGACAGGTTCATCACCCCATCGATCATCAAACCGGCCTATAGCCTGATGGTTGGCTTGGTGATCCTGTTCGCTCTCTCCGGCATCTTCTCCGGCCTCGCGGCGATGGCGATCAGCCCGTTCGGCGGCTTCATCGTCATCTTGTCGAGCCTTCTCGGGGCAATCGTCGGCATCGTGTTCGCGCGCATCGTCGCCGAGTTCATCCTGATCGTATTCCGAATCAACGAGCATCTCGGCGCGATCCGCGACCAGGGCGGGATGCGATAGGTCGATCCGATCTTTGCGAGCAGCCAAAGACCTGTAGGCAAAGCCAAGCGTGCGCGCCGTTGACCGCGCGGTGGGCACGCGCAGGCGCGCCTTTGCCCACCAGAATCCTCAAATATTGAATCGGAAGTGCATGACATCGCCGTCGGCAACCACATAGTCCTTGCCTTCGAGGCGAAGTTTACCGGCATCGCGCGCACCGGCTTCGCCGCCGAGCGCGACATAGTCGGCATAGGCGACGGTCTCGGCGCGAATAAATCCCTTCTCGAAATCGGTGTGGATCACGCCCGCCGCCGCCGCCGCCTTGGTGCCGCGATGGACGGTCCAGGCGCGTGCTTCCTTCGGCCCCGCGGTGAAATAGGTGATGAGGTCGAGCAGCTGATAGCCGGCGTGGATCAGCCGGTCGAGGCCCGCCTCCTCCAATCCCAGCGTGTCGAGAAACTGCTTGCGCTCTTCGCGCGACAGGGTCGCAATCTCCGATTCGATCTTGGCCGAGATCACGACTGCGACCGCGCCCTCCTCTTTCGCGCGGGCGAACACCTGCTTCGAGAAGGCATTGCCGTCCTTCGCCGCGCCCTCCTCGACATTGCAGACATAGAGCACCGGCTTTGAAGTCAGAAGCGCGAGCATGTCGAAGGCGCGCTGCTCGTCCGGCTTGCGCTGAAGCAGCCGCGCCGGCTTGCCTTCGCCCAAGAGCGCCAGCGAGCGGTTGACAAGGTCAAGTTGCTCCTTGGCGTCCTTGTCGTTGCCCTTGGCCTTCTTGGCGAGGTTGTCGACGCGCTTTTCGAGACTCTCGAGATCGGCAAGCATCAGCTCGGTCTCGATAATCTCGATGTCGGCAAGCGGCGCGATCTTGCCCTCGACATGAACGACGTCAGAATCCTCAAAGCAGCGGACGACATGGGCGATGGCGTCGACCTCGCGAATATTTGCCAGAAACTGGTTGCCGAGACCTTCGCCCTTGGAGGCGCCGCGCACGAGGCCGGCGATATCGACGAAGGCAAGCCGGGTCGGAATAATCTGCGCCGACTTGGCAATAGCCGCGAGCTTGTCGAGCCGGGGATCCGGCACCGCAACCTCGCCGATATTGGGCTCGATGGTGCAGAAGGGATAGTTCGCCGCCTGCGCCGCCGCGGTTTCCGTGAGCGCGTTGAACAACGTCGACTTGCCGACATTGGGCAGGCCAACGATTCCGCATTTGAATCCCATACTGTGTCCCGAAGTCCGTTCGCGGCAGCGCTTGCGCTATGGCGCGCCTTCGTCTGCTCTTTCGAAGAATCCCTTGCCCTGCATCGCCAGATGCACCTTGTTCTGGAACGAGGCGTCCTGACCGGCTGCCAGCAGCACGGCGTTGTCGGCGACCGCCGCGCACAGCGCTGTGACCCAGGGTGCTTCCTCCTTGAAGAAGTCGGACAGGACATAGCTGTGCACCAGTTCCTTGACGCCGGGGTGACCGATCCCGAGCCTCACGCGGCGGTAGTCGTTACCGATATGCGAGGTGATCGAACGCAGGCCGTTATGGCCGGCGATGCCGCCGCCGACCTTGACTCGCACCTTTGCCGGCGGCAGCTCGAGCTCGTCCTGGAACACGGTGACTTCGCGTGCGGCAAGCTTGAAGAAGTTTGCCGCTTCTTGCACCGCGCGACCAGACTCGTTCATATAGGTCATCGGCTTGAGCAGGATCACGCGCGCCGCCCCAAGCGTGCCTTCCGCGGTCTCGCCCTGAAAGCGGCGGCGCCATGGTGCGAAGGCATGACGCCGCGCAATCTCGTCGACCACCAGAAAACCGACATTGTGCCGGTTACGCGCGTATTTCGCGCCGGGATTGCCGAGGCCGACAAAGAGCAGCATGGCGGCATCCCGCCTCCCGACCGGCTTACTTCTTCTTGTCGCCGGCGCCACCCGCCGGCGCCTTTGCACCGGCTACCGGCCCTTCGGCAGCGGCCGCGGGCGCCGCAGCAGCCGCCGCTGGCGCACCGGCCGCCGCAGGAGCCGCAGCAGCCACCCCTGGCGCAGGCGCAATGCCCGGAGCCACGGCACCGGCCGCGGCGGCCGCAGCGGCCGCAGCCGCCTTCTGCTCTTCGGCATAGCCCGATGGTGGCACGATAGTCACGAGCGTTGCATCCTCCCGCGTCAGCGACTTCACGCCGGCCGGCAGCTTGACGTCGGATAAATGCAGCGAGTAGCCGATCTCAAGTCCGCTGGCATCGGCGTCGATGAATTGCGGGATGTTGTCGACCGAGCATTCCAGGTCGATCGTGTGCGTGACGATGTTGACGGTGCCGCCGCGCTTCACTCCGGGCGCCGATTCCGCCTTGATCACGTGCAGCGGCACGCTGATGCGAATTGTGGCGCCTTCCCCGAGCCGCATGAAATCGACATGGACCGGAAAATCCCTCACTGGATCGAGGTGGAAGTCGCGCGGGATCACCCGGTGTTTCTTGCCCTCGAGGTCGATGTCGTAAATCGTGGTGAGGAACCGCCCCGCCAGGATCCGCTGGCGCAACTCACGGTGGTCCACCGAAATCGGCAGCGGGGGCTCGTTGTTACCATAGATCACTCCGGGCACTCTCCCGGCGCGACGCTCTGCCCGTGCGGCCCCCTTGCCGCGGGACGGACGTGCGTTCGCCTTCAATTCCTCGACGGTCGTCGCCATTGTCTCAAGT
>Ga0306925_10006251_pt1 | contig 11040 bp, 8 predicted proteins | sample flu12Cox44000176_FD_203755 | JGI IMG/M metagenome (GOLD analysis project Ga0306925, IMG submission 203755) | Lab enrichment of tropical soil microbial communities from Luquillo Experimental Forest, Puerto Rico - flux8day.12C.oxic.44.000.176 (v2)... | ecosystem: Environmental > Terrestrial > Soil...
GACACATCGCGTGGTGATTGTTGAACAGGACCATCCGTTCTGCGGTGTCGGCGCAGAAATTTGCTACCGGATTCAAAAAGACATTTTTGATGAGCTAGATGCGCCGATTCTGCGCGTATCACAGGAAGATGTCCCGATGCCATACAATGAACACCTGGAGCACGCGGTACTGCCAAACGCCGAAAAACTTACCGCTGCTATAAAACGAGTCTGCTACGCGTGAAACGGGTTAAGAGAGCTACAAAGTTACAAGATCGAAACGGGCCCTTTGTAACGACGTAGTCTTTGTAACCGGGTAATTTTGTTAACCATGCCTGAAATCCAAATGCCAAAGCTTAGCGACACGATGACGGAGGGCACCCTTGTCGCGTGGAAGAAAAAGAAGGGCGACCAAGTCTCGGCTGGCGAAGTGCTCGCCGAGATTGAGACGGATAAGGCGACCATGGAGTGGGAGTCACCCGAGGACGGGACGCTCTCGGAAATTTATGTACAGGAAGGCGGCAAGGTGAATGTCGGCGATAAAATCGCGTTCATCCGCGGTGAAGGCGAGCAAACGCCGAAACAAGAGTCGGCACAGAAAAAAGAAAGAAAGCAGGAGACCGCCGAACAGAAAGAAAAGAAGCCGCAAGCGGAAACGGAAAAACCTGCCCCGGTAGAGGCTGCACAAAAAGAAACCGCGCCGCCGCAGCAAAAACCTGTAGCGGCGGCTGTGTCAGCCGCCCGGGATAAAGGGACGGAAGAAAAGCCTCAGCCGAGGGAACAAAAACCCGAAGAAGCCCGAGTGAAGGCATCGCCTGTCGCGCGCCGAATCGCAGCGGAACTTGGTGTCGATCTTTCCGACGTGAAAGGAACAGGGCCGGACGGTCGCATTACCGAGACCGACGTTCGCGCTGCGGCCAAATTCAAAACCCTGGAGCCCGCGCGCCTCCACGCCGGACGTGATCGGGACGAGGGCGTCTCGGCTTCAACATCCGCGCGCATTCAACTTTCCGGGATGCGGAAAATCATTGCGCAACGGCTGGTCGAAAGTCTTGGCCCGATTCCACACTTCTATCTCACGATAGACATTAATGCGGGGCCGCTGATGGAAGCGCGTGAGGAATTGAAATCTGCGGGCGAAGGCGCGGATGCCGCGAAGATTACGGTCAACGATTTTGTTTTGAAGGCCGCTGTGATGGCTGCGGTGAAGGTGCCGCGTGTGAATGCCTCATTCGATAACGATGCAATCGTCCAGTACGCGGACGTCGATCTCGGCGTTGCGGTTGCGATCGAAGACGGATTGCTGACGCCGGTCATTCGCGCAGCGCAAGACAAATCGCTTCGCGAGATCAGCGCGTTAGCCAAGGATCTGGCGCATCGCGCACGTAACAAGCGAATGAAACCCGAAGAATTTCAGGGCGGCACATTCACCGTCTCAAACCTGGGCGGCATGGGCATCGACAGTTTCTCGGCTGTCATCAATCCCCCCCAGGGCTTCATTCTCGCTGTAGGCAAGGTCACAAAAATTCCAGTTGTTGACAACTGTGACCAAATTGTGGTCGGCCATCGCATGTCGATCACGATGAGCTGCGACCATCGCGTCATCGACGGTGCCCTCGGTGCCGAATATCTCAAGGAACTGCGGCACTTATTAGAAAACCCAGCGCTGCTAATGGTCTAAATCTGTAGCCGCTTCGCTGTGCGAAGCGGCTCCTCGATGCGACGGCATAAATAGCGCGGGGATCGCCCACACGGCGACGGCTACACTGCAGCGGTTTCCCACGCCATGAAATCGTCCAGAATCTGGCGGGTTTTGTCAGTGACAAATTCGACGACCGTTGCATCGTCGACGAAGCCGAGGACCGGCGTTGCGTCCGGAATCAAATCGAACGGATCGATCAGGTAATTGAGGGCAGCAACGATCCACAGCAGTGCGTTGTCAGGGATTTGATCGTATTCGCCGCGATGATGGGCGCGAACCAAGCGCAGCATGGTTTGCAGATAAGGCCAACATTCCTTGAACGGCTCTCTCGGCACTACCGCTGCTTTTTTCGCGGCGTCATTGAAAAGCGCTAGCAGAGTTGCAGAATCATTGAGACACGCTTTTGCGTCGATCAGCGCCCTGGCGAACGCGTCGCTGCGAAGCGCCGGTTTACGGTAGGGCACATCTTGCTCAGAATTTCTCGCGGCACGCCGGGCTTTTGGTTGTGAGCGCGACTTCGTTTTCGGTGTTTTCATTTCAAGAATCAAAACACTTCGACGCGCGCATGAGAAGCAGATTCGTAATCCGCCACTATTACGGTTTTGTTGCGAGAATGAGCGGTGATGGCCCGGGCGCTTCGACTTTCCGTACCTTTTTGAAACCGGCGTCCTCCAGCCACAGTTTGATTTCGTTAAAGCTAAATGTGTCCCCCTTTTCGGTGTTGACGAGCATTTGCACCGAAAACATCAGCGAGGGGAGCGGTTTGGTGCGGTCATCATTCACCAGCCATTCTGCGATGGCGATTGTGCCGCCTGACTTCAAAGCGTGAAAAGTTTTCTTGAGCAATTGACGACCACGTTGTTCGCCTTCGCTGTGCAGAATATGCCCGAGCGTCGCGAGGTCGTACCCGCTGCCAAAGTTCGCTTCCAAGAGGTCGCCTTCGATGAAGTCGAAACGATGGCGCACGCCAAATTTTTCAGTGATGCGTTTCGTTGTGGGAATCATCCCCGCCCAATCGACCGCTGTTACCCGCACTCGCGGCGACTTCTGGGCCACCGCGATTCCCCAGATCCCCGAACCCGCCGCAAGGTCGATCACGCACACTTGCTCTTTGGCCTTCGCGACCTTCAGGTAATCGGCAAGTCTCTGCGCACCGGGGTAGCTCATCGGGATGATCGTCTCTACGAGTTGACTGAAAAATTCAGTGCCCTCGGTTTCCTGGTTCACGGCAACCGCCGGTCGGCCGTCGCGCACAATGTCGGTCAGCCGCAGCCAGCGCGAAGCCATTACCGGCAAAATCGATCCGAAAAATCCGGCGAGCGTGCCCGGTTTCTCGCTGATTAGAAAAGCCTGGCTCTCGGGTGTCAGAGAATATCTCGATTGGCGATCTTTCTTCAGCAATTCCAAGCCGACGAGCGCGTCCATGATTGCGCGCAAGCCTCGCGCGGACCCGCCAGTTTCTTTTTTGAGTTGCTCAAGCGTCTTCGGTCCGCTCTGCAACGTGTCAAAAACGTTGTTGTTCACAGCCGCACTGATGATCAGCGGCGGCGCGTAAGCGAACCCCAACTGCTGCAGGCGTTCGGGCGTAAGCTTTTTCGTTTGGCGCTTTTTCATAAGTGAATGACAACTAATTCGAAACCTTCCTTCGTCCAGCGGATCTAGCCGAAGTCGGCGGGTTCCTTTACACTTCCCATGAATGAGCGCAAAATGGAAGACGCGCCAACAAATGGAGGACGGTGAGCGCACGGCGCTCGCGTCCGTTGGTCAAAAATCGGGCGAATCGCGCGGGCGGCAACACCGTGAACCGAATCACGCCTATCGCACCGAATTTCAGCGCGATCGTGCGCGCATCATTCACTCACGCGCGTTCCGCCGCCTCGAATATAAGACGCAGGTTTTTCTGAACGGCACCGGTGACCATTTGCGCACGCGCTTGACACATTCGATCGAGGTGGCGTCGATCAGCCGCACCATCGCACGTGCGTTGCGACTGAACGAGGATCTGGCGGAAGCGATCGCGCTCGCGCACGATCTGGGCCATTCGCCTTTTGGACATTCCGGCGAGGAGATGCTGGCCGAATGCATGCGCGACCACGGCGGGTTCGATCATAATCGTCAGAGCGTCCGCGTGGTCGAATTGCTCGAAACGCCGTATCCAGATTTTCCAGGTTTAAACCTGACATTCGAAGTGCGTGAAGGTCTGCGGAAACATGAGCGACCATACAAATTCCCAGCTCCGGCAGGAGAAGAATATGATTGTCCATCGCTCGAGGCCCAGGTTGCCGATCTGGCTGATGAGATTACGTATTACAGTCACGATCTCGACGACGCGCTTGATTTTGAAATCTTGACCCCGGCGCGGCTGGAAGAGAACGAGGTCTGGCGCAACAGTCATAGCGCAGTGCTCGCGCGTTACACGGGCGCACACGAACCGAAACTGCACAAGCTGATTATTCGCGACATCATTGATCGGGAAGTGCACGACCTGGTTGCGACTAGCGCGGAATCGATTGCCGAATCAGGCGTGCAGAGCGCAGACGACGTGCGCCGGCAAAGCGCATCGCTTATTCGCTACAGCGATGAATTAGCCGACGCGAATCGAGCGCTCCGGAAACTTTTGTATAAAAATGTTTATTACCATCCGCGCGTCGCGGAAGTGAACCGGCGCGCCTGCGAGATGCTGCGGCGCGTTTTTGAAGCCTACCTTGCAGATCCCGACAGACTGGGCGACGGCGCGATGCGGCGAGTCGAAAAGGAGGGATTGCATCGCACAGTTTGCGATTACATCGCGGGAATGACCGACCGTTATGTAATGGAAGAATATGCGCGGATAGCCGGTAGCGGCGGTTCACCCTAACCGCCCCTCGCGAGCGTGATTATGTGAAGGAGCAGGCGATTGAGGTCAATCGCTTCTACCTACGCGGCGGCGTTGCCGATTTCGTCGCGTAAATATCTGATCAGAAAACGGAGGCGCTGATTGAGCGAGCGTTCTTCGAGCAGACGTTGCCGGCGCAATGGATCGTTTACGAACGTCGATCCCATAAGGTCGGCCAGCATTTCCAGATCGCGTAATTCGGAAAGATACCGATCCAGTTTTGCGGGCAACTGACGGCGATCGTGTTTCAAGCTCGCGTAGAGTTCGACCACTTTTGCGCCGAGCGCCTCGGTCTCGACTGTCGTTGGATCGCGCGATTCAACAGCATCGATGCTGGCGATTGGAAATGGCTTCTCCTGTTCAAAACTAGTGAAGCGCACACGTTGCAGACCTTGCAGGATTAAATTGGACGTGCCGTCGCTGCGTCCGACACATGCACGAATCAATCCAGCGGTGGCGCGGTGGAAAAAATCCTCGGGGGCATGCCAATCCGGGCAGCTCGGCTTGATCAGCGTCACGCAAAACATGCGATGCTGTTGAAGCGCGTGTTCCAGCATTTTGCGATAGCGCGGCTCGAAAATGTAAAGCGGCAGCAGAGCGTGTGGAAACAGCACCGCTCCCGGAAGGGGCATCACTGGTAATTGCTCGGGTAAAATCACGGATGAGGACATGATTGTTTTCTCTTTTTACGATATGTGGGTTGCAGAAAGAGCAAGCGAGCTTCGCCGTGTTGAGACTCTGGCAGGGCGTGACAGCCGGGCGCGCCGCGGTCAAAGGACGGCCCGGCGGTCGTCCCTACCATTTGATCCCCAACGCGCGGAGTTCTTCCAGAGCCAGTTGTCCTTCGGCGTGGCTCACCGTACCGACCGACGCGTAAATGAGTACCGAGCCGGCGCGCGCCAGCAGAACACGTGAAATCGCCCCGAGTTTTCCGATCCCCATGACCGCAAGTCCTAGATCCAAACGGCTGCTTGTCATGAACTCGAGCAAACGTCCGAGTTCCATCGGCGTGTCAGTGCGCGTAGCAACTTTGAAGATATCTGCTCCCTGCGATCTCGCCTCGCGCGCTTTCGCCGACAGGACTCGCGCGGTCGGTGTGGATTTGAAATTGTGGAACGAAATGATTCGCCGGACGTTTTTGTTTTCGGCCAAGTTGAGCAACAACCGCAGCGCAGGTGCTGAGCGTAACTCGACGTCGATATAGTCGGCGTGATTCAAAAATCGAGCGAGCAGATCACGCCGTTGCCGCAGTCGAAGTTTGCTGGCGCCGCCTTCGTGCGGATGTCGGGCGGTGATGATGAGCGGCATACGCAGCTTCGGTAATACTTTTTCCACCCGATCGGCCATGTCCGCGAGACAATCCAAACGCAGTTCGAATAAATCCGGCGGCCTGCGTATCCGGAAAGCGCGCTCCAGATCAGCGCGTGACGCGATCACGCCGACGACCCGCGAACGCCGCTTAATCGAGCTACGCGCCGTCATTGTTTCGTCGCAAACGGCGGAACCATTCTTTCCACATACTTGGCGAGAATGTCGAACTCAAGATTTACGAGATCGCCGATGGTTGCACGATCAAGGTTGGTATGACGCTTGGTGTAGGGAATGATCCAGACCTCGAAGCTTTTTGGAAGAACTTCCGCAACGGTGAGACTGATTCCATCCACAGCGATTGAACCCTTGAAAGCCACGTAATGCCTGGACTTTTCCGGCAATTCGACCTCCAGTCGGAAGTCTGCGCCTTTGGTGTCAAAGGCGAGAATGGGCGCGACGCAATCAACGTGGCCTTGAACGAAATGTCCGCCCAGCCGACCGTCAGCGCGTAACGCGCGCTCCAGATTTACGGGGTTGTCCTGCCGCAAATTATGGAGGTTTGTGCGAGCGATTGTTTCCTCGAGCAAATCGAAGCTTAAGCAATCACTCCGGCATGAAGTTAGCGTCAAACAGCAGCCATTCACGGCAATGCTCTGCCCGGCGCTGAGGTGTTTGGCGGTTCCTGGCGCGGCGATTTGTAACTCCGTTCCGTGATCACGTTCACGCACGGCTACGACTGTGCCGACTTCTTCGATTAATCCCGTGAACATGATCTTGCAGCAGAATCTTTTGGAATAATTACACGGTTACATCGCATTTACGATTCGACGAGTTGCCATGGCGAAGCTAATTAGCGTTGCACGGATCTCCACCAAACGCAGGCCTCCGGACAACGCTGGCCGAGTGGTTGAGTGATCAGTTATTTTTTACCTAACGAACTCACATGCCTGCACGGTTGGAAAGCGTCCCGCTGACGATCTTTCAACGGTTTTTCCGCACAGAGACGCTTGGCGGTCTGGTCTTGTTAGGCTTCGGTCTCGCCGCGCTCGCGATCGCCAATTCGCCGTTATCCGAAGCTTATAACCATCTTTGGGAGATATCGCTGACGGTCGGAATCGCTCCTCACGAACTTTCGCTGAGCCTGCACGAGTGGATCAATGACGGTCTGATGGCCGTGTTTTTTCTCCTGGTCGGGCTCGAAATCAAACGAGAATTGCTGGCTGGTGAGTTGTCTTCTGCGCAGCAGGCGGCGCTTCCCATCGCGTGCGCAATCGGAGGAATGGTTGTCCCCGCGTTGATTTATTTGATTTTCAATTTGCGCGGGCCGGGTGCGCACGGTTGGGGCATTCCGATGGCCACCGACATTGCGTTTGCCTTGGGCGCACTCAATTTGATTGCTCCCCGGGCGCCAATCGGCGCAAAAGTGCTACTGACTGCCCTTGCGATCGTAGACGACATCGGATCGGTGCTTGTTATCTCATTTTTCTACTCGCAGGCGATCGTCTGGAGTGCGCTGAGCGGCGCAGCAATGACGCTGCTGGTGTTGATTGGATTTAACCTGATCGGTATTCGTCGTCTCTGGCCGTACCTGCTGGTCGGAGGCGTGCTATGGTGTTTTGTTCATGGCTCCGGCGTGCACGCCACAATTGCAGGGGTTGTTCTCGCCTTCACCATTCCTGCACGCTCACGCATCAATGCGCTGGAATTCTCCAGAGAAGCTCACTCGCTGCTGCACACGTTCGATCGCACGGAAACTGGTGACTTTGTGGTTTTGACCAGCAAAGGACAGCAGGAAACGGTTTTTGCGCTTGAGCGGGCGAGTGGAAGCGTAACCGCCCCGATACTCAGGCTCGAGCACGCGCTGCACAATTTTTCGGCGTTCGTGGTGATGCCGCTGTTCGCGTTTGCCAATGCGGGAGTCAAAATTGATCTATCGCTGCAGCATGCAGAGATTGGGTTCGGAATATTGGCGGGGCTGTTGTTCGGCAAACCACTTGGAATAATGATATTTGCGTTGATCGCCGTAAAGGCAGGGATTGCGAAGCTTCCTCAGGCAGTGAACTGGAGATCGTTGCTTGGGTATGCGTGCCTTGCCGGAATCGGGTTTACCATGTCACTGTTTGTTGCCATGCTGGCGTTTGAGGACACACCTTTGGTTTACGCAGCGAAGCGGGGCATTATCGCTGGTTCGCTTCTTGCGGGAATTGCGGGCGCATTGTTGCTGAAGGTCGGCCGATCTTTGCGCGATGTTAACTAGTTTGCCAAAGTCGGACGTGTCTCGTGCAAGACACACGTCGCATGCGGTGAGATCGCAAAGTGGGCGGATTGCCATTTTCTGCGTTGTTCTCTTCCTCTCTGGCACTGGCGCGCTTATTTTCGAGACGCTGTGGCTGCGACTGAGTGGTTTGGCGTTTGGTAACTCGGTCTGGGCTGCCGCGCTGATTCTCTCCAGTTTCATGGCGGGCATGGCATTGGGAAACGCGCTGGCTGCGTCATCAAGAATTCACCGATGGCGGCCGCTGCATTTGTATGCTGTGTTGGAACTGCTCGTGGCATTCGTTGGATGCACGATTGTCTTTGGCCTTCCAGTTCTTGGCGACTTGATGCGGCCACTGTGGCAAATGCTGTGGAATCATCAGCCGATGCTGCTCGGGCTGCGATTTGTGGTTTCCTCCCTGATTTTGCTCCTGCCAACGGCAGTCATGGGTTTGACACTGCCGGTGATCATTGAAGATCCGTTGCTGCGCGAAACGGAATTTGGCCGCGCGATCGGATTTCTCTATGGATCGAATACACTGGGAGCGATGTTTGGCGCGGTTATAGGCGAAGCTTATTTCATCGGCGCATTTGGGCTTCACGGCACGAGTGTGGCGGCTGCCGCAACGCTTTGCATTGCTGCGGCGATTGCCTTGTCCGTCGCAAGGTTCGGGGCAATGCGATACGGAAATCTCAAAATCACGGACCCAGCCGTGCATTCCAAATTTCCGTTGAGATTCGACGTGAGTTATCGCCTGCCTTTTGGTTTGCTTTTTGTCAGCTTCGGAACGGGCTTAATTTTTCTCGCGCTCGAAGTGATTTGGTTTCGATTCCTGAGGCTGTACGTCGCCTCGTTGCCCACTGCTTTCGCGATCATGCTGGCGATCGTGTTGGCAGGAATTGGCGTCGGCGCTCTCGTCGCTGGCGTGGTGTTTCGTCCGTCGCGTCGGTCGAATCAAGTGCTTCCGATCCTGTTGCTCGCCGCAGCGATTTTGGTGCTTCTCTCATATTTACTTTTTCCGGGCGAATTGATCCGGGCGCCCACCGGTGTGTTTGACCTTCGTTGGTGGCAGATCGCGGTTCTGTGTGTCGCGCTGATGTTTCCGGTCGCGTTGGTTTCCGGCATCCTGTTTCCGGTTCTTGCGGCTGAGGTCCAGGCGCGTGTCGGTGACCGGATGAACAGTACGGGACTTACGGCACTGCTTAATACTACTGGCGCGGCGATCGGTCCGTTGATCGCGAGCTTTGTGTTGTTGCCGGTTCTGGGCTACCAAACCAGTCTCATTTGCTGCGCGGCCGGGTATGCTTCGCTCAGCTTGCTCGTAGTCGAACGTGAAGCGTCATCATTTCGACGCCCTGTCGGGATCACCCTCGTTGCGCTTTGGGCCTTGCTCATCCTTGGGCTGATGCTCTTTCCCTACGGTCGAGCGGAGGCGCACTTCGCGCACGCGAGTCGTACCTACGAGGTCGACGAGCAAGGCCACGCGCTCGCGCGCGTTGTAAAACGGATTGAGGGTACATCGGATACCTGGCAGTTGCTGCGACGCAATTTGTTCGGCGAGCCCTACTATTACCGGTTGCTAAGTGACGCCTTTTCGATGTCGGCCACAAACCCGCGCAATCAGCGTTACATGCGGTTGTTCGCGTACCTTCCCCTGGCGCTCCATCCCGCCGCAAAAGATGTGCTGCTTCTTTGTTATGGATGCGGCGTGACCGCGGATGCTTTCACTCGCAAATCGACTGTCGAGCGGATCGACATCGTGGATATCTCAAAAGAAGTATTCGCGCTGGCCGATTTTTATTCCGGAATTAATTACTCGAACCCACTGCGCGATCCGCGTGTGCACGCGGTCGTTCAGGATGGACGATTTTTTCTGCAAGCCAGCCCGCGGCAGTACGACATCATTTCGGGAGAACCGCCGCCGCCGAAAATCGCAGGGGCAGTTAATCTCTACACGCAGGAATTTTTCTCGCTGATGCGAAGCCGTTTAAAGGAAAACGGAATCGCCACCTTTTGGCTTCCGATCAATCAATTAAAGGTGGAGGAAGCCAAGGCGATTCTACGAGCGTTTCACAATGCGTTTCCAAATGCATTGGTATGGGGCAGCGCCGATCAGGACTGGATCATGATGGGAGTCAATAGCCCGGGTCGCAGAGTGACTGAAGATGAGCTTCGGCAGCTGTGGAGTGATCCAAAAACGGGCGCGGATTTGAGAACGATTGGAATTGAGGTGCCGCAGCAATTGGGCGCGCTGTTTTTGATGGACGGCGACGAAATCGACCGGATCACGCAGAATGTCGCGCCACTCACCGACGTTTATCCCAAGCGGTTAACCGATCGGCTGTGGGACGACGAAGCAAACCATCGGTTTGCGCTAAACTATCTGACGGCACCAGCGGCGGTTGAACGCTTTGTTAATTCGTCGCTGATAAACCAGATCTGGCCTGAGACATTGAATCCGGGAGCTGCTGAGATGGAACCATTCTTCACCGTTCGGCAGACGCGCTACCTTTCTGAAACCATTGGAAGCAACAGGCTCGCCGAACTCGATCTTTATCTGCGGCATTCGCGGCTCCGGATACCTGTTCTGGAGGTTTTAGGAAGCGATGGATTGCGGGTATCGATCGCCGAGCGAATCGCGAAGAATTCCGCAACGCCGCCGCTGGAAGTCACACCGGACTTGATTGCGGCGGCGCTGGCGCAGCGAAACGTCAACAGAGCGATTCAATTGCTGGAAAATGAGAAAGATAGTGGCGCCCTCAGTGTCGAAGGCAAACTCCTGCTCGCGTACCTCTACTGCTTGGTAGGAAGTGTCGATAAGGCCGAGACGCTCGTCGCCGCGAACGCTGCAACGATCAAAAAGGATTCATTTACCGATTGGCTTTGGGAAAAATTGCGCGCCGATTTCGGATTCCA
>Ga0306925_10006252_pt1 | contig 11040 bp, 7 predicted proteins | sample flu12Cox44000176_FD_203755 | JGI IMG/M metagenome (GOLD analysis project Ga0306925, IMG submission 203755) | Lab enrichment of tropical soil microbial communities from Luquillo Experimental Forest, Puerto Rico - flux8day.12C.oxic.44.000.176 (v2)... | ecosystem: Environmental > Terrestrial > Soil...
CGATCACATCGTACACGCCCTGTGCAAACTCGCCCGGCAGGTACAGCTCGTACCCGAGCTCCCCGACATAGGTGATCCGGCTGGCGCGCACGCGCGCATAACCCAAGTCGATCATCCGCGATGTCGCAAAGGGAAACGCAGCGGTCGAAAGGTCAGCATCGGTCAGCGTCTCGAGCAACGCGCGGCTGTGCGGTCCCATCAGGCCGAGCACCGCGAATCCCGAAGACACATCCACTGCTATGGCACGCGCTGCCGCCGGAATGCTGCGACAGAGCCAATGAAAATCGCGCGTCTGTGTCGCGCACGAGCTGACGATGAAGAACACATCCTCGGCCTCGCGCGTGACGGTCACATCGGCCTCGATGCCACCGCGCTCGTTCAACCACTGCGTGTAGACGATCTTGCCGATCGGCACGTCAATCTCATTGGCGCACATGCGCGCGAGCACGGCCGCGGCATCCGCGCCCTTGACTACGAACTTGGCGAAGGAGGACTGGTCGAAGAGCCCCACCGCCTCACGCACCGCCCGGTGCTCGGCGGCTGACTGCTCGAACCAGTTCTGACGCCCGTAGCTGTACTCGTAGCGCGGCTGCTCGCCGGGAGCAGCGAACCAGTTGGCGCGCTCGTACCCAGCCACCTCGCCAAAGCATGCGCCGGCTGCGGCCAGGCGGTCATGCAGCGCCGACTTGCGCACCCCACGTGCAGTCTCGGGCTGGCGGAAAGGCCAGTGCATCGCATAGAGGAGGCCGAGCGTCTCGACCGTGCGGTCACGCAGGTAGCGCTTGTTGCGCTGGAAAGGCACACAGCGGCGCACATCAACGTCCCACAGATCGAACGGTGGATGTCCGTCGAGAATCCAGTCGGCGAGCACCTTGCCGGCACCGCCGGCAGACTGGATACCTATGGAATTGAAGCCCGCCGCGACGTAGAGGCCGCGCATCTCCGGCGCCTCTCCGAGCAGGTAGCGGTCATCGGGCGTGAAGCTCTCCGGTCCATTGAAGAACACCTGCACGCCGGCGGACTCGAGCACCGGCACCCGATTCATCGCCCGCGCGAACAGCGGCTCGATGTGCCCGAGGTCAGCGGGCAGCTGATCGAAGGCGAAATTCTCGGGGATGCCAGCGACGCCCCAGGGTTTCGCGCGCGGTTCGAACCACCCGACCAGAAGCTTGCCGGCGTCCTCCTTGAAGTACGAGCAGGCGTCGGCATCACGCAGTATCGGTAGCCCCGAGGCGAGGCCGGGGATGGGCTGGGTCACAATGTAGAAGTGCTCGGCCGCATGCAGCGGCACGGTTGCATTCACCCATTCGCCAATCTCGCGCGCCCACATGCCGGCGCAGTTCACGACGGCGTCGGCACGGACCTCTCCTGCACTGGTCGCCACGCCGGTAACTCGCCCATGCTGGCTGCGGATCGCAGTGACGCTGACCTCCTCGACGATGCGGACGCCGCCGCGGCGCGCACCACGGGCGAGGGCCTGGGTGGTGTCCACCGGGTTCGTCTGCCCATCCTTCGGCAGAAACACCGCACCGACCAGGTCATCCGCCGCAAGCAGCGGCCAGCGCTCCTTGGCAGCGCCGGGCGACAGCAGCTGCACCTCGAGGCCGAAGCAGCGCGCCATGGATGCACCGCGCTTGAGCTCTTCCAACCGCGCGGTGCTGGCGGCAACTGCAATCGAGCCGACTTGCCTGAAGCCGGTCGCCTGTCCCGTCTCGCGCTCGAGTCCCTCGTACAGCTGCGTCGTGTACTGCGCCAGGCGAGTGAGGTTCTGCGTGGCGCGCAGCTGCCCGACCAGGCCCGCCGCATGCCAGGTCGTGCCGCAGGTGAGCCGCTTGCGCTCGAGCAGCAGCACGTCGCTGCAGCCGCGTTTGGCGAGATGATAGGCAACGCTGCAGCCGACGATGCCGCCGCCGATGATCACGACGCTCGCGTGCGACGGAATGTCTGGCACGGAATCTCTCGTTCAGGAGCGTGGGCGCATGTGCTCGCGTGGCAGCCTGACGGGGAAACGCTCGCGGATCTGCGCGTCGACCGCATCCGGTACGTGCGTGGGGAAATGGGTCGAGAGAATCTCGGTCACTTTCTTCGCGGCGCGCTCCGCGGCATCGAGGGCGCCCTGTTCGGCCCATTCGTTCGGACTCCTGCGATCGCCGATCGTCGGGTAGAGATAAGCCGACTGCATCAGCTGCAGCGTCTGCTCCGAGCCCAGGTAGTGCCCCGGGCCCTCGAGACATACCTGTCTCACGGTATCGAACGACAGGCTCGCCTCATCGACTTCGATTCCGCGGATCGTTCTCTGGGTGGCGCCGATGATGTCGTTATCGATGACCAGACTCTCCAGCGAGAAGCCCAGCAGGCTCGCGTGCATGCCGGCGGACTCGTAGATCAGATTCGCGCCGGCGTTACCCACCAGGGCGTGGCTGTAAGCTTTTTCGGCGCCCGACTGCGCATCGGGGAGCTTCGAGTCGGTCATCCCCGAGGCGGTGCCACCGGTCAGATCGTAGTAGTGCGCCATCTGCGCGGCTGCTGCCGAGAGCAGCGCCTGCTCCGGGCTGCCGCCGGACATCGCACCGGTGCGTAGATCCGATACGAAGCACCAGGTACCGAAGATCGCCGGTGCTCCGGGTTTTACGGCGTTCACGTAGACCAGCCCCGCGAGCACCTCCGCGACCTCCTGGGCGAGCGCTCCAGCGAGTGCAGCGGGCGCCGTGGCGCCCGCCTGACCGGCCGAGAGCAGCAGCACCGGCATGCCGCCGAGCGCGGCGACTTCCAGGCACCGGCAGGCGTCGGTGGCGAATTTCATCGGCGGCACCACGAAGCAGTTCGACTGGCTGACGAATGGCCGTGCGCGCCAGCAGTCCTCGCCGCCCGCCACCTGGTGCAGCATCTCCAGCGAGCGCGTGACGTGCAGCGGCTGGACCCAGCTGGTGCCTACGTGCTTGGTGGTCGCGGACACCGAGGCGTAACAGGTATTGAAATCCATCTCGTAGGGATCGGGAATGTCACGCGGCACGACCGTACGCTGGAAGAAGTGGATGTGCTCCATGGCGTCCACGATGCGGCCGCAGTCGTACAGGTCGCGGATCCTGGATTCACGGTAAGTGCCGTTGCGCGAATCGACCATGTTGACGGCTGCGCCGGCTGTGCCGAAGTACACCTTCTGTCCCCACGGCTCCATGTCGTGGCGCGGATCCTGGCCGTGCAGCACGAAGTGACGCGCGGCCCTCGCCACCGTGTCCTCGACCAGAGCGGTGGGGAAGAGCAGTCGCCCGTGCTCACTCAGTGTGCAGCCCGCGCGGGTCAGGTATTCGACGCCCGAGGGCGGTGCATCGGCGAGCCCGATCTCAGCGAGCAGCCGCAGCGCCGTGCGATGGATCTTGAGCACGTCCGCCTCGTTCAGCGGCCGGTAGCGACCGCTCGGCATGCCCGGGTGCACCGGCTTGAGATTGTCGGGCAATGGCGCTGCGCGCATGGCGCGCCGGGCGTCGCGGCTCGGTCCGGGGCGTCGGCAGACTCGTGTGGGTTCCGTCATAGCATCGGTCCGTGGGCTACAACTGTTGAGTATTGCAGCGCCGACTCGAGATCGCTATCTGCGCGACCGCCGGTCGCAGCTCAGCATGGGAGCGGCGCGAAGTGCTGCCGGCGGCGGGTCGGTGCTTCAGGTGCAAATGCCACATAACAGCAGCGCCCGGTGCGTGGCACCGGGCGCTGTCATGAGGAGCGTCACGCGGATCCGACGGACCTGAGCTGACAGGCCCGCGGTGACGGCCAGTTACTGCACGGTGTACCCGCGTTGCTGCAGACAGGCCGTCCGCACCCGGTCATAGGTTGACGCCTGCTCGTTCACCTGAGCAGAGGGGGGCCCGCCCTTGGGATGCAGGGGGTCGAAACCGCTCTGCGAGAGCGCGGTGCGGTAGCAGTCATATCGATCGCGCGCCTGCTGCTCGGTCGTCTGGCCGTTGTTGGGGGTGAGCGAGACCATCTGCGGCTTCTGCGCAGAGAATTGGCCCGCTGCGGCAGGTGCCACCAGCGCGCCCGGAGCCGCGCCCACCGAGGCCGAAGCGGGCGCGGCAAACCCCGTCGGAGCGGCTGCCATGGATGCGGCCGCGGGCGCCGCCATCATCGCTCCGGCTGCCATTGGTGCGGCGTACCCGGGAGCCGGCGCCGGTGCCGCTCCGGCGTACGCTGGTGCCGCCATCGCCGGAACCGGCGCATAACCGGAGCCCGAGCCTGCCGGTGCCGAATCCACCGGATCGTTCACCACCTCATAGCCACCGAGGTCCGGGCGCGGCCGGTAGTAGGTGTCGTTGGCGTAGAAATAGAGTCCCGCGCTGCCGACCACGGCGGTCGCAAAGGAGGGCAGTGCGGTGACCACCACACCGATCGGGGGCTCGATTACTGTATACGCCGGGCCGTGCGGCTCAAACCATACGCCCTCCGAGAACCAGTACGACTGTCCACCGAAGTTGACCACGTTGGATCCCGCCGGAAGGTTGTGCACGACCGTGCCGCGATCCGGATAGACATGATTGTGGCTGTGGCGCGCGTCCTGGTGTTTGTGATGCGAATCGATCTGCTCCTCTGAGGCGAATTGGGCCTGCACAGGAGCAGCAGACTGCGGGTACCCGGCCGCCTGCTGCTGGTAGTTGAGCGGCTGCTGATACCCAGGCGCCGCCCCCTGCGTCTGCGGTGGCGCATAGCCGCCCGGCTGGGGTTGTTGATAATTGGCTGGCGGCTGTTGCTGATAGCCGGCCGGCGCTTGCGGATATCCGCCCGCGGCGGGCGGGGCCGAATAACTGCCTTGCGGGGGTCGATAGCCGCCCGCTGGCTGCTGGTACCCCCCCGGCGGCGGGGCCTGGTAATTTCCCGATGGCGTTTGATAGGCCGGTGCCGATTGCGGCGCCTGATAGCTCACCGAGGATGGCTGAGACGGCTGCTGATAAGCCGGCGCCCCTTGCGGCGCCTGGTAACTGCCCGATGGCGGCGGCTGATAACTACCCGACGGCGGCGGATAGTTCGCCGGTGCGGGCTGGTACGCACCCGGTTGTGCCGGCTGGGGATACGAGGCCGGCGGCGGTGGCTGATAAGCCCCCGGCGTCTGCGGCTGTTGGTAGGCAGGCGGTGGTGCGTATCCCGGTTGCTGCTGTGAAATTGCGGAAGTCGAAACTGCCAGCGGCGCTAGTGCAAGCGCCCAAATAGATTTTGTAGCCATACCGTCGCCCTCGACTCGGTGGGGCACCGCCATGGCACCCCCTTTGTCGCCGAGCGCTGCCGTGCCTAGGCACTGCAGCCCCCTGCGGTAACAAAAACTAACGCAGCACAGCGATTGATGCTTACCCGGCTGCGACAGTTCCCCTGTTCCGTCATCTTCGGATGCGAAAAAACCCGCACGGTCCACGGCCAAGCCGCGGCCGGCGGTTTACCGCCGCGGTCTCGCTAAAGGCCCTGGACCGCTCAGCCTTCCGGGTCGCGCAGCTCCACCCAGGTCGGCGCATGATCACTCGCCTTCTCCCATCCACGTACGTCGCGGTCGACGCCCGCCTGGTTCAGCCGGCGCGTCACGGCGGGGTTCAGCAGCAGGTGATCGATGCGCAAACCGGCGTCGCGCTGGTAGGCGTTCCGGAAGTAGTCCCAGAAGGTGTAGATCTGCGCTTCGGGGTGCAGCGCGCGGATCGCGTCCGTCCAGCCCTGCCGCAACAGCTGCGCGAAGGCTTCCCGCACCTCGACCCGGAACAGCGCATCCTCGACCCAGCGTTCGGGCTTGTAGACGTCCCGCTCGGTCGGGATGACGTTGAAGTCGCCAGCCAGCACGACCGGCGCCGGACTCGCGATGAGCTCGGCGGCATGTCGCGTGAGTCGTTCGATCCAACGCAGCTTGTAGTCGAATCTGGGACCGGGGGCCGGGTTGCCATTCGGCAGATAGAGGCAGCCAACGATGATCTCGTCGACCTTCGCCTCAATGTAGCGACTGTGGATGTCCTCGGGATCGCCGGGGAGCACGCGGCGGACCTCAGTCGGCTCGCGGCCGCGGGCGAGTATGGCGACCCCGTTCCAGCTCTTCTGGCCGTGCCAGATCACGCCATACCCGGCGGCGCGGATCGCCAGCTCCGGAAACTTTTCCTGCGGCGCCTTCAGTTCCTGGAGACAGACGACATCGGGAGCTCTCTCCTCGAGCCAGCGCAACAGGTTCGGCAGGCGCGCAGAGATCCCGTTGACGTTGTAGGTGACGATCCGCATCACTCGCCGTCGCCGGCGCGCTCTATCGCGCTCGGTTCAGGAGCCACTCGTCGGACAAGTAAACTCCTTGGGTGCGGTTTCCTTCGCCTGGGGCTCGACCCGCTTCCAGCCGGCAGGAATCTCGAACTTCTCGGCTGGCACTGCGCCCGCGCTGATCGAGGTCGTCTCGACGCTGATTTGTGCCGCCTGGATCATCCCCGGCGGGAGGGCATTGTCCGGTGTGGCAGCAGGGGGTGGCGCAGCCGTGTCTTTTTTCTTGAACAGTCCGCTCGCCAGCTTGCTGCCGAAGGCATTAGCAGCGGAGCTGAACACCGAACTGCCGATGGAGTTCTTGGCGACGTTACCGGCGGCGGCTCCGGCCGCCGAGCCCGCGGCGCTCGTGGCGGAGGCGGCCGCGGCATCACCGGCAGCCTGGTTGGCGTCAGCGAGCACGTTGCCCCCGCCACCCGCGGCCTGGTTCTTGGCGGCCGCGCAATGCTCGCCGCCGAAGGCGATGCGCATGACGCTCTTGAGCGGGTGACCCTTGAGCTCGCCCGATTTGGCGGAGACCTCTTTCAGGAGGTCCGCGTACGGGGCGAGGAACTGGCGCATCTGCTTTTGTAGCTCGGGATCGCGCGGGTCGAGTCCAAGCTTGGCGTAGTAAGCCTCACGAAACGCCTTCTGATCCGCCAACCCCGCGATCTCATCCTGCGTGAGCCAGGTGTCCATGGCGAAGAGGAAGTCGCAAACATCGCCGGTCGCTTTGTTGGTGCAGCTCTGGGTGAGCGCAATCTGCGTGAGCTGCGCATCGTGTCCGGCGAGCGTTGCGTGTGTACCGGGCTGCTTCACTTCGAAACGGGGCGGCGACATCTCACACTTCGAAGTATCCGGGGCCGGCGCCGAGCGCTGGGCCATGGCAGGACACTGCTTGATCTTCTCCATCATCGCCTGCGCCTCCTGTTTCGCGGCCAGACGCTGCGCTGCGGTCGGCAGGGGCGTTTCCCGATACTCCATTTTTTTCGGCTCCAGCACCCACTCGAGATCGCGGTCGAGACGGACGATCTCCCCGCTCTGCGCGTTGCCGCAGAACATCGACATCATCCCCTCGCAGTGCATCTCCGAGTCGCGGCGTCGCTTGTCGGCGGTCGTGAGCTCGGTCGAGGTGCCATGCGACTTGATGAAGGCGAAGTCGAATTGTGTCTGCTGTTGGATCGTCACGTCCGTGCGACCCGTGCGTGGCACGAGGGCCGCTACCGTCGCGAGAGCAATCAAAGTGGCGAGCGGAAGTCTCCGGATGGCGCGCATGTTGTAGTTCTCCTCCGTGGGCAAGTTCTCTGCCCGCGTGTAGTTGCCCGGTCGGCACCCCGCGGGCGCGCTGTGCCCAGTCTATGCTTCCGGCGCCATCGTGTGGAGCCGGCTTGCGGGCTCTACACGCCCGGGCGCAACATGCCGCGCTCGAGCGCCGCATGCTGCGGACGATTCAATCAGGAACGGAGACCCCATGTGTGACAGCCATACGCTGGAGGACACGATCGAGTATCAGCTGCGATCCGGACTCTCGCGGCGGGAATTTGGCGCCTTGACCCTTGGAGCAGGGCTCACCTCCATGATGGTCCCCCTGGCGCGCGGGGACGAGCTGGCCGTCACCGAATCCGATGTCGACATCCGCACTCCCGATGGCACCGCTGACGCCTATTTCGTCTACCCCTCCAAGGGTGCACATGCTGCGGTGCTCGTCTGGCCGGATATCTTCGGCCTGCGGCCGGCCTTCAGGCAGATGGGCAAGCGCCTGGCGGGGGCCGGTTACGCGGTGCTGGTCGTGAACCCCTACTACCGCAGGCAGCGTGCCCCGGTCGCGCCGGAGCACGCGGACTTCGATGACCCCGCGACCCGCAACGCATTAATGGACCTGCGCAATTCACTCACACCCGCTACGACGCAGACCGACGCGAAGGCTTTCGTGCAATGGCTCGATGGACAGGCCTCGGTCGACCGGCATAAGCGCATGGGGAGCAGCGGCTATTGCATGACCGGCCCCTTCACCATGCGCACGGCCGCGGCGCTGCCCGAGCGCATCGGCGCCGGCGCCTCCTTTCACGGCGGCGGACTGGTGACGGACAACCCCGACAGCCCGCACCTGCTGATTCCGAAGATGAAGGCCCGTTATCTCATCGCTATCGCGGAGAGCGACGACAAGCGTGAGCCCACGGTGAAGGACGTGCTGCGCGAATCCTTTGCCAAGGCCAAACTGCCGGCCGAGATCGAGGTGTATGCCGGGACGATCCACGGGTGGTGCCCTCTCGACGCCAAGGTCTACAACCACGATCAGGCCGAGAAAGCCTGGAGCCGCATGCTGGTGCTGTTCAAGAGTGCGCTGGTCTAGGCGTCGTACCGGGCGCAAGGCGCAGCAGGCTCACGCCGGCCCCGGCAACCGCGAGCAGTGCGGCGAGCATCAGCGCGTAGTTTGATCCCGCATCGTCGTATGCGCGGAACAGAATAGCGACCGCGGCGGCGCCGATCGATTGTCCGATCAGCCGCGCCGCCGCGAGCATCCCGCCGGCAGCACCGCTGCGCCGGCGCGGAACGGAACCCATGATCGTGCGGTTGTTCGGTGCCTGGAAGAGGCCGAAGCCCACCCCGCAGAGCGCCATGCGCCATAGCACTCCCGTGGCATTACCGCTCACCGGATACAGCACGAGCAGTGATAAGCCTGCCGCGAGCGTGAGCAGGCCGACGCCGCCGAGCAGCCCCGCCGGATAGCGGTCGGCGAGGCGACCGGCGAGCGGCGCCACAACTGCCAGCGCGAGTGGCCAGGGTGTAATGAAGAGCCCGGTCTCGACTGCGCTGTGGCCGAGGCGCTGGATTTCGAACGGCAGCGCGACCAGTGCCGACATCTGGGCGATGAAACTGCACACGGAAGTCGCGAGCGAGAGCTTGAAGATCCGAATGCTCAGCAGGTCGAACGGAATGATTGGAGCCGCCCGCGGCCGCTCATGGCGCGTGAGCAGCCACGCGAGTACGCAGCCGCTGGCGATCTCGCTCAGCGCGAGCCACACCGCTGCACGGTGAGCCAGAGTCTGCAGCCCACTCAGCACCAGCCCCATCGTGCCCGCATATAGCGCTGCGCCGGCGAGATTCAGCCGGCGCGGTGCCCGCTCGCTATCGGGCAATGCGTACAGTGCGATCGCGAAGGCTGCGACCCCGAGCGGCAAGTTGATGCCAAACAGCCAGCGCCAGTGTGCGACCGCCAGCACCGCGGATGCGACGGTCGGTCCGACAGCCGCGGCGGTAGCCACCACGAAGGCGTTGATGCCCACCGCACGGCCGAGATAGCGATGCGGATAGGTGTGGCGCACGAGCGCACCGTTGACGCTCATGATGCCGGCCGCGCCGATTCCCTGGACCGCACGTGCGAGGCTCAGCGACAGCAGGCTGGGCGCAAACGCACAGGCCAGGGAGGCGAGCGTGAAAACCGCCAGTCCTGCCTGCGACACGCGGCGGTAGCCGACGATCTCACCAAGAGATGCGAAGGGCAGCAACACCAGCAGAATCGCCAGCTGGTAGGCGTTGATCACCCAGATGGAGGCGGCCGAGGATGCCCTGAAGTCCCGGGCGATGGTCGGCAGGGCCACGTTGACGATGGTGCTGTCAAGAACCGACATGGTGATGGCGAGTGCAATCGCCGCGATCGCCCAGTAGCGCCGCGGTACCGGCAGCCCGTCGGGGTGCACGGCGATCGCAGTAACGGCAGTGGGGGCGGACATCGCTCACTCATCATATAAGGTCGCTGCGAGGCGCTGTCATAAGATGGCAGCGACGGGGCGGCCGCGGCCGTGCAGCGGGCTGCGCCATCGCGGCTCGCGTCGTGGCAGCGGTTTGCGTGAGCTGCGTCACACTCTGTGCACCGTGCCTGTCCGCTACAATGCGTGAGTGTCAGCGCTCGAACCTCAAACAAGAAACAACCCAGCCATGGAAGCGACCGAGCCGTACCGGCCGGTCGAAGCAGCGCAGGTGTACCGCGGTCCGGACCGGCGCAAGCGTGTGTTCCGCTCGCTCATCTACGGTAGTTTCCATCCGCGTCGCCGTGGCCCGCGCCGTGCCGGCGAAGCCTCCCTGGTAGCGGTCGACTGGCATCACCCGCAGTGGCTCGCCATTTCGGTCCTGATCGTGACGTTCTCGTGTGCCGATGCGTTTCTGACACTGGTGCTGATGCAGCGCGGTGCCTACGAGGTCAATCCGGTCATGGCATCGCTCCTTGGCGGCTCGGGTGTGAGCTTTGCGTTCGTGAAGATCGGGCTCACCGCCATGGGGGTCGTAGTGCTCACGCAGTTGGCACGGCTGCGCACCTTCGGCCGAGTCCCTGTCGGGCTGATCCTCTACAGCGTGCTGGTGCTCTACGGAACGTTGATTTACTACGAAATCCACCTGCTCGGCCTGCTGTAGCGTCTGCGCGGGCCCGGGCGCGGCTTTTCTCGGCCACCGGCCTTTTCCGCTAAGATAGCGGTCTGCCGGCAGTTTTCCCATGCTCGAACTCACGCCACTCTACGGCGGCAACGCCGAGTTTCTCGATGCCCTCTATGAGCGCTATCTGCGCGATCCGGGCAGTGTCGAGGAGCGCTGGCGCAACTACTTCGCCCAGCTTGGCTCCCCATCAGGCGAGCAGGCGCATGCTCCGCTGCGCGCTGCCATCGCGCAGCGCGCGACGCAGGGCTCCCGGGGTGCGAGCCCGGCTACGGCCGACAATGCGCGCCAGGCGGCCGTGTCGCGGCTCATCCAGGTGTGGATCAACCGCGGACATCTCAACGCAAATATAGATCCGCTCGA
>Ga0306925_10006256_pt1 | contig 11035 bp, 10 predicted proteins | sample flu12Cox44000176_FD_203755 | JGI IMG/M metagenome (GOLD analysis project Ga0306925, IMG submission 203755) | Lab enrichment of tropical soil microbial communities from Luquillo Experimental Forest, Puerto Rico - flux8day.12C.oxic.44.000.176 (v2)... | ecosystem: Environmental > Terrestrial >...
ACAGGGACCGGAGCGTCTGAAATGCCTGAGCCGAACGCCGGTTCCGGTGCGACTTACCCGCGTTACCTTAGCGCTTCCGCGATGCGCTGTCCGATAACGGTTCTGCATTTTTGGCTCCGCCTGGACGCGGCATGAGTCATAATCGCCGGGCGTTGGGAATGCCAACTCACGCAACGGAACGGAGGAGTGGCGTGAGGATGGTAGCGGTTGTCACGCCGGGCATAACTCCCGGAATGTGGCTGCCCGCTGCGCATTTCGCCGCCCGCGGCAAGCAACCGCGGCGGCCGGCCCAGCCGACTTTTCAGACTACCAGTCTCGTGGTGCCGGAAGGGCGTGCGGCCCATGGCAGATAAGCGCGACGATCGCTGGTCACCGGGACTGCCCGCGCTGAGACTGAGAAACCTCTCCGGGCCCATGCAGTCGATCGGGGGTTTGTTCGCGATGTCGGCGGACGCGATCAAGTTCGCGTTCCGCCGGCCGTTCCACTGGCGGGAATTCCTGGAGCAGTCCTGGTTTGTCGCGCGAGTCTCGCTGGCCCCCACATTGTTGGTAGCCATTCCCTTTACCGTTCTGGTCAGCTTCACCCTCAACATCCTCTTGCGCGAGCTGGGTGCCGCGGATCTGTCGGGTGCCGGTGCGGCCTTCGGTGCGGTAACCCAGGTCGGTCCCTTGGTCACGGTTTTGATCGTGGCGGGCGCGGGTGCCACCGCCATGTGCGCGGACCTCGGGTCGCGAACGATTCGCGAAGAAATCGACGCGATGGAGGTGCTGGGCATCAACCCGGTGCAACGCTTGGTCACGCCTCGCATGCTTGCTTCCGGGCTGGTGGCGATGCTGCTCAACAGCCTGGTGTGCATCATCGGCATCCTGGGCGGCTACACCTTCTCGGTGTTCGTGCAAGACGTCAATCCCGGAGCGTTCGCCGCAGGTATCACCTTGCTCACCGGAGTGCCCGAGGTGATCATTTCCTGTGTCAAGGCATTGCTTTTCGGCCTCATCGCGGGCTTGGTCGCTTGCTATCGCGGCCTGATAATAAGCGGCGGGGGGGCCAAGGCTGTCGGCAACGCCGTAAACGAAACCGTGGTCTACGCTTTCATGTCCCTGTTCGTCGTCAACGTGGTCGTCACCGCGATCGGCATCAAGATGACGGCGAAGTGATGGGGCAGATGCAATGACGCTGCGAGCCGCCTATCCCAACCTTTTCCGCCAACTCGAGCGGCCCGTCGGCACCTTCAGCCGAATCGGCGATCACACCATTTTCTACGGGAAGGCGATCGCCGGGGCACCGTTCGCGGCGGTGCATTACCGTCGCGAAGTGATCCGGCTGATCGCCGAAATCAGCATGGGTGCAGGCACTTTGGCGATGATCGGCGGAACCGTCGTGATCGTGGGCTTCCTGACCTTGGCCGCGGGCGGCACGCTGGCCGTTCAGGGCTACAGCTCCTTGGGCAACATCGGGATCGAGGCGCTGACCGGCTTTCTGGCCGCGTTCATCAATGTGCGCATCTCGGCACCGGTGGTCGCCGGGATCGGTCTGGCGGCAACCTTCGGCGCCGGGGTGACCGCTCAGCTGGGTGCCATGCGGATCAACGAAGAGATCGACGCGCTGGAAGCCATGGCCATTCGCCCGATTTCGTATTTGGTGAGCACCAGGATCCTGGCCGGAATGCTCGCGATCACACCGTTGTACAGCATCGCCGTCATCCTGTCATTCGTCGCCAGCCAGTTCACCACGACATTCTTGTTCGGGCAGTCGAGCGGTTTGTACAACCACTACTTCGACACATTCCTGAACCCGATCGACTTGTTGTGGTCGTTCCTGCAAGCCGTCCTCATGGCGCTCACCATCTTGCTGATACATACGTACTACGGCTATTTCGCTTCGGGCGGACCATCCGGCGTTGGCAACGCGACAGGAAACGCGGTGCGCACCTCGCTCATCGTCGTGGTGTCCGTAACGCTGCTGGTCTCGCTGGCTATTTACGGTTCGAACGGCAACTTCAACCTGTCCGGATAGCAGAGATGGCAGAGGAGGTGGGACGGCAGTGACGCACAATGTGCCAGCGGGTCGCGGCTCAGCCGCCGGGCAGCCTCCACGCGGTGCCGCCCCCGTCCGGCCAACCCGTCGAGGCGGGCCGCACAACTACGTGCCACCCCTGATGGGATTGATCACCGTCCTCGTCATATGCGGGATTTTCGCCTTCGCGATAGGGCTGTTTCAGGGCAGCTTCACGCCCACCGTGCCGGTGACCGTGTTGTCGCCGCGCGCCGGCCTGGTGATGAATCCAGACGCCAAGGTGAAGCTGCGCGGCGTGCAGGTGGGCAAGGTCGCCTCGATCGAATCGCTGTCGAATGGCCAAGCGGCTCTGCACTTGGCGATGTACCCGTCGCAGTTGCAATTCATTCCCGCCAACGTCCTGGTCGACATCACGTCGTCGACGGTGTTCGGCGCCAAGTTCGTCGAGCTGGTAGCGCCCGCCCAGCCCTCCGCGCAGCGGCTACACAGTGGCCAGACGCTGCAGGGCGAGCACGTCATGGTCGAAATCAACACGGTGTTTCAGCAACTGGTGTCGGTGCTGGCCGAGATCGACCCGCCGAAGCTCAACGAGTCGTTGGGCGCGCTGGCAAAAGCGTTCAGCGGGCGGGGCGCAAAGCTTGGCCAATCGCTGAGCGACTTGGATTCGTTTCTGGCCAGGCTGGAGCCGAGCCTGCCCGCCTTGAGTCATGACCTCACAGCCTTACCGGCGGTGTCCAACGCCTATGCCGACGCGGCACCGGACCTGGTGAAGACCGTCGCCAACGCGACCCGGATCAGCCAGACACTCGTCGATGAGCAGCACAACCTGGATGCATTGCTGATCAGCGCGATCGGCTTGGCCAACGTCGGCAGCGACGTCTTGTCGACGAACCGCGAACCGCTGACGAATGTGCTGCATCTGCTGGTGCCGACCACGGATCTGACCAACGAGTACCACGAAGTGTTCACCTGCGGTTTCGGCGGGCTCATACAGATAAGCCACGGTTCGCCGTTGTCGGAACCGAGCATCAACATTTCGGCGAGTCTCACGTGGGGCGGCGAACGCTATCGATATCCGACGAACTTGCCCAAGGTTGCGGCGACGGGCGGCCCGCAGTGCATGGGCCTGCCGAGGCTGCCGTTCAACACGAACCCGAAGCAACTGATTACCGATATCGGTGCCGACCCGGTCGGGTACGGAAACCCACAGCTGCTGATCAACTCCGATCTCCTCAAACAGCTGTTGTACGGGCCCATCGCCGGCCCACCGCGCAACTCCGCTCAGATCGGACAACCCGGATGAGGACGCGCGCCACGCTGATCAAGTTCGCGATCTTCGCGGTCGTGATGGCGGTGCTGACCGCCTTTCTGTTCTTCATCTTCGGCCAGTACCGGACGGGTGCGACGACCGGGTATTCGGCGGTGTTCGCCGACGTGTCGCGTCTCAAATCGGGGCAGTCGGTGCGGGTCGCCGGGATCCGGGTGGGCACGGTCAACAGCGTCTCGCTGCGGCCGGACAAAAAAGTAGTGGTGAAGTTCGACGCCGACCGCAACATCGTCCTCACCGAGGGCACCAGGGCGGCGGTCCGCTACCTCAACCTGGTGGGCGATCGCTACCTCGAACTCGTCGATGGTCCGGGCTCGACCAAACGCCTGCCTGCCGGCGGTCAGATTCCCGTCGACCGCACCGCGCCGGCGCTTGACCTCGATCTGCTGCTCGGCGGACTGAAACCCGTTATCCAGGGCCTGAATGCGAAGGATGTCAACGCGCTGACCTCGGCACTGCTGCAGGTCTTCCAGGGTCAGGGCGGGACCCTCGAGTCGCTGTTCGCCAAGACGACGTCGTTTTCGAACGCCTTGGCCGACAACGATCAAACCGTGCAGCAACTGATCGACAACCTGAACGTCGTGGTCGGCACGATTTCGAAGGACGGCACCAAGTTCTCCGGCGCGATCGATCGCCTCGAACGTCTTGTCAGCGGACTGTCGGACGACCGCGACACCATCGGGCCCGCCATCGACGCCCTCGACAGGGGAACCGCCTCGCTGGCAGATCTGCTGACCAGCGCGCGGCCGCCGCTGTCGGGCACCATAGATCAGTTGAATCGGCTGGCGCCGATACTCGACAACGACAAGGACCGCCTCGACGCCGCGATCGGGAAGGCGCCAAAGAACTACCGCAAGCTGGTCCGGCTCGGCGCGGACGGCGCCACCATCCCCTACTACCTGTGCATGTTAGAGATCCGCGGCACGGATCTTCAGGGCAGGACGGTGAAGGCCCCCATCTTCAGGTCAGATGCTGGAAGGTGCACGGAACCCTAATGCTTAGGTATCGCGGAGTTGCTCTCATCAAGGCCGGACTCATCGGCGCCGTCCTGATCGTGCTGGTCATCTTAGTGGGGCTGGCGCCGGAACGGTTGATCTCATGGGCGACGGCGGTTCGATACCAGGCGCTGTTTTCGGAAGCCGGCGGCCTTGCGGTGGGCAACCCCGTCACGGTGTCGGGGATGAAGGTCGGCACGGTTTCGAATGTGTCGCTGCGCAACGGCGACGCTCTGGTGACGTTCACGATGAAGGGCAACATTCTTCTCGGGTCGGAGACCACCGCGCACATCCGCACCGGCACGCTGCTGGGCGAGCGGATGCTGGCGCTGGAGTCCGCCGGCAGCGGCACGATGCATCCGATGGCTGTCATCCCGGTCTCGCGCACGTCGTCGCCCTACTCGTTGACTGAAGCGGTCAGCGACTTCACAACCGACGCTGCCGGAACCAACACCGCGTCGCTGAATCAGTCGTTGGACACGCTGTCGGCCACGCTCGACCAGATCGCACCCAAATTGGGGCCGGCCTTCGACGGACTCACCCGGTTATCACGCACCCTCAACGGCCGCAACAAGAACCTGGGTGACCTATTCAAGAGCGCCGCCGACGTCACCGGGGTTCTTTCCGAACGCAGCCAGCAGGTCAACAAGCTCATCCTCAACTCTGACTCTCTGCTCCAAGTGCTGGTGGCGCGCCGGCAAGAAATAGTGGACCTGCTGGCCAACACGTCGGCGGTGGCCAAGCAGCTGACGGCATTGGTGCACGACAACGAAAGCAAGTTGGCGCCGACGCTGGAGAGGCTCAATTCGGTGACCGCGATGCTGGAAAAGAACCGCGACAACATCTCCAAAGCGCTGCCGGGCCTCGCCAAATTCGAGATCACGGTCGGAGAGGGCATCTCCAGCATGTACGCCTATCAGGCTTTCGTCCCGAACTTCCTTGCCCCGCAGCTCTTCCAACCGATCATGGACTACCTCTGGGGATTCCGCACCTTCGACACGGCTCGCGGTCCCGGCTACCCTTCGCCGTTACCTCGGGCGCTGACTCCCTGGCCGTACAACGGTATTCCGGTGTGCCCTGGCTGCACCTTGGGCGGCAGGGTCGGGGGATCACAATGATCCTGCGAACCCCGCGCGGCAGGCTCGCGGTCGCCGTCGTACTGATAGTGCTGGTCCTGGCCGGCGCGGGGTTGCTCATCCGCAATACGTTCTTCGGCCCGAAGACGATCACCGCCTATTTCACGACTACCACCGCGATCTACCCCGGTGACGAGGTGCGGGTCTCGGGTGTGAAAGTCGGCAACATCAAATCCATTCAGCCCCAGGGCACACAGGCCAAGATGACCCTCGAGGTCGACCACGGCGTGCCCATTCCGGCGGACGCAAAAGCGGTCATCGTCGCACAGAACTTGGTGGCCGCCCGCTATGTCGAACTCACTCCCGCCTACCGGACCAGCGGCCCGGTCATGGCGGACGGCGCGGTGATACCGGTCGAACGCACCGCGATACCCGTCGAGTGGGATGAGGTCAAAACCCAGTTGATGCGGCTGGCAACGGATTTGGGACCCAAGAGCGGTGTGTCGGAAACGTCGGTGGGCCGGTTCATCGACAGCGCCGCCAATGCACTCGAGGGCAACGGCGACAAGCTGCGGCAAACGCTGGCCCAACTGTCCGGGGTGGGACGGATCCTCGCCAACGGTAGCGGCAACATCGTCGACATCATCAAGAATCTGCAGACCTTCGTCACCGCGCTGCGTGACAGCAACACCCAGATCGTCCAGTTCAACGACCGGTTGGCCACGCTCACCAGCGTGGTCAACGACAGCAGATCCGACCTGGACGCGGCCCTGACCGACCTGTCGACGGCGGTCGGCGAGGTGCAGCGATTCATCGCCGGGACCCGCAACCAGACCAGCGAGCAGATTGCCCGGTTGGCCGATGTCACGCAGATCCTGGTCGATAAGCACATGGCTCTGGAAAACATTCTGCACACCTCGCCGAACGCGCTCGGCAACTTCTTCAACGACTACAACGCCGACACCGGAACCATCGTGGGAGGGTTCGGGATCATCAACTTCGCAAATTCCACGTTTTCAGGTTTGCTGCTTCCGGTGCCCGTACCTGGGTGCACGGCACTCGGCGCCATCGAGAACGTCACCGCGGTCGAAACGGGCAAGCTGTGCTCCCTGTTTCTCGGTCCCGGTTTGCGGCTGCTCAACTTCAACAACCTGCCGATCCCCATCAACATATTCCTGCAGAAGTCGATAGATCCTTCCAAGATCCTCTACACCGAACCGCGCCTGGCCCCCGGCGGCGAGGGCCCGAAACCCGGACCACCCGAGATCCCGCCCGCGGTGTCGGCTTATACCGGCCTGCCGGGCGATCCCGTGGGACCGCCGGGGTCGGTGCCGCCGGGGCGGATACCGGGCGCGGCGATGCCGCTGCCGCCCCCGCCGTCGACACCGATGGAACCGCCACCACCGGCGCCGGGGCCGCAACCATGATCGCCCGGGTTGCGGCTCGGCGCCTGTTCGCCATCGGCTGTTGCGTCATGTTGACCGTGACGGGATGCGCCTTTCACGGCCTTAACTCATTACCCTTGCCCGGCGCCGTCGGACGCGGCCCGGGAGCCAACATCTACCACGTCGAGATCCCGAATGTCGGTACGATGGAGTCGAATTCGCCGGTGATGATCGACGACGTCGTAGTCGGCAGTGTCGGCACGATGAGGGTGCAAGGCTGGCACGCCGACGTAGAGATTTCAGTCAAGCCCGATGTCGTCATCCCGGCCAACGTGGTAGCCAGCGTCGGTCAGACGAGCCTGCTCGGGTCGATGCATCTGGCGCTCAATACGCCGCTCGGCCAACCGGGGACCGGGCGCCTGCAGCCGGGCGCCACCATCCCGCTCAGCCGGTCATCCGCCTACCCGTCGACGGAGCAGACGCTGTCGTCGCTGGGAGCGGTCGTCAACGGCGGGGGACTGGGACAGATCGAGGAGATCATCCACAATTTCTCAGCCGCGCTGTCCGGGCGCGAGGGCGCCGTACGTGATCTGCTCACTCGCCTCGACACGTTCGTGGGAACACTCGACCAACAGCGGGACAACATCGTCGCCTCCATCCAAGCGCTGAACCGACTTGCCGGGACATTCGCCGACCAACGTGACGTTCTCACCCAGGCGCTGCGCAAGATACCGCCCGCGCTCGATGTGCTGATCAAGGAGCGGCCGCGCTTCACGGCCGCACTGGACAAACTTCGCGTCTTCAGCAACACCGCCACCAGGCTGATCAACGACTCCCAGGCCGACCTGGTCAAGAATCTCGAAAACCTGGAGCCGACCCTCCGCGGGCTCGCCGACGTCGGACCGGAGCTCGGCACGGCGATCGCGGCGGCGACGGTCTTCCCATTCACCCAGAACTTCGTCGACCGAGCGGTCCGAGGCGACTACTTCAACCTGCACGTCGATTTAGACCTGTCGATTCCACGGCTCAAGCGGGGACTGCTGCTGGGCACCCACTGGGGCCAGCTGGACCAGCCGTTGGTGCCGGCGCCCGGGGACCCGTATTACCTGCAATACACACACGATCCGATGCATGACCCCGTGAGGCCACCGTGGGTCGATCCCAATGCGCTGCCGCTGCCCGGGCCTCCACCTGCCGCGGCTCCGCTGCCCGGACCTCCGCCGACTGTTGCACCGGGGCCAGCCGCGGGTCTTGGTCAAACGCCGCCGCCCGCAACGGCACCGGCGGGGGGCGGTGGATAGATGCTGACGCGCTTCGTTCGGATCCAGCTGGCGATTTTCACGATCGTCGGGACCATTGGCGTGATCGCGATGGTCCTCTTCTACATCCAAGCGCCGACCCTGCTGGGCATCGGTCGGATGACGGTCACGCTGGAGCTGCCGGCCGCCGGTGGCCTGTACCGGTTTTCCAACGTGACCTACCGCGGGGTTCAGCTCGGTAAGGTCACATCGGTGGGTTTGACGCCGACCGGCGCGAAAGCGACGCTGTCGCTTAGCACTTCACCCAAGGTCCCCGCGGACCTGACAGCGAACGTGCTCAGTGTCTCCGCGGTGGGCGAACAGTACGTGGACTTGCGGCCCAGAACCGATTCGCCGCCCTACCTGCACGACGGCTCAGTGATCGCCGCGCGCGACACCACGATTCCGCAGCCGGTCGGGCCGATGCTCGATCAGGTCAGTGCCTTGGTCACCAGCATCCCGAAGACCAAACTCGGCCAGTTGCTCGACGAGTCCTTCCAGGGGTTCAACGGAACCGGCTACGACCTCGGGTCACTGTTCGACTCCACATCGACGATTTCCCGCGACGCCAGCGGCGTCGTCGATCGCACCCGAACCCTCACCGAAGACACCGGGCCGCTGCTGGATTCGCAAGCGCGCACCACCGAGTCGATCAGAACGTGGGCACGTAGCCTCGCCGGCATCTCGGATGTGCTGGCGAACGACGATTCCCGGGTTCGCACCGTGCTGCAGAACGGTCCAGAGGCCGCGAACGAGGCGTCCCGGCTTCTCGAACAAATCAAACCGACGCTGCCGGTGTTGCTTGCCAACCTGACTACCATCGGGCAGATCGGCGTCACCTACCACCCCTCGCTGGAGCAGCTGCTGGTGTTGTTGCCGTCGGCGGTTGCTATCGAGCAGGCCGCCCAGGCGGAAAACCATCCCGAGGGTACGGCCCAAGGCGACTTCGCACTCACGATCGACGATCCGCCTATTTGCACGGTCGGCTTCATGCCACCCAACACATGGCGATCCCCGGACGACCTCACCGACATCGACACACCGGACGGGTTGTACTGCAAACTCCCGCAAGATTCACCGATCGGGGTTCGCGGTGCCCGCAACTATCCGTGCATGGGTCACCCTGGCAAGCGCGCGCCCACCGTCGAAATCTGCAACAGCGACCAGCCGTACATGCCGCTGGCGATGCGCCAGCACGTTCTCGGTCCGTACCCACTCGATCCGAACCTGCTCTCCCAGGGCGTCCCGCCCGATGACCGGGTCACCGCCAACGACAGAATCTTCGGCCCGGTCCAGGGAACGCCGCTGCCGCCGGGGGCGGTGCCGCGCGGCACACCCGCGGGCCCGCGCGGAGAAAATCCACCACCCGGCACGGTTGGAGCGGCTGTTCCGCCGGTGCCGTCGTCGGGACCCGCGTTGGCGCCCATGTCGAGAATGTCGGCTGACCTGTCGTCCATAGCGCCACTCGACGTCCCTTCAGCGGGGGAACTTCCCCCGCCACCCGCCGCGCCGGCACCGCCCACTGCTCCCGATCCCGCAGCTCCCGACATGGCCGGCGGCGGAGGGCCGCAGGCTGCTCCAAGCTCATTCGGTGGTGGGGCCGGTAAGCGGGTGCCGTCCGTCGCGATCGCCCGGTACGACCCGCGTACGGGTCGTTATGTCGGTCCGGACGGGAAGTTGTACGAGCAGTCGGATCTCGTTGCCCCGAAAGCGCCCAAGACGTGGCAGGACATGCTTCCCACCTGAGGTAACGAACGCCCTAGGTCAGCTTGTCCAGGCGTAACGGCATCGTGATATCAAGCCACTGGTTTTGCCCGCAGGCGCCGCTCGGGCCGATCGTCTTGTCCTTTCCGGCGAAGGTCGGCGACCCGAGTTGATATCCGCCGTATTCGTTCACCGGATAGAAATAGAAGGTCTGCTGTCCGGTGTACGCGGTACCGTCCTCGCACCGCTCCCAGTCCGGCACGTCGCGTTTAACCTTCCACATCTCCCCATCATTCATATATAGGGGCGCGCTCCATCCCTGGTCGCTGGTCACCGTGCCGTGGCATTCCTGAAACGTGATACACGACGAGCTGATCGTCCATGTCTGGATGACCGTCGGCTCGCCGTAGTACTGATCGTTCCGCTGGGCCCAATCGCCGATGGAGGTGGCGCGGAAAGTCCCGTTGACGGCCACTTCTTCCTTGGTTTTTGCCCGAGCCATGGATGCCGTGCCCAAACCGCCGAATACAGTGGCAGCGACCAGCGTTGCGGTGGTGAGTGTTCGAACTGAACGCATCGGGTGCTCCTCGACGGCAATAATTCGACAGTGCCTACGGCAGCTTTTCGGTATCGGTTGCGGCGTTCTCGCGCGATGAGAATAACACCGGCGCCACCGACCGGCGGCCGGTTGACCAATAAATGGCAGCGGTCACGACAGCGGATCCAACTTCGAGATCAGCCAGGAACCCTTGACCTTCGTCAACGTCACCCGGGCGCTGTTCGCGGTTGTCTGCGGTTCCGGCTTCTCCTTGCTTGTGGCGGTCTGGTTAATGAACACCAGTACGACGGCTGAATTCGGGTGCAACTCTGAAACGGCGGCCCGAACCAACTGGGCTGTCTCCGTGACGTGCTTCTGCTGTGCCAGCGCGGCGATCTGTTCTGTGAATTTGGTGTAGTAGGCCAGAAAATTACCGGTGAGATATGACTTCGCCTTGGCAAAATCATGGTCCAGGTTTTCGGGAGTGTACGACAGCACCGCCACGGAACCTTCTGACGCCGCCTGGATTGCCCGGTGCGCCGCCGCTTCGGAGACCTGCTGATCCGGCCGGTACAGAATGAAGAACGAACCGGCAGCGACGCCCACCGCGGTAACGACCAACACTGTCGCGACTATCGAACGCCACCTCGCCAAACACCGGCGGATCCAGCGCTTGATCGTGGCCAGTCCGATGG
>Ga0306925_10006257_pt1 | contig 11035 bp, 9 predicted proteins | sample flu12Cox44000176_FD_203755 | JGI IMG/M metagenome (GOLD analysis project Ga0306925, IMG submission 203755) | Lab enrichment of tropical soil microbial communities from Luquillo Experimental Forest, Puerto Rico - flux8day.12C.oxic.44.000.176 (v2)... | ecosystem: Environmental > Terrestrial > Soil...
TCGATTCGCCGCTCGACGAGCGGCCTGTCGTCGTCAGCCCCCGGCCCCCGTCTCCGCCGCCCAAGTCCGCGCACCTCTCCGCGTAGCGTCCTGACGTTCGTTTCGCTGTCACGATAGGCTCGTGCCGAGCGCGGATCTCTGCGCGCTCGCCGATGCCATGGAGGAGTGTGCGTGATCGACACGCTCATCGAGCTGTCGCTGAGGAATCGCTTTCTCATCGTCGCCGGCTTCCTCCTCTTGGGGGGCTGGGGCTACTGGGCCCTGCTCACGACGCCCATCGACGCGATCCCCGACCTGTCTGACAACCAGGTGATCGTCTTCACCGACTGGACCGGGCGGTCGCCGCAGGAGGTTGAGGACCAGATCACGTATCCCCTGACGGTGAGCCTGCAGGGGCTGCCCGGCGTGCGAGTGGTTCGATCGTCGTCGGCGTTCGGGTTCTCGATGATCAACGTGATCTTCGAGGACCACGTCGATCTCTACTTCGCGCGCTCGCGGGTACTCGAGCGCCTGCAGCTCCTGAGCAAGTCGCTGCCACCGGGCACGGTGCCGACCCTGGGGCCCGATGCGACCGGCGTCGGCCACGTCTTCTGGTACACCGTCGAGGGCAAGGGCCAGTCGCTTCGCGATCTCCGTTCGATGCAGGACTGGTTCATCCGCTACCAGCTCAACGCCGTCCCGGGCGTGGCGGAGGTCGCTAGCATCGGAGGCGTCGTCCGGCAATACCAGATCGACGTGGATCCGAACCGGCTCCGCGCCTACAAGATCCCGCTATCGACGGTCGTCGACGCCGTCATGCGGAGCAACCGTAACGTCGGCGGCAACGTCGTGGAGGCCAGCGGCACCTGGTCCGTGGTGCGTGGGCTCGGTCTCGTCGAGAGCACTCGCGACCTCGAGGACGTCGTTGTCGCCGCCGAGAACGGAGTGCCGATCTTCGTGCGACAGGTCGCGACCGTGAGGATTGGAGACGCTTTCCGCGCCGCCGCGCTCGTCAAGGGCACGGACGAAGCGGTCGGGGGCGTGGTGGTGGCGCGCTACGGCGTCAGCACGGTCGACGTCATCAACCGGGTGAAGGAGAAGATCCTGGCGCTCCAGGCCGGCCTGCCGGCCGGCGTCCAGATCGTGCCGTTCTACGACCGCTCGGCCTTGATCGAGCGCGCGGTTCACACACTGAGGCGCGCCCTCATCGAGGAGACGATTGTCGTCACGATCGTCAACATCCTCTTCCTGCTGCATTTCCGCTCCGTGCTCATCGTCACGATCCCGCTGCCGCTCGCCGTCCTGACGGCATTTCTCTTCATGCGGTACCTGGACATCAGCTCCAACATCATGTCGCTCGCCGGAATCGCCATCGCCATCGGTGTGCTCGTGGATGCGGCGATCGTCGTGACCGAGAACGCCTTCCGGTTCATGGAGAGGCGCCGGGTCGACCCGCGCGACCGGAGGCGAGTGACGGAGACGGTGCTCGATGCCACCCGGCTTGTCGGCCGTCCGATCTTCTTCTCGATGGCGATCATCATCCTGGCCTTCATCCCGGTCTTCGCGCTGACAGGGCAGGAGGGCAAGCTCTTCCATCCGCTCGCCTTCACCAAGACGTTCTCCATGGTCGGGGCGACAATCCTCGCCGTGACGCTCGTGCCGGTCCTGTGCAGCCTGCTCATCGGCGGCAAAGTCCGCGGCGAGGAGAGCAACCCGATCATGCGGCCCCTGGTCTGGGCATACCGGCCTGTGCTCGACTTCGCGCTCCGCCACCGTGTTGTCACGCTCGGCATCGCGGCCGTCACCGTCGTGGGAGCCCTCGCGCTGCTTCCGCGGATCGGGAGCGAGTTCATGCCGCCGCTGAACGAGGGCGATCTGATGTTCATGCCGGTGACGGATCCGTCGATCTCGCTCCCCCAGGCGATCGAGATCGTCAAGAAACAGAACGACGCCATCCAGAAGTTCCCGGAGGTCGCCTCGGTGGTCGCGAAGATCGCCCGGGCCGACACCTCCACCGACCCGGCGCCGGTGAACATGACGGAAGCCATCGTCAGTCTGAAGCCCGAGTCGACATGGCGGCCCGGGATGACCCGCGAGAAGCTCATCGGCGAGATGGACGCTGCGACGACGCTCCCGGGCGTCTCGAACATCTGGACGCAACCGATCATCAACCGCATCAATATGCTGACCACGGGGATTCGCTCGGAGGTCGGGGTGAAGGTCTTCGGTACCGATCTGAAGGTTCTCCAGGAGCGGGCCGCGGCGGTCGCGGACACGCTAAGGAACATTCCGGGGGCGGCTGATGTCTACGCGGAGCAGGTGACCGGCGCGCCCTATCTCGACGTCCGCGTCAATCGGCAGACGGCGGCGCGCTACGGAATCACGGTCGGAGCGATCCAGGACGTGATCGAGACCGCCGTCGGTGAGACCAACCTGACCTTGACGATCGAGGGCCGCCAGCGCTTCCCGGTGCGCGTGCGATACGCGCCGGAGTATCGGGCCAACGCTCAGGCGCTCGGAAGCGTTCTGGTCACAGCGCCGAACGGCACCCAGGTCCCGCTCGGCCAGTTGGCCGACATCACCCAGGTGTCGGGGCCAGCGATGATATCGAGCGAGAACGGCTTGCTCGTCGTCACCGTGCTCCTGAACGTGCGCGGCCGTGACGTGGGCAGCTTCGTCAACGAGGCCCGGCAGGTGATTGTGCGCACGGTAGCGCTCCCCCAAGGCTCGTACGTGGAATGGAGCGGCCAGTACGAGAACGAGATCCGCGCGCGCCACCGGCTTCAGATCGTCATCCCGATCGTCCTGCTGGTGATCTACGTCCTTCTTTACCTGACGTACCGGTCGTTCATCGATGCCGCTCAGGTGCTGCTGGCGGTTCCCTTCGCACTCGCCGGCGGGATCTACCTGCTCTATTTCCTCGGCTACAACATGTCGGTTGCGGTGTGGATTGGCTTCATCGCGCTGTTCGGCACAGCCGTGCAGACCGCGGTGGTCATGGTGATCTACCTCGAGGAAGCCGTCGCACAGAAACGGGAAGCGCTCGGGGGACACTTGACACGACAGGCGCTGCTCGCCGCGGTGAAGGAAGGCGCGCTGCTGCGGCTGCGGCCCAAGGTGATGACGGTCTCGACGATCGTGGCCAGCTTGCTGCCGATCATGTGGAGCCATTCGACCGGCGCCGAAGTGATGAAGCCTCTGGCCACCCCGGTGCTCGGCGGCATGGTGAGCTCGCTGGGTCTCGTGCTGATCGTGACCCCGGTGATCTTCTACTGGCTGCGGGAGCGAGAGCTATTGACGGACCAGCCAAACCAAGCAACACCCGAAGAGGAGGAGACACGAACATGAAGCGACTGATTGTGACCCTTACGGTGGCGTTCCTGTTCGCGGCGGCGGTACACGCCTCGGCCGCCGACCTGAAGCCCATCCACACGCAAAAGACCAAGGACGTGGTCGTGACCTTGGCGAGCGAGTCGGGGCAGTGGAAGAAGGGGAAGAACGACTTCGTGCTTGAGATCGCGTCCGCCAAGGACAATCAGCCGGTCGACGCCGGCAAGGCGACGTTGAACACGAGCATGACGATGACAGGCATGGCTCCAATGATCGCCGGGGCGACCCTGACGCCGGACAAGGCGCCGGGCCGCTACACCGGCACGATCACGTTCCCGGACAGCGGGACTCGACAGGTGACCGTGACCTGGGATGGGCCCGCGGGGAAGGGCTCGACGAAGTTCTCCGTCCCCGTCCGGTGAGTGGGCGTGATGCGACCCGCCGTCCCGAAGCTCGTGGTGCTGGTGATTGGTCTCGTCGTGCTCGTGCCCGGCGTTGCGGTCGGCCAGACCGCTGCCGAGCTGACCGTTGACGAGTTGGTTGCGCGCGCGTTGGCGGACAACCCCGACCTAAAGGCCGCGAGGATAGAGGTTGACGCGGCGGCGGCTCGGGTACAGCAGGCCGGGCTTCGCCCCAACCCGATGCTCGAGGTCGGGGGCCAGAAGGCTATCAGTCCGGACAACAACCTGACCATCGGGCTGTCGCTCCCGCTCGATCTGAACGGTCGTAAGGATGGTCGCGTCGGCGTGGCGGAACGCGAGCTCGACGGCAAGCGCCGTCTGGTGGCCGATCGCGAGCGGCGTCTGCGTGCCGACGTTCGCATGAAGGCGGGCGAGGTGCTGGCGGCCCGGCGGAGCCTCGGTGTGATCGATGAGCTCCTGCAGACCAACCGCGCCGGGCTTGCGGTCGTGGGTAACCGGGTCCGTGAGGGCGCGGCGCCATCGCTCGATGAGAGTCTGCAGCTGGTCGAGGTCAACCGGCTCGACGCAAGTCGCCAGCTGGCCCAGAGCCGCGTCGAGATCGCGACCTTGCAGCTCAAGGCACTGGCGGGCATGCCGGCGGATGCTGCGCTCGTGGTCAAAGGCGACCTGACTCCGTCGCCATTGCTCCTCGATCAGGCTCAAGCCTTGCGGCGCTCGATCAGCGAGCGGCCGGACATCGAGGTTGCCCGAGCCGAGATGGCCGCGGCGAGCGCGATGGTGAAGAAGGAGCAGGCCGAAGGCCGCTGGGATGCCAGCGTCAGCGTGGGCTATCAGCGACAAGATACCGGCTTCAACCTGAACGGCCTGACGGCCAGCGGCCAGACTCGGCCGATCCAGGACGTCTTCCACTACTTCGGAGGTGCCGTCAACATCACGCTGCCGGTACGCAATGGCAACGAAGGGAATATCGCCGCCGCGCGAGCCGCCGAACGCGCGGCGGAGCGCCGCGTGGAATTCGCGGTATTGATGGTGCGGCAGGAGGTGGCTGCTGCCTTCACGCAGTACGACGCGGCCCAGCGGTCGCTCCAGCTGTATGAACGCGGAGTGCGCGACGTCGCGGGCCGCAACCTCGACGTGGTGCGCAGAGCCTACGATTTGGGGCGCGGCTCGCTGCTCGACGTCGTCGCGGAGCAACGACGGTATATCGAGATCGAGAACGGCTATACGGACGCGCTCAAGCAGGTCTACGACGCATCAGTGGATATCGAGCGCGCGGTCGGTATCGCTGGCCGCTGACGGGGATGAGCATGGAGCGCGATGAGGAAGAGATCGCTGAAGGACGGGTGCGCCGCGGGGAGCTGCGCCATCCGCTTCGTCGGCGCCTCTGGCGAGCGCTGCTCGGTCTCGCCTTGGTCGCGGCGGGTCTCGCGGCAGGTGTCGTCTGGAGCGAGCGGCACGGCACGCCAAAGCAGACGCCTTCAACCGGGTCGACAACGCCTGGCGCGATGCCCGCGATGCCGGGGATGCCGGCCAAGGCTGCAGCGCCACCGGGCGACGAACCGGTCGAAGTGTCGTTGACTCCCGAGGCAGTCGAACGGGCGGGCATCAAGACGACGATCGTCGGGACGCAGACCAGGGCGTCGGCGATCACCGTGCCGGGCACTGTGACGACCAATGCCTACCGTGATACCAAGGTCAACTCACTGGTCGGTGGAGTCGTGCGGGAAGTGTCCGTTGATCTCGGCGCGAGCGTCACCCGCGGCCAGCCGCTCGCCGTCGTGTTCAGCGCCGAGCTGGCCGAGGCACAGATGAAGTATCTGTCGGTCCAGGCCATGTTCGAGGCGGACCATCAGAAGCTCGTCCGCACCGAGAAGCTCGTCGCGCTCGGTGCCGCGAGCCGCCAGGAGCTCGAGGAGGTGACGGCAGCCCACGCGGGGCACTCGACAGAAGTGGCTTCAGCGCGGCAGCGTCTGCTCTTGCTCGGGCTCTCCGCCGAACAGGTTGCCGGGCTGACCGATGCCTCGCACGTCGTATCGGACGTCGTCGTCCGTGCGCCTGGGGATGGGGTAGTCATCGCACGGAGCGTGAATCCCGGTCAGGTGGTGGGGGCGGCTCAGGAACTCTTCGTCGTCACCGACCTACGCACCGTATGGGTGATCGGCGATCTCTACGAAAAGGATTTTGCAAGCATCAAGGTCGGATCGCCCGCCACGATCGCGATTCCATCTCGGCCCGGCGCGATCTTGAGCGGGCGAGTCGCGTACATCGATCCACGCGTGGATCCGGCGACCCGGACCGCGAAGGTTCGTGTGGAAGTGCCGAATCGCGGAATGGAGCTTCGCCTCGGAATGTACGTCACGCTCGACTTTCGGACTGGCGCGGGCGTTCAGAGCATCGTGGTGCCGCGCGAGGCGGTTCAGGCGGTCGGTGACCGAAACGTCGTCTACGTGCCGGTCGAGGGTGACGACGGACGCTTCGCGGAGCGACCCGTCAAACTCGGCGCGGTCATGGGCGATTCGGTGCAGGTGCTCGAGGGCGTGAAGACCGGCGATCGCATTGTCACAACCGGCAGCTTTTTCTTACGGGGCGAGGCCGCACGGAGCCGATCCGGCGGATAGGCGTTCAGCCCCACGCAAGCCGCGAGGCGTAGGAGTCCATCATCCCGCGGTGACCGCGATGCCCCGGTAGAGATAGCTGAACACCCTTGGACCGTCTCCGTAGCCACTGTCCAACGTGAGCGCGTGGAACCCCGAGTCCGCCAGGAGTGCGGCGATGGGACGGTTCAGATGACACCCGCCCGCGACGCGAGCCCAGAGCGGCGTGAGCCTGTCCTGCCACCGGCTGACTGCGGGGTCGGGCGAGCGCCCATGCTCGATGAACAACAGCCGACCTCCCGGGCTCAGCACCCGCCTCATCTCGGCCAATGCGGCGGACACGTTGGGGATGCTGCACAGCGTCCACGTCGTCAGGATCGTGTCGACACACCGATCGGCGAGCGGAAGTTTCTCCGCGGACGCCGTCACGTAGTGAATAGGGAACGCGGAGGTCACGAGGCGCCGCCGCCCGATGCGCCAGAGCTCTTGCGAGGGATCGACCCCGACCAGGCACCGGAGGTCCGAGGTGTAGTAGGGAACGTTGAGCGCCGAGCCGATGCCGATCTCGAGCACGCGGCCGGCGGCCAGCGGCACGAGCCGGGCTCGCTCCGCCGACTCGGCCTTGTTGCGCATGACGAGATCGATGAGGCGCGGCAGGATGAACCGGTCCCACACCAACATGATGTCAACGACCTTTCACGAGACTCATCATCCCGTGAGCGGCGAACTCCACGACGGCTGACCCCATAAGCGCGCCGGTGTTACTACGCGGCTGCCGAAGCGGCTATCGGCCGAGAGCTGATGGGTTCCTCGCGAATGAGGAGCGTCAGCGCGCTACCAAGAAACGCCACCACGGCGGCCGAGACGAACGCGCTGGTGTAGGTGCCGCTCCACTCGAAAGCCCATCCGGCGATCGCGGCCCCGAGCGCGGCCCCGACCTGGTGCGCGAAGAAGATCCAGCCCGACAGCTCGCCGACCGAGTATCGGCCGAAGATGTTCGCGGTGAGCGTCGTCGTCGGGGGTACCGTCGAGAAGTAGTTCAGCCCGAAGATCGCCGCCCAGATCTGGAGCGAGGGGGCATTCCAGACGTAGGGCAACAAGAGCAGCGACACTCCCCGCAAGAGATAAAACGTCGCCAGCGGCCCGCAGCGCCCGAATCGATCGCAGATCCAGCCGGAGGCAATCGTCCCGGCGACGTTCATCGCGCCCATCACTCCGAGCGCCATAGACGCCTGGATCTCGGTGAAGCCGTGCTCGAGCGCGTGCGGCATGAAGTGAGTGAGGATCATCCCGATGGAGGTGTATCCGCATGCGAACTGCGTGGCCATCAAGAGCCAGAGCTGCGGAGCCCGAAGGGCGTCCGTGAGCGCGACGCGTCCGGCGCGCTGCTGCGCGGCGGCCTCGATCGATGTGCGGAGTGGCCCGCTGGCACCGTACGGTTGGAGACCGCGCTCTTCCGGTTCGTTTCGAATGAATCCGGCGACCACTGGGAAGACGAACACGAGTAGCCCGAGACCGAGCACGAGATGGCTTGCCCGCCAGCCCTGATCGAGGGTGAGTACGGTGGCGAGAGGAATGATGCCGAGCTGGCCGACAGAAATCGCAGCACCGGCGAGGCCGATAGCCAGACCGCGGCGCGCCTCGAACCAGCGCGCGATCACGGTCGAACCCGCGGTGAGGCCCGCACCGCCGGCGCCGACGGCCATCAGGATCCCCGCGGTCACGTACATGTGCCAGAGCTCGCGGACGAACGCCGTGCTGATCGTCCCCACGCCTAGGATCACGATCGAGAGTGCGATCACGCGACGCGGCCCCCACCGATCGGCGAGGCGTCCCGCAAGCGGACTCACCGTGCCGAGGAGCAGCAACGACACCGCCGCGACCTCGGAGAGCGCCGTCCGAGACCACCCGAATTCTGCCTCCATCGGCTTGACGTAGACGCCGAACGCCGTGCGGACGCCGGAGGCGGTCATCATGGAGAGCGCGGCGGCCGAGAGAACGAGCCAGGCCGGATGGATGCTGGAGCGTGTCACGTCGCGCGGATGCTATGCCTCGGCGCGATTCTTGGCAAGTGCCATTCGCTTCGGCCGCGTGCGTTTGCCGCGTGCGCGGTAGACTGCCCATGTCGCAAGTTGTGCGACTCAAAAGGCTCAACGAGTGGAAACTTCGCCTCCATCGTGGATCTTCCACCGTGACTTCATGACCGACGAAGGTGTCGTCGTCCTCGGCATCCCGATCCCATCCTCCTCGCCGATATTCCTCGGCATTGTGGCGGTCCATGTCGTTGGGGGACTCGTGTGCACCATTGCGGGGATCGCCGCGATGGTGGCCCCCAAACGCGCCGGTCGCCATCCGGCTGCAGGCGCCGTCTACTACTGGAGTCTCGTTGTGGTGTTCGTGTCTATGGCCGCCCTGTCCATCCTTCGGTGGCCACACAACACGCACCTGTTCGTGCTCGGCATTCTGTCGTTCGGCGCTGGAACGATCGGACGAACGGCGAAACGGCGGCTCTGGCGCAGCTGGCTGAGACTGCACATCGTCGGTATGGCGAGCTCATACATCCTGCTGCTGACAGCGTTCTATGTCGACAATGGACCGAACCTGCCGCTCTGGCGATCGCTGCCACCCCTGGCGCTTTGGCTCCTGCCCAGCCTCGTTGGTCTTCCTCTAATGATCTGGACATTAAGACGTCATCCGCTCATTTTGAGTAATCGTGCCCTTCGCCGGCCCTCGGTGTGAACAGCGCCGTCGAGAGTAGTGAGCCTGGCCTAAAGAAGGCCCTTGACCTTGCCCCCGGGGGCCGGGTTTAGGGTATGGCTATGAGCGAGGATGGACTGCGTATCGGCGAGGTGGCGAAGCGCACCGGGGCGACTCGGAAGGCGCTCCGGCTGTACGAAGCGGCCGGCATCCTCGCTGCGCCCCGGCGCACTACCTCCGGCTACCGCGTCTACGGGCCGGACTCGCTCGCGCTGCTCTCCTTCATTCGGAAGGCGCAAGGGCTCGGCTTCACGCTCGGCGAGATCAAGGATATCGTCGCGATCAGGCGGTCTGGCCGCGCGCCGTGCCCCCACGTCTGCGACCTCGTCCGGCGCAAAGCCGCCGATCTCGACCGCAAGCTCGCCGACCTGGCCGAGGTCCGCCGCGGCCTGCTGAGGCTTCTGAACGACTGGCAGTCTTGGGACGGCGCCCCGGCGGCCGTCTGCCCGCACATCGAGAGAGACAAGAGGAGGAAGAGGGATGGACAACGTGAAGATGTCGCTTTGCCCCGCGTGCACCGCATGTCCCGAAGTCGAGATCGTTGGCGACGAGGTGAGAATCGGTGAGGCGGGAAACCTGGCGGTTCTCAAGAAGGACGAGTGGAACATCCTCGTGGACCTTATCCAGAAGGGCCAGTTGACGAAGGTCTGACGTGACCGCGCGCTCTGAGCGACGGCCACGGCAAGGAAGGTGGAGGGCACGCCAGGAGGGAGCCGGCTCGACGTTCACGTTCGCGATTCCCGTGCGTCGTAGCGAATGAGCTGATCCTCATCGTTGAAGACAACCCCAAGAACTTGAAACTGGTACCTTGACACGTGATGCGTTAGCCAAATACATTCTCACCGCTGTCGTCGCAGGGGGTGTTGCTTTTGAGTTCCCGTCCCGATGCCCTCCAACCGTTCCTGAACCCTATTGCAGAACTGTTACGTTCGTTCTCGCTTCTGGCCCAGAAGCGACCAACCCTGGGGTTGATAGCCAGGAAGGGATTCAACTCGAAGCCAGTTTCCCAAGAGGGTATTTCACAGATCTTGCGATTTCGGACTGAGCCAACGCCGGCTGCTGGATAATAGTCCAAGAGCTACCGGTATCAGGCGCTCTTGTTCGCGTGACACACAAGACCGAAGGGGCGGCCGATGCGTCGTCGGGATTCCCACAGATTGTCAGTGGGCGGCCCTGGGCCGTCGGCTAGCCAGTTGGAATGTCGGATGGTCCGCGTGCTGGTTCTCGGGCACATTCGTCTCTACCGAGAAGCGCTGGCATCGCTCATCGCCAGCCATGAGACTCTGAAAGTCATCGGGGCGGCGCCGATTGATGACAACCTGCCGCGACTGGTGACGTCCGAGCGCCCTGACATCGTGCTTGTCGACGGCGCGTCTGTACGCGGCGGCGACCTCGTGCGCCGAATCCTGGCCAGCGTGCCCGAGGCCAGCATTGTTGCGTACGGGATCCTCGACGAGGAGCACGAGGCGATCGATTGCGCGGAAGCCGGTGTCGCTGGCTACGTGCGGGGGGACGCCACCCGGGATGAATTGGTGGCCACCATAGTGGGCGTAGCGTGCGGAGAGTTCCGTTGCTCTCCCAGAATTGTCAGCCTGATGTTCAAGCGCGTCGCTATTCTCGCAGCGGAGCATCGGGAGACCGGACTGGCTACCCTTCTCACGGCGCGAGAGAAGCAGATCGTTGCCCTCGTCGATCATGGTCTGGTCAACAAAGAGATAGCCAGCCGGCTCGGAGTTGAAGTCTCGACCGTCAAGAACCACATTCACAACATTCTGGAAAAGTTGCGCGTATCGCGGCGTGGCGAGGCAGCCGCCGCCGTCAGGCGTGCCTTCGTGGGCGGCCTGGCTTTCATGGTCGGTAGTGGGCAGGATCTAGTTCTCTTTTTCCTGGCGTAGCGGAGCAGATCTAGACCCGTCTGTCGATCCTTTTCGAATCCTCCGATCCATGCATTTG
>Ga0306925_10006258_pt1 | contig 11035 bp, 10 predicted proteins | sample flu12Cox44000176_FD_203755 | JGI IMG/M metagenome (GOLD analysis project Ga0306925, IMG submission 203755) | Lab enrichment of tropical soil microbial communities from Luquillo Experimental Forest, Puerto Rico - flux8day.12C.oxic.44.000.176 (v2)... | ecosystem: Environmental > Terrestrial >...
CTGTTAATCCGTCTGACGCTTCGCCGATGATCTGAAATTGCGGCAGTTTCTCAATAATTGCGGAAACAAAACGACGCAATGGCTCGTAGTCTTCCGCGACAAGAACTCGAATTGCTAACGCAGCCATCCAGTTCCCCTTTTCCGACAGCGAAGAATCTTACCACCGTGGTGCGCCAAGTCTGCCGCTTTATGTGAATGCCGTCTCAGCCAGTAAAGGGGAGCCGACCTCATGGGCGCTGACCGACCTTGAGTGTCTTAACGACTTGCGTGCGGCTCAAACTGAAACCAGCAACGTGCAGCAATGTAAAGCCTTCGGCCAGCCCTCCGAAAACTTTATCTCGCGCAGACCGTGCGAGGGTTCACGATGCTTTTGCACGCCGTGACACAAAGCGCCGTGAGTTAGCCGTCGACTTTGCGGAGGCACGAAGACCTGTTCACATACCTGTCAATTTTGCCAGTATTCGGTCTGGCCTACTCTTGTTGACATTTAGTCGCAAGGATGGGAGGAGACCAAGATGTTTGCCCGACATGTGACAATACCACTGAAGCCCGAAGTCGCCCATGAATTCCCTCTCCTCGCGGAAAAGTTACAAAAGGACATCCTCCCCCTCCTGCGCAAACAGAAGGGGTTCATCGAAGAACTTTTTCCAATCGCCCCAAATCAGAATGAGGCGGTGGCCATCAGCCTGTGGGAAAAGAAAGAGCACGCCGAAAAGTTCAACCGGGAGGTCTATCCGACGGTCGTAAGGTTACTCAACAAGTATATTGGGGGCACCCCGGTCGTGAAGGAGTTCGAATCACTGGTTGCAGCTGTTCCAGTGCTCCACAAGCTTGCGAAGGCGGTGAAGGTTTAAGCCATCTGTGCCTCGTATGAGAAGAGAAAGAAGCCCTCTTTTTCATGCACGGAAACTCTTGACCACATACTATCGTACTGAGCTTGCTGGCGTAACGTGAGCCTCTTTAGGCTAGATCGGCTTAGGTTCCGCTTTGAGCAGGGTCGAGACCGCATTTTGGGATTGGTGCGGCCTCGATATTTTTGTTCCGCGCAAGAGTGTCTGTTCGGATAGTAAACAAGTCCATACTTCGACTAGGGAGAATAATCATGGGATTCCTCGCATGGATCGTGGTAGGGCTGATCGCAGGTTGGTTAGCTGGGCAAGTCATGAAGGGTGGTGGCTACGGCGTATTAGTAGACATCATTCTCGGGTTACTCGGGGGTCTGCTCGGCGGTTGGCTATTCAGTGCCCTAGGAATCTGGCAGGGGGGTGGGATGATTGGGTCAATCATCGTTGCTTTCGTGGGTGCCGTGATTTTGATCTGGATTACGCGGTTGATAAAAAAGGCCTAGCGAGCACCGACTCTAACGTCTGAGGGTTGACTATGAAAAAATCACTGTACTTTCTGAGTTTGGGTCTTTTGTTGAGTTTGCCTCTTTTTGCACAAGAAAAAGAGGAGGATCGTGTGGAGAATGCTGGTAAGGTCATGCAAGAGATCTTGAAGGCGCCTGACGGCATTCCGCAAAGCGTGCTGGACAAGGCCGACTGCGTAGTCGTATTGCCCTCTGTATTGAAATTTGCGATCGGCATTGGTGGGAGTTACGGTCGTGGCGCCATGACTTGCCGCGGGGGTAAGACTTTCCAAGGTCATTGGGGTGCTCCGACCATGATCGCTCTGGAGGGAGGGAGCTTTGGTTTGCAGCTGGGAGGAAACGCTACGGATTTCATTTTGCTCTTGATGAGTCCGCGCTCCGCGCAGAACATTTTGGTTAGCAAAGTAAAAATTGGTGGCGATGCAACTGCAGCCGCCGGACCGGTCGGCCGAACGGCCTCCGCGGAGACCGACGTCACCTTGCGAGCCGAAATTCTGTCTTACTCACGGGCGCGCGGGCTGTTCGCCGGAATATCACTGGCAGGCTCCACGCTGCGTCCAGACAACGATGCTAACAAGAAGCTCTACGGGAAGGAAGTAAGCGCGAAGGACATCGTTTTCAACAAGGCGGTTCCTGTTCCTGCGAGTGCCAAGCTTCTACTTGCAACGTTACAGAAGGCCTCTCCGGTAAACAAGAGCAAGTAAAGGACGAACGGGTGTGCAGGATCAGCCTAGCGACGAGTTAGGTCGCGATTCACTCCCGAGGGGCCCGTCCCTCTTTCCACCCTGGCGGTCTTGCATGCTTCAACCGCTGCATCTGTGAGATCCGGACGCCGGGCGCTTCCGAAGAAGCTTTCAGGCGCTCTCCGCGAAACCGCGTACCGGACCCGTGTGTTCGGATGGAGGTTGGTCCGCGATACACGCAATCCAGCGAGGATTCTGCGTTGTTTCTGAGTGAGGTGATAGGAAGAGGTACCCGATGTATCAGAGCCGAACCCCTCATTATCCGTCGCGGGGCGCATGCCGCTAAATTCTCACCCGCCGATTCGCTTCAAATCGTCTTCGGCCTGTTGTTCCGCGTCTTTTGCGGCTTGCTTGGCATTGGCGTCCGGCTCCAGTTGATGGATAGCCTTGCGCAGACCAAGAGGTGTCTCTCCATCAGCAACGGTGCAGCCGGACACATCCGCGCTGGTGTGGACACCGGTCACGGCTGCGCGAAGGCAAATGAAATCCACTCCCAGATTGTGGCTGGCGTGAAGGGTGGCAAGGCAGCCGTCCAACATTGTAAACGGCGCGCACGCGTCAGTGGCGGTTGTGTTAGCACCGAGCAACCCGTGAGCTCGTAAGATGGGGGTGAGTTTAGTCTCTATGTCGCTTCTGTTTCCAAGGGCATCTGTGGAAACCTTGGAGTCTTTCTTGACCCAGTCGAGTGGATTATGAGAATGCGAGGTCTCCTGTGCCGCGGCGGGAGCGCCCGAGCCAGCCGGTCCCTGGGCTGAAGCCCCTACCGCACCCAATGTTAAGGAACTTGAAAAACCAAAGAACAGAATTGCACCATCCAAGATAAACTTTTTCATACGCATCCTTCCGTTACGATACGGGCAAACAAGGTGTCTGCGGGATACGAGCCTTTATCTAGTAGGCCACTGAGCGGATGGCATTGGAAATAGAAACGAGAGCAACCATTCCAATCGGTCACGATGGCCTGTCGAACAGGTGGATTTTTCTATTCGACGTCTGGGTCGAAAGGTCGGCTGTGGCCCACTGCACTCCCCTTCCCCTGCTGGTGCTATCAATTCATAATGCAAGTTGAGCTTTGATAGAGGTGTTTCGACTCTTGTTGGCAGATTTGCGCAAAAATACAGACAAACAGATCAACTTCGGAGCCTTGTATCTGCTTGAGGAATATAATACAGTCCAAAATTTTCAAAAACAGTCATAACAGAGAATAGCTCTCATAATCCCTAGGCCGTGGGTTCGATTGCCCCCGCCGGCACCAACCTTAATCCTTTGTGTGCAAATCGTTTGTCCATCTTTAGCTTGCTGTCCAGAAAAGCCCCAAAATCGAGCACTGTAGTAAATTCGTAGTACTTTGAGCACAAATCGCTCCCGATTTACTCGTGACACCTGCTATCGAGAGTCAGAGGAACCGCGACCCGCACGCAATTTGCCACGCGCCTCATTCTGCGGTTAACTTGTGTCGAGAAGATCACGCAGACGCCGATTATCGAAAACAACCAGGACTTGCGTCCCAATTCTTAAACTCTAGCATGTCGATTCGAGGCGGCCATTTCCTCAAGCGGGAAGCACCGAACGCAGTGGCAAAGGCGGTCATCTACTTTTGGGGTTCGGAACGGCATTTAACCGCGCGCGGTTCTTAGTGGTGGCAAGTTCTTTCCCTGGGGTTGTTTGATGAGGCGCTGGAACTCAGGATCATCGTGAATACAGGTCAGATCGTTATCGCGGGCAGCCCAATCCGGATTATGGTAACCAGCCTCGACCGCCTTCTTGAGAGTCGCCAGAGCTTCGGCTTTCATGTTCAGATTGCCATAGGTGCAGGCCGCGTTATAAAGCATCATCGGGTCGTTTCCTCGCATCGCCACCGCCTTTTCCACTTCCGAAACCGCCTCGCACGCCCGCCCCACTGACGCGTAACTTGTCGCCAGCAACACATGTGCCCTGGCATCTTCCGGCACGGTCTGCAGTTGACGCTCAAGAACCGCAATAAATTGTTCCTGAAGTTTCGCGACTGCCGCTTTGTTCCCAACTTTGACGAGCGCGAGCTGATAAGGGATGTAGACATTGTAATCATCCCCAGCGGCAGCCAGCGCACGATCGGCTAGCTCGGCCGCATCTTTGAAACGATCGGATTCATAGAGTGCCCGGCCCAATGAGCCATAAGCGTCGTCGCAATCCGGCTTCAGTTGGATAGCTTTGCGGGCCCAACGAATCGCTTCGTCGTATTGCTTCTGCGCGTAGCACATCCGTGCGGACGCTGCAAGGGCCTCGGGCAGATCGGGTTTAAGGGCAACCGCGCGCTCGGCCGCGCGAATTCCCTTCTCGATGAATTCCTGATTGCTGCCTCGGGCCTCGACGAGCAATCCACAAACGTGCGCGATTCCCGCATAGGCCACAGCAAAATCCCGATCGAGCTGGATGGCGCGCTGGTACATCTGCATCGCGAATTCCAGATTTCCCATCCGCCGGTAGTTCCGTCCACGCAGCAGGCAATCGTAAGCCTCTGCATTCTCCGTGGGTTTGCTTGCGATCACGTTTTCCTCTTGAGGCGTGAGCGTGATCCGCAGCGCCTGCGCTATGTTCCGCGCGATTTCTTCCTGCACATCGAACACATCTTTCATCTCACGGTCATAGCGCTCGGCCCACAGCGGATAATCGCGGCCGGTATCCACCAGCTGGGCATTGATGCGCAGGCGATTGCCGGCACGGCGCAGCGTGCCACCGAGAACGTACTTCGCCCCCAACCGAGCCCCGATATCCGGCGCCGTCAACGAGGCATCTCGGAATGCCAACACCGTTGCGCGTGGGAACACGTGTAGTCCTTTGATCTTCAGCAACTCCGTGATGATGTCTTCGGACATTCCATCGCGGAAGTACTCGTCTTCCTTCGCACCGCTCATATTTTCGAAGTAGAGTACCGCCAGCGTGTTTTCCGCTCTGGCCACCGCGACCGGGCCGGAACTCGTAATAACTCGGCCCGATTCGGTTTCGCGCTTCAGACGCTGAAGATCCGTGCGCATCTCCGAAGCTTTCTGGTAACGCATTCGCCGGTCTTTTTCAAGGCCTCGCATGATAATGCGATCCATCTCCGGCGACATGGCCGGATTCAAGCGCAACGGCGGGATGGGAGGCCGGTTGAGAATCGCTTCGAAAATTACTGCCGGTGTATTCCCGCTGAAGGCTTGCCGCCCGGTGGCCATTTCGTAAAGCACCGCTCCGAAAGAGAACAAATCGCTGCGCGCGTCCAACTCCTCACCCCGTGCCTGTTCCGGCGACATGTAGGCGACGGTTCCTATAGATGTCCCGGAGCTGGTCAAACCTTTGGTCGAAAGTCCCTCGGTCGGCGCCGACCAAGCATCAATGGTCTCGCCGATTCCGGGCTCCCACGCGGCGGGCTTCGCCAGTCCGAAGTCCAAAATCTTCGGACGCCCTTGGGTAACGAAAATGTTTGCGGGTTTGATGTCCCGGTGCACAATCCCCTTCGAGTGCGCGGCGTCGAGCGCATCCGCAATCTGCACCGAATAATCGAGCAGCTCGTCCGCTGGCATAGGGCGGCCCCCGATGCGATAACTCAACGTCTCGCCTTCGAGAAGCTCCATCACGATGAAGCAGCGGCCCTCCTGCTCATCGATATCGTGAATCGTGCAGATGTTCGGATGGTTCAGAGCGGATGCAGCGCGCGCCTCGCGCTGAAATCGCTCGAGCGCCCTATGGTCTCGAGAGAGTTCTTCAGGGAGGAATTTAAGCGCCACTTGCCGGCCCAGACGCGTATCGTCGGCTTTATAGACAATCCCCATGCCGCCGCCGCCGAGCTTCTCGAGAATCCGATAATGTGAGTTGCTCTGGCCGCCCATGTCAGGCATCGCGCCCATAGCGGGATGCATGTTAGGCCGATAGTGCACTCAAGTCAATGCAGCACAATAGTTGCTGTTGTAGCTCTGCGTTTACGCCGTGATGGAAGCCACCATTGCGTGGCGATTCAGAACTTTATTCGCGGGTGACGTTAAGCGAAGTTTTTGTATTTACGGTCAAAGTCTATCGCCGTTCCGCTTTAAACGAGCATAGTGACGCTTTTGGGTGTCCCGACTATGATGTAGGTGGTTGCAGTTCCGATTTACGGTTTGCGGACAAAAAAACCAGGCCGCGGGGCGCGGCAAGATCGATCAAGGAATGATGGCCGTCTTCAACTGCCCGTTGCGGTGCTTCATGTGCTCGAACACGGCGGGCAATTCCGTGAGCGGAACTTCCCCGGTGATGAAATCGCTGGCGCGGACTTCTCCGCGCGCGATGGTTTCGAGAGCTTCCCGCATGAATTGCGGTGTGTGATGAAATGTCGATTTGATCGTGATCTCGGAATAGTGCAGAGCCGCGGGATCGAACTCCACGTTCGTTCCTCGCGCGCAGCCACCGAAAAGATTTACCGTGCCGCCCTTGCGCGCCATCTGCACAGCCCACTGCCAAGTAACCGCCGTGCCCACCGCTTCAATCACAGCGTCCGCGCCGCGTCCGCCATCGCTCAATTCACGGACGAGTTTCACGGGATTCTCGATCTTGCTGATGTCAAACGCAGCCACTGCGCCTAACTCTTCCGCCGCGCGAGTCTGCGATTTTCGCTTACCCAGCGCAATCACGCGCACACCACGCGACGAAAGCACGCGAATAAATTTGAGGCCAATCGGTCCGCAACCGATCACGACAGCAGTGTCGGCAGACCGAATCCCCGTTTCGTGGATGCCTCGCAGAACGCAGGCCAGCGGCTCCGTGACTGCCGCGTCTAGGAACGAAACTCCTTCCGGAATTTCGAGCATGTTCTGGCGAACGATTCTTCCGGGGATGCGGATGTATTCAGCGTAAGCGCCATTGTTGAAGAGAAGATCTTCGCAGAGATTCGGCTGGCCTCTGCAGCAATAGAAGCATGCATTGCAGGGCGCCGAATTCGCCGGCAGCACGCGCATTCCTTCATGGACGCTGCTGTTCACCGAACGGCCTCGCTCTTCGATCACGCCGGCCAGCTCATGTCCAAAAAGAGCGGGCGGCTTGATCATCCGCGCGTGGAAACCCTGTTTCCAGACCTTCAAATCCGTGCCGCACGTCAGCGCCACTTCGACGCGCACCAGCACTTCGTCGTCCGCAACGCGCGGAATGTCCACGCGCTCGATCTTCATATCTTCCCGGCCATACAGCACGGCCGCGTTCATATGTCCGTTTCTCTCTCGTCTCATTGGTGCGTGATTAGTACTTTTAAGGTACCATCCGGCGGCCTCGCCGCCAACTCCAGCGCGTCCGCGATGCACTCCAGAGGAAACCCGTGCGAGATCATCTGGTCTATTGGCCAGCGCTGCTCCACTCCGGCGCCCTGTGCCGCTTCAATGAAAACCAAGCTTGTGCTGGCAAGAAAATCACAGGGTGAAATCGCGCAGGCAATGGCGACGGCACTGGATCAGAATGATCTGCCCGCGCTGGTGAATAAGGTTGAAGTTGACACTAAATCCGTGAAGCGCGCTAGATATTCCAAGTGTGGGTCCGATTCGAAGTATAAACGGCGAAGTAGAAAACGAAAAAACAGGAGGTTCGATGCGAAAGTTCCTCGTCACCATTTTTCTTTTTGCTGCTTCAAGCGTCAATGCTCAACAGGTTGCGCCAGCCTCGAAGTTCATCCGCGAAAACGCTCCCGTGATTGCTGTGACCCATGTCCAATTGATTGACGGGAGTGGCGCCCAAGCGCAGGCGGACCAGACGGTTGTGATAGAACACGGCAAAATCATCGCGGTTGGCCCCGCAACCGGCACGGCCGCGCCTGCGGGCGCGAAAGTGATCGACGGGAAAGGCAAGACGCTGATTCCCGGCATCGTCGGAATGCACGAGCATCTTTATTATCCGGCCGCGAATGACGGCGAGCCGATTTTCATCGAGCAGCCGTTCTCTTTTCCGCAGCTTTATCTCGCGAGCGGTGTGACTACCGCTCGCACCACCGGCTCGATTGAGCCTTACACCGACCTGCAAGTGAAGGCGCAGGTGGACAGCGGCCGGTTACCGGGTCCGAATCTCTATCTCACCACGCCTTACCTCGAAGGTGCACCCTCAGCCTTCCTGCAATTGCATCCGCTAAAGGATGCAGCGGAGGCTCGCAGCTTCGTTGATTACTGGCACTCCGTCGGCTTCACTTCGGTGAAAGCCTACATATCAATCAAGCCCGATGAATTGCGCGCGGGAATCGAAGAGGCGCACAAGCTGGGAATGAAGGTCACCGGCCATCTCTGCTCGGTCGGTTACATCGAAGCGGCGGAAATGGGCATTGATAATCTGGAGCACGGTCCCTACGGCGCGCCCGACGGAGAACTCTATTCGAAAAAGAAGCCAGGCGTGTGCCTGGACGATTTCTCCGGCTACTTCGGCATGCTCGCGGAAATCATGAAAACTATCGACCCGGACGGTCCCGAGCTGCGCAAAGCCATCGACGCGCTTGTCGCCCATCACGTGGCCGTCACGTCCACGCTGGCAGTATTCGAAGGCGGCTCTCGCCCGCCGATGAATTCGGGGATCATGAAGAGGTCGCAAGAATTGATGAGCCCACTGTCGTGGTCAAAAGTGATGACCTTGCGAGCCAATATGGTGGATCTCGATCCATTGTTTCGGGAGTGGGTTCAGAAGGAGGTGAAATTCGAGCGCAACTTCGTCGCAGCCGGCGGAATGCTGCTGGCCGGCTGCGATCCCACGGGCTTCGGGCAAACGCTGGCCGGCGTGGGCGATCAGCGCGAAGTGGAACTTCTCGTCGAAGGGGGCTTCACGCCAGTCGAAGCGATTCACATCGCCACGCAAAACGGTGCGACGTTCCTGGGCGCTGCAGACCGAATCGGGAGCGTGGCGGCAGGCAAGCAGGCAGATCTAGTGCTGCTCGATGGCGATCTCGCCAAAGACATCACTGTAATCGAGAAGCCGGAGATCGTTTTCAAGAGCGGCGTGGGCTACGATTCACACGCGATTTACGAAAGCCTCCACGGGCAGGTTGGACTGCAGTAACGGACTAAGAGGCGCGTGTAAGAGTCGGCTTGATGCCGAAATGTTTGCTGCCCCAAGAGCTTGGAGGTGACCGATGAAGATGAAAAAGTATTGCAGCTTCGACGAATACTTCGCCGATCAGTCGCCTAAGAACATTGCGCACGTTCGTGAAGCGCGTCGCGCCCGGACTCCAGGAAGCAGTGAAGTGGGGCAACGGCTGCTGTGTGATGGGGAACGTACCGGTCGCCTACGTCTACTCGGCCTCGGACTACGTCCAGTTTGGCTTCTTCCGCGGCTCTGGCTTGAAGGATCCGCAGCGGATCCTCGAAGGCAAAGGGCGGTATGTGCGGCATATCAAGGTGCGCAAAGGCTCCGACATCAACGAGGACGCGTTCAGGGTGCTCTTACGGCAAGCGGCGCGCTAACGCTAGTCTGTTTTACCCGGATGATAGCCATCTATCTCACTATGAGATAGGTGGTGGTAGGCGGATTTACCAACATCTCTAACGAAGTCGGCCTCGTCAAGAGTGCTTAACTCTTTTTTTATTCCTTTCGCGCACACTCCTACAGTTGTGCAGCCCCGTTGTTTCTCGGGCGAGCGCTGCGCCGCAATTCTCGAGCTCTTGTCCAACCTGCGGGCTCGGTTCGTGTCACTTCATCGTCTCGGTGTTGCCCACCAGACATCTCTCCGATCACCTGCGACCATGATGATGTATTCGAACTCCCCGCAATCGGGGGAGGCGAGTAGCCTATTCAGTTGACCCGGTCACTGCTGCGCAAGACCACTGTTGATAGCAGGCATCCTCGCACGGGCACTACCGCTTTCCTGCCGTGCTTTTCCGCGACGGCAGAACTCTTGGTAATCAATCTGGTCACGCATCATGATCCAGAGTCGGATTCCGAGTTTCCTAGCTGCTGCGACTCTGGCTTTCCCCAGTCCTTTCTGCACCAATTTGCGCCGATAGAAGCGTTTCAACTCGGGATCTCGCTCGACCGCATGCATCGCCGCTTCGCACCACAGATAACGCAGCAGTGCGTTTCCTTGTTTGCTCATCGCACCCAACCGCTGCCGGCCTCCGCTGGAATGTTCGCTCGGGATCATACCGACGTAGCTGGCCAGTGCTTTCCCATCGCCGAACCGCATCGGGTCGCCCAGGAACACTTCGGTGGCTAATGCAGTGATCGGCCCCACTCCCGGGTGCGTCACTAACCGCCGCGCTTGGGGACGTTGCTGAACCTGCTGGCTGACCTGCTGATCCAGCTGGCCGATGGATTCCTGCAAGCGAGGGTACAAAGACAGCAGTGCGCCTCGCCGCTCGCTGGCATGAGGAGCCAGAGGCAATACCCGCAGTGCGTGCTGGCCCGCTTGGCTCCATAACGAGTGGCCTCGCCTGAGACCGTGGTTGAGTGCCATCGATTGTAGGGTGTGCTGGACTCGGGATCGCAGGCGCACCCACTGATGGCGGTGACGTAGCAACGTGCGCAGATCGCGCTGCTCGCTCGATGGCACCCAGATCGTTGGAAAGCGATCCTCGACCAGCAGCTTCAGCAGAAGCTGGGCATCTCTTCGGTCGTTTTTCTGTTTGCGTGGTTCGGCCGCTCGGATCTTGGCCGGATCACCGACGCGGCATTCGATCCCCAGCTCTTCCATCAGTTCCAGAAACCACTGCATCGAGCCGGTCGCTTCGATCCCCATCAGCACGGGGCGGGAAAGTCCGGAGTAAAACTTCCGCAATTCCTCGTCATCGTGCTGCAAGGTTTTCTCGACCAACTCTCCGGAGTCGGTATCGAGCATCGCGACTGTCTGTTGTCGTGCATGCAGATCGCAACCTATAATTCGCATCTCGGCCTCCTTCGATCCGAGCGCTGTCTGTTGGACACCACAGCTTACTCGGCACGTCGTGAGGCCGACTCGTTATGCCATCAGTTA
>Ga0306925_10006261_pt1 | contig 11031 bp, 9 predicted proteins | sample flu12Cox44000176_FD_203755 | JGI IMG/M metagenome (GOLD analysis project Ga0306925, IMG submission 203755) | Lab enrichment of tropical soil microbial communities from Luquillo Experimental Forest, Puerto Rico - flux8day.12C.oxic.44.000.176 (v2)... | ecosystem: Environmental > Terrestrial > Soil...
CTCAGCACTTCACCTTTTCCAAGGTCGCCTGCTGGGTGGCCGCCGATGCCGGGGCCCGGCTCGCCGATGGTCGAGGCGAGAAGAAGCTGGCCGCGGAATGGCGCACCGCGGCCGAGCAGATCCGCGCCGACGTGCTCGCCCACGCCGTCGACGAGCGAGGCGTCTTCACCCAGCACTACGGCGGCAAGGCGCTCGACGCGTCGGTGCTGCTGATCCCCCTTCTCCGCTTCCTGCCCGCCGACGACGAACGGGTGCGCAACACCGTGCTCGCGATCGCCAACGAGCTGACCGAGGACGAACTGGTGCTGCGGTACCGGGTGGGCGAGACGGAGGACGGGCTGACCGGGGAGGAGGGCACGTTCACCATCTGCTCGTTCTGGCTGGTCTCTGCGCTGGTGCAGATCGGCGAGCTGGCCAAGGCCCGGGCGCTGTGCGAGAAGCTGCTGTCGTACGCCAGCCCGCTGCAGCTCTACGCCGAGGAGATCGACCCGCACACCGGCCGTCAGCTCGGCAACTTCCCGCAGGCGTTCACCCACCTGGCGCTCATCACCGCGGTCACCGCGGTCATCAGAGCCGAGCGTGCGCAGCCTCGATGAGCCGCCGCCTCATGTCCCAGGACTGGCCGCAGTTGCAGCCATCAGTTCTCGGGCACCTCAATCGTGGTCCGCTCTTCGACCTCCATGACCGCCTCGGCATAAGAGTGAACGTGGCGGCTCATCCGCCGCCCGGCCGCGTCGGAGTCCTTGGCCCGGATTGCCTCGGTGACCGCGCGGTGGGCCCGCAGGGTGGTCAGGCGCACATCGTCGTCGACGAAGCCCCGGTTGTCGGTGGATGCGTAGATGGCTCGGGACAGGGCCCGCATGAAGCCCATCAGCAGTTCGTTGTGGCCGGCGGCGGCGACCGCCACGTGCCAGTCCACGTTGGCCCGCAGGAATTCGGCGAGCATGTCGGCGGTGGCCATGGCCTCGTTCGCTGCTTCAAGGCGCCTGAGGTCCTCGTCGGTGCGGTGCTTCGCGGCGAGCTGCGCGCAGAACGGCTCGATCGCCTCGCGGGTCTCGAGCAGCGCCGGGATCCGGATCTGCCGGGCCCGGATCAAGAGTTCCACCGAGTCGGCCATCGAATCGTGGCCAGGCCGGGACACGTACGCCCCGCCGGCGCGTCCGGTCTTGATCCGGATGAGTCCCTGCACCTCCAGGATGCGCAGCGCCTCGCGGACGGTGGCGCGGCTCATCCGGGTCTGCTTGACCAGCTCGCGCTCGGGCGGCAGCGCCGTATCCTCAGGGAAGTCGCCGCGGAGAATCCGTTCGCGCAGGTCGTCGGCCAGTACGTCCTTCGCCTTTGGCACCTGCAAGGGCGTCAGCCGGACGGCGCGCCTCCTTGGCCCGGACTCCGGAATCGCTGGTTCAGCGGCCATGAAATGCCTCCGCAGTCGGATATTTGGTCATACCTAAGTTAGCATTCGCCAACCTCATCGGCATCATCGGAGCGGAAAGTGGGCTAACGAGCCGACTTACTATATGGCCTAACCATTAACACATAGCTTAAGATGGGTTCAGGACCGAGGCCATCACGGGTGAGGAGTAAGCGATGAAGAGCCTGGACACCGAGTACGAGACTCTCGCGCTCGACGAGGCAACGCCCGGCGTCGTGGTCGTTACCCTGAACCGGCCCGACCGGTACAACGCGATGACGAACACGATGTTCGATGAGCTTGAGCGGCTAGCGCTCGCCCTGGACCATGAGCACGGCTGCCGGGTCGTCGTGCTAACCGGGGCGGGCAAGGCGTTCTGCTCGGGCTATGACCTCGCCGATGCCGACGAGTTGCCGAGCCTCGGCGCGCTGGGGATGCTGGACCGGCAGGAACGGGCCGCCCGGGCGCTGCTCGCGGTCCGGGGCATGCGGGTTCCGGTGATCGCGGCGGTCAACGGACCCGCTGCCGGTGGAGGGCTGTCGCTGGCCCTCGCCGCGGACATCCGGTTCGCGTCGGCCAGCGCGAAGTTCAACGCCGCGTTCGTCCGGATCGGCCTGTCGGCTGGCGACCTCGGCGCGTCCTGGCTGCTCACCCGGCTGATCGGGCCGGCCCGTGCCAGCGAGATCTGCTTCACGGGCCGGATGGTGGCGGCCGATGAGGCGCTGACGATCGGTCTGGTGAACCGGGTCAGCGAGCCGGACCGGCTGCTTGACGACGTGCTCGCCCTGGCCGCATCGATCGTCGCGAACTCGCCGGGCGGCGTGCAGCTCTCCAAGCGGGCGTTGCAGGCGAACCTGGAGATCTCGTCGTACGCCGCGGCGCTGGAGCTTGAGAACCGCGGTCAGGCGCTCCTCACCCGGAGCGCGGACATGCCCGAGGCGCTAGCCGCGTTCAAGGAGAAGCGGCCCGCAGTCTTCACCGGAGCCTGATCGCGATGACGGCGTCGACCATGACCGCATCCGCGGAATTCCCCGACCTGCAGACGCTGGCCTTCGAGGTGCCTGAGGCGGGCATCGGCGTACTCCGGGTCAACCGCCCGGAGCGGATGAACTCCCAGACCGTGCGGATGTTCACCGAGTACGGCCTGGCCGCCCGCGCGCTGCGGGATAGCCGGCTGCGTGCGCTCATCCTCACCGGGGCCGGCGAGCGCGCGTTCTGCGCCGGCTTCGACCTCGACGAGATTGACGTGATCACCCGGATGGGGGTGCGCGAGTTCCTCGAGTTCCAGGAGACCGCGACCGGCGGCATCCAGGCGATCCGGCACCTGCCCTTCCCGGTCATCGCCGCTGTCCACGGGGCGGCCATCGGCGGCGGCCTGGCCCTCGCGCTGGCGGCCGACATCCGCCTGGTCTCGCCTACGGCGAAGTTCAGCGCCGCGTTCCTGAGGGTCGGGCTGTCAATGGGCGAGCTGGGCACGTCGTACAACCTCAGCAGGCTGATCGGCCCCGGAAGGGCGGCCGAGATCGGCTACAGCGGGCGCATCGTAGGCGCGGCGGAGGCCGTCGCGATCGGGCTGGCCAACCGCGTCGTTCCCGCCGACCGCCTGTGCGACGAGGCAGTCGCGCTGGCCAGGCTGATCGCCGCGAACTCGCCCGGCGGCGTCCGGATGTCCAAGCGCGCGATCCAGCGCAACCAGGAGATCACGTCGTACGCCGCGGCGCTGGAGCTTGAGAACCGCGGCCAGGCGCTGCTCACCCGGACCACAGACATGCCCGAGGCGCTGGCCGCGTTCAAACAGAAGCGCGCGCCCCGCTTCACCGGGAGGTGAGCAGGCACCGATGCGCTGGGACTGGACGCCGGAAACAAGGGCGAAGCTGGCCGCGTTCCTCGAGGCGCGCGGGCTGACGTCACGACCCGGCCGATCGGCGACGGGCATTCCAATCTGACCTTTCTCGTCTCCGACGGATCACGCCGGGTTGTCGTCCGTCGCCCGCCGCCTCCGCCGACCCCGCCGGGCGCCCATGACATGCTGCGCGAGGCACGTCTCATCGGGGCACTCGCGGGCACGGCGGTGCCGGTCCCGCGGCTGCTCGCCACCGCCCGGGCCGGCGAGGTCATCGACGTGCCGTGCTACGTCATGAGCTTTGCCGTCGGCCCCGTGGTCACGACCGGCACGCCGTCCCCCCTGGACTCGCCCGCGCTCCGGCGGCGGATCGGCCATGCGCTTGCCGACACGCTCGCGGACCTGCACGCCGTGGACTGGCGGTCCGCGGGACTGGCTGGCCTCGGGCGTCCGGAGGGCTTCAATGAGCGCCACCGCCGCCGGATCGGCGGTCTGGTGGCGGACGATGACGGGAAGCCGCCGCCGCATTTCGCGGAGATCGACGCCTGGCTGGCCGCGCACGTGCCCGCCGAGTCGGGGGCGTCGGTCATCCACAACGACTACCGGATCGGCAACGTCGTCCTCCGCGTCGACCGGCCCGGCGAGATCGCCGCCGTACTGGACTGGGAGCTGGCGACGCTCGGCGATCCGCTTCTCGACGTTGGCTACTTCCTCGCCTCGGTGCCGGAGCCGGGCGGCCCGCTGACGCCCACCGAGGAGCTCGGCGTCGCGATGCTGGAGAGCGGGTACCCGACCCGCAAGGAGCTCGCCGACCGGTATGCCGAACGGACGGGAGCCAACCTCGCCAGCCTCGACTGGTACACCGCGCTGGCGCTGTGGAAGCTCGCGGCGCTCTACGAGTACGGACGACGCCGGGCCGTTCGCGGCGTGGGTGATCCCTACTACGCCGACCCGGCACTGGTGCGGTCGTTTCTGGAGGCCGCCCACCGCGCCGCCGGACTGCCGCCTCCGCGCGGACAGCGCATGGAGGGTTTATGGAGGGCTTCCACGACGAGCTGGTGGGGCCGGAGGCCACGGATCTTCCCGAGCGGTTCTTCGACCGGTTCGTGTTCAACCTGCACCGGACGGATGCGACCACGCCGTCGATCATCTTCGGCCTCGGGATCTACCCGGCACGCGATACCGTCGACGGGTTCGCGATCCTCACTACCGGGACCGAGCAGCGCAACGTCCGTTTCGCCAGCGAGCTGAGCGCCACCGGCCGGTCGAGCTGCGGTCCGCTTTCCTGGCGGGTCGTCGAGCCGATGACGACCTGGCACGTGGCCCTCGGCCCGAACCCGGCCAGCCTGGAGTTCGACCTGACCTGGCGGGCCCGCGCGCCCGCCTGGCACGGCGACGTGACTGTCATCAACTCCGGCGGCAGGACCACGATGTTCGAGCACCTCTTCCAGTCCGGGTGGTACGACGGGACGCTCGCCATCGACGGGGTCGAGGCGCGGATCGATGGCTGGTACGGCCAGCGCGACCGATCCCGCGGCGTGCGCACCATGAGCGGCGGGCAGGGCCTGCACGTCTGGTACCAGGCGCAGTTCCCGGACCGCTCGGTCGGCTTCCTGCTCGTCGAGGACCGCGCGGGCGGCCGGGTGCTGCTCGAGGGCGCGGTAATGCACACCGACGGCGGCCTGGACCCGGTCGTCGACGTACGCCATCACCTGACGTTCGACCAGCTCGACCTGAGGTCCGGCACCGTCGAGGTGACCACCGAGGGCGGCAGGGTATACACGATCGAGACCGATGCGTCCGCCCGCGGTGCGCTGATGGCCGGCGGCGGGTATGGCGGGCGCCACGGCAAGGCCCTCGGGCGTGACCACCTTGAGTCGGACGTCTACCCGTTCGATGGCACGGTCACGCAGCTCACGCTGGACTCGTCGCTGACCGACCGGCTGGCGACGTTCGATTGGGAGGGCACGCCCGGGATCGGGATCTTCGAGTTCGCGCTGACGCGGAGCAGGTCGTACTCCTACCGGCCGACGCTCGCCGGGTGAGCGGTTTCAGACCGAGCGCTGGGCCTTGCTCGCGGCCGTGGCGGCCAGGCTCTTTTCCTTGATCTGCTGCCAGTCCGCATCCGTCAGCGAGGTGAGTCCCGCGAAGGTGCCGGGACCGGCGAGCATCTGGCCGCCGTCCATCGCGATCGTCTGGCCGGTCAGGTAGTCGCACGCGTCCGACAGCAGGAACATCATCAGGTTGGCCAGCTCCTCGATCGTGCCCGCCCGGCCGGCTGGCACCTGGTCGGCCTGCGTGGCGCCGACGGAGCTGCTCTCGGTCGGGTTGAGCATCTCCCAGGCGTAGTCGGTAGGGATCGGTCCCGGCGCCACCGCGTTCACCCGGATGCCGTACTTCGCCCACTCGACCGCCAGCGACATCGTCATCGAGTGCACCGCCGCCTTCGCCATCGCGGACGGCACCACGTACGCCGACCCGGTCCACACCCAGGTGGTGAGCGTGGACAGGACGCTGCCGGGGTGCCCGTCCCGGATCCACCGCTTGCCCGCGGCCAGCGTCGTGTGGAACGACCCGTTCATGACGGTTCCGGTGATGGCCTCGAAGGCGCGCGGGCTGAGCCCTTGGGTCTGGGCGATGAAGTTCGCCGCGGCGTTGTTCACGACGCCGGTAAGCGGACCGTGCTCGGACCAGATCGACTCCATTGTCTCGTCGACTTGGTCGAACCGGCGCACGTCGACGGTGTGCACGTGCACGCGGCCGGCGCGGGCCGCTGATACCTCCTCGGCGGCCTCCTTCAGCACGGCCGCCCGCCGGCCCCACAGGTGTACGACGGCACCGTGGTCGACCAGGTGGCGGGCCACCCCGCGGCCGAGTCCGGAACCGCCGCCGGTGATCAGGATGCGCTTGCCGTCGAGCAAACCACTGGAGAATGCCCGCATGTCAGTTCCCGCGGTAGGCGGAGAAGTCGGGGCCGCGCTTCTCGTTGAACGCGGTGATCCCTTCCCTGGCCTCGGCGGTCTCGCTGAACATCTTGAGGCTGGAGTAGGCCATCTGGCCGATGCCGGCGAAGTGCTCGGTGTCGGCGTTGAACGACTGCTTGAGCACCTTGAGCGCGGTGGGAGAAAGCTTCAGGATCTCGTCTGCCCAGGCCCGGACTTCCTTGCGAAGCTGGTCCGCCGGCACCACCTTGTTGGCAAGGCCCCAATCGAAGGCCTGCTGAGCCGAGTATTTGCGGCACAGGAACCAGATCTCGCGAGCCCGCTTCTCACCCACGGCCCGGGCCATCAGGCCAGTGCCGAAACCGGCGTCGAACGAGCCGACCCGCGGGCCGTTCTGGCCGAACGTCGCGTTGTCGGAGGCGATCGTCAGGTCACACAGCAGGTGCAGGACGTGCCCGCCGCCGATGGCGAACCCGTTGACCGCCGCGATCACCGGCTTGGGAACATCGCGGATCACGCGGTGCAGCGAGTCGACCTCGAACAGCCCGCTCTGCGAAGGGCCGTAGTCGCCTGTCTCCATCCGCTGCTTCTGGTCGCCGCCGGTGCAGAACGCCTTGTCGCCCGCACCGGTGAGGGCGATGACGCCGACCTCGGCGCTAGCCCAGGCCCTCTTGAACGCCGACACCAGCTCGTCCACGGTGCGCGCGCGGAAGGAGTTGTAGCGCTCCGGGCGGTTGATGGTGATCCAGGCCAGGCCGTCCTGGACCTCGTACGTCACGTCGGTGAACTCATGCATCGACATTTCGCCCTTTCGCATATTAGGCCTAACCATTTGACTCTAGCGGTTTGAGCAGCGCGTTTCAAGCCGAAGGAACTATAACTTGGCCCCTGCTGATTTTTTGGTCTAACCTATAGTAGAGTTTGAGATCAGGTCGAAGAGACGAGGTGCCGGGTGGATCTCTCGGATGCGCCGGATGAGGCGCGATTCCGCCAGGACCTGCGCGACTGGCTGCGGAAGAACCTTCCCGAGCTGCCCTGGCCCGAGCCCGCGGACCTGGTCGAGAGGGCGCCGTTCTGGCGGCGGTGGCAGGCGATGCTCTTCGAGACCGGGTACGCCGGGCTGACCTGGCCGCGAGAGTACGGCGGGCAGGGGCTGGACGAGCGGATGCGGGCGATCTTCGGCGAGGAGTGTGACCGGGCCGGCGCGCCTGAGCGGCTCAACACCATCGGGGAGGACTTCGCCGGCCCGACCATCGCGCGCTTCGGGTCGCAGGCCCAGAAGCAGCGCTTCCTGCGGCCGATCCTCACCGGCGAGGAGATCTGGTGCCAGCTCTTCTCCGAACCCGAATCAGGGTCCGACCTCGCCTCACTGCGTACGAAGGCCACGAAGGTGCAGGGCGGCTGGCGGATCCAGGGGCAGAAGGTCTGGACCAGCCGGGCGCAGTTGGCCGCCCACGCCATCCTCCTCGCGCGCACCGGCGGAGGACCGCGCCATAAGGGGATCACCTACTTCCTGCTGCCGATGGACAGCGAGGGCGTCACGGTCCGGCCGCTCGCCCACATGCTCGGCGAGGCCGAGTTCAACGAGGTCTTCCTCGACGACGTCTTCCTGCCCGACGACGCCGTGGTCGGGCAGGTCGACGGGGGCTGGCCGGTGGCCATGGGGACCCTGGCCTTCGAGCGAGTGGCCATCGCGACCGGCCGGGTGAACACCACCAGGGCGGTCGACGACATCATCGCGGACATCCGGAGGATGACCGATCCGGCGGGGAACCCGCTCGGCGCCGACCCTCACGTGCGACAGAAGGTCGCCGACCTGTGGGCGCGGGCGCTGGTGCACTACACCATCGGCCAGCGGGTGATCTCCGGCGCGGCCGCCGGCGACCCACCCGGCCCGGTGACCTCCATCGGCAAGCTCTACTTCTGCCCGCTGGTCGAGGACCTCGCCGACTTCCGGCTCTCGCTCGGACCGCTCGCCGGCCAGTTCGGGCTCGACGACACCTCGCTGGAGGCCGCTGACGCCCGCCGGTGGCTGCGCCTCGCCAACCAGGCACGCGGTACGGCGATCGCCGGCGGCTCCACCTTCATCCAGCGCAACATCGTCGCCGAACGCGTTCTCGGCATGCCGAGGGGATGACTTTGACCTACACCTGGCACCCGTCCCGGGACTACCTGGACCACTCCAACGTGGCCCGGCTGATGCGCACGCTCGGCGTCACCACCGCGGACGAGCTGCGGGCCCGGTCGGTGGCGGACATCGGCGCGTTCTGGGACGCGGTCGTGCACGATCTCGGCATCGAGTTCCGGACGCCGTACTCGCAGGTGGTGGACCTCGCCCGCGGCATCGAGTACCCCGAGTGGTTCACCGGCGGCACGATTAACATCGTCGATGCGGCCCTGGGGCGCTGGAAGGAGGCTACGCCCCGCGCGACGGCGATCGTCCACGAGGCCGAGGACGGGACCGTGCGGCGGCACACGTTCGCCGAGCTCGACGACCAGGTCGCCCGGGTCCGGGCGGGACTGCGCGCCCGGGGCATCGGCAAGGGCGACGCCGTGGCGATCTACCTGCCGATGACGCCGGAGGCGGTGGTCGCGACGTACGCCGTGGCGAGCATCGGGGCGATGGTGGTCCCGCTGTTCTCCGGGTTCGCCCCGGCCGCGATCGCCTCGCGGATACAGGACGCCGACGCCAAGGCGGTCATCACCGCGGACGGGACGACGCGCCGGCGTCGTACCGTGCTGCTGAAGCCGCTGCTGGACGAGGCACTGACGGCGTGCCCCGGCGTGGAGTTCGTCGCCGTGGTGGACAACGTCGGCAAGACCGTCACGCTTGAGTCCGGCCGCGACGTCGGGTGGGCAGAGCTGCTGGCGGCGGACCCGGACCCGGAGGTGGAGCCGACCTCGGCGTCCGACGTGCTGCTGCTCGCCTACACGTCCGGGACGACCGGCCGGCCGAAGGGCGCGGTGCACACCCATGCCGGCTTCCTCGTCAAGGTGGCCAGCGAGGTGGCGTACGGCTTCGAGATGGCGCCCGGCCGGACGTTCTGCTGGATCACCGACATGGGCTGGATCATGGGGCCGCTGTCGATCTTCGGCACGCATGCCGTGGGCGGCACCCTGCTGCTGTACGAAGGCTCCCCGGACATCCCGGACACCAGCCGGCTCTGGAACCTCGTCGAGCGGCACCGCGTGTCGATGCTCGGCGTCTCGCCGACGCTGGTGCGGACGGTGCGGGCCGCCGCCACCCGGGCGCCCGGCGACCTGTCGTCCGTCCGGGTGCTGGGATCGACGGGCGAGCCCTGGGACCCGGAGTCCTACGAGTGGCTGGCCCGGGACGTCTTCGGCGGCAGGGTTCCGGTGGTCAACTTTTCCGGCGGCACGGAGGTGGGCGGCTCGTTCCTGTGCCCGTACCCGGTGGAGGAGATCCACAGCTGCTCCCTGGGCGGTCCGGCGCTGGGCATGGACGTCGACGTGGTCGACGACGACGGCCGGCCGCTGCGCGGCAGCGTCGGTGAGCTCGTCTGCCGGCAGCCCTGGCCGTCGATGACGCGCGGGGTCTGGAAGGACGACGAGCGGTACCGCGAGGCCTACTGGTCGACGTACCCCGGCCTGTGGCGGCACGGGGACTATGCCCTGGCCGACGAGGCCGGCTGGTTCGTCCTCGGCCGCTCCGATGACGTGATGAACGTGGCCGGCAAACGCGTCGCCCCGGCGGAGATCGAGTCGGTGCTCGCCACCGACACCGCCGTCGCCGAGTCCGCGGTCGTCGGGATCCCGGACTCAACGAAGGGCGAGGCGGTCTGGGCCTTCTGGGTACGACGCCCCGGCGCGGCGGACGCTGACGGTGACGAGGACGACGGGCTGGTGTCGGCGCGGCTCACCGCGCTGGTTGCCGCCCAGGTGGGCAAGCCGTTCGCGCCTGCGCGCGTGATCCGCGTCGCACAGCTGCCGAAAACCAGGTCGGCCAAGATCCTGCGCCGGGCGGTCCGCGCGGCCGTGCTCGACACCGATCCCGGCGATCTGTCCGGAGCCGAGAACCCAGAGGCCGTCGAGGACATCCGGTCCCGGGTCAAGGAGCTGCGATGAGGTGGCAGCTGTCCGAGGAGCAGGAGGCCTACCGGCAGTCTTTCGGCGGCTGGCTCGCCGACGTGGCGCCCCGCGAAGTGGTGCGCCGATGGCTCGATGGCGGCGACGGGGCGCAGTTCGCCGAGCGGCTGGTCCGCGACGGATGGGCCGGCGTCGGCGTGCCGGAAGCCCTCGGCGGTCAGGGCGGCGGGCTCGTCGAGCTGGCACTCACGGCCGAGCTGCTCGCCGGCGCGGCTGCTCCGTCCGCGACCTGGCTGGCGACCGCGCTCGCCGTACCCGCGCTCGGCTCCGGGACGGGCGCCGCCGCTCTCGAGGGTGAGCACGCGGCGCTGCTGTCCCCGGCCGACGCGATCCCGGGTGCGGGGTCCCGCCTCACGATCGACGGTGAAGGGCGTCTGCACGGAACGGTCCCCCGCGTGCTCGCCGGTGACCTGGCGGCGCGGTTCGTGGCCGTGGTCGACGGCCCGGGCGGCTCGCCGTGCCTGCGTCTGTTGTCGGCAGGTGCCGGAGTACGGGCGCAGACCCGCCGGCTGCTCGACCGGAGCCGGCCGGTGGCCGACGTCGTGATCGACGGCGCGCCGTCCGGGCCGCTCGATGTCGATGCCCGGGAGTTCCTGGCGGACTGCGCCGCGCGCGCCGCCGTACTGGTGGCCGCGGACTCGCTGGGAGCGATGGCGCGGATGCTCGACCTGGCCGTCGAGTACAGCAAGCAGCGCCACCAGTTCGGCGTGCCGATCGGCTCGTTCCAG
>Ga0306925_10006263_pt1 | contig 11031 bp, 11 predicted proteins | sample flu12Cox44000176_FD_203755 | JGI IMG/M metagenome (GOLD analysis project Ga0306925, IMG submission 203755) | Lab enrichment of tropical soil microbial communities from Luquillo Experimental Forest, Puerto Rico - flux8day.12C.oxic.44.000.176 (v2)... | ecosystem: Environmental > Terrestrial >...
ACTGTTCGTGAGTGGCGTGACCGGCAGCACCGGCGCGGGCGGCAAGCCGGTGGAGGGTACGCACCACCCGCTGCGCCACGGCGATCTCTACAGCTACAGCGCGCTCGAGCATCGCCACGTTCCCGAAATCATTGCCTGTGCGCGCGCCGCGAGCGGGATCGAGGCGGAAGTCGCCTTCGTGCCGCATTCGGGCCCCTTCGCCCGTGGCATCCACGTGACGGTACAGGCGGTCCTGCGCCGGCCACTCGACAGTGCCACGGTCCTGGGGACGCTGCGCGAGTTCTACGCGAGCGCGCCGTTCGTACGGGTCAGCGGCAGGGCACCACGCGTGAAGGATGTCGCCACGAGCAACTACGCGCAGCTTTCCGCAGCGGCGCGCGGCACCACCGTGGCGGTGCTGTGCGCCATCGACAACCTCGTGAAGGGCGCAGCGGGCGGCGCCATGCAATGGATGAACCGCATGCTGGGTTTCCCGGAAACGGCGGGACTCACGGCACCCGCTGCCGGGTGGACCTGACGTGCAGGCGATGGAGCTGCGGGAGCTGCGCGCATGAAGCGCTTCGTGGACCTCGCGGATTTCACCCGCGATGAAGTACTGGCGCTCCTCGAGCTGGCGCGGCGCCTGGAGCGGCAGCCCGAGCCCCACGCCCTCGCCGGCAAGCTGCTCGGACTCGTGTTCTTCAATCCCTCGCTCCGCACCCTCGCCTCCTTCCAGGCCGCGATGGCGCGTCTCGGCGGCCACTCGCTGGTGATCAATCCCGGCCAGGGCAGCTGGCAGATGGAGACGCGCGCGGGTGTGGTGATGGACGGCGCGGCCGCAGAGCACGTGCGCGAGGGCATCCCGGTACTCGCCTCGTACTGCGATGCACTCGGCATCCGGGTGTTCGCCGAAGGGCGCGATCTCGCCAGCGATCTCGCCGAAACCACCTTCAGCGCCATGGCGAGCCTTACCGACAAGCCGCTGGTGAACCTCGAGTCCGCAGTCAACCATCCCTGCCAGGCGCTCGCCGACTGGAAGACGCTGGACGATCTGGCCGTGCCACGTGCCGGGCGCTTCGTACTCTCCTGGGCCTACCACCCGCGCGCCCTGCCACTCGCGGTGCCGGCGGCTGCGCTGCACATGGCCGCGCTGCGTGGCATGGAAGTGATCGTGCTGCGGCCCGAAGGCTTCGCGCTGCCGCAGGCGATCATGGAGCGCGCGCGCCGCGCCGCTGCCGCAGCCGGCGGCTCGGTGCGCGAGACCAGCGAGCGCGCGGAGGCGCTCGCAGGAGCGCACGTCCTCTATGTAAAGGAGTGGGGCGCGACCGACCGTTACGGTGATGCTGCCGCCGATGCGCAGTTGCGCCGGCCGCTCACCAGCTGGTGCGTGCGCAACGACTGGTTCGCGGCGTCCCCCGACTGCCGGGTGATGCACTGCCTGCCGGTGCGGCGCAACTGCGCCATTGCGGACGAGGTGCTCGACAGTGCACGCAGCGTCGTGCAGCGCGAGGCCTATAACCGCCTGCCGGCACAGATGGCGGTGCTGCACCAGCTGCTCAGGTCGTGAGCCTACCGAGGGAAGCCTGCCAACATGAAGATCAGCCACCGCAGCGACCAGGCGCTCGCCGTCCGCGCATTGAAGAGCGCCGCACCCTACATCCGCATGTACAAGGGCAAGACCTTCGTGGTCAAGGCGGGTGGTGGGGTGTTCGCCGAAATGGCCACGACGCGCGCGCTGGTCGAGCAGCTCGGCATCCTGCACTACTTCGGTGTGCGCGTGGTGCTGGTCCACGGCGGCGGGCCGCAGCTCACCGAGCTCTCGGCCGCGCTCGGGTTGCCGACGCGCATGATCGAGGGGCGGCGGGTCACCGACGAGAAGTCGATCGAGGTCACGGCCATGGTGCTCAACGGGCTGATCAACACACGGGTGCTCGCGATCTGCCGCGACCTCAATATCGATGCGGTCGGCATCAGTGGCGTGGATGCGGGCCTGGTGCGCGCCCACAGGCGCCCGCCGGCCGCGCTCGCCGCCAACGGCGAGCTGGTCGACTTCGGCTTCGTCGGTGATATCGACACGATCGATCCGACGGTGCTGGACAAGCTGCTCGATAACGGCCTCATGCCAGTGGTGAGCCCGCTGTCCGCGGACGAGTCGGGTACGCTGCTCAACATCAACGCGGATACCGTCGCGGCGGCCATCGGTGCCGCGCTCGGCGCCGAGAAACTGCTGCTGTGCACCGGCGCGCCGGGCATCCTCGGCAACGTCGATGATCCCGGCTCGCTCATCTCCTATACGGATCTGCGCGGGCTCAAGCGCCTGCGCGATGAGGGACGCATCGCCGCCGGCATGCTGCCGAAAGCCAGGGCCATCGAGGAGGCGCTGCGCGGCGGCGTGCGCCGCGTACACGTGGTGTCCTATCTGTCGCCCGAAGGGATCCTCGGTGAGGTGTTCACCAACGAGGGCACCGGCACCCTGATCGTCGCCGATGTCGACGCCTTGAGCGCTGCCGAGCAGCAGGGCACGCCGTGACACGCCTGTGGGACAAGGGCGCGCCGCTCGATGAGCGCGTGCTGGAGTACACCGCCGGCGAGGATCACGCACTCGATGAGCGGCTGGTACCGTATGACGTGCGCGCCTCGATCGCTCACGCCGAAATGCTGCACGCGCAGCGTCTCCTGTCGGCCGAGGATCTCGCCGCCATCCGCGATGCCCTGGGCGCGCTCGGCGCCGCGCATGCCCGTGGCGAGTGGCACATCGCCCTTGCGGAAGAAGACGGTCACACCGCGCTCGAGAGACGCCTCACCACCCGGCTCGGCTCGGTCGGCGAACGCATTCACCTCGGACGCTCGCGTAACGACCAGGTGCTCGCCGCGCTGCGGTTGTACCTGCGCGATGTGGTGGCACGGCTCACCGCCGGCGCGCTGCAGGTGGCACAGGCGCTCGAGGCGCTGGCGGCGCGCGAGCCCGATGCCGTGTTGCCCGGCTACACACACATGCAGCAGGCGATGCCGAGCTCGGTGGCGCTGTGGGCGCGGGGATTCGCGGCCGAGATCCGCGATGATGCCGCAGGTCTCGAGACGGTACTGCGCCGCATCGACAGGAACCCGCTCGGTTCGGCCGCCGGCTACGGCACCCCGGGCCTCCCGGTCGATCGCGAGGCAACGCGCGCACGGCTCGGCTTCGCGAGCGTGCACGAGCCGGTGACCGCGGTGCAGCTCTCGCGCGGCAAGGCGGAGGCACAGCTGCTTTTCGAGCTGACGCTGCTGCTGCAGGATCTCGGCCGCTTCGCCGCCGACGTGTTGTTGTTTTCCACCGGCGAATTCGGCTTCATTGCGCTGCCGGAGGCATTCACCACCGGCTCCTCGATCATGCCGCAGAAGAAGAATCCCGACGTATTCGAGATCATCCGCGGCCGCTCGGCTACCGCGCAGGCGTGCCTGCTGGAGGCCCTCGCCATCTGCGCCAAGCTGACTTCCGGTTACCAGCGGGATCTGCAGCTGCTGAAGTTCCCGTTGTTCCGCGGCATCGACCTGGCGCTCGCAACGCTCGACATCCTGCCGCCGGCCATCGCGGCGCTCGAATTCCGCCGCGAGGCCATCCGGCTCGAGCCGGCCATTCATGCGGCCGAGGAAGCCAACCGCCTGGTGGTGAGCGAAGGCATCCCGTTCCGCGAGGCCTATCGGCGCATCGCGAGCAAGCTCGGCAAGTAGTTTCTCGCCAGCGCGAACCGGCGTGCTGTCAGTGGCCCGCGGTTGCAAGGCTGCGCCGCGCAGCGCACGCTGGCGCCCGCACGAGGGAGGAGTATGACCAAGCTGCTGGGGATCTCCGGAAGCCTGCGCCGCGGCTCATATAACAGTGCGCTGCTGCGCGCGGCGACCCGGCTCATGCCGGCGGAGGCAACACTGGAGGTCGCCAGCATCCGCGGCATCCCGCTGTACGACTATGACGTCGAGGTGCAGGGGATGCCGGCGACGGTCGCGCAGCTGAAGGATGCCATCGTCGCCGCCGATGGCGTACTGCTGGTGACTCCGGAGTACAACAACGGCATCCCGGGCGTATTCAAGAACGCCATCGACTGGCTGTCGCGCCCCTCCTCGGACATCAAGCGGGTGTTCGGCGGGCGGCCGTTCGCGCTGATTGGAGCTTCCCAGGGCGGTTTCGGCACGATCCTGAGCCAGGCCGCCTGGCTTCCCGTGCTGCGCACGCTCGGCACGCAGGCCTGGTTCGGCGGGCGGCTCATGGTGTCGCGGGCCGCGAGCGTGTTCGATGAGTCCGGAGCTCTCAAGGACGCAGGGGTCAGCGAGCAGCTGCGCCAGTTCCTCGCCGGCTACGTGAGTTTCGTGCGGCGACCGGGAGCCTAGAAGCGCAGCAGGCTCACCCGGTCTCACCCCTTGCGCTGCGCGGCCGGCGGCGGGGTGTACTGATACAACCAGGTCTCCGTCAGCGCCTGGCCGTCCGCCGACAGGTAGAGGCGCAGGTTCACCGGCTCGACGATGTCGCTGGTGAGCGCGAGATCGAACATCACGCGCCACTCACCCGGGCGCGTCACGATGCGCCGTGCCGAGGGGAGCTCGATGCGGCCGCGCGAGCTGCTGATCACTGGCACGACGTGCGCGTTCTCGCCGAGGGCCGCCAGCTCACCGCCGGCGAAATCGATCACGAAGCGCCAGGCGAAGTGGGTGCGTTTCACGCCGACCACCCCGCCGACGCCGGTGCGGGTGGCGATCACGGTCGCCAGCTTCGGGCCGTGCGGATTATCGCGACACCAGTAGAGCCGATAGCCGTACAGGTACTCGACGCCCGGCTGCGGCTTGTCCTCCGGAGTCCAGAAGGCGACGATGTTGTCATTCGTCTCATCGGGCGTTGGGATCTCCACCAGCATCACGGCACCCTTGTGCCAGCTCGACTTCGGCTCGATCCACACGCTCGGCCGCTTGTCGTAGAACACCCCGTCATCCTGGTACTGAGCGAACTGCCGCTCGCGCTGCATGAGCCCGAATCCGCGCGGCGCATCGTCCAGGAAGCTGTTGACGCGTACGCCGGCCGGGTTGACGAGCGGCCGCCAGATCCACTCCCCGGCACCGGTGCTGATCTGCAGCCCGTCGGAGTCGTGAATCTCCGGCCGCCAATCATCGGCGATGCGCCGATCGTTCTTGCCGCACATGAACATGCTGGTGGCCGGCGCGATGCCGATGCGCTCGATCTGGCGGCGCGGATAAAGCGCCGAGTCGATGTCCATCACGATGGTATCGCCGACGTCGATGACGAAGCGGTAGGCGCCGCTGACGCTCGGCGAGTCGAGCAGCCCGTAGATCGTGAGGCGGCTCGAGTCCTTTGCCGGCCGCTCGAGATAGTAGGCAATAAAATCCGGAAATTCCTCCGGCTCGGACATGCCGCAATTGATGGCGAGCCCCCGCTGCGACATGCCGTACTGCAGATCGCCATCGACGGCACGGAAGTAGGAGGCGCCCTGGAACGCCGCGCAGTCGCGCGTCCAGTTGGTATGGTGGAGGATGCGGAACCCCCCGAAGCCCAGGTTGCTCGGCACCGCCGCGGGTCGGATGCCGGCGCGCGTGTAGTCGTACAGTGTTGGATCGAAGGTGATCTCGCGGGCGGCGCCGTTGACCACCTCGTACATCCGCACCGGCTTGTCGAGGGTATAGCCGGGGTGGGCAAAGCGCCCCTGGAAGCGCAGTCCCTCCTCCACCCACAGTGAGCGCTCGTCGCGGAAGCGAATGGCCTGCCAATGATCCCAGTCGAGGCCTGCGATGGCGGGCGGCAGCCGTTTCGCGGAGGCAACGTAGGGCTGCGCGGCGCGCGTACGGGCGAGGCCTTTGAGGTGCGCGTAGTCGAACGGCGCCGAGGCTCCCTCGCCGGGCCCGCGCGCGGGCGCGGCGGCGCCGGTCAGCAGCCAGTCGGCGCCGGCCACGGTGAGCAGTGCGGCGCTCGAGCGGAGAAAGCTTCTGCGTGACATGGCGTTGGGTGAGCTCAGCGCGGCGCAGCGTCCGGCTGCACCTGCGGTGCAGCCTGCGCGAATGCCGGCAGACTCTCGAGGTGTGCGCAGATCGCGCACAGCGTGGGATACGGCGCGACATCGCAGTTGAAGCGCCGCGCATTGGCCATCTGCGGCACGATGCAGACATCGGCGAGTGTGACCGTGGTGCCGTACATGTGCCGGCCATCGCCGCTCAGGCGGCTGGCGTCGCGCTCGAGGGCGCTGAAGCCCTGAGCGATCCAGTGCGCGTACCAGCCATTCACCGCGCTCTCGTCCTGCCCGAGCTGCGTGCGCAGGTAGTTGAGCACCCGCAGGTTGTTCAGCGGATGAATGTCGCACGCCACCGCGAGCGCCAGCGCACGCACCGCGGCGCGCTCTGCCGGGGCGCGCGGCAGGAGCGCAGGATGCGGATGGGTCTCCTCCAGGTACTCGAGAATGGCCAGCGATTGCGTGAGGGTGCGCTCGCCATCGACCAGCACCGGGATGAGCCCATGCGGATTCAGTGTGCGGAATTCGCGCGTGTGCTGCGCGCTCGCAGGCGCACGCAGGTCCACCACCATCGTCTCCCAGGCGATGCCCTTGAGGCCGAGTGCGATGCGCACGCGGTAGGTCGCGGAGCTGCGGAAATAGCCGTACAGCTTCATGACTGAGCGCGCGCCGCTGGCGCGATGGTGTTACGCAGCACCTCGAGTCCCTCGATGCCACCTTCCAGGCGGTCACCTGGCTTCACGGCACCGACGCCCGCCGGGGTGCCGGTGAAGATGAGATCGCCGGCGCGCAGCTCGTAGAGTCTCGAGAGCGCCGCGATGATCTGCGGTACGTCCCACAGCATGCGACTGAGGTCCGACTCCTGGCGCACCGCACCGTTCACGCTCAGCCAGATGCGGCCGCGACTCACGTGTCCGGCACTCACCGGACGCAGCGCCGCGACCGGCGCCGAGCAGTCGAAACCCTTGGAGGTGTCCCAGGGCTCGCCGCGCTCCTTGGCGGCGCTCTGCAGATCGCGCCGGGTGAGGTCGTTGCCCGCTGCGTAGCCAAACACCAGACCGAGCGCATCCTGCGCAGCGATATCGCGACCGCCGCGCGCCAGTGCGACCACCAGCTCGATCTCGTAGTGGAAGTTGGTGGTGGCGGGGGGATAGGGGACCGCAGCACCGTTGTCGACCACGGCGTCCGCAGGCTTCATGAAAAATACCGGTGGAGCACGCTCGGGGTCGCGACCGAACTCGCGCACGTGGTCGGCGTAGTTGAGACCGATGCAATAGATGCGATGCACCGGGAAGCGTTGCTCGCTACCCGCCACGGCAACGCTTGGCTGGGCCGGCGGCGGAATGACGAATGCGGTCATGCTGAGCGCCTCCGTGTCTGGGTGAGGCAGATTGCCACTGCGCAAACCGCTAGACTACCGCGATGAGCATCTGGCGCGTCAGTTCAACACCCGAGGAGCTGACCGCCCGCGGCAGCCGCAGCATGCCCGGTTTCCTCGGCATCCGCTTCACGGAGGTGGGGCCGGACTTTCTGCGCGCCAGCATGCCGGTGGACGAGCGTACCCAGCAACCCTTCGGGCTGTTGCATGGCGGCGCCTCGGTGAGCCTCGCAGAGACGGTCGGCAGCGTCGCCTCCATGTTGTGCGTCGATCCCGAGCGTTACCTGTGCGTGGGCCAGGAAATCAACGCCAATCACCTGCGGGGAATGGCCTCGGGAACCGTCATCGCCACCGCGCGTCCCTTCCATCTCGGTGGCCGCAGCCATGTCTGGCACATCGAGATCCGCGACGAGAGCGAGCGGCTGGTGTGCGTGTCGCGGCTCACCATGGCCATTGTCGAGCGCCGGCAGAAAGATCAGTAGCAGGAACCTGCAGCACGCCGAGGTGCACTCATGTCGACCCCCACTCCCCCGCTGAGCGCCGAAGCGCCGCACGTCGATGAGTCACTGGTCACCTACACCCACGTGATCTACGCGCTGCACACCCTGTCGGTCATCATCGGCATCACGACTTTTCACACCATCGTCTTCAGCTTCATCTGGGGTCTGCCGTCGATCATCGCCGTGATCATGAACTACGCGCGCCGCCCGGCGACCCACGGCACCTACCTCGAGTCGCACTTCCGCTGGCAGATACGCACCTTCTGGTACGCGGTGCTGTGGAGCGTCCTCATCTGGCTGATTTCGGTACCGCTGATGCTGGTGCTGGTCGGGTTCCCGCTGTTCATCCTGGGACACCTGGCTCTGGGGATATGGATCGCTTACCGCGTGATACGCGGCTGGCTGTCGCTCCGCGATCGGCGGCCGATGTACGTATGAGCTTCCGGTTGCGTCTCGTTGCGGCCGCCACCGTGGCAGGATGTGCCGCGCTTACGCTCGCCGGCTGCGGCCAGAAGGGTCCGCTCTACCTGCCGGAGAAAGGCGGTGCGGCGGTCACCAACCCCGCTGGACCACCGCCGGCGCCGCCTGCTTCCGGACAGCCGCCGGAACCCTCACCCACTCCGCAGCCGCAGAGCACTCCCGAGCCGCCGCCCTCCGGCACGGCGCCTCCAGAGAAAAAGAGCGACACGGACGACGATCACAATCCGAAGTGAGCCGCCGCGGCCTGCGCCTCAGCTGCGGATCAGTCCGCGCAGCGCGCTCGCTGCGGAACTCTCGGGAAACACCTGCTGCTCGAGCGCACGCGCGGGCACCGCCAGGTGCTCCGCCAGTACTCCCTTGAGCACCGAGCGCACATCGAGCGTCGGAGCGAGGTCGCGTCCCTGGTAGAGCGCGCGCGCGGTTAAGCCGGGCCAGTCGGCGATGACCCGACCGCCGGCGACCGCGCCACCGAGCAGAAACCCTGCAGTGGCGGTGCCATGGTCGGTGCCACGGGTGCCGTTGACGGCCGCGGTACGCCCGAACTCGGTGAGCAGCAGCACCGCGGTGTCCTTCCAAGCGGGGCCGAGCTCCTGGCGCAGCGTGGCAAGTCCCGCATCGAGCTCACCCAGGCGCGCGGCCAGTTGTCCCTGCGCCCCACCTTCGTTGGCGTGCGTGTCCCACCCGCTGGTATCGAACACGGCCACTTTGGGGCCGTCCGCGCGCCGCAGGAATCCGGCCGCGGCCCGCACCACCTCCGCGTAACGCGCGCTGCCGCGCACGGCCGCGGGCGCCGTCTGCGGCGCCATCATGCCCGCCTCACCATCGTCACCCGCCGCGATCGTGTTGGCGGCGAGTGCATCCGCCAGCCTCGTCGCCAGCAGCGCATCGCCGGCGTAGAGCTCGGTGATGCGTGACAATGTGTCCTCTTCGAGCGCCATGAGCTTCGAGGGCGACCACGAGGTCACCGCCGCCGGGCCACGCATCACCAGTGGCACATTCTGTCCGAGCGACACGCCGGCTTCGCGAGCCGCCGGCGCGGGAGCCGCGGCGAGCGCGCGGTTGAGCCAGCCGGTCTGCAGCGCATGCGGCCGGGGCGTGCCGTTCTCCAGCACGTCCTGGCCATCGAAGTGCGAGCGCTCGCGATATGGGCTCGCGAGCGCGTGCAGCACCGTGAGCTCCCGCGCGGCGTAGCATTGGTGCAGGAACTCAAGGGACGGGTGCAGGCCAAAGAACCCGTTGAGGGGCAGTGCCCCGCCCGTCTCACCCGGGGCATGCAGGGCGAGCTCGCGCCGCAGCTCGCCATAGTTGCGATCGCCGAGCGGCGGCACCGATGCGAGTCCGTCGAGCGCGCCGCGCAGGATCACGAGCACGAAGCGCGGCCGGCGGCTGTCGGCCTGCGCGAACGCCACGCGCGTGGAGAGCAGCGTGCCGCCGGCGAGTACCGCGCCGCGTCTGAGGAATTCACGTCGTTGCATGGCCAGCGTGCCTCCGTGGCGTCAGCGCCGCATGAACTCGGGCGCAGCGAGCAGCAGGGTGACCGCCTGCGCCGCGCTCGAGGCGCGCGCCACTGCCTGGCGCGTCGCGTCGGTGAGGTTCACGCCCAGCATCTGCGGAGCAAGCTGCGTGGCATCGCGCCGGTTGCCGAGCCGCGCGCCGACCGCGTCAGCCCACTGCAGTCGTTTCAGCAGCGCGGACGCGCCGTCCCAGTCGGCGCTGCGGTCCGGCCAACCCGCCGGTGATCCGGGCTGCCAGGTGCGCTGGCCGAGGACCTCGAACGGCGCGAGCGGCGCGCGGTTCGCTTCCACCGGCACCTCGAGGCCGCGAAAGCTCGAGACCACGTAGTCGCTGGGTGTCTTGTACTTGGCAAGCGGCTCGAGCCACGCCTCGCGCGCATCGATCAACGCGCGGTAGACACTCGGCAGGTCGCCGCCGCTGTGCACGAATGCCTCCGCGAGCCGCGCTACCGCCTGTGGCGGAGGCTCATCGGCGATGAAGTGGCGCGCGAGTTTGGTGGCGATGAAGTGCGCCGTGGCGCGCTCGCGCGCGAGGTCGCGCAGCACCGCTACACCCTGTCCGAAGCCCTCCTCCGCGTAGCGCCGGCCGAGCACTACCTTCGTGCCGGGCTCGTGCAGCTCGGGACGGAACAGGAACCGGCCCGGCTCTCCACCAGCGAAGCGCCCGCCCTCCCCGCCGATCGACCAGCCGGTGATCACTTCGGCAAAGGTGGTGACGTCTTTCTGGCCGTAGCCGCCACCGACACCGAGGGTGTGCAGCTCGAGAATCTCGCGCGCGAGATTCTCGTTGATGCCGACCCGCGGTTTCTCGTGGCGCGCGCGCCGCTGGGCGGCGGGGGAATTCGGGCCGACCGACAGGTAGTTGTCGAGATACAGCTGCATCGCGGGGTGCGTTTCGACCGCGAGCAGCAGGTCGCCGAAGTTGCCGAGCACGCGCGGACGGATGGCTTCGCGCTCGAAGCTGCCGGCGAGACCGGCGAGAAACTGCTTGTCGACGGAGATGGCGAAGTGATTGGTCCAGAACTGCGTCAGCCGCTCGAGGAATGGTCGCTCGGTGGACACCGCGTGCTGCAGGCGCGCGGTGACCTCCGAGCTGTAGATCGGACGCAGGAGCTGCGGCAGGCGCTGCTGCGCAGCGTCTGCTGCGGCGCCGGCAGGCGCGGCCGGCTCCGCCTTGCGCTGCGTCTGGATCTCCC
>Ga0306925_10006265_pt1 | contig 11030 bp, 9 predicted proteins | sample flu12Cox44000176_FD_203755 | JGI IMG/M metagenome (GOLD analysis project Ga0306925, IMG submission 203755) | Lab enrichment of tropical soil microbial communities from Luquillo Experimental Forest, Puerto Rico - flux8day.12C.oxic.44.000.176 (v2)... | ecosystem: Environmental > Terrestrial > Soil...
AATAAACTCGCGCCGCCTCATGGGTTTCTCCAAGGGCCGACGATAGAACCTAGCACATTCTTTGTGTTGCCCGTTACGTCGCAAGGGGCAGTTCATGTCCGCTTTGGGTCAAAAGCGGACATATGCGGCGCAAAAAGCCATGTCCGCTTTACCCCCAATAGCGACCGAGAAAGCGGACACGCGCAAACCATCATGTCTGCTTTACCCCTGAAAGCGGACATGTGCAGTGTACTAGCGAATGCCCGCTAAGGGCCAAAAGCGGACATGGACGTGCTTACTCGATCACCTCGTCGGCAATGGAAAATACGGCTGGCGGCACCTCGATGCCGAGTGCTCGCGCGGTCTGCATGTTGATGATGAACTCGAATTTGGTCGACTGCAGAACCGGCAGGTCAGCAGGCTTGGCGCCTTTGAGGATGCTGCCGGTATAGACGCCGATTTGACGAAAGGCGTCTGCGATGTCGGTTCCGTAACTCATCAGCCCGCCGGCTTCCACAGGCTCACGGACCGGGTAAGCCGATGGAATCTTGTCGCGCGCCGTCAAAGTGGCAAGTTGCACGCGGCGACTGATCAAGAAGGCATCGCCAGCGACGAGGAGAATATCGAGGCGCTCGCGCGCAAGTGTGGCAAAGGCTGCATCGATCTCGCTGACCGTACTGGCGTTGAGGATCTGGACTTGCAGCCCCATGGTGGGAGCGGCCTTCTGCACCTCGCGCACCGTGGTCTCGACGACTGAGGGATTGCCTGGATTGACCAGCACGGCAACACGAACGGCCTTGGGCACCATCTCATGCAGGAGCCGGAGCCGCTTGGCCACCGCCTCTTGGACGAAAAAATTAATGCCTGTCACGTTGCCACCTGGTCGCGCGAGGCTGCCGACAAGGCCAAGCTTAACCGGGTCCTCGCCGACGGAGAACACGATCGGAATCGCCGTTGTCGCAGCTTTGGCCGCCTGCGCAAGCCGGGTGCCGGGCGTGGCGATCACGGCGACTTGTCGGCGGACCAGATCGGCCAGCAGCGCCGGCAGGCGATCATACTGGCCCTCAAGCCAGTGATACTCCACCGTCACATTCTGGCCTTCGACGTAGCCGGTTTCGTTGAGGCCTTTACGAAACGCGGCTGCGTAGCGCGCGTTGGGTTCGGCCGACCCGTCTCGGATAAATCCGATCACCGGCATCGCCGGTTGCTGCGCACGCACCGCTAGTGGCCAAGCGGTTGCCGCACCGCCGAGAAGCCTGATGAACTGGCGTCGTTGCATGTGCCCCCTGAGAACGCACCGTCAGCAAGGCTTAAAGCCTAGCACTTTGCGACCGGGCGGCGATTAGCAAACAGGTCCAATGTCCGCTTTGGGTCAAAAGCAGACATGTGCGGTGCAATAGATCATGCCCGCTTTACCCCCAATAGCGACCGCAAAAGCGATTTCCGTAAACGGTCATGTCTGCTTTACCCCCCAAAAGCGGACATGTGCGGTGCAGTGGTCCATGTCTGCTATGGGCCAAAAGCGGATATCAAGGTGTCCCTAAGCCACCGCACGCGCAATGGAGGAAGGCAGCATGAGACGGCGCGAGGACACGGGGACTCGGCAATTCTCGCTGTCTTAGCCGACCGCTTCTGGTTGCACCTGTGAACGACGGGCTCTGGACACTTTGTAGGGAAAAAGCGCAATCAAGGCTGGCAAAACGATAAGAATCAAAATTGGTGCAAGAGTCATTCCGCTGACGACCACGATAGCCAGGGGTTTTTGAACCTGCGATCCAATTCCCGTTGATATGGCGGCAGGCAACAAACCCACACCGGCGATGACACAAGTCATGAGAACGGGCCGGAGCTGAAGAGCGCCTGTCCGTAAAACCGCCTGCATGCGTTCCATGCCGCCGCGAACGAGAAGATTGTATTGCGAGAGCACAATGATGCCGTTCATCACCGATATGCCAAATAGGGCAACAAATCCGATGGCTGCTGAGACGCTAAAAGGGGTACCGGTCAGAAACAGCCCAATAATACCGCCAATAATCGCCATCGGAATAACACTCATGGCGAGGAGCGTTTCAATGAAGGAGCCGAAGTTGATCCATAACAGCAAGGCAATGAGTCCCAGTGTGATAGGAACGACGATTTTCAGCCGACCGATTGCGTCCTGAAGATTGCCAAACTCGCCGACCCACTCCAAACGAGAGCCCTGCGGCAGTTCGACTTTTTGAGCAATCTTTTGCTGCGCCTCTGCAATTGCACTACCCAGATCTCGATCTCGCACGCTGAATTTGATGGGGAGATATCGCTGCTGCTGCTCTCGATAGATGTAAGCAGCCCCTGAGACAAGATCGACGTTGGCGACCTCACTTAATGGAATTTGCGTCGGTCCCTTATCGCCCGGTATTCCGACAAAGATGTCACGGATCGCCTCGGGGCTTTCCCGGTACCGCGGCGCCAACCTGACTACAATCGGGAAGTGTTGGTCGCTATCGGGCACGTAAAGCTCACCCGCAGACTCACCTCCAATCGCGGCGCGCACTGTAGAGTTAATGTCGCCAGGGGTGAGGCCATATCGCCCGGCGCGAGCCCGATCAATATCGATCTGTACCGTCGGCTGGCCGAGAGAAGTGAACACAGCAAGATCTGTGATGCCTCGCACCGAGGATAGAACTTCCTTGATCTGATTTGCCGTCTTTGTCAGCGCTTGAAGATCATTACCAAACAGTTTGATTGAGTTTTCGCCTTTGACACCTGACACGGCCTCCGAAACGTTGTCCTGCAGGTATTGAGAAAAGTTAAATTCAACGCCAATAAACTCTGCTTGGAGTTTTTCTAGTATCTCACTGGTGAGTCGGTCTTTGTCCATACCGGCAGGCCATTTTGAAGCTGGCTTCAGTGGCGCGAAAAACTCCGCGTTGAAAAATCCGGTAGCATCTGTTCCATCATCGGGCCGGCCGTGTTGAGAGACTACGTTTTCCACTTCAGGAAAGCTGGCGATCACCGCTCGCATCTGATTCACATAACCGTTCCCATCCTCAAGCGAAATCGTCGAAGGGAGGGTCGCTCGAATCCAGAGATTGCCCTCTTCCAGCTTCGGAAGAAATTCAAGACCAAGCAGCCGAACAGCTCCAATCGCGATAATGAGGAGCGCTGCAGCTGCAGCGAGGGTCCAGATCTTCTTGCGCACAGCAAATTCTAAAATCGGAGAATAAAAATGAAGAATGGTCCGCATAAAGGCGGTCTCCGCTTCTTCGACGCGATCGGGCAACAGGAGGGCTGACAGTGCCGGCGTGATGGTGAATGTCGCGAGCAAGCCGCCTGCTATGGCGTAGGCATATGTTTTCGCCATTGGAGCAAAAATGTGGCCCTCTACACCGCTCAACGTGAACAGTGGAATGAACCCGGCAATGATGATCGCAGCGGCAAACAAGATCGACCGATTCACTTCGACCGCGCCGTGGAACAGTGCGAGCAATTTGCCTCGAAATTCACTTCCATGGGCATGATAGTCCATCGTTGCCTGGAAAGAGAGTTCATCATGGGCCGCCAATCGCCGGAACATTCTTTCGACCATGATCACGGTGGCGTCCACGATGAGCCCAAAATCGATGGCTCCGACCGACAGGAGGTTGGCCGACTCCCCTCGCGCAACCATGATGCCGACCGCAAAAAACAAGGCGAAGGGTATGGTCGCGCCGACGATCAGAGCACTGCGCAGATTGCCAAGGAATAGCCACTGAACCGCAAAGATCAGCGCAATGCCGAGCATCATATTATGCAGCACTGTACGGGTTGTAATCTGGATCAGATCCTTGCGGTCGTAGATACGTTCGATCCTGACACCGGGCGGCAGCACATTTGAGCGATTGATATTCTCCACCTCTCGCTCAACGCGCTCGATGGTCGGTGTACTCTGCTCGCCGCGACGCATAAGCACTGTGCCCTGCACAATGTCATCATCAGCGTTCATGCCCGCAATGCCGAGGCGCGGCTTGGCGCCAATCCTTACTGTCGCAACATCGCCCACTAGAACTGGGAAGCCCGTATTTTGGTTAAGCATCGTGTGGCTGAGGTCCTCCGTGCTTCGGATTAAACCGACGCCGCGAACCACTGCCGACTGTGATCCGATGTTGATTGTGTTCCCACCGACATTGATGTTGCTGCTGGTTAACGTCTGAATCACTTGGGGAAGTGTCAACTTATTTGCGATCAGCTTATTGAGGTCGACCTCGATCTCGTACTGTTTGGTCTTGCCGCCCCAGCCGGTCACATCGATGACACCCGGCACGGCGCGGAAGCGCCGCTGCAATACCCAATCCTGCAACGTTTTGAGATCGGTCACGTCATACCTGGGCGGACCGACAAGGCGATAGCGATAGATCTCTCCTATCGGACTGACCGGTGAAATTTGCGGCTGGGCCCCATTCAATAGCGCTGGCAACTGCGATAGACGATTCAGGACTTGTTGAAGAGCCTGCTCGTAGGTGAAGTCGAAAGTAAACTGTAGCTTTACGTCGGACAGACCGTAAAGGGAGATTGTCCGAATGGTTCGAAGGTTTGGTAGGCCGGCAGTCTGTGTTTCGATTGGGATGGTGATGTAACGCTCTATCTCTTCCGCGGAAAGACCAGGACTCTGGGTAATCACATCCACCATCGGCGGAGTGGGGTCTGGATAGGCCTCGATATTGAGTTGAGAAAAAGCAAATAGGCCGCCAGCAAGTGTCGCGATATACAACACCAGCATGATGACGCGCTGCTTGAGCGCGAAGGCAATAAGACCATTCATAGAAAAGTTGCGTCGACTTTAATTTTTTAGACTCCGGTAGACGCTTTAGCGCCGCAAAATCCGACAGTCACATAAACGAGCGATAAAAACCGATGTGCAAGAAGAATTGAGCGAGTAAAATTCTAGCGAATTGTTAACGGTGACGGTGCGCTGTCTAAGGATAGCAAACAATGTCCGCTTTGGGTCAAAAGCGGACATATGCGGTGCACAAGCGCATGTCCGCTTTACCCCCAATAGCGACCGCGAAAGCGGACTCTCGCAAAGGGGCATGTCCGCTTTACCCCCAAAAGCGGACATGTGCGGTGCAACTGGGGATGTCCGCTTTGGGCCAATAGCGGACATTAGTGGGGATCAGCGACGTGTCCTTTGAGAGCTTTCCTAACAAGAGCGCGAGGATCGGTATGCGAGTCCATCCAGGAAATAATCTCTGGCCAAACGACGGCCCGTGCATTGCGTCCAATCAGAATCCCTAGATGCTGCAAGCACACGCCTCTTTCCCCCGGAATCTCCAAAATGCGAATATCCCTGATCGGCATGGCGTCAATAAACGGCTTGACGGAAACACTTGGGGCAACATCGTCGGTAACATTAACAACCGCAAGCGTGGGCGCCGTCAGAGTGGCCGGGCCAATAGGGTTATTGGCAATTTTCAAGTTCCCTTCGCAAAAGCGGTTTTCGCGATAGAGCCAATCGATCAATTGGCGGACCAATTCGCCGGGAAGGGCGGCTTCATCGAGAGCCCAGCGCTCGACTCGTCCATGAATTTCCTGTGCATGAATATCCGCAGCGCTGGCCACTGCATCTGCCATCCTCGACCAAATAAATGTGTCAGGAGATGCCAGAGCGCTCATGTGCGAGAGAAGAGAGCCTGGACATGGCGCAGCGTCAAGCAAACCTACCGGAACGAGCGAGACTAATGCGTCTCGGAAACGACTACTCTCAGGTTTGAAGCACAACGGTGTACTGAGCAGCACCAAACCACGTATGGAATCAGATTCTGAAGCTGCGGATATCGCTGCCAGCGTGCCACCCAGCGAATGACCCATCAGAAACGTCTTTGCACCTGAATTCCTGCGTGAAATCCTTGCAACACATTCGGAAATGCTCTCGGCGTATTCTGCCAAACCATACCCGCTGGTTGTCTCAGCCGGAAGCCATTCCAGAAGATGGACATGGAAGCCCTGACGCAAAATGTAACCGATAGCGCTCGATGGCGGGACGAGATCCCAGATGTATGCGCGTTTGATGGGAGCCGCCACGATGAGCACAGATTGTGAGGAGGATTTGCCATAATCGCGAAGGCGCCAGAATGCCCCAGAGGCCACGACCTCATAAGGACATTCCTCGGGACCCAATCCAAAGTTCTCGAACGACTGCCCCTGTGCACGCCGCAGCAGGTCGGTCATACCGAACATGGCGCGACACGCGTCATACGGGATCATCCGAAAGCCTTTGGCTCTCTCGGCATAGGCGCTACGGTGCGGCGTCCGCTAATAGAAGCCGAACGCCACGGCCGTTAGCTTGTGGGTTCCGTCGTTCACACCGCGGTGCGTCGCGGCGGGCGCTGATAAAGGAGCCAGATTTCAAACCCGGCAAGAACGGCAACAATGACACCGATGACGATGTGCACATGCAACGCCGTAGTCCCTGCAAAACCAAGCACCCAGGGCGAAACCAGGACCCACACGCCCACAATTAGATTGAGCCACTCTTCCCAGACGGTAAACGCCGCCAGTGCGGCCAAAGATATCGCCGCAATTACAATCCCGCTGATAACGGCGTTCTGCGACGCCGTACCACTCGGAAAGCTAAAGATCCAAGGCGACGCCAAAAGGGCTACTCCAAGGATCAGATTGGCGACGTCGCAAAGCTTGGCATTGGTCCATTCATTCATGACGTCCTCCTTTGTGCTCAACCGCCTCCAGCGTTGATCGCGCCGACCGCAGCATCATTGGATGTCTTCAATGCGCGCCGGGGGACAAATTGAGGACAACGCCGCAGGGCCAAGGAGGCGGCGACGATCAGAAGCTACCCGTGAAAAGCGTGGTCCACATGGTCCCAGGCTCCGCGTAAACGCGGGCGGACGGCTCGGTGGCCTCTAACGCGCAACAGTTCAATTGGTTCCAGGGATTGAACCGGGCGCCGCGAGAGTTGCCTTGGTGCGCCCGAAAAGCGGACATCGGCCCCTGAAGAGCAGGTCCGCTTTGGGTCAGAAGCGGACATCTGCAGTGCAAAAAGGCATGTCCGCTTTACCCCTGAAAGCAGACATGTGCAGTGCACCAGCCCATGTCCGCTTTGGGCCAACAGCGGACATACTGGCTTATTCGATCACCTCGTCAGCGCGCTGCTGTAGCGACAGTGACACATCGAGCCCGAGTACCTTTGCGGTCTTCAGGTTAATCACCAACCGGTATTCAGTTGGCATTTGAACCGGAAGATCACCAGGTTTTTCTCCTTTGAGAATGCGATCAACGTAGGACGCGGCTATCCGAAACGTGCCAACCCGGTCAATCCCATAGCTCAGCAAGCCACCGTTAGCCGGGTACGATGGCAGTGCGTAGACGGCCGGGATGCGGTGTTGCGCCGCCAACGCGATAATTCGGTCGCGGTAGGCGTTTAGAAAAGTATCCGGCAGCACGATCAGACCCGCAGGTGCTCGCTCCCCCGCTGCCGCGATGATTTGTTCAATGTCGGCATCATTGCTAACAGGAGACATTTGTAACTCGACGGACTGACGCGACGCTTCCATTGATGGCAGAAACATGCGTGCATACGGGGCTGTTGCCGGGTTGAACATGACACTGATTAACGTGGTGCGAGGGGCAATTTCAGTAAGAAGTTGCACCCATTTCGCCCCCATCGTTGGCTCCTCGAGCCCAAACCCTGTGATGTTGTCGCCAGGTCTAGCTAAGCTTTGCACGAAGCCCTGTGCCAACGGATCGGCGACATTGACAAACAGGATCGGAGTTGTCCGGGTTGCCTGTTGGACGGTGGCCAGTGAGGGCGTTCCAGCAGCTACAAGCAGGTCAGGACGAACCTCAACAAGCTCTCTGGCCAGAGCCCGCGCCTTCTCTACGTCGCCACCGTACCAGCGAAAATCAATTTCGATGTTGCGGCCCGATGACCAACCCAGCTCTTCAAGGCCGCGCCGCAACGCAGCCGCCTGCTTTTGACCTTCCGGATCGGTGGCGCTCGGGCTCATAAGCACCCCGATGCGAGGTATCCTCTGTTGCCCGTGCGCTGTTAGCGGCCAAACCACAGCCCCTAGGCCTATGACACGGAGAAGCTCCCGCCGCCTCACGATGCGAAACCCCGACCATTTTGATTTTGATACAGCCTAGCACCAAGCCATTCGACTGCCCCCTCCAATGTCCGCTCTGGGTCAAAAGCAGACATGTGCAGTGCAAAACGTCATGTCCGCTTTACACCCGAAAGCGGACATGTGCGGTGCAACTAGAGATGTCCGCTTTGGGCCAAAAGCAGACATTGCACGCCAAAGTCCAGCTGTTCCAAAGTAGAGGGCGTCACATGCGCCTACAAGCGATATCGAATGTGGCCGCAGCGATGCTGCCGCTTATTTTTCTTTGAGTGCTTGAGCCAAGAGTTCAGTCAAAGATTCAACATGGAATGGCTTCGTTAGAAGACCAACGGCACCCGCCTGCTGCGCTCGCGCACGATCCATTTCCGTATAGGATGCGCTCATGAAAATAATCGGTATTGAATATCCTTCATCCAGCAATCGCTTTTGAAGTTCGATTCCACTTATGCCCGGCATATGAATGTCGGTGATGATGCAGGAGGCGGTCCGAAAATTGTCGAACGCCAGAAAATCCTCACCGGACGCAAATACGTCGATATTGTAGCCCAGCGATCGAATGAAGCGTTCAATGGCTTCTCGAACCAGCCTGTCGTCATCGATGAGGGAAATCGCAGGGGCACGTTGTGAAAAATCCAATGAACCATAATCCTTACAACAAACGGCGGACACGACGTGCGGAAACCCGAACGTCCTCGGCGCCAGGGGTTTGTAGCTAGCCAACCGTGACAGGCAGGGCTTGCATGGCTTGCCCAAAATGCAAGTGTACCGGTCGACGATTTCCATGTGAGATATATCAACAGGACGCGCGGAGACCACCGTGTCGTTACCCAAGTTGGGTAACAATACCCAAGATGGGTGAGCAAAATGCCACACCACCAGCGTGAGCATCAGATATTGCTGGCATGGCGGATGATCATAAAGATACGCCGCCTCGCCGAGCGAGCGGCGTTCCCGCATAGCCAAATGGGGCGAGACTTGCTGCGGCTGTTTGTATACTCAGCCTGTGTCGGCTTTGAGATAAATAAAAGGCCCGCGACCTCCGCGAAAATCGCCCACTACCTCGAATTGCCGTATGAGACGGCGCGGCGTTGCCTGAGTGACTTAGTAAAAAGCGGGCATTTGAAACGCGAAGGCTCCTACTATTTCAGAACCCGCCTGCGCTATCATGACATCATCCCAGAGATCGTGAAGCTTATAAAGCAGACCGCCGCCGAGCTTTAGGACCCATTCTGAGTATAGGCGCAATACGTGATTTGCCCACTCACTGCTGCGGCTTTTTTCGGCGCGGAAAGGCCCGCCATGTCCGCTTTGGGTCAGAAGCGGACAGTTGCAGTGCAACAGCTCGTGTCCGCTTTGCCCCCGAAAGCGACATCAAATGCGACACAATGGAAGTTTGGGTCAAAAGCGGACATTTCGCATTGCAATCGCCATGTTTGCTTTAAAGCGGACACGCACGACTAGCCGTCCACCAGGGGATTCAATCCCGCCGGAAAGCGAATACAACGTTCATGCGTGCGGTTAAGAGGGCGCCATGATCAGTGCCAAGATCCAATGTCCTCAATTCCAGGAGGACATGCGGTCAAAGCAGCGGGTTTTCATGACCAGAATTGAGGACGATTGAGGCCATGCCAATACTGAAAAATCAACGTTGGGAAATATTCGCGCAAGAAATCGCGAAAGGCGAAACAGCAAGCAAAGCCTATCAAACAGCGGGCTTTAGACCATCGAGGAAGAACGCAAGCCGCTTGAGGGCAAGAGAGGACGTGGGTGCGCGGGTCCATGAACTCCAACTTGCCGCTGCCCGTTCCACTGAAATCACGATCGCAAGCGTCTGCCGTGAACTCGATGACGCTGTTGCGGTGGCGAAGTCGCGGGGCCAAGCGAATGCAATGGTTTCTGCCACTGGATTGCGCGCCAAGTTAGCGGGCTTAATGGTCGAACGGGTCGAAGTTACGGCGTCAATCACCGATACTTACGCCGCGTGTTCTTCGGTTGAGGAAATCTTTGACCTCTTGGCGCGTGACCTCGCCGGAGATCACGAGCTAACGCCGACGGAAAGGGATGGCTTTACCAAGTTACTGATTGAGTTTTTCATGGCGATTGATGACTATCGCAGGGGATGCAAGGCAAAGCCCTCGATGAGCGCCGAAGATCGAGAGCGCATCGAAAGACGAAGGCTCAGCCTTGCCAGCCGAGCCCTCAATGGCAGCGCCAAATCAGTGTCGTAACGGTATCAGTGCGCTTCCCGTATCATCCCAAACAGAACGACGATGAACACGACGGCGAAAAGGACCATGCTTGTCTCCTTCATCACGTCAGCGCCACAGATCCTTGAACGGCTCCGGTGACATTGCGGTGTAACGCACAGTGTTATTGATGCTGGCATGGCCCAAGTAGTGCTGCAGCCTTCGTGTATCCATGCCCTTGCCAGCCAAGGCGTAGCCGGTGGAATGCCTGAGCATGTGGACATGCACCTTGGGCAGCTTGGCAGCCTCACCGGCCCGCTCGATCATCCTGGCGATGCCCATGCGGCTGAATGGTTGCCTGCGCTCATTGACGAACACATAGGCTGACTTCGGCTCTTGCTCCCGGTGTAGTCGCTTCAATCCAGCAAGCTCATCGCGTTCAAGGTAATGGGCGCTATCAACCGAGCCTTTGAGCCTGCGAACGGCAATGGTGCGCTTGGCGAGGTCGATATCGTCCCAGCGCAGGTCACAGCATTCCGAAACCCGGAGACCATGGCGATAGATCAGCAAGCCGATCAGCCAATCTCTGTGGCCATGCCGATTGGCCTTGAGCGCTGCCAGGAGCTTGCTCATCTCGGCTTCGGTGAGATGCTCTCGAACGCGATAAGACGTATTCGGCTTGCGTCCAACTGGTCGCATATCAGTGCTTTTGACCAGCTTGAGATTGGTTGATTTCATGGGCCTGCCCCTGTGTTTGACTGCATCA
>Ga0306925_10006266_pt1 | contig 11029 bp, 4 predicted proteins | sample flu12Cox44000176_FD_203755 | JGI IMG/M metagenome (GOLD analysis project Ga0306925, IMG submission 203755) | Lab enrichment of tropical soil microbial communities from Luquillo Experimental Forest, Puerto Rico - flux8day.12C.oxic.44.000.176 (v2)... | ecosystem: Environmental > Terrestrial > Soil...
CGGACTTGACCGTCTGCTCCTGGACTTCGACCTGCTGCTCGAGGATACGGAGCGCGGCGAGCTCGTCTTCGACCTGCTGGAAAGCCGTGAGCACCGTCTGGCGGTAATTGGCGACGGTCGCGTCGTAAGCGGCGCGCGCCTGCCGCACCTGCGCCGGCCGCGCGCCGAAATCCAGCAGCGTCTCGCTGGCGGCGGCGCCAACGGACCAGAAGTTGTTCGGCGCGCTCACGAGCCCGGAGAAGACGTTGCTGGCAAAGCCGTAAGTGCCGGTCAGCGTCAGGTCGGGAAAGTAAGCCGCGATCGCTACACCGATCTGGGCGTTCGCCGCCGCCATGCGGCGCTCCGCTCCGGCGATGTCGGGTCGGCGCTCGAGCAGAGCCGAGGGCACGCCGGTGGGCATGACCGGTACGGTCGTGCCGAGCGTTGCCGGCGGCAGCGAGAAATCCGCCGGCGCCTTGCCGATGAGCACCGCGATGGCGTGCTCGAGCGTCGCGCGCGTCACACCGATGGCGATCTGCTGTGATTGCGCTCCGCCCAGCTGTGTTTGCGCGGTGATCACGTCTGCCTTTGCGACCACACCGACGTGATACTGATTCTCGGTGATCTCGAGCGAGCGCTTGTATCCCTCAACCGTCCTGTCGAGCAGCTGTTTCTGCTCGTCGGCGATGCGCAGCTCGATGTAGTCGGTGGCGAGCGCCGCCTGGGCGGACAACCGCGCCGCCGCCAGATCAGCTTCACTCGCCTGAGCGCTCGCCACGTCGCTCTCGATGGTGCGGCGGATCTTGCCCCAGATATCGATATCCCAGGTCGCCGTGCCGAACAGCTCGAACTCGTTCGTCGGGTGGGCGAGCGGCGTAACCGTTCCGCCCGTCGTGGCACCGGTCGCGCGGCCACCGGGACCGCCGGAGCGCGTCGCCGTGGCGCTCACACCGATCGTGGGGAAGAGTCCGGCACGCGCCTGGCTGGCGAGTGCCGTGGCCTGACGCCAGGCGGCCTCGGAGGCCTTGAGTGTCTGGTTCGAGATGTCGATCTGGCTTTCGAGCTCATCGAGCGTCGCATCGCCGTAGATCGACCACCAGGCGGTGCCGCTCGCCGCCTCGCGCGGTTCGGCGGGCTTCCAGCCCTCGGCCTCCTTGAAACGCTGTGGATTGGCTGCCGGGGGACGGTGGTAGTTCGGTCCGACGGCGCAGGCTGCGAGCGCCACGCTGGTGAACAGCGCGACCGCGAACGATCGCCGCGCGGCCACTGCAGGGGGTGGCAGGACGTGTCTCATAATGGAACCTCAGCCGGCGCGGCGGGCGGCCGCTCGGGATGCAGTCGTGCCCACAGCCGGCTGCACCAGCGACCGAAGCCATCGAGGTACAGGTACATGACGGGGGTGGTGTAGAGAGTGAGCACCTGGCTCACGATCAGCCCACCGACGATCGAGATGCCGAGCGGCTGGCGTATTTCGGCGCCATCGCCGACGCCGAACGCGAGCGGCAGCGCGCCCAGCATGGCCGCCATCGTGGTCATCATGATGGGACGGAAGCGCAGCAGCGATGCGGTGTAGATCGCTTCCTCGGGCGAGGAGTGTCCATGTCGCTGCGCATCGAGCGCGAAGTCGATCATCATGATCGCGTTCTTCTTCACGATGCCGATGAGGAGGATGACACCGATCAACGCCATGATGCTGAACTCGGTGTTGAAGACACGCAGCGCGAGCACCGCGCCGGCGCCCGCCGAGGGGAGCGTCGAGAGGATGGTGATGGGGTGAATGTAGCTCTCGTAGAGCACTCCCAGCACGATGTAGATCGCGGCGATCGCCGTCAGGATCAGTATCAGCTCGTTGTCGAGTGATTCCTGGAAGCTGCGGCCGGTGCCCTGAAAGCTGCCGTGCACGGTCGCGGGGATGCCGACCTCGTTCACCGCGCGCGCGATCGCCGCCTGCGCGTCGCTGAGGGAGCGATTGGGCGCCAGGTTGAAGGAGATCGTGGTCGCAACGAAGGGGCCATGATGGTTGACCGCGAGCGGTGTGTTGCCGGGGGCGTAGTGGCTGAAGGCCGCCAGCGGCACCACCTCCTCGGCGGCCGTGCTGACCGCCGCGCCGGTCGAAACTGTACCGTGCCCGGTGTTGGCGAGACTGTTGGTCGCCAGGTTGCGTGCCGTGTCGGCCGCGATCGCCGCGGCCGTACTGTTAGCGGCCGTGTGAACGGAGGTCACCGTGCCGGCAACCGCGTTGGTCCCCTGGGTGCCGCTCACGGTGCCGCCCGCGGTGCTGACCCACAGGTTGTGCAGGGTCTCGGGGCTCTGCCAGTACTCGGGTGCCACCTCCATGATCACGTGATACTGGTTGAGCGCCTTGTAGATGGTCGACACGGAGCGCTGCCCGAAGGCGTCGTAGAGCGTGTTGTCGATCTGCGCGAGATTGAGTTTCAGCCGCGCGGCGGTGTCGCGATCGATGACGAGCTCGATCTCCTGGCCGTTCTGCTGCTGATCGGAGTTGACATCCGTAAGTGCCGGCTCGTGCTGCAGTGTTTCGGTGAGCTTCGGCGCCCACTTGTAGAGCTCGGCGACGCTGTCAGCCTGCAGCGTGTACTGGAACTGCGCGAGACTCTGCCGGCCACCCGAGAAGATGTCCTGCGCCGCCTGCAGGAAGAGCCGTGCGCCCGCTACCTGTCCGAGCTTGGGCCGCAGGCGTCCGATCACCTGATCGGCGCTGACCCGGCGCTCCGCGCGCGGTTTGAGGGACGCGAACACGAAGCCGCTGTTGGTCTGTCCGCCGCCCTGCGAGCCGCCGCCCGTGAAGCCGACCACCGACTGGATCGCCGGATCCGCCTTCACGATATCGACGAACTGCTTGAGCTTCCCTGACATCGACTGGAACGAGATCGCCTGATCGGCCTGGATACCGCCGACGATGCGGCCGGTGTCCTGTTGCGGGAAGAACCCCTTGGGGATCACGACGTAGAGGTAGGCGTTGAATATTACGGTCATCGCGAGCAGCAGCATCACCAGGCCGCGGTTCGCAAGCGCCCAGTGCAGCGAGCGGCCGTAGGCATGGAGCAGGCCCTCGAATGCCCGTTCACTGGCGTGAAAAAACCTTCCTTCCCGCTCCGGCACGCGCCGACGCAGCAGCCGCGAGCACATCATCGGCGTCGTGGTGAGTGACACCAGCAGCGAGATGAGCACCGCTATCGAGAGCGTGACCGAGAACTCGCGGAACAGCCGCCCGACGATGCCGCCCATCAGCAGGATGGGGATGAACACCGCGACCAGCGACAGGCTCATCGACAGCACGGTGAAGCCGACCTCGCGTGCCCCCTCGATGGCGGCCGCGAAGCGCGGCATCCCGGCTTCCACGTGGCGCGTGATGTTCTCGAGTACCACGATGGCGTCATCCACCACGAAGCCGGTGGCGACGATGAGCGCCATGAGCGAGATGTTGTCGAGACTGTAGTTAAGCAGGTACATCGCCCCGATAGTGCCAAGCAGCGAGATGGGCACCGCGACCGCGGGTATGAGCGTCGCGCGCCCATCGCGCAGGAAAATGAACACCACCAGGATCACCAGGGCGACCGCGATGGCGAGTGTGGTCTCGACGGCCCGCAGCGAGGCGCGGATGGTAGTGGTCCGGTCCATCGCCACGCTGATGTCGATGTCGGTGGGGAGCGAGGCGCGCAGTGCCGGCAGCAGCTGCTTGACGGCATCCACGGTCTCGATGATGTTGGCTCCGGGTGCCTTGAAGAGGACCACCACGACCGCGGGGTTGCCGTTGGCGAGCCCGAGGTTGCGTACGTTCTCGACGGAGTCGAGTACCTCGGCGACATCCGCGAGTCGCACCGGCGCGCTGTTGCGATAGGCGATCACCAGGTTGCGGTACTGCTCGGCGTGGGTCGCCTGGTCGTTGGTGTAGACCTGGTAGCGCCTGGCGGCGATGTCGATCGAGCCTTTCGGCGTGTTGGCGTTGGCGGAGGCGAGCGCGGCGCGCACGTCCTCGAGCCCGATGCCGTACTTGAAGAGCGCCGTGGGGTTCAGCTCGACGCGCACCGCAGGCAGCGATGAGCCGCCGATATTCACCTGGCCGACGCCGCGCACCTGGGAGAGCTTCTGCTGCAGAATGGTGGAGGCGGCATCGAACAGCTGCCCGGGCGTCAGGGTGTGCGAGGTGAGCGCCAGGATGAGGACCGGCGCATCCGCCGGGTTGACCTTGCGATAGGTTGGATTGCTGCGCAGCGCAGTCGGAAGGTCCGCGCGCGCCGCGTTGATCGCCGCCTGGACATCGCGCGCGGCACCGTCGATGTCCCGGTCGAGCCCGAACTGCAGGGTGATGCGCGTGGCACCGGTCGAGCTGGAGGAAGTCATCTCGCTGACATCGGCGATCTGTCCCAGATGGCGCTCGAGCGGGGTCGCGACGGTCGCCGCCATGACATCCGGGCTCGCGCCCGCCATCGAGGCGCTCACCGAGATCGTGGGGAAGTCCACCTGCGGCAGCGGCGCTACCGGCAGCAGCCGGTAGGCAATCGCGCCGGCGAGCGCGATGCCGAGGCTGAGGAGCGTGGTCGCCACCGGGCGGCGGATGAAGGGCTCCGACAGGCTCGTGCGCAGCATCGCCCCATCATCGCCCGCGACGCTCACGGCGTGTCCTCCGGTGCACGGACGCCGGCCGGGCTCATTGCGCCTCCACCCTCAGGCCCCGGTGTGCCCCAGCGTGCGATACGGCGCTCGAAGCGATCGAAGTAGAGGTAGATCACCGGCGTCGTGAAGAGTGTCAGCAGCTGCGAGACGATCAGCCCGCCAACGATGGTGACACCGAGCGGACGGCGCAGCTCGGCTCCGGTGCCGGTCGCGAGCATGAGCGGCAGGGCGCCGAGCAGCGCGGCCATGGTGGTCATGAGGATCGGCCGGAAGCGCAACAGCGAGGCGTGATAGATAGCCTCGCGGGGCGCCATGCTCTGCTCGCGCTCGGCGACCAGCGCGAAGTCGATCATCATGATGGCGTTCTTCTTGACGATGCCGATCAGCAGGATGATGCCGATGATGGCGATGACCCCAAGATCCATGCGTGCGGCGAGCAGTGCCAGCAGCGCGCCGACCCCCGCCGATGGCAGCGTCGAGAGAATGGTGACCGGGTGGATGAAGCTCTCGTACAGAACCCCGAGCACGATGTAGACGGTGATGATCGCGGCGATGATGAGGAACACCTCGTTGCCGAGTGTCGCCTGGAAGGCGAGCGCCGCGCCCTGGAACGTGGTGGTCATACTCGGCGGCATGTTGATCTCGGCTTCGGCCCTGCGGATCGCGTTCACGGCATCGCCGAGCGCCGCCCCCGGCGCGAGATTGAACGACACCGTGGTCGCGGGGAATTGCCCGAGGTGACTGATCGAGAGCGGCGTGAGGCGCGTGGACACGCTCACCACCGAGGAGAGCGGCACCTGACCGCCGATCGCGGTCGAAGACGGCAGATAGATGGTGCCGAGCGCATCGAGCGAGGCCATGAGCGAGCTGTCGGCCCCGAAGATCACGCGGTACTGATTCGACTGCGTGAAGATGGTCGAGATGATGCGCTGGCCGAAGGCATCGTAGAGCGCGTTGTCAATCGTCGCGGGCGTGATGCCGTAGCGGGCCGCCGTGTCGCGATCGATGGTGAGATAGACCGCGAGCCCCTGGTTCTGCTGGTCGCTCGCCACATCCTCGATCTGCGGCAGCTGCCGCAGTCGCTGGACGAGCCGCGGCACCCAGGTGTTGAACTCGTCCGGGTTGGCGTCTTCGAGCACGAACTGGTACTGCGTGCGGCTCACCTGCGTGTCGATCGTGAGGTCCTGGACGGGCTGCATGTAGAGCGCTATGCCGGTCACCTGCGCGGTCTCGCGCTGCAGGCGCCGGATGACGTCGCTCGCCGAGGCGGAGCGCTGATTGACCGGCTTGAGATTGATCAGCATGCGGCCGCTGTTGAGCGTGACGTTCGTGCCGTCGACACCGATGAACGACGAAAGGCTGACGACATCCTGATCCTTGAGGATCGCCTCGGCGAGGCTCGCCTGACGCCGCGCCATGTCGGCGTAGGACACCGTCTGCGGCGCCTCGGTGATCGCCTGGATCAGGCTCGTGTCCTGCACCGGGAAGAATCCCTTGGGCACGAACACGTACAGCAGTACGGTGAGCAGCAGCGTGCCCACGGCCACCGCGAGCGTGAGGGGCTGATGCTCGAGCACCCATTTGAGCCCCGCCGCGTAGAGGTCGATGAGGGCCTGGAATTTCTGGTTCGCCCAGCGCGCGATGCCGCGCTCCTCGGAGGGGTCGCGGTGGCGCAGGAGCTTCGCGCACAGCATCGGGACCAGCGTCAGCGACACGACCGCCGAGATCACGATGGTGACCGCGAGCGTGATGGCGAACTCGTGGAACAGTCTCCCAACCACATCGCCCATGAACAGCAGCGGGATCAGCACCGCGATCAGCGACACGGTGAGCGACACGATGGTGAAGCCGATCTCGCCCGAGCCCTTGAGCGCCGCCTCGAGCGGCTGCATGCCCTGCTCGATGTAGCGCGAGATGTTCTCGATCATGACGATCGCATCGTCCACCACGAAGCCGGTGGCGATGGTGAGCGCCATGAGCGACAGGTTGTTGAGGCTGAAGCCGGCGAGATACATCACCGCGAGCGTGCCGACCAGGGAGACCGGCACCGACAGGCTCGGTATGAAGGTCGCCGGGATGCTGCGCAGGAACAGGAACATCACCAGCACCACCAGTATCACGGCGAGGATGAGCTCGAACTCGACGTCGCGCACCGAGGCGCGGATGGTGTTGGTACGGTCGGTGAGCACCGACACTTCGACCGCGGCCGGGAGCGCGGCGGAGAGCTGCGGCAGGAGCGCTTTGATGTGGTCGACGACCTCGATCACATTGGCGCCCGGCTGGCGCTGGATGTTGAGGATGATCCCCGGAGTGTTGTTCACCCAGCCGGCGAGATAGACGTTCTGGGGCCCGTTCACGACCTCCGCGACATCGGAGAGGCGGATCGGATTGCCGTTCTTGTAGGCGACGATGATGCCGCGGTATTGGTCGGGACTCTGGATCTGATCGTTGGCATTGATCGTCCAGGAGCGCGCCGGTCCGTCGAGCGTCCCCTTGGGCACGTTCACGTTGTTGTTCGCGATGGTCGTCCGCAGGTCATCGATGTTAAGGCCGTACGCGGCGAGCGCGCGCACATTGGCGATGATGCGCACCGCCAGGCGCTGGCCGCCGCTCACGGTCACGAGGCCGACGCCCGGCACCTGCGAGATCTTCTGCGCCAGGCGCGTGTCGGCGAGATCCTCGAGAGCGGTGAGCGGCAGGGTCTTCGACGTGAGGCCGAGCGTAAGGACCGGCGCATCGGCCGGATTCACCTTCGCGTAGATCGGCGGTGCCGGGAGATCGGAGGGCAAGAGGTTTCCGGCGGCGTTGATCGCGGCCTGAACTTCCTGCTCCGCCACATCGAGGCTGAGGGCCAGGCTGAACTGCAACGTGATGACCGAGGCCCCTCCCGAGCTCGTCGAGGACATCTGGTTGAGCCCCGGCATCTGGCCGAATTGCACCTCGAGAGGTGCGGTGACCGCCGAGGCCATGACCTCCGGGCTCGCGCCCGGATAGAAGGTCTGCACCTGAATGGTGGGGTAGTCGACCTGCGGCAGCGCCGAGAGAGGCAGGAACCGGTAAGCGACGAAGCCGGCAAGCACGATCGCCACCATGAGCAGCGTGGTGCCGACCGGCCGGAGGATGAAAATGCGGGAAGGGTTCATATCTGCAGGAGACGAATGCCGGCGTGCACGGCTAGCGCCGCGGGGTCCCCAGCGGATCACGCATGATGGTCACCGGCGAGAACCCGCTCGTGAGGTCAAACATCATGTTCTGGGGCGCCCTTCTCAGCTGCCGCCGGTGCTGCCCGGCGGCGAATGCCGCCGGCCACCCTGCGGGCGCTGACCCGTCGCGGGTGTGCCGGCGTCGGACCCTGCGCTGGCCCCGCCCGCACCGGGGTGTGCCGCGCCACCCTGACGGACCACCACCTTCGCGCCATCCTTGAGCCGGTCGGCACCGTCGACGACCACCGTATCGCCCGGCCTGAGGCCTGCGGTGACCGTTACGTTGTTGGCATCGCCGGGGCCCACAGTCACTGTACGCACGCCCACCGTCTGATCCGCGTTCACGAGATAGACAAAGGTGCCGGGCGCGCCGCGCTGCACGGCGGCCTGGGGGATCAGGGTGGCGCCGTGGAGCGTGTCGAGCAGCAACACCACGTTCACGAACTGCTGCGGAAACAGATGCTCGTCGTCGTTGGCAAACAGCGCCTTGAGGCGGATCGTTCCCGTGGTGGTGTCGATCTGACTATCGATCGACTGCAATGTACCGCTCGAGAGCTGGCGCGTGTTGCCGCGGTCCCACGCGGTTACCGGCAAAGTGGCGCCATGCATCCGCTGCAGCAACGCGGGCACGTTATCCTCCGGCAACGTGAACACCACGGTGATCGGCTTGAGCTCCGTCACCACCACCAGGCCGTTGGGCTCGGAAGGCGTGACGAAGTTGCCGACGTTGACCTGCTGCAGGCCGACCCGGCCGTTGATCGGCGAGACGATGTGACAGTAGGTCAGATTGAGCTTCGCGGCGTCGATCTGGCCTTGATCGGTCAGCACCGCCCCCTGGTACTGCGCGACGAGCGATTTCTGCGTCGCGAGCTGCTGCTCCGCGATCGAGTCCTGCGCGAACAGCGTCTGATAACGATCCAGGTCGACGCGGGCATTGGCGAGCAGCGCCTTGTCGCGCTTCAGTGCGCCCTGCGCCTGCTCGAGCGCCACCTGGTAGGGACGTGGATCGATCTGAATCAGGGAATCGCCCGCCTTGACCGTCTGACCCTCCTTGAAATGAATCTGCATGATCTGACCACTGATCTGGCTCTGCACGGTGACGGTGGCGAGCGGGGTGACGGTGCCGAGCCCGATGAGCGTGATCGGCATGTCGCCCGTTGTGGCGCGCGCCGTCACGACCGGCATGGGACCGCCCTGCGCGAAACGCCCACCGCTCGGCTGTCTTGACGCGTGAGGCGTCAGCAACCAGGCGAGCAGGATGAAGCCGAGGAGTATGGCCACCACAACGATCGCACGGCGGAGCCGGGCGCTGAGGGAGTTCCACCATGCGCGGGGCCCTGCTGAGCCGGACCGGGTAACGGCTGGAGAGTAGGGGCGGTTTTCGTCGTTCATGCGGGTAACTGCAAAGCGTCGACACCTCGAGCTGACCCGTGCCGCCAGCGGCGCCGGCCGTAGCGTACACAAAAAATGGGGCAGCACGGACCGCCCGGCCGGCCCCAGAAGGAGACAGGCACGGTCGCACAGCCGCTCCGCTACAGGTACTGGCGTGGCGCAAAGAAGTGCAAAGAAATGTGGATCCGGGAGCCGCGTTGCTCCCGGCTCAGCGAGACGACGAGGTGGAAGTTAGGTCTGAAGGCGCGCTAAACCGCTTGTCAGGCGCTAGATGCACTTGGGGCGGCAATTGCCGCCCCAAGTGATGCGATTTGACCCCGATGGCTGCCGAAACGAATATCCGCCTCGCCAGCGCAGGCCGCTCAGAACTTCTTCGCCTTGCGACCTCTGCGACGGAACAAGCCGAGGCCCGCAAGACCCATCCCGAGAAGTCCCAGCGAGGCAGGCTCCGGCACCCCGGAAGTTGGCGTGCCGGGAACTAGGTTCGCTCCATCGGTCGTGCCGAACGAGAACGTGGCGCCGGTGATGGTCGTAGTCGGCGTCACGCCTGCGACGTCAATGGTGAAAGTCGCCATTTGATTCAAGAAGGGATTGTGAGGGCCGTTGCCTGCAATTGAGCCGTTCGCGTTGCTATACGTATTCCCAGGTCCGGGGGGACCAATAATGAGATGGGCGGGACCAGCGTGACCAGGGCCGGTCAGAACATCGAGCAGAAGACCGCCCGTAGCAGGGCTGCTCAACACCCAGCCGGTCGGGACGGTAGATCCCAGAGTGAAGGTACCGCCGCTATTGACCCTGATTTCCATGCCGCTGCTGCTAGCCAGCGTCCCCGTCGTCGCGCCATTGCTGAGCGTGAAGGAAAGATCGCTGAGATTCTGCACAACGCTCGTCGGATTCGCCAGCAAGTTATCAAGGGTGATAGTCACCGTGCCGGACCCGGTCGTGAACACGGCACTCGCGTCAACCGGCTGACCCCCGGTCATGGATCCGGTGGGCGTAGTGAACGTTTGGGCGTTCACTTGCAGCGCGACGCCGCAGACCAGAGCGCCCAGCGCCGCAGAAATGTATTTGAGATGGGCCATGACTCCACTCCTTGACCGCCGACGGGCCGGTTGAACCCCTTCGACCGGAGTCTACTACCTTCGATTTTCAAATGCGTGCAGGGACTTTGACGCGGCGATTGATTTGTCGCTCCGGGGCGACGCTCGGACTCGACGTCGGCCCGTTCCTACGCCCGACACCGCGAGTTTGCGTTTCCGTGCGTGGCGGTCTCAGCCTTGATTTCATGGCAAATCTGAGCCCCTTGTCCCCCGCAATGCAAAGAATTCTTTATTTGCAGGGCGGGCGACCCGGAAAGCGGCTGCAGCCGTGTATTGTCTCGCTTCGTGGAGCCTGGCAGTTCCTCAAGCGAGCCGAAACCGAAGCTGCTCGTCATCGATGACGATCTGGAGCTGTGCACGATGCTGGTCGAATACCTCGCACCCGAAGGCTTCCTCGTGACTACGGCCGCGACCGGCACCGAGGGCCTCGAGCTGCTGGCGCGCGCGCCGGTGGACCTGGTGATTCTCGATGTCATGTTGCCGCAGCTGTCGGGCTTTGAGGTCCTGCGCCGCATCCGCGCGGTAAGTCGCACTCCAATCATCATGCTCACCGCACGCGGCGAGGAGGTCGACAAGGTCGTGGGCCTCGAGATGGGCGCCGACGACTACCTCGCCAAGCCTTTCAGTCCGCGCGAGCTCGTAGCACGCATCCGCGCCGTCCTGCGTCGTGTGCCCGGCGAGGGAGCGGCCGCCGGCAGCCTGATCGTCTGGGGTCCG
>Ga0306925_10006267_pt1 | contig 11029 bp, 9 predicted proteins | sample flu12Cox44000176_FD_203755 | JGI IMG/M metagenome (GOLD analysis project Ga0306925, IMG submission 203755) | Lab enrichment of tropical soil microbial communities from Luquillo Experimental Forest, Puerto Rico - flux8day.12C.oxic.44.000.176 (v2)... | ecosystem: Environmental > Terrestrial > Soil...
CGCAGGAGACTTGCCGGAGGCGGAGCAGCAACTTGTCTGGTCGACCCAGATGGCACCTTTGGCTGATCTATTTGATCAACCTGTCCCCGGCGCGGCGTGGCAGGATAAACCGACGTCTTACATTGTCGGTTCCAATGACCGGACGATTCAGCCTGAACTGCAACGCTTTCTGGCTGCCCGCATGAAGGCGAAGGTCACGGAAGTGGCGTCAAGCCATGTGCCCATGCTCTCCCAGCCCCAGCGTGTCTACGACGTCATCGTGGATGCCGCAGCGAGCGTCGGGCGGTAATCCAACTCGTAAGGAAGCCACTGCAGCCCGAGAAGATCGACGCGCGCCTCGGTTGACGATCAGGTGATAACCTCTTCGATCTGGCCGACACCGACGGGCCGCGCGAATTTCGCACCTCAGCCTCTAGCCGCCGCTCGAAGCCTCGCCCTCGAAGCTCCGATATTGCAATATGGCGTCTAAAGACGTCACAGTCGCGTGCCAGACGGCCGTGGTTTTCATCAGAACGCGAGTTTTAAGATGTCGATTCAAGGGAATCCGCCGGATCGGGGTTTTATGAGCTACCGCAAGAAGGAAACGCTGAGACATACGAAGTGGGCCGCATAGCGGGCAGCATGGGATTAACCACAAGTAATTTTCCACACTACGTCGATGCCGTTATTCAACAATACGTCGATCGTAAATATACCTCTGAATATACCATAAATTTCTTGCATTCATGCTAATAGAAGTGGGTAGTAACGCGAACACCTAAGCGAGTTTAGTTTTCAAAAAATCACTATTTTTACATTCCTTCGCTAACAAACGCGGATTCTGGTGGATGATTGAGGCTATATCGCACCGCCTTACTGATCAACCTCAAATATACCAGTTACAACATCTTTTCGACATTATCATGATCCAAGGAATTTCAGTATTGGCAGAAAGCACTATATATGAGTTACTAAATATCGGTACGGAACGTCGTATCGATATTTAAGGTAAGCTCCTTGATTATTATACCAACCACAAAGCGGACGATTTCTCACTGTTAAGAAAAATTAATGAAATAACAGAGTGGCGACACCGCTACTTGGCGGTCGGGGCGTAACACATAACGTGCATTACGGAAAGCCCGGCCAAATCGCTGCAAAATGCTCGCTGCGCTCGCCAAGAGGAAACACCGGCGGGGGCAGTTTATCCCGCCGTTTCTGGCACGACCTGGCGCTGCAGATTACTTCGCCCGTTGCCTCGTTGCTTGGCGCGGTTGAACACAAAATCTGGATCAGGCCGCAGGCCGCGAAGTCATGCTGTGGCTGACGTTGTAGCTGCGCGCGATCTCGCGCACCGGCTCGCCTAGCTTGTCGCGCCGTCTGATCGCCTCGCGCTTCTGGCGTTTCGGTCAGTTTCGGTTTGCGGCCGAGCTTGACGCCGCGCGCCTTGGCGCGTTCGCGGCCTTCACTGGTGCGGGCGCGGATCAACTCGCCCCCGTTCTCGGCCACTCAGCCTTCGCGGTGGGAACGGCTTTATTCTGACGACGGTTTTGGTGGTGTCCCGATCCTCGCCCGGAACCTTTCGAAGGGCCGATCGTTACAGTCTGGCGCCGACCGGTCGATTCGCAGCTGCTGAAGGCAAACGAACCCCCACTGAAGGCTTCGTGAGCGCGATGGCCAGCCACGATGCAAGATCACAGCAGCCGATAATCAGTCCTTAAGGAGTAAGTCATGGCTCGAGTCGCCTCATCCGAAAGCAGTACAAAATCGAGCACAATCGTGGGCGTAAGCATTCCTGATAGCAAGCTCGGGCAGGAAATAACCGAGCTCGTTCGGGACACCGAAACGGCGTTGCTCTTCAATCACTCAAGCCGCGTCTATTATTGGGGCGCCCTCACCGGCAAGCGCCGCGGCCTCCGTTTCGATCCAGAGCTCCTTTACGCTGGCGCCATGTTCCATGACATGGGCCTCACCCCCAAGCATGCGAGCGCGCATGAGCGTTTCGAGGTCGACAGCGCCAATGCCGCCCGTGATTTCCTCCACAGCCACGGCATCGCCGAGCGCGAGATCGAGACGGTCTGGACCGCCATCGCGCTGCACACGACGTCCGGCATCCCACCGCACATGCATCCCGTCATCGCGCTCGTTACCGCCGGTGTCGAGATGGACGTGCTCGGCATCGCTTTTTCCGAGTTCACGGACGTCGAGCGCGAAGCCGTGGTCCGCGCGCACCCACGCCCCAGCCGCTTCAAGGAAGAGATCATCCAGGCCTTCTATGACGGCTTCCACCACAAGCCCGAGACGACCTTCGGCACTGTCAACGCCGACGTGCTCGCCGACAAGGATCCCTCCTTCCGGCCCGAGAATTTCTGCCGAGTGATCCGCGCTTCTGCCTGGCCCGGCTGAACAGGAGTAATCAAGATGTCCGGAATCCGACCGCCATTGCCGCCGTTCAATCGCGAAAGCGCGATCATCAAGGTGCGCGCCGCTGAGGACGCATGGAACACCTGCGACCCGAAACGTGTTTCACTTGGCTATACTGTCGACAGCAAATGGCGCAATCGCAGCGAAATTTTCGAGGGCCGCGACAAGATTGTCGCCTTTCTTACTCGCAAATGGAACCGCGAGCTCGATTACCGGCTGATCAAGGAACTCTGGGCATTCACAGACAACCGTATCGCGGTCCGCTTTGCCTATGAATATCGCGATGATTCCGGCAACTGGTTCCGCGCCTACGGCAACGAGAATTGGGAATTCGACGAGAATGGCGTGATGACGCATCGCCATGCCAGCATCAACGACCTGCCCATAAACCAAGCCGAACGCAAATACCACTGGGACCGCAACGGCCCAAGGCCCTCGGATCATCCGGGCTTAAGCGATCTAGGCTTTTGATTCACACCCGCAGGAGCTGAACCCATGTCGCAAACCAGGCGTTTCACCACTGAAGCCGGCGCACCGGTCGCCGACAACACCAACATCATGACCGCCGGCCGGCGCGGCCCGGCGCTATTGCAGGATCTCTGGCTGATCGAGAAGCTGGCGCATTTCGACCGCGAGGTCATCCCCGAGCGCCGCATGCATGCCAAGGGCTGGGGCGCACACGGCACCTTCACCGTGACGCACGACATAACCCATTTTACGAAGGCGAAGATCTTCTCCGAAATCGGCAAGCAGACGCCTATGTTTGCGCGCTTTTCGACAGTCGCCGGCGAGCGCGGTGCGGCCGACGCCGAGCGCGACATCCGCGGCACTGCACTGAAGTTCTACACCGAGGAAGGCAACTGGGACCTGGTCGGCAACAACACGCCAGTGTTCTTTTTCCGCGACCCGCTGCGCTTTCCCGACCTCAATCACGCCATCAAACGCGACCCGCGCACCGGGATGCGCAGTGCCGACAATAACTGGGATTTCTGGACATTGCTGCCGGAAGCGCTGCACCAGGTCACGATCGTTATGTCCGACCGCGGCATCCCGAAGAATTTCCGCCAGATGCACCTCTTCGGCAGCCACACCTTTTCGATGATCAGTGCCGCCAATGAGCGGGTATGGGTCAAATTTCATTTCCGCACGCGGCAGGGGATCCAGAATCTCACCGATGAGGAGGCCGCAGCTCTGATTGCCAAGGACCGCGAAAGCCACGGCCGCGACCTGTTCACCGCGATCGAAGCCGGCGACTTTCCGCGCTGGACGCTTTTCATCCAGGTCATGACCGAAGCGCAGGCCAAGACCCACCGGCACAATCCGTTCGACCTGACCAAGGTGTGGCCGCACAAGGATTACCCGCTGATCGAAGTCGGCGTGATGGAACTCAACCGCTGGCCGGACAACTATTTCGCCGAAGTCGAGCAGGCGGCGTTCGGGCCGTCGAACATCGTGCCCGGCATCAGCTTCTCGCCGGACCGGATGTTGCAGGCACGCCTGTTCTCATACAACGACGCGGTTCGTTACCGCCTCGGCGTCAACTTCTACCAGATCCCGGTCAACGCGCCGAAATGCCCGTATATGAGCTACCACCGGGACGGCAACATGCGCGTAGACGGTAATCTCGGCGGCACCACCAGCTTCAATCCCAATAGCGCCGGGCTGTGGGACAACCAACCGGAGTTCGCCGATCCGCCGCTGCCCATTGAAGGCGAGGCGGCCCACTACGACCACCGCGTCGACGACGACCACTGGGAGCAGCCGGGCAATCTGTTCCGCCTGATGACGCCGGCGCAACAGCAGGTGCTGTTCGAGAACACGGCTCGCGCGATGGGTGATGCGCGCCAGCACATCAAGGAGCGGCACATCGCCAATTGCCTCCGCGCCGATCCGGCCTATGGTGCCGGCGTCGCCCGCGCCCTCGGGCTCGAGCTGCCGCGCGCCGCCGAATAGCCCATGTCAATCCTGTCGGCCCGGGGCAATTGCTTTTACGGACCGGGTACTACCGCCTAGCGCCTCGTTCACGGCTACGATGGCCGCAGCTCTTTGCTTGCGAGCCTGGCCGCCCGCGACCAGCGCTTCGAGCTTGGCCCAGGCGAGCTGCGGATGGATGCGCCGAGGCCGCAATCGGTGCCGGCGATGACATTCTCGCGCCCCACCACCCGAGCGAAGGTCAGGATACGGTCGGCGACAAGCTCGGGGTGCTCGACGACGTTGGTGGCGTGGCTGACGACACCGGGGATCAGGATCTTGCCGTCGGGCAATTTGACGTCCTGCCAGACCCGCCACTCATGCGCATGACGAACATTGCCGGCCTCGACCGAAAAGGCGCTTGCGTGCACCTGCAGTAGCACGTCGACGATATTGGCGAGCGGCAGGTCGGTGGTGTGCGGCCCGTGCCAGTTGCCCCAGCAGATGTAATAGCGGATCCGGTCCTCGGGCAATCCGCGCAGCGGAGGAGGAGTTCCTCCATGCCCTCGGCGAGGCAATGCGCGAAGAATACCAGACGATCGTCGAGGCGGGGTTCGTCTTGCAGCTCGACGACCCCGGCCTGCCGGACACCTGGGACATGGCCAATCCCGAGCCAAGCGTCGAGGAGTACAAGAAGTTCGCGACGGTGCGGGTCGAAGCGCTCAATCACTAATACCGGTTCTGCCGCCGCGCGAAGCTTCCCGGTGCCACCGAAGTGATAAACCCCTCCTCCGCCTTCACCTTGGCGAGGGCGGCCTTGAAGTTCGCGAGATCGGCGCTCAGCGCCTGCCGGCCGACGTAGGCGATCGGGCCGGTGAACACCGGCGGCCTGCCGCCGAGCGAACTCGAGGAGCGAAAGCTCGCCGCGTCCAGCTCGCGGTAGAACTCGGCAAATTTCAGCCGATCTCGCCTGCCCGCAAGTGCCGGGAGACGACCCGGCTCGCCGGGCTCCCAGCCGCTGAGGCGTCCCCACGCATAGCTCGACCAGGCACCGTAATCGATCGGGCCCGATGTCGTCTTGCCGAACTCGCCGTCGTTGATGACATCGATGCCGATTTCGGCCTGCTTGCGGCACACGTCCTCGACCGCGGCGGCCAACCGCGTCGCAAAAACGCTCGTGTCGTAGGCCTCGCTCGCAAACTTGGCGCGGTTGATTTCGATCAGCATGTCAGGTCGCGGCAAGCTCCCGACATGCGAAGTAAGTATCCGCGTATCGCTTCGCTTCATGATGTTGAACCTCCGAATTGACCGGCCACGAACCGGCATCGTAGGCTGCGCCGGGGCGGATCTTCTTTTATTTCAGATCTCGCGGGTGGAGCCATGCAAGTCTCATACTTCGAAACCGCGCGCTACCGGGTGCCGCCGGGGGTGCCAGCCGAATGGCCGGTGCCGCCCGGGGCCTATGACCCCGATGCCGGCGCGCAGGCCTATCAGGGCATGGTCGACCGGATGCAATATGTCGAGGAACTCGGCTTCGACTGGGTCAGCGTTTCCGAGCACCACTATTCGCCGCGCATCCTGACGCCGAATACCGCGGTCTCGGCGTCCTACATCGCCGCCCGGTCAAAGAAAATAAAGGTTGCCGTGCTCGGCCCGATCGTCTCGCAGAGCAACCCGGTGCAGGTCGCCGAGGAATTGGCGATGCTCGACAATCTGGCGCAGGGCCGCCTCGTTGTCGGGTTGTTGCGCGGGACGACGAACGAATATCTGACCTTCGGCCTCAATCCCGAGGAAGCGCGAGAGCGCACCACCGAGGGCATGGAATTGTTCCTCAAGGCGTGGACCGAGCCGCAGCCCTTTGGCTGGCAGGGCCGCCACTTCCAGTACCGCACCGTATCGGTCTGGCCGCGGCCGCTACAGCAGCCGCTGCCGCCGATTTATTCGCTCGGCACCAGCCGCGAATCCTGCGAACTCGCTGCGCGCCACCACATCGGGCTCGGCGTTTCCTTCGCTCCGTTTCCGGTCGTCGCCAAGTCGACGCGATATTATCGCGAAGAGTGCCAGCACTACGGCTGGGAGCCAACGCCGGAGCAGATGCTGTACCGGGCGAATATCCTGCTCGCCGAGACCGACGATGAAGCCCAGGAGCTCTTAGAAAAGCAGCGCAAGGGACCGGCACCCTTCCCAATGCGGGCTGGCGTGCGCGACGCGCTGCTCAAGCTCGACACCCGCAATGTCGCGGGCGAGCCGCGGACCCCGCCCGTCGGCGGTGTATTGCCGACGTCGTTCTACGGCGGCCCCGACACGGTCGTCGAGCAGATCAAGCGTTGTCGCGAGGAGGTCGGGGTCGGCGTGCTCGATCTCGCCTTTCAGAACCCCGGTGCCCCCGACACCGGGCGCCTGATGCAATCGCTGGAGCTCTTTGCCGAGAAGGTATTGCCGCGCATCCGCGAGGTGTGATGGCGACCATGCGTTATTCGTCACCCTCGCGAAAGCGGGGGTCCAGGGCAAGCAACGAGGCCTTGGCTCCCTGGATCCCTGCGCTCGCAGGAATGACGACTTCGGCGGCTGGACCTTGAAAGTCTCGTTTTTCGAGACCGCACATTATCGTCCGCCGCGCCGATTGTCGGCAGAATGGCCGGTGCCGCCCGATGCCTATGACCGCGAAGCAGGAGTGAACTCCTATCGCGGGATGAGTGAACGGCTCCAATACGTCGAGGAACTCGGTTTTGACTGGGTCAGCGTGGCCGAGCACCATTATTCTCCGCATCGCTTGACCCCGGCCCCGATCGTCTCGGCCGCTCACCTCGCGGCCCATTCGCAAAAGATAAAGATCGCGGTACTCGGCCCGATCGTCTCGCAGAGCAACCCGGTTCAGGTCGCCGAAGATCTGACGATGCTCGATAATCTGATGCCGGGGCGGCTGGTAGTTGGGCTGTTGCGCGGCACCACTGGCGAGTACCTAAGCTACGGTCTCAACCCGGCAGAGGCGCGCGAGCGTACTACCGAGGCAATGGAGCTTATCCTCAAAGCCTGGACCGAGCCGCAGCCCTTCAGCTGGCAAGGCCGTCACTTCCAATTCCGCACGGTCTCGGTCTGGCCGCGCCCAGTGCAACAGCCGCATCCTCCGACCTATGCCCTCGGAGGCAGTCGCGAGTCCTGCGAAATCGCCGCGCGCCACCGTCTTGGGCTCGGTATTGCCTATGACTCCTTCGATGCGATGGGTAAGGCGACCCGCTACTATCGCGATGCCTGCGTGCAATACGGCTGGCACCCGACGCCGGGACAAATCATCTATCGGGCGAATATCTTGCTTACTAAATCCGATGAAGAAGCCCGAAGATTGCTCGAAACTCGAGCAGTGCGAAGAGACACCTTCCCATTGCGCGACGGCGTTGGCGAGGCTCTATTGCAGCTCGACTCTCGAAACATCGCCGGCGAAGCGAGGGCACCCGGGGTCGGTGGCATGCTGCCGACAAATTTCTTTGGCAGTCCGGACACAGTCGTCGAACAGATCAAACGTTGTCGCAACGAAGTCGGCGCCGGCGTCCTCGACCTGATGTTCCAGACCCCCGGTTCCAGTGATCTGAGCTTCCTGATGGACTCGCTAGAACTTTTCGGGAAAAATGTATTACCGCGGATTCGCGATATCTGAGAAGAACGTTGCCGAGAAAGATGTCGGCAGGGGAGGCGATGGTGATACCAGTCGAGCGACGTGACTTCATTAAGGGCGCGGCGACCGGCGCGCTCGCGTTCACGGTCGGCGGTGTCGAGATATTGCTGACTGCGCGTGAAGCGCGCGCCCAAAACGTCCCGTTCCGATTACTGAAGGTCAATGAGGCGGAAACCATTGAAGCGTTGGGCGAGACATTGGTTCCCGGCGCACGCGCAGCGGGGGTCACACATTTCATTGATCAGCAACTCTCGGTGCCGCCGGGCGAAGCCCTGCTCGAAGCCCGCATCCTCAATGTTCGCCCGCCCTACGCCAACTTTTATCGCGCTGCGATCGGCGCGGTCGACACTGCAAGCAAGGCGCTCAACAACGGCCGCAACTTCACGGAGCTCAGTCCGAGCGAGCAGCACGACTTTGTAGATGCGATGCGGCAGAACAAGGTCGAGAGCTGGCAGGGCCCCAGCGGGTCACTAGTCTACGCGGTATTGCGCAGCGACGCGGTCGATGTGGTCTACGGAACCGTCGAAGGCTATGAGGCGCTTGGGATTCCCTACATGCCGCATATCGCCCCGGACAAGAGGTGGTGACCATGGCGGTAAACGAGAAAGCGGAGGTCGTCATTGTCGGCGGCGGCGCGTCGGGCTCGGTTTATGCCGCGGTGCTGGCGAAGCAGGGCAAAAAAGTCGTGGTGCTCGAACAAGGGCCGGATTGGCAATTATCCGACCTGATCAGCTCGGACATCTGGGGAAGGCGGGTGAAGCCTGCGGGCAGTCCGTTCATCCTCGAAGGCAAGCACCCGGTCAGCTACGGTTTCCAAGGGGGTTGGGGCGCTGGCGGCGCCGCGTTGCATTATTTCGCCAACTTCCCGCGTCTGCTGCCGAGTGATTTCAGGATCAACAGTGAACACGGCCGCGCGCACGACTGGCCGATCTCTTACCAGGACGTCGCACTCTATTACGACAAGGTCGCACGCGACCTCGGCGTCTCGGGCGATGCAAAGGCGGAGGAGGTATGGCGGCCCGGGGGCGAGCCCTATCCGATGCCGCCGATGAGAACCTTCCGCAATGGCCAGATTTGGCTGAAGGGTTTCGCGGCCGTCGGCATCCGGATGGTGCCGGCGGCAGTCGGGATGAACTCGACCGAATACAAGGGTCGGCCGGCCTGCATTTATGATGGCTGGTGCCATGTCGGCTGCCCGATCGGAGCTCTCGCCAATCCGCTCGTCACCTACTTGGCCGAGGCGCGAAAGGCTGGGGCCGAGGTGCGGCCGTGGAGTGCCGTCACCCGCGTGCTCATCAACAGCCAAGGCACGCGCGTCACCGGCGTTGAATATTACGACCAAAGAAAGCAACGTCAGGTGCAGGAGGCCAATGTTGTGGTGCTGGCCGCGTGGGCGGCGCAAAACCCGCGCATCCTGCTGAACTCGGCAGCCGGCAAGCACGCCAAGGGGCTGGCAAATTCGAACGGTCTCGTCGGCAAATACATGATGACCCACTTTAGCTCGGGCACCTCGGCGATCTTCGACGAGGATGTCGAGAACCACATGGGCACCACTGGAGCCCAGTACATGTCTTACGAACGCTACGCTAAGACAAGCCACAAGGAAGGGTTCGGCAGCACGTTCATTGTTGCCGGTGCCGCCCTCAAGACGAGCGGCCTCGGCGGGATCGCCAATGCCCGGCTCGATCTGTTCGGCGCCGACCTGGACGCGTTTATGAAACGCGCCAAGCGCGGGTTCAGCCGCATCGCGGCGTTTGGCGAAGAGTTGCCGAACATCGAGAACCGCATTGAGCTCGTCAGCGACAAGGACGAGTTCGGCATGCCGCTCGCCAAGATCATCCATAACTACGACAAAGATGCAGAGGCGGTGTGGAACGCCAATCTCGCGGAGGGACTCGAGATCGCCAAGGCAGCGAACGCCAAGGAGGCGTGGTCCGCCCGCGGCAATATGCCGACGATCCATCTGATGGGCGGCACGATCATGGGGACGAACGCAGGCAATTCGGTGGTCGACAGCTACGGCCAGACGCACGAGATCCCGAACCTCTACATCGCCGGGCCCGGCATTTTCGCGACTGCCGGCGCGTCAAACCCGACCTATACGATCTTCGCTCTCTCGCTGCGCGGAGCCGAGCAGTTGGCGTCACAATGGAGCACGGTCGCCGGTTGACGCGCGCGGATATGAGGGGCCCGCATGCGGCTAGTCGTCACGATGGGGATCCGCCAGCTGCCAACCCGTCCGCAGCCATTGCAGGATCTCTACCGGGACCACTTGGAGGAGGCCGTGCTGGCCGAAGAGTTCGGCTTCGACAATGTCTGGGCCAGCGAGCACCATTTTGCCGAAGACGCTTGGAACCCGTCGCCGATCACCTTTCTGGCCGCGGTGGCGGCTCGGACCGAGCGGATTCGCATCGGCATCTATGTGCTGTTGCTGCCCTTCCATAACCCGGTTCGCGTGGCAGAGGACATCGCAGTCCTCGACAATATCTCGCTCGGCCGGGTCGATCTGCCGGTGGGCGTTGGTTCGGCTGTAGAAGAATTTCGCACTTTCGGTATCCCTTTCAATGAGCGTCTCGGGCGGACCTTCGAGGCGCTCAGGATCATCGAACGCTGCTTTGTGGGAGTGGAATTCAGTCACAAGGGCAAATACTACGAGTTCCCCAATGTCCGTATGACGACGAGCCCGGTCCAGAAGCCCGGCCCGCCGATCTGGGTCGCTTCGATGGGCGAGCAGAGTGCCGCATGGACGGCGCGGCGCGGCTACCACCTCGCGGCGGGAGCCGGGCGCGGCCACGCCAAATACGAGGAGGTGCTGGTCCAATACGGCCACGACCGGTCGAGATGCCAGGTCGCTTCGATCCCAATCCGCGTCCACTTGGCCGAGACCCGCGAGAAGGCCTGGGACGAGGCCGAGGCGGGACTCCACCAGGTCCTTCATTTCTACCGCACGAGGGTTGACCTCCAATCGGCGACTTCCGCAGCGGCGGCGCTCGAAGCACTCCCGCCAGTCGGCGAGTTTCGCAACGTGCCCGGCATCGGACA
>Ga0306925_10006268_pt1 | contig 11028 bp, 8 predicted proteins | sample flu12Cox44000176_FD_203755 | JGI IMG/M metagenome (GOLD analysis project Ga0306925, IMG submission 203755) | Lab enrichment of tropical soil microbial communities from Luquillo Experimental Forest, Puerto Rico - flux8day.12C.oxic.44.000.176 (v2)... | ecosystem: Environmental > Terrestrial > Soil...
TAGTCGCCGAGTTGAAAATGCACAATGTGACTCTCGAGGCGATGGACATTTGCGACGTGAATCCCGATGAATTTGGAACGTTCGACTTCATTATTGCCCACGGAGTTTATTCATGGGTTCCGCAGCGGGTGCGCGAGCGTATCCTTGAGATCTCTCGGGAACTGCTCAACCAGCAGGGGATCGCCTACATTAGCTACAACGCTTACCCCGGATGCCATTTCCGGGACCTGGTCCGTCACATGATGTGCTTTCACACGCAGAAATTTGAAGGCGTGGACGAAAAAGCAACGCAGGCGCGCGCGCTTATAAAATTCGTGGCCGAAAGCAGAATCAAGCCGGACTATTATACCGAAGCGTTCCGCTCGCAACTGGCGCGCCTCGAGAAGTACCAAGCCGAAAGTCTCTATCACGATGATCTGAGTCCCTCCGCTCAACCCTTTTACTTTCACGAATTCATGGAAGCGGCCGAACGTCACGATTTGAAATTTGTTGGGGAGGCTGTGCAGGACGCATCCGACCAGGCTTTGTTTACAGATGAAACTCTCAGGCGGATGGCTGAGTTAGAGGCTGCAGACGAGATCGTTCGGGAACAATACAAGGACTTCCTGTGCGGCACCGGCTTCCGTCAGACGCTCCTGTGCAGAAAAGAGACCCAACTCTCTGCCACCTTCCCCGACGAGCGGATTCCGGAGCTGTTTGCCGAATGCGATTCTGTGGCGATGAGTGACCCGGAACAAGCCGGTGACGCACCAGTCGAGTTTAAATCGCCACGCGGCGGAAAAGTGGAAATCACGCACCCTGTTTGGCGCACCGGACTTTCGTATATCTGTTCCCAGTGGCCTTGCTCAGTTTCCTTCGAACAGATTTTGAACCACGTGAAACAGACGGAGCCCGGCAAGTCGGTTGAAGGAGGATCGGGCAATGAAGCAGCAACGATCGCCTCTGCATTAAAACAGTCCTATCTGGCCGGTGTTGTCTTATTAAGGATTCGGCCTCCGGATGTCGTGAACAGGGTTAGCGAGCGGCCGGCCATCAGCCCCCTGGCTCAGGCACAACTTCGACTGGGCACTTCAATCTCCACTCAACTTCACAGGAGTATGAAACTTCCCGATGCCGCCAGTAAGCATTTTCTGTCGCTGCTCGACGGCACGCGCGACCTTGACGCTTTAACGGCCGGGATGATCGCGTTCATAACATCGGCCCGAGCACAAACGGAGGGAGAAAGGCCCGCCGAAAACGCCGGTATGGAAGCCGGGGTAAAAGAGCGAGTCAAAAACAATTTGGTGTCTCTTATGCGCAGCGGGATGCTTGTTGCTTAGCCGGCGTTCACCAATACTCGCACGGTGGGCACCGTGCGGCGTAGCCCTCTGCGCCTCTGTGGTGAATCCCCTTCGGGGTTCGGAACACGAGGACGATTAGTGGGACGGCACGGAGGCCGTCCCTCCCATCATTTAAAACTTGAGGTGCTTCGACAAAGTAACCGTCGAGCACTCCACATTCCTGCTGAACGCCACGTGATCAAAAATTCGATGAATGAATGGAAGACCATACCCGCCCAGTCGTGAGGCATCAGGAGGCCGACTCATGTTGTCGGTCGAACTCAGCCCTTCTCCCCAGTGAATGAGCGTAAAGTGAAGTGCATTTTCATCCACAAATGCGGTGCACGATACAGGTCCGGAACGCGAGTGATAGGCGTGCTTATAAGTATTTGTAAGTATTTCATCGAAAGCGAGCACGACTTGGTACGCATCGGTTTCATGGAAGCCCGCGTTTAAGGTCCACTGCTCGCAGAAATCGCGCAAATTGGGTATGGTCTCAGGCGAAATCTCGCCAGCGTAGCGTGAAGGAGGCCGCGCTGCTTTGTCGACGATCCGCATCGCCGTAGCGTCATCCCGTTCCGCTCCCCCTTCGCTGAATTTACGCCAGCGATTCTCCAAGATCGCAAGCAACTCGGACCGATCCTCGTTGCAGGCCGCCAGCGCCTCGTCCAACGCAGATTCGCCGAATTGCGAACCTCCTGCACCGCGGGCTTCCACGAAGCCATCCGTTAAAAGCAGCCATTCTCTTCCAAGCGCCAAGGAGGCGCACCTTGGCGCAAATGTCTGTGCCGAGGACAACCCCAGAGGTGGATACACAGGGCAGGCTAATTCTTCCCACCGATCCTCTGCGGAAAGGTAACGCGGGCGAAACTGGCCAAAACTGCAGGCGTAAACCCGGCGCCTTGTACGATCGATTAAAAGAACGGCCAAGGTCGTGAGTGTACCAGCCTTCTCAGCCGTCGCTTGGATTACCCCGTTCAAATCCGCCAGCCATTTCCCTAATCCGTCCGCTCTGCAGGACTGGGCTTTCAAAGAGAGGAGCGTGCAGACTCTGGCCGATTCGAGAGCAGCTGGAATGCCCTTGCCACTTGCGTCCCCCACGGCAACCAGCAGCGAATCCTCTCCAATCTCATGATAAGCATAGAAATCTCCTCCAACGTCAGCCGCCTGCTCCTGAAACACCTCGATCTCCAGGTCGCCCACTTCAACATGCGGCGGCGGCATAAAGGAGAATTGAGCTCTACGGGCAATCGATAACTCGGCTTGACGATAGGCATCCTCGATCTCCTTTTGCTTTGCGGCCTCCTGTACCTGGATCCGTGTCAAGGTCGTTGCGATGAGCGAACCGAAGGCCAGGAATACCTCCTCGTCAAAATCGTCAAATTGATCGCGATCCCTCGGATTTAATGCCTGCATGACCCCGTGGCAAACCTCCCCGTCCAGCAAAGGAATGGTGAGCATCGCCAGCGCGGGTGTTTTCGTCTCCAATCCAATGCCCCCGTAGTGATCAGCATCGAACTGAGCATTCGCAGTATTTTCGCGTTGTCGTGTCCTGAGGACGCGTCCTGCGATCCCCTTTCCCGCCGGGACGCGAAGCACCTGATTCTTGAGTTCCGGCTGTGTTCCTCGAATAATCAGATCTCCACTTTCGGCATCTGGCAGTGAAATGGAGCACGCCCAACATCGCATGACGTCACGGGAAGAAAGCAGAATTCGGCCGACGAGCTCATCGACATCTGCCGCGCTGCTCAACGACTTTGCGGCATCGATCAGGCATCGATAGGCTAGCTCTTTCCTTTGAAATAGATCTTCCATACCTGTGTCCTGTCCCCGAAATAAGCATATCTTTCGTTGCGATCAAAATGGGCCGCCGGCAAGGCGCGAGGAGGGCGCATATCTAGAGCGATACGTAACCGACGAGCAACGCCGCCGCCGGCCCATTTTCATTGCAACCCTCCGGGCCGCGGCCAGTTGGCTGTTTTTCCGTGTTGCTCGCTCCTCACGTATCGATTTAGATATGATCGTCGCTCGCGCCTCGAAAAACAGCCAACTGACCTGCGGCGAAAGGCATGCTTATTTCGGGGACAGGACACTATTTTATGGTGCGGGCTTGGATTTCCGGTCCCTGGGAGGGGGTGGTGGTCGCGTCGTAGTCAAATAATGGAAAGGCCGGCTATGAAATTCCGATATAGCCTCCGTGGCCACGCTGGCCAGGTTTTTCACCTGTTCGCTTGCTTGCGTAACCGCTTCGCTCGTGTGTCCCATCCTTCCGATGAGCTTTTGAGCGATTTCTGCATCTTCGCCAAGCTTCCTTGCGGTCTCTTCGAACACGCGCAGCACCTCACCTACGCTCCCTTGCTGTCTGCCCTGTACATCCGCGAGGGTTCGTATGCTCTCGCTGCTCACGCGCAGGTTGTTAACGATCGTCTCAAGCTGGCTACGAAGCGATTGATCCTTCTGACCTTCCGGCCCATTAATAATATCCAGAAGCGAACTGATGAGTTGATCGATTTTCGTCAGACCCTGAGGGCCTTTCTCCGCAAACAGGTCGTTCAAGGCTGCCACTCCACGATCGACAATCTCCCCTATGCTATTCAGCCGTTTCTCAGCCAAAGCTCCCAGATTTTCAATCTTAGCCAGACTCTCATCGAAACCCGGCATGACAGCTTCGAGTTTGGTCGAATGGATGCCCACGATTTCCGCACCTTCAACCAGGGGTTTGTCCTGCACCTCGGATCCCGTCCCCTCCCTTTCATTTTTCCCAGGCAACCGCAGCGCGATGGACGCATCGCCAAGTAGCGTAGGTACCAAATAGGCCTGTACGCTCGAAGGAATATTCAGTCTTCTTGTGATCACCACTCCAACCTTCACTTGTGATTCCCGGCTCCCAGGCGCGTACTCCAAACTTTTAACGTAACCTGCCGGGATCCCCAAAAAGGATACTTTAGAGCGCTCGCGAATCCCCGCGACATCATCGAATCGAATCGAAAAAGTCAAAAATGGCTTCCTGAAGGGATTATCTTCGACACCGAAGAAAAGCCCAGCAAAGAGCAGCAGCACAAGGGCTACCCCCAGGATCAATCCCAGCCTCTTCTTCAAATCACCACCGTTCATTTTCCGTCAGCCGAAGTCTCCAGCTCATCCAATCCAAAGAACCTTCGAACCACTTTATCGCGCGACGCTTTGAAATCCTCTGGGCTCCCTTGCATAATTACCCGGCCCTGCAATTCGCCGTCACGCTCTCCCCCAAGCATTACCGCACGATGTGCGATTCGAAAAAAGCTGGAAATATCGTGTGTAACGACAACCGCAGCCGCGCCGATCCTCCTTGTGAGCCGTATGAACATTTCGTCAATCTCGCGGGTACTCACGGGATCAAGCCCTGATGTGGGTTCATCTGCGAAAACAAGATCCGGATCGAGCGCTAGCGCGCGCGCCAGAGCGACGCGCTTTTTCATGCCGCCGCTGATTCCGGAAGGGCGCTTCTCCGCATGTTCCTCCAAGCCAACCATTCTGAGTTTAAGCCGAGCGGTTTCAAACAAGACGTCCGAAGTCAGTCCTCGATAATGCTCGCGCAATGGAAGGTGAATATTGCCTACGAGCGAAAGGGATTCGATCAATGCACCCGACTGAAACAGCATGCCACACCGGACATGGACCGCTTTTAGCCGGTCGCCCCGCAATGAACGCAAATCTTCGCCGAAAATTCGCACCTGACCAGAGGTCGGCTCGAGAACTCCAATCAGAATATTGAGAAGCGTACTCTTTCCGCAACCGCTGCCGCCGAGGATAACGAAGGTCTCTTCCGGAAGAACCTGGAAGCTGATCCGGTTCAGAACCGTACGGCCATTTGGAAAAGTCTTGGTGATATCGATAGCCTCGAGAATCGGCGCCTCATCCGATACTGGCGAATCGGGCAACCAGTTCTGAGCTTCGGCAATTTTACCGGCCATATTTACGCCAGTTGAAAGGAAGTAACAACGGCATTCGCGATTGTTACTACTATCACAGCTCCCACGACAGATTGTGTGGTCGCTTCACTGATTTCGCGGGAACCGTTGCGAACATTCAACCCTTTATAGAATGCAATTGTCGCAACCAGAAATGCAAATAACATACTCTTGGCTAGGGCGATCATTACACTCCGAAAACTCGCTCCGTCGAAGGTATAATAGATATAGTCGCCAACACCCATTTTAAGTACGGTACCGCACAGAAGCCACCCCCCGAGCAGCGATGCGTAAATCCCGACAAGGGTGACGACAGGCAGCATGATTTGAAATCCGAGAAAGCGGGGCACGAGCAGATATGGAACGACGTCAATGCCCATCGTAAACAACGCCTTGATTTCTTCGGAGACCTGCATTGATCCGAGTTCAGCTGTGACAGCGGAGACGCTTCTTCCCGCAAAGATTAATGCCACACCAACGGGCACCACCTGCTCTGTTAGAATGATCCAGAGGAGGCTGGGAACTATCTCCACTTTTCCAATCTGGCTCAACTGGATTTCCAATACGAGGGCTAGAACAAAGCCGGCGGTAACCGCTATAAGACTTGCGGTGGGCAGCGCGCCCAAGCCGATCGACCGCATTTGCGATATAATGTCATCGATCGTCGCGGCCGAAGGACGGACAACGGTCGTTATTGTTGATTGCAAAAGCTCAACGACAAGGCTTGAATAACCGATCTTGTTCGTGATCATCCTGTTATTTGGGCGACAGGACACCAATAGACTGCGGAATCATTGCAGCAACTCCCCCCTTGCAGAGTCAACATCGACAAAAGACGGCAGCTCTTTTTGCAACCCCATCATTTCAAATGAACCCCTGATTCTGGCCGACATTCCGACGATTGCCACACGACATTCATTCTGGCGCTTCCGGGCGAAAAGCGTGATAACCGCCCAAACAGGGCTGTTAATAAACTCGGTCTCAGATAGATCGACGAGAAGCAGCCGAATGTCTTCTTTCTCGTAACGTGTCAGAAATCCCTGGACTGCCGGCATCGCGAGAATATCTGCCGAACCCCGGAAGCTGAGGATTCTGTCCCGACCCTCGACTTTTTCATCGATCCTCAACTGCGCCGGTCGTTTCATCAGCAAAAACCTACTTTCACGTACTGTTGAACGCGAGCCTGAAATTGTCACAAGTTTTCGCATCCGTGATAAGTTGACTCAATGCGGGACTTGCGAAACAGGCGTTTCACCGGGATGGGTGCAGCGCGTTCAGCCGAATGATCAGCCAAAAGGATCATTTCTGTGATCGGCGATTGACCGCGTTGCGTTCGGATTATATCAATCGATTTTCTCTTATGGCTCAGCGCATCGGCAAATGCACGAACTATTCCGGTTGCAAACTCGCTTACCGAAATGAGAAAATCACCGTCGTCACCAAAGAGTTTCGCTGCCCCGAATGCGGCTCGCCACTTGAGCCGATCGGTCCGAAACGCGGGCCGTCGCCGGTTTTGGTTCTCTCCATCGGCGTTTCCATCGTAGTGCTGCTGGCGATTGTCGCCATCCTGCTTACCGTTGGAATCAAACCAGGAGTTATTCAAGTAAAGCAGAATCCCACTCCCACTCCAACCTTGACGCCCCCCCCAACTCCGACACCGGCACCGACCCCCACACCGACCCCAACCCCTACGCCTACACCCACGGCAACACCCGCGCCCTCCCCTTCGCCTCCCAGCGACTTCAACTCACCTGAAACCGCGGCGTTGCGAAGAGACGTTTTGAAGCGGATCGACGCGATGCCAAATGTGTCACAGTCCAATAAAGACAGACTCTACAGCGCCGTTGATCGCGCGCGCGCGATGAGACTTCTTTTCACGGTGCCATTCGATTCATCGCTGACGAAAATCGCACCCCAGGATGTTGCGTTTATGAAGTCTCAATTCCAACAGCCAGACATCGAAAAGATGCTCGACGATCCAACGGTTGTGATCGTTATTCTTGGTTACGCGGATAAGCAAGGTGACGACCAAAGGAACCTGCAGATTTCGACCGGCCGAGCGCAGTCAGTAATGGAGGCTTTGCGTGACCAGTGCGGTGTCCAGAACGTAATGCACATCGTTCCGATGGGCGGCACGGATCTCCTCGACCCTCGTCAACTCGCAAAGAATCGCGTCGCTGAGATCTGGGCAGTATCGCCTTGATTTAAATAGAGGAGAAGAATGGGACGGCACGGAGGCCGTCCCTACCGGGAATTCCATTTTCCATCCGAGGCACTTCCCTGGGCGGTTTCTTTAGCCGGTGGCCTGTTTTTTCGATATCACCTCGTAGATTGCGTCGTGAATTTCCAAATTCTGATTCCAATCGGACACCACTAGGCTGCGCGACCGTAAGAGCAGGATACGAATGTGACTGATCGTCTCTTCAAAAATACGATCCAACGCCGAAACAGGAGCATCACCAAAATCTCTGCAGACACTGTCGGGTCCGATTCCAGGAAAAAGTCTAACAACAGCCCCCAACGTCTCCCACCATATGTCGGCAGGAAGGACCCGTGGCGCAACATCCCGCGAAGCCGCCTCCCGGACAAGCCGCTGCGGTCCTAGGGACGCCGCCCACCGTCGATCTCGCTCTACAATCTTCAGAAGTCTCTCCCGCAGCGAGACATCAGGTTTAAATTCATTTGCGACCTGACGCGCGAGGCTCAACATCTCGTCCAAAGCGACGGGAAGCGTCGTTTCTTCGTCCACCAGAAGAATCCGAGTCGCCAGAACCGCGATGGCGTACATATCGCAAGGAGAGGAAAGTAGCGGCAGGATCTCAAAACTGGCACTCCCTATCGGCGTTCCCGCAACCGATTCAAGCGCCTCGAGAACCGATTCGGGAAATTTCTGGGGTATCGTTCTGAAACGCGTCTCACCTGCTGCCAGCGCTTGTGATTCGTCCACTTTCCCGAAAAGGTCGACGCGACATCCGGCGAGGGGCAAACACACGTGAATCAAATCGCTAGCAGCGACGTTCAGTCGTTCGTCTGTAGCCAACGTCGCTTCCAGACTTGTCCCACTTACCCCCGGAGGAAGCACCTTTCGAACCCGAACAGTCGCAAATCCTCTTTCCAGGATGCTGCGAGTTTGAGGCCTGTAGATCGATTGCGACGGCAACTCGGGCGGAAGAAAATAGCGGGATTCGCCGTTCCCAACTTTCAGAGCAAGGGCGCAGAAAGACTCGCTGAGTTCGACTCGCGCACTCCAAAACAACGGCAGGCCCGTTCCTATTTCGGAAAGCTGAACACGGAAACTTTCTGCGTTCAAAGCCAGGAAAGGCAGTTGCTGATGGCCGATTGCGGCCCGGACTTCGGTAAGAACCTGCAGAATCAAATTCAGCTTGAGATGAAAAACCTCCAGCAATCGACCACTCCTGCCGGATCTGCCACTAAAGAGATGTACCCCTCTCTGCTGTATCGCTTCCAGATCTTCCAGATCCGAATAGACTCCGCCCATACGAAGCGACAAACGTTCCGAATGGAAGCCTAGCCAGGCCTTTCCGCTTAGGAGGTCCGCAAACTCAATCAATCCCAGCGGCGCAAGCAGACGCACGATGATCAATCCGGCGGCCGGGTTGAACGGATTCAAATCTCCAAATAAATCGGCAAATCGCCTCACACCCGGGGACAGCGGGGCGTCACTCGTTGCAGCGTAAAAGGCAGTTCCCTCGTTCGCAACTCCATTCCATAGATAGCGGTGAAGAGACGACGCGTAAGAAGCCAAACCCGCGCGCTTCAAGGCCGTTTCGTCCGAACAGAGAGACAACTCGCGGCTGGTGCCGGGGTCAATCGCATGAATCACCGTGCCCTTCACCCGGTCAATCAGAACCGGCATCGGATTTCTGGATTCGTATCCCGTTTCGATGATTGAGTTACGCTTCAGAGCTCGCAGCAAAGCCACCTGTTCGCTCCAGCGGCGGTCCCAAAACGTATTTGTCAACGCCTCGAGCCTGGCGCGCCAACTGAATGCGATGCGGTCGATATTTTGGACCCAGATCTCAATCCAGGCCTTCGGATGCCCCGATCGATCGGCAAGGCACCCGAGATAAATCGACGCATCCGCAGTTTCGCGCAGCAGAACAAATGGATCGCCTGCCTCAGATAGATCGCTCTGCACAAGCAGACTGATCAAAAGCGGACTCGTCTCATCCTGCCATAGCGCTAAAGCCTGAAACCCTGGGGGTACAGCGTTGGCATCGAATTGCAAGGAAATCATTTAAGCTGACGTTAGCATCCGCGTTGCATGACGTCACCTCTGGCGTGTAGAACATTCCTAAAGTTTTCGTGCCGTCATACGTATAAAGAGATGATCGAAATACATTCAGGGGCGTGCAAGCGACGCATCTCAAGCCAAAATTATGAAAATTATGGCTGCTGAGGGCGTTTCAATGTCGTTGTTACATAATAACCAGAATTACCTGAAAAAATCGTAAAAAAAGAGATGGCGTAAAAAGTTTAATCAGCTAATAAGCAGAGCTCACTAATGCGTAATTCGCGTCTATATAAAATTTTGCCAGTCATCCTCATTGGCCTTTGCCTCGCGGCGCGCGCCCAGGAAAAGCAAGGCTGGCAATTCGATTCCCTCAACGCGAAGACCACTTCGGAAAAATCGGATGCGCAAGTCATCTACGAACTTTTGCTGGGAATGTTGGACGCGTGGAACTCGCACGATATCGAGCGATATCTTTCGGTCTATTGGCATTCGCCTGACCTTCTGTTTATTGTTGACTCTGAACAGTTTAACGGCTGGCAACAACTGCACGACGCCTACGCGCACGGTTATCCGGACCCTGCGATGATGGGTTTCTCGACTCCCTCTCGCGTCCAAGTTCGAATGCTAAAACCTGATCTCGCGCTCGCTCTAACTTGGTGGTCGATCTCTTTCCCAAAATCGAAGCAGAAGGTGGTCGGAAACACCACGATGAACCTTCAAAAATTCGAGGATGGTTGGAAAATCATTTCATGTCATTCAAGCACCGCTGAGATGTAGTTTCAAACCGTCTTCCCTCCGAACGCAGTCACTTCCAACCCTCTCGCCGCTCTCGGTGCGCACCGAGGCTGTTTTCTGCAATCGAAGGCTTTTCTTTTCGGTGAGCATTTGGTGGAGGCTAACACCCCTTCAGGACGGATTCGCCTGACGGAGCTTCCCCGGGGGGTTGAAACGCCCGTGCTGAGGCCGGCTGGCCTCTCGGGCAATAGGGCGCTAACCAGATACGAAGAGTGGACCAAGTCCGAGCTTGGTGACAGAATTGTCAAAATCGCTTCAAAAACGTCTAACTCTTTACAAATCAGTCTCTTAAGTGTTCACAACTCGCTGGCAATATGGGCGTCATGCCAGGTTCACACTTGGCTGGCGCTTCGCAAAACAAAAAGCCAACTCTCCTGTAGGAGGATGAGTCGGATAACCAAACGCTAAGTCGCCCGTAGGAGGATGCGTCGGATAACCAAACGCCAACTCTCCTGTGGGAGGATGCGTCGGATAACCAAACGCCAGGTCACCTGTGGGAGGATGCGTTGGATAACCAAACGCCAGGTCCCCCGTAGGAGGATGCGTTGGATAACCAAACGCCAACTCTCCTGTAGGAGGATGCGTCGGATAACCAAACGCTAAGTCGCCCGTGGGCGGATGCGTCGGATAACCAAACGCCAGGTCCCCCGTAGGAGGATGCGTCGGATAGCCAAACGCTAAGTCACCTGTGGGCGGATGCGTCGGATAA
>Ga0306925_10006271_pt1 | contig 11026 bp, 15 predicted proteins | sample flu12Cox44000176_FD_203755 | JGI IMG/M metagenome (GOLD analysis project Ga0306925, IMG submission 203755) | Lab enrichment of tropical soil microbial communities from Luquillo Experimental Forest, Puerto Rico - flux8day.12C.oxic.44.000.176 (v2)... | ecosystem: Environmental > Terrestrial >...
AATGACTGGTTTTCACCAGTGGCGGCACGTCGTACCAACTGGCGCGGTCCCAGGCCTCGACGCTGCCGAGCGGGCCAACGTCGCGAATGATGCCGCCAAAATCCGCGACGGCGAGGCAGTCGCGCACCGACAGCTCCTGCAATTCGGCGAGCGGCCCCTGGTCGATCGCCACCAGGGTGACGTCGGGAAGGTTGAGCCGCATCAGTCCCCGCGCCTATCCTGCAAGCGCAGATCGCGTGTGATCATGAGAACCCCCTTGAGATGACAAAGTACGAAGAGCTGTGTCGTGCGGGCGCCGCCTCGACGGCGTCGATCAGCGGATTGAGGATCCCGAAATGACGCGCGCCGACCTCGCACGCTTGCTTGAGTGCTTCGAGCAGATCGAACAGCATGCCCGCGCCGCGCGGGAATTGCTGTTCGCCGCGCTTCGCAGAGTGGACCAACCACTGCCGCGGACCCGCGAGATGATCGTCGCGGTACTGCAGGCCGTCGACGCTCGCGGACAGAGCCGCGCCGGCATCATCGCCGCAATCCGCCGCGGCTATGGCGTTCAACTGCCGCCCAATACCGCGACGGTGACGTTGCACCGCATGCAGCGGGCCGGTGTCATCCGATGCAATGGCCGAAAGTGGTCACTTGTCACGGCACGAGTATCCGCACCGGAATGACCGCACCGCCCTGGCCGTGGTCGATATCGATGTCGCTGATCGCCTTGACCGTGGCGCCGTCGATGTAGACCGCGTGCACCAGCCCGCCGAGTGTCTGCGTCTGGTGCACCGGGTTGTCCGGGGCAAACGCCGCCTCGACCGCATCGATCAGCGGGTTGAGGATCGTGGCACCGGGCGTGTACGCGTCGTTGTTGTAGTAGACCAGGATGAGCCAGACCTCCCACCAGCGCTTCTTCAAGCCGATGTCGCCGCCCTCGGTCTTCTCGGGCTGCTCCCAGGTCATCAGACACGGGCAGTTGATCGCCTCGACAGCGGACGGGCGAGTGTAGCGGCGGGTCGTCAGCACAAAGCCCGGCAACCCGTCGACGAGATTGAACACGGCCTGGAAGACCTGCTCGCGGGTCGGAGGGCACGTCGCCATCAGCGGCTCGCGTCCTTGGTGTCCTCGACGACGATCAGGTCGACGAGCGGCACGTCCAGAAGCCGGTCGCCGTCTTTGCAGATGGCGCATACCTGGCCGTGGGCATTTGTGACATAGCCGACGATGCGGCCGCGCCGCGCCACCTTGCGGGCCGGCAGCAGCAGCGGGCGCAATTCGATGCCGCCACCGGGCAACGGGACCGCCCGGGCAATGTCGACCGGGCTGGGTTGCGCCTCTTCCCACTCAGCGAACAGCATAGGGTCCCCCTCCGTCAGGCGGCCGCGGCGAGGTCGACTTCGCCGCCGATGCCCTGAAACGCCGCGATGATGTCGGCCTCACGCTGATCGAGGGCGCTGCGCAGATAGGAGCGCTCGGGGATCCGCACATCGTGCGCCGCGGCATGCCGGGCGAAGACCTCGGCGCCGCCCTTGCTGACCCAATGCAGCGCCTGGGCCTGCACCGGGAAGATCTCCGGGATGTGAACGGTGCCGCCGTATTCGTGGATCGCCGCAAAGGGCGTGCCGCCGGCGGTGATCGTGCCGGTGATGACGTCGCCGCTGTCGGTGACCTGGGTGGTGATCTCGGCGACCGGCCCCTTGAACAGCCGGGCCATGTTGGCACGCGCCGTCTCGGCGACCAGCTCGCTCATATCGCGCACGACCTGGCGCAGGCGCTGCCGGACTTGTCCGGGCATCCTACCAAAGCGGGCGCGCAGGAGCTCGAGCCCCTGCATTTCGACGGCAAAGCTCATTTAGGCCTCCCCGGGGGGAAAGAGGATCGACTCGACCAGGCCGCAGATCGCGTGCGCGGCGATCAGGTGGAGCTGCTGGATGAGCGGGGTGATCAAGCCGTCGATCGGTGCCACGATCGCCAGATTGGAGAGCTGGATCAGTTGCCCACCGCCGCGTCCGGTCATCGCGATCACGGGGATGCGTTGCTTGAACGCCGCCTCGGCGGCGCGCAGGATGTTGGCCGAGTTTCCCGAGGTCGAGATCGCCACGAGCACCGTGTCATGATTTGCCAGTGCCGCAAGCTGGCGCTCAAAGACCCGCTCATAACCGTAGTCGTTGGCCAGTGCCGTCAGCGTTGCGGGATCGGTGCCGAGTGCGATGGCTGCCAGCGGTCCCCGGTCGCGCTCGCACCGGCCGACCAGTTCGGCCGCGAAGTGCTGGGCCTGGGCCGCACTTCCGCCATTGCCGGCGATCAGGATCTGGCCGCCTCTTCTCAGCGACTCAGCGATCACCCGAGCGCTGTCTTCGATGGCCTGGATAAAAGCGACGTCGCCGATCGCCGCTTCGATCACGTCGTGCGACTGGTAAAGCCAGGCCTCGATCGGGTTGCACAGCGAAGCCGGGATATCCGGCCGGCCGCGCGAGAGTTCGAGCAACAGCATCATAGGCCGGTCTCGAGCCGGCGCCGTTCGGCTTGGCGGCGCGGGTGCTGCCAGCACGCCCAATCGGGCTGGACCTCGGGCCAGTAGCTGGTGACGCCGAGTACCACAACGTCGGGCTTGGGCGGGATCCCATGGCCCGCCGCGGTGAGGACCGGCTTTTTCTCGACCGGCGGCCGCACGACGACGACCGCCTGGGCCTTCACCGCGCTTTCGTGGCAATAGAGCTTGCCGTCGTCCGTGTCGGTCTCGGCAAACGGGCAGTTGGCACAGCGCGGTAGGGCGCGGATCTCGTGCTCCTGCAGCGGAGCGTCCATCAAAACCCCCTTGGCATTGGTGAGACTGGTGCGACCGACTTGAACTGCTCGAGGTCCCGCTTCATCCAGGGGTTCATATCCTTCTGGCTGTAGGTAACCCCGTCGCCGGCGGCGGTGCCGATGTGGTCGGCGGTGACCCCCGGGTGCTGGCGTTCCATGCGGTAGCGCAGGGCCACCAGCTCGATGCAGGCCTGCTCGACCTCGTAAGGAACCGTCGCATAGCCCGCCTGATAGAGCAGGCTGACGCACTGCTGCAGGCGCGGGATCGGGTAGCCGGTGATCACCAGCTTGGTCGGCGTGAAGGTGTAGCCGGCCGGTGGATAAAACGTGGTCGGCAACGCGTTGACGAGCGAGCCTGGGGTTGGCGCAAACACGATCAGATCGCCCGACTGCACACCGGCGCTGCCCGCACCCTGGCTCATGACGACGGTGGTCGAGGTCGCCGATTGCACCGTCGTGTTCGCCTGGATCGCGTTCAGCGTCGTCGGATCGGTGATCGCCAGCCCTTGGACGATCCAGCTCGGCACCGGACCGGCAAAATGCAGCGTCGCGTTGGCGGCCGCGGTCGGCGCGTTGGTGGTCAAGCTGCCGCTGGTCTGCGGGATCGGCGGGATCGAGACGCCGGCAACCACGCAGGCATAGACCTGCTGGACCGGGTAATTGGCGAAGACGAAGCTGTTCGAGGGCGGGCCGTAGGCGTCGCGCAATTCGTTGTAATTGGTGAGCACGACATCGCGGCCGAGATAGCGCGCCAGAAACCCGCTCGCCGCGGTGATCAGCCGGGTCAGGATCGCATCATCGGTCGAGCCGAAAGTCCCCGTCGTGTTGAGCCACGCCTTGAGGTTGGCAAGGCTCGTCAGGTCACCAGCGGCCATGACGCTCTCCGATCAAATTTACTTCTGGCTCGACGGCGGTGGTAAATCGGCGGCCCTTGCCATAACCCGAAGTCTTGAGTTCCTCGACCGGGAAAAGCCCGTAGCCGACGCCGTGCAGGGTCGCGATGCCCAACGGTGAACCGGCGAGCTTTGCGCGCACCCGCATGACCATAAGTCTGAGCGTGACGATGTCACCGCCGTCCTCGGGGTTTGCCGCCGACCATTGCGCGAGAAACTCCAGTGGAACAAAGCGCCGGAAGCGCTCGCGCAATAGCAGCAGCAGCCGCCACTGCGAGGCCGTAAGCCGGCGGATCTCGTCGCCGACGACGATCGCGTGCCAGCGGTCGTCAATGTAGGCGTGCTCGATCGGCTTTCGTCGACCGCCGTCGATGGGCCCCCCGCAATGCGGGCAGTCCATTACCCAGCAGGGCGAGAGGGCGTTGTCAGTATGGTCGACCAGGCGGCGAGCGCTGCGGCGTTATGCTTCTTCAGCGCCTTCAGTCCGGTCGGGATTGCCTGGGGGTCGTGCAGCAGATGAACGCCAGTGGTAGCGATGGCATCGGCGTCGTCCGAATCCGCCCGCCAGGCGTGTGGCACCCAATCGATCGCCTCACTGGTGACCGAAGGAACACCCTCGGCCACACCGTCGGCGACCACCATGCAAAACGACTCGGTATAGCTGGGCTGGATCAGCAGCGACATGCTGCGCACAACCCGGCGGAAGGCCGGCCAGGACTGCCAGCCCGACTGCACGACCTTGGCGGTCGGCAGGTTCGCATAGAGCGCAAGCAACGCCTTAGTGATCGTGTCGCCGCCACCCTCGGCGCGCCCCGAGCTCACATTGAATTCGACATCGGCTTGAACCCGGGCGCCGATCTCGAGTGCCGCCGCACCAGCGGTCAGGATGTTCTTGAGTGGCCTGGTGGCACCGAATGAGCCGACCCGCAGGATCTTGCCCGGCGACCAGCGCTGCGGCACGGTCAGCGCCGAGCTGAGGTCGTACATATTCGGCAGCCAGCGCATCGGCGTGCGGTACACGGCTTCCCACCACTCGACGAGCTTCTGCGTATTGCCGCCGATATGGCAATTGATCGTGCTGGTCTGCAGGTCGCCAGCCTCGCGCAATAGCGTGACGCCGTTGGGGTCGGCCTGCAGAAAGCCGACGTTGGAATGGCTGACGACGGTGAACTGTAGCCCGTGCCATTGCATGCACAACTGCAGCAGATCGGCGGTCGGGATCCACGGCGCGCTGATCACGACATGGCTGACCGGCGCTTGGTTCTGCGCGCTCGTCGCGGCCAAGCTCTGTTGCAGCCGAGTATTCAGATCGGCGGCCGAGAGGATCGGCCAGACCTCGGTCCAAAAGCCGGCGGCGTTCAAGATCCGCGCATTGGTCAGCGCGGTGACCCCGAGGCCGATATGGCTGATGTGCTTGTGAGCGGCAAAGTTCTTGTATGCGATGACAAGGTGCGCCCGCTCGGAAGTCGGCCGCACGGGCTGCGGCAAATATTGCATGTGATGAGTCTCCACCGGCACCCGGCGCCAGCCGCTACTGGCCACCGAGTAAGGGGGGACCTCGGGAGCGAAGATACGCTGCCGGGGCCGGTGAAGCCGGGCGAGCCCGTGTAGCGGCACGGGCCTGTCCAGGTAATTCGGCGGTTACTTTTTGCTGGGCTTGTCGGCTGCCTCTGGCCTTGATGCGGATGCTAAAACCTCGGCTTCGCGCGGTGGCGGTCCGAGCGCCGGCTGCGGCCCCCCATCGGGGTGCTCGCCGTCGGGCGGAAACACGGTGGGACGGATCGCGCCGCCCTGTGCCATCTCCGGCGCCAGCGGCGAGAGACCAAGCGTTGTTGGGTTGACGACAGGCGCCGGTCGGCGTGCCTCGACTACCGGCAGCCCGGGCACGCCCTCCATGCCGTGCGACTCGGTCAGCTCGCGGACCGCCTCGACCGGGAGCCAGTTGTTGCCCTTCTCGTCGGGCTCAAAGCTCATCCCGCCCCAGGACACTGACCGCGGCGGGCCATCCTTGTACCGCAGCGCGACGAGCGGGTGGGCGGATTGAAAGATCACTGTTCCTTCCACGGGTAAAATCCTGCGTTGTGCATGAAGTGCTGGGCGTGCTCGGCCGGCATGTCGACGAGCCAGGTTGGATAGGTGCTCTTGTCGGTGTGGTCGGCGAGAAAGGGCCGGTATTGCGTGGTGCCGTGTGAGATCGGGTATTGCTCGGCGCCGATCGGTACGACGAGGATCATGCGAGCCTCCGTCTGATGCGGTGGCTGTGCTGCGCCCGGCGGCTCAGCATGCCATCGGCGCGCCGCTTGACGATCTGCGTCCACTGCCCGTCCGGCAGCTCGATCCCGAGATAGCCGCCGGACAGCAACGCCGGCGCCGGCCCTCTCAGGCGGCGCATTGCATCATAGGGGCCAGGCCCGCCGGTGAAGTAAGCCGGGTAGCAGAAATCGGTCAGCCGCACCGTCGGCCAGCGGTGTTTTGCATAGCCATTGCGGTCGGCCTCGACCGCGTCGCAGACTTCCTGCAGGCAGTGATACTCACTGTAGGGTGCCGGCAGCGGCAGGATCGTGTCGGCGTCGGCATCGGCGAGCATCTCGAGCAGCTCGTGCGTCAAGTCGATGGTCCACTGATCGCCGTATTGCATGGCGTCCGCCGCAAACACCTTGCCCTCGGGCGTGCCGGTGTCGTCGTCGTGGTAGCCGCCGGCGCCCGGGACGTCGGTGTGATCGAAGATGTAAAGCGGCCACATGCCGCTCGGCACCGCGTCTTTAAGGCCGGCGAAGTGCAGCGTCGCGGTGAACTGCCAGTGCGGCGCAAAATCCTCGCGGACCTGCGCTTGGAAGGCCGGGATGCAGGCCTTGATCGCGGCATCGGTAAGAACCGTGCAGCGGTTGACGAGGACGATATCGGTCATCGCGTTGGCCTCAATGAATTTGCTCGGAATCGGTGCCGGTTGGCGGGACGACGCTGACGTCGATCACCGCTTTCTGCGCGAGGTTGTTGATCGCGATGCGCTGCGCCATGCGGCGCGCTTCATCAAACGATGGCGCTTCGAGCGCGAAACTGGTGCGGTACTCGACCGTGGCCTGGAACAGCGGCACGGCGTATCTCCGGTTTGTGTGGACGTTGTGTTAGACAGCCCGTTAGCGCGGGCTCGGCAGGCAGGCCGTGAAAATAAAACCCGCCCTTGGCACTCCGCGTCGTGGCCAAGGGCGGGCCCGCCAGGGTTTCGCGGCCCCGGCGGGGAAAACTCAGCCGTTGGCGATGTTGGTGATCACACCCATCGCAAACGGGGCATAGACCGCGAGCACCTGTTCGGCATAGACGCCGACTTGGCGCTGACGGGTCACGATCGGCCAGTCGATCTGGTAGTAATCCTGCCGCGTCTTGACTTCCGCGACATTGGGAACCTCGTTCGACTGGTATTGGATGGGCAGGTTCTCGGCCCAGCCGATGATCGTCCCCGGCGGCACGCGCGGGTGGATCTTGATCGGAATGCGCAGCCCGCCGTTGATCGCAAACGGGTTGTAATAGAACTGAACGACACCCGAGGCAGTCACCTGGTACTCGCCGGTGCTCCCATCAGAGGGAGAGTCGTAGCGCAGCAGCGGGGCGGAACTGGTCGACAGCACCTTGGTGGTGATGTTCTTCAGCTCTTGGCTGTTGACGTAGAGCACGGTCGGCGAAAGCTCGAAGTTGTCCCACATCTTCTGGAACATCGTGTCGATCTCGCTGACCGAGCCGCGGCCCGAGGCGGTCAACGTCGTGCCGGTGCCGGCGGTGCCGGTCGCCAGGATGTTGACATAGGCGTTGCTGCCGCTCTTCAGCGCGGTGGTCAGCAGCCCGTCATAGGCGTAGCTGGAGTTGGCCGAATTGTCGGCATTGACCGCCGTATAGGACTGCGTGCCGGTCAGCAGCGGGGTCGACTGGACATAGCTGTTGATCGTGGTGATCGCCTGCAATGTCTCGGTGCCGGTCGTGTTGGCCGTCGAGACGTACCACGCATAGGCGACCGCACCCTGGATCGCGGTGACGGTGCACGCCAGCGCGTTGGTCGAGATCGTTACCAACTGCCCGGCGCTTTCGGCCGAGATGTTGGACGACCCGCCCGACAGCATGAAGGACTTGCCGTCGGCGCCGACCACTGACTTGCTGGTCGCGACACCAGCAGAGACCGAGGAATTCTGGAAGCCCTCGAGGGTCAGAGCCACGACCCGCACATAATACGTGCCGGTCGGCAACGTGCTGTTGGCGTTGGTCTGCGCCGTGAGGGTCGGGGTTGCCGGGACACCAAGAGTCATCGAGGCGTTGCCGGCGAGGATTGCCATCTCCTCTTTGAGCATCATTTTTTGCAGCAGACGGAACGTCATGCGTGCTTGGATGTCCTCGAACTGGCGGCCGGCGCTGATCGCCTCAAAGGTCGCCGCGTCTTCTTCGCCGATCGTGACGTAAGTCGCAGACTTGTTCGAGGTGTTGTAGCTCATCTGGCCACTGCGCTGACCCTCTGGGACCCAGCCCATTGCGTCAAAGCCGGAGCCAATGATGGCGTTGACCTGACGCCAGTTTGTTGCAGCACCCGTGCCGCCACCGACCCGCGGCATCATATTGCGGATTGGGGTGACGAACGGATAAAGGTTTTTGGCCGGTGCCTGCAGGTCATAGGCGAGCAGGCCCGTCGCCGTCGAGATTGATTTCGCCAGACTGTCATCGGGCTGCGCGAGCGCACCCTTCATCAGCTCCAGCGATTCTTGGGTGATCGGGTTCATCGTTTAAACTCCGATTGGGGCAATAAAAAACCCGCCAGCGGCGGGCCATCGGGAATGCGGTGAATTAAATAAATTCAGCGCGCTGCACGCATCGGGCCGGGCCCGTCCGTGAAGCCGTGCACGACCAGCGGTTTGCGGAAGGACCGCTTGATCAGTGTCTGGGTGACCTCGTCATCCGACATCTGCACCAAGGCGTCGGTCACGTCGGCCGACCCGCTCTGGCCGCCGGCGTTGTCCTGACCTTTGGTCAGCCCGTTGCCGGCAGAGACGCGCTGCAAGGCGCGCGGCGGCAGCGGGGTTTGGGCGATGTCCTCGACGCGACCGCGCAGATCGGTGAACTGCTTGGTCATCGTCGCCATCATCTCGGCCATCGTCTGCACTGTCTTGGCCATCGCCTCGACAGTCACCGGCTCGCCAGTCGCCGGCGCAGCAGCCGCAGCGGGCTCGCCGGTTTTGGCGAGATCGCCCTCGGCCGCGGCCTTGTCGGTGCCGGGGTCGCCGAGATCGGTACCCTCGCCGCCTGCTGTGGTCGACAAACCCTGGCTCTCGGCCTCGCCCGCAGGCTCGGGTGAGCCGCCGGGCTGCTCATTGGTCGCCTTGCAGGCCATCGCCATGCCGTCGCACTTGGTCAGGTGGAAGTGTGCGGTGTCGACCGCGGCCATCGTCGCCCCGCTGTGCCGCGACGGCTTGACGCCATCGGTCTTGCAGGTGGCACCGTCAGAGAAGGCGGCGAGCGCCTTATGGGCGATGTCGATCAGCGGCCGGTGGCCGGCGCCAGCCTTCTCGACCTCGACACCCGGAAGGGCGAGCAACGTCTCGAGGACCTCGATCGCGGTGCTGGTCTTGCGAGCGTCGCCCGGCCACTGCGGAGTTGGCGGCGATGCCCCGGTCGGGTTCGGCGCGCTGCCGCTGGCATTGTGGCCGGTATCGGTCGTGCTGTGCTGGGTGGCTGAGCCGGCACCCTGCTCGGGGTTGCTGTCGGTCAGCATCTCGCGGCCGTCGGCCCCGAGATTGGTGGCGCCCGCATCGAGCACCGCCTTGTGGGCGTCGGCCAGGTGCATGCGGTCACCCTTGGTGATCGATGCCATGTTCATGGCCTTGTTCATCGCCAATGCGGCGAGATCGAGTAAATGTTGGTCGCGGGCGCTGTGCCTAGCGCCCGCCTTCAGGAGAGTAGTCACTAGCTGCTCCGCTGTTTGTGGATCGGGAATAGATTTCAGTATTGCGTCGGCGATCGCCTCTAATGCCTTGCTGGCGAGGCCGACTGGCTCGTCGATTTCACTGCCGTCGAGAACTTCGGCAGTTTCCTCGGCGACGAGATCCCGAAGAAATTGACAAAGCTGCCTGCAAAGATCGGCCGCCTTGGCCGGTGCGATCGAGTCGTCGCCTTCAATCGCGGCTTCGATTTCCAGGCTTTCCTGCAGGTCGCGCAGGTTGGCGACCATCATTGCGATGCCGCCGATGTCCCATAGCGATTTTGCGATATCGGCGCGCGAGGCTTTCTCACTGGCGCTCGGCGGGCCGTCGCTGTCGATGACGTCCTTCCAGGCCGCGACGATGCGCGACCTGATCGCGCTCAGATGCTCTGAGCTGTATTTGCCGGCGTTGCCGGGCTTGTTGATGTAATTCCACGCGGCGCGGATGTGGCGCTCGCTGTCGATCGGGTATCTTTTCTTGCCGTCCGACTGGTAGCCGGGGTCGGCATATTTCACGTCGCCGTAAGGTTTGCTGCCGTCGCCCGGCGCATCGCCGCCTTTGGTGGTAGTATCGCCAGCAATATCATCGGTCCCCTGTTCCCCGCCCGCGGCATGCTTGGCGACCGCGTCGCTGGTGGTTTCGATCGCCACCTCGCCGGCTTCGACCGCCGCCAGTGCGGCGTCCATTGCCGACTGCAGTGCCGTGGCGCCTTCAGTGGCGCGCGTCTCGATCTCTGCGGGGTCGGGCGGCTCGCCCTTGGCCAGCACATCGACATCCGGTGCACCGGTCGCGGCTCGCTTTTCGAGGCATTTGATCGCCTCGGACTTGGCGCGGTGCTGATGTTCGGGAACGCCGCATGCCCAAATCTGCACCGGCGCATGAGCTGCGGCAGAACCTGCCGCTTGAGGTCCTGCCATGCTCGCTTTCCAACAATCGTAAATGGCTTCGGGATTGGCCGGGCGATCGACGAGTGAGATCTCGTTGAGGACGAGGCCGGTAATGACCTTGGGATTGCCGGGCTCGCGCTTGGTGACGCGCCCGCCAATGCTGAACCCCCTGTAAACGTTGTTCTTGACCTTGCTGACCGCGACCGGATCGACGACATGCGCGACGATGCGGGTGATGTTGTCGTCGCCGACATCGGCTTCGAGCGCGGTGCCGGCGGCCTGCAGCTGGTGCATCTCGCGGATCGCCGGGAAGCGCATGTATTCAGGGATCGCCGAGCGCATGGCGTCGGCTTTGACGACTTCGCCCTGGTCGTCCACTGCTTCGGTGGTGGCGATGCCGTGGACCTTGATCGTCCCGTCGGCTTGCGCCTCGACCTTTTCGATGGCACCGTATAGACGCATGGTTAACGACTCACGCAATGGGTTAAAAAAT
>Ga0306925_10006272_pt1 | contig 11025 bp, 8 predicted proteins | sample flu12Cox44000176_FD_203755 | JGI IMG/M metagenome (GOLD analysis project Ga0306925, IMG submission 203755) | Lab enrichment of tropical soil microbial communities from Luquillo Experimental Forest, Puerto Rico - flux8day.12C.oxic.44.000.176 (v2)... | ecosystem: Environmental > Terrestrial > Soil...
GTGGGCCTCCTACCTCGCCTTTGGGGTCAGCGCTGGCAGCATCATCCGCAGTGTCGGCAAGGAGGCGATCGAGCGCTTGATGCAATGGGCGGCCCTCGTCGGCGGCATTCTCGTGATTGCCTGTCAGTATTTCGCCAGCCTCCCGTTTTCCATCTACGCACAGTCGGAGTTTTGGCTGAACAGCCCGGCGCAAGTCCTGATCAAACAGGGCGTGACGCTCCTGCTGGCCGCCTTTGCTTTCTTATGGACCCGCTATGCGGCCAATGGGGGCTGGAGCTGGGTGCGGCAGTTCGGCACGACGTCGCTGCTGGTCTACTGGGTGCATGTCGAGCTGGTCTACGGACGCTGGCTCTGGTTCCTGAAGAACAACCTTTCGCTGGCGGGCACCCTGATCGCGGCGGTCGCGGTGATCCTTCTGATGCTGGCGATTTCGACGGTAAAGACCAAGCGCCACCGTCTGGCGGCCGCGTTGTCCGGCTTAGGCTGGGCGTTCGGCCCCAAGCCCGAACGCGTCCCCGGCGATTAGCGGTGTCCGCCTAGCGAACTGCGGAGAACATAAGCAACACGAGCAGAATCCGGGAGACAGCAGCCGCTCCCGCATACCAGGCCGCCCAGTCCGGCGCCAGCGGCGGTTGGAGAATTTGCTCAGGTGGCGTCGCCCAAACGGTGGCTGGCATCGGCTCCGCCGCATTTGTGGACCACAGGGCGCGCGGCAGCCAAGGCATGGTTAGAACGGGCTGCTACTCTTCTTCGATTTCGTGCGCTTCGGCCGCCGGCAGCACATCACGGTCGCCGGCAACCCAGACATAGAGCGTCGGCAACAGGAACACGCCAAGGATCAGGGCCGCCACCAGGCCGCCGACGATCACGATGGCAAACGGCCGCTGCGAATCCGATCCGATACCGCGCGACAGGGCCGCCGGCAGCAGGCCGATGCTCGCCACCAGCATCGTCATTGAAATGGGCCGGAGCCTTTCGATTGACCCCCGGATGGCGGCGTCCAAAATGTCGTGGCCTCGGGCGCGAAGCTGGTTGATGTATTCGAGCATGATCACGCCGGTCTGCACTGAGACGCCAAACAGCGCGAGGAAGCCTACGCCCGAGGAGACGCTGAAGTGCGTACCGGTCGCCAGCAACGCCACCAGGCCGCCGATCGGCGCCATTGCCACGTTCGCAAAAATCAGCATCACCCACTTGAACGACTTGAACATGGTGAACAGAATCACGAAGATCACAAGCAGCGTAATCGGCACCACCACCATGAGCCGCTTCGAGGACCGCTTCTGGCTTTCGTACTCGCCCGCCCAGTCGATGCGATAGCCCTCCGGCAGCTTCACCTGCTGGCTGACCTTGCGCATGGCGTCCTCAACGGTGCTCCCCAGATCGCGCACCGGAACACTGTATTTGATCGCCACGTAGCGCGAACTCGCCTCCCGGTAGATTTCTGACGCTCCGTCGAGCACCTGGACTTTACACAGTTGTGCCAGAGAAACCCGCTCTCCGGAAGGTCCTACAATGCGAATATTCTCGATCGCCTGTTTATTTTCGCGGTACGGCTGCTGGTAGCGCACGACCAGATCGTACCGCTGCTCGCCTTGCAGGACCTGGCTGACGGCCTTTCCCCCAACGGCCGTCTCCACCGCATCCTGCACGTCGGCCACGTTGATGCCATGACGCGCAGTCTGGTCCAGGTCCACTGCAAACTCCAGGTTGGGCTGGCCGATCACGCGGAACAGCCCAAGGTCCGCGATCCCGTCCACGGTCCTCAGCACCTTCACGATCTGGTCGCCAGTCGATTCCAGCTTCTTGAGATCATCGCCGAACACCTTGATGGCCAGTTGTCCTTTGACACCGCTTACAGCCTCTTCCATGTTGTCGGCGATGGGCTGCGAGAAGTTCCACAGGGCTCCCGGAATTTTTTCCACCTGGTAGTCCATGGCCGCGATCAGCGCTTCCTTGTTCTGGTGAAAGATCGGCCGCCATTGTTCCTTCGGCTTGAGATCGATAAAGTACTCGGTATTGAAGAAGCCGGCCACGTCGGTGCCATCGTCCGGACGGCCCACCTGGCTGACCACCTGGGTCACTTCCGGGAAGGAGGCGAAGATGATGCGCGCCTGGTCCATGATGCGCGTGCCTTCCGTAGGACCCGTGCTGGGCGCCAGCGTCCCGCGCGCCCAGACTGCGCCTTCGTCCAGATGGGGTAAAAATTCCGAGCCGATAATGCCGCTGAACGCAAGGTATGCCGAGACTGCGAGGGCCCCTGCCGCTACCGCCAGCGTCACCGACCGGAACTGGATCGCCTGACGAAGCGCCTTGTGATACAGGTTCGTCATCAAGGTCATGCCGGGGTTGCGCCATTCGCGCACGTGCCGGCCGTACACAAAACTGGTAAGCACGGGCGCGATCAGCATGGAAAAAATCAGAGCACCCAGCAGCGCGAACGACACCGTCCAGGCCATTGGCTTGAACAGGCGCCCTTCCACCCGCTGCAGCGTGAAAATCGGCAGGTACGCCGTGATGATAATACCGATCGAATAAAACACCGGCCGCCGCACCTCGTGCGCCGCCTGCCGGATCCGGTCGAGCGGCGTGCCGGCGTACTCCTGATTCCCTCCCAGGTAGCGGACGATATTTTCCACCATCACCACCGCGCCTTCGACCACCATTCCGAAGTCCAGCGCGCCCAGCGATAGCAGGTTCGCCGGAATCTTGATCAGACTGAGACAAATCGAAGCGAACAGCAGCGAGAACGGAATGGTCAGCGCCACGACCAGCGCGCCACGCGCATTTCCCAGAAACATGAACAGAATCAGCGCCACCAGGATGATGCCTTCGGTGAGGTTGTGGAGAACCGTGTGCGTGGTGTAGTGCACCAAGTTGCTGCGGTCGAGAAAGGGTACGATTTTCACGCCCGCCGGAAGAACGTGCTCGTTCAGGTAGGCCACCTTTTCGTGGATGGCGCCTAAGGTGGAATCCGAATCGGCGCCCTTGCGCAGCAGGACGATCCCTTCCACCACGTCGTCGTTGTCGAGAATCGTCCCGTCTGGGCGGTGCGTCGCCTTCCCGATGTGCCCGAGCCGGATCTTCGGCCCTTGGGTCACCGCTCCGATGTCCTCGACCCGGAGAGGAGTACCATTCTGCGTTTTCACCACGATGCGCTCGATGCCATGCACGTCGCGGATCAGCCCCAGCGCGCGAACGTTGATCTGCTGCAAACCGGCTTCCACGAAACTCCCGCCGGCGTTGACGTTGTTCTTGGCCAGCTGCTGCTCCACCTGGCTGATGCTCAGGTTGTAAGCCACCAGTTTGTCCGGGTCGATGCTGACCTGATACTCGCGCGTCGTTCCCCCGAAGCTCACCACGTCCACCACGTTCGGCACCGCTTTGAACTGCTTCTCCAGCGTCCAGTCCTGGAGCGATTTCAGCTCCATCACGTCATATCGGGGGTTGGCGCTACGCAGCGTGTACCAGTAGATCTGCCCGACGGGGCTGAAATCGGACCCGATCTGAGGCTGTAAGCCGGGAGGCAGATTCACCTGGGAGAGCCGCTCCAAGACCTTTTGCCGGTTCCAGTCATTCGCCGATTCGTCGTCAAAAACCAGCATCAGGCTCGAAAGCCCGAACACCGAGAACGAACGCAGGTGGTCGAGGTGCGGAATCCCGTTCATCACGATCTCGACCGGAATCGTGACCTGTTGCTCGACCTCCTCGGCGACGTGTCCCGGCCACTGCGTGATGACCTGCACGTAGTTGTTGGCGACGTCGGGATAAGCCTCCACCGGGAGGTTATGAAATGAGATCGCACCCCAGACGAGCAGCAGCGCCGCGGCCACCACCACCAGAAAGCGGTTGTTCAGGGCATTATCGATGAAAGCTCGAATCATTCACGAATCGGTTGCGCGTTGGCAACAAACCGCCGTAGGGAAGCTAATTACATATTTTATCGTTTGTCGGGCTACCTGCGCCCTGCCCAGGCGTTGCGCAGCGCCAGAACCGCGTTTAACCCTCCGAACGCGAAGGAATTCGAAAGCGCATATTCCACCTCGGCCGGCCGGGCCTGATTGGGGATCACGTCGAGATCGCACTCCGGGTCGAGCTCGGTGAAATTCGCGGTTGGTGGCAGAACCCCGTCGCGCAAGGCCAGTGCCGTCGCCAAGCACTCGAGCGCCGCTGAGGCTCCCAGCGCGTGCCCGTGCATGCTCTTGGTGGAACTGACCGCCAGGCGGTCCGTGTGCGCGCCGAAAACCGCACGGATGGCCGCCGCTTCAGTCACGTCATTGGCGGGCGTGGCCGTGCCGTGGGCGTTGACATAGCCGATCTGCTCCGGAGCGATCGCCGCATCGCGCAATGCCGCGCGCATCGCGCGCGCCGCCCCCTCTGCCGAAGGCTGTGTGATGTGGTTCGCGTCGGCGGACATGCCAAACCCCACGATCTCCGCGTGAACCGCCGCCCCCCGCGCACGTGCCGCCTCGAGCGGCTCTAGCACAAACATGGCGGCACCTTCCCCCAGGATCATCCCGCGGCGGTCTCTGGAAAACGGCCGGCATGTTTCCGGAGATACGACGCGCATCGCTTCCCAGGCTTTTAAAATGCCGAAGCTGAACGGCGCTTCGCTGCCGCCCGTTATCGCCAGATCCGTCGAGCCGCCGCGGATCATCCAATACGCCTGGCCGATGGCGTGAGCGGCCGAGGAGCAGGCCGTCGAAATCGTGTAGCTAGGCCCGGTGATGCCGAATTCCATCGAGATGTGGCTGGCTCCGGCATTGGCCATGGTCTTGGGAATGGTCAGCGGGTGCACCCGGTTGTGCCCGAGTTTGTAGACTTCGTGAAAGCCGACGTCCTCTGTGCTCTGGCCGCCTACGCACGAACCGGTGATGATGGCCGCACGCTCCCGTAATTCCGGCGTCCACTCAACACTCGCGCAGGCCACTGCTTCGCGCGCCGCGATCACGGCGAACTGCGCGAACCGGTCTAGAAAATCGGCCCGCCGGTCCTCGAAATAAGGTTGATGGTGGTAACCGCGCACCTCGGCGCCGTTCTGGAATCGCAGTTGGGAACAATCGGCCGATTCGATCAGGCCGATGCCGGGCCGGCCCTGACAGAGCGAAGCCGCAACCTCCCGAACATTTCGGCCGAGCGCGCAAATCGCGCCCATGCCGGTGATAGCCACACGCCGCATCGCTACTGGCCGGCGGGCGAGCCGGCCGCCTTAGCCGCCACCAGCTTCTCCACCCCTTCGGCCATCTGGCGGATGTTGCGCACGTTGCGTACTTCCTCATCGGGGATCGAAATGTCGAATTCGTTCTCCAAGGCGAACAGAATCTCGACCGCGTCCATGGAATCGATCCCCAACTGCTGGAGCTCGCTCTCGATGGTCACCTGCTCGATTGGAATCCGCTTTGAAGTGGCGATCGTTTTCAGGACACGCTGCGTCAATTCGTCGGACATATAAGTCGGCCTATCGTTTCGAATCTGTAGCCCTGGTCGAGGAGCAAGGGAACCAGGCGCCGGACAGCTTCTACGGTCTCGCCGATATCCGGTTTGACCCAAAGCTCCCGGGCATCGTGAAGGCACACGATCGCGCCGTTCGTTACGCCTCCGGCCACGCGCTTCACGATCGCGTCAGCCTTCAGACTCCAATCATAGCCGATTACGGTCCACATCACGCCCGTCAGCCGCAGCCGCCGCTGAGCCGCGCCCACCCCGAACCACCGCACTCCATACGGGGCCCGAAACCACTTGGGCCGAACGCCGGTGCGGTCTTCGATGATTTCCTGCGCGTGCCGCAGCTCTCGCCCAATGAAGGCGGCGCTACGGAGCGAAAACATGGGATGCGAGTAGCTATGGTTGCCAATCGCGTGGCCAGCCTCGCCCACCGCCCTCGCCACTTCGGGCAGCCGCTCCACGTTGGCGCCGATCTGGAAGAAGGTGGCGGGGATTTTGTATGCCGCCAGGGTCTCCAGAATCCGGGGCGTGTCTTCGCTAGGGCCGTCGTCAAAGGTCAGCGCCACCGCCCGCCGGTCGCGCGGCCCCCGCCACACTGACGGTCCGAACACCCCGGCCGAACGCCCCCGCACTGCCCAGGCCAGCAAGCCCGAGGCGGCGCACACCCCGGACGCCACCGCTACCGACCCCGGCCAGTACTCCTGCGGCACAGCCATAAAGACCCTATTCTATAATCGCAAGGCGGCCCTTGCGGACGTGTTCGACCCTTGCCCGCCCTTCGGCGTGATTGCCGTTGACGCCCCGGTGTCTGAAAAATCGTCTTTCGAGTGAATCTGAGTGAGCCTGCTGAACTGGATTGGACTAGCGACGGACGGCTCGATTGCGAGTTTTACGGCCTCCATCAACCACTTGTGACTCGCGTTGGCGGTGGCGAGAGTAACCCATCTCTAGCGTTTAGAACGGAATGTCGCCTCCTTGGATGGCCGGGCTTCACCCGTTGTGCTTCGGAGGTCGGCCGACGAGCACGAGTTGCGAGCGACCGCGGCCCACCGCCCTCGCCGCGATACACTCGGTAGCTATGGCCCTTCGCATCGTCGTCTCCCGGCATTCGGTTTTCTACAGCCCGCTGATCTCCACGCTTGCCGCCGGTTTTCTCGAAAGGCAGAACCTTTCAGCCGAGTACGGCGTGCTGCAAAAAGGCCAACGCTCCAGCATTCTGATTCACCAAGGTGCAGCCGATATCGTGCAATCCGCGGTGGCCTCCAATTGGAAACCCAGGGAGGCCGGCGAATCTCCCCTGCCCGTGCACTTCGCCCAGATCAACCAGCGCGATGGGTTCTTCCTGGTCGCCCGCAAGCCCGACTCCGCCTTCGTGTGGACCAAGCTCGAAGGTCGGACGCTGATGGCCGACCACGGGCTGCAGCCCATCACCATGCTGAAGTATGCGGCGAAGTCGAACGGTGTCGATTGGAAAACCGTCCGACTCGTTGATGCCGGTACGCCCGAGGAGATGCAGAGCGCCTTCCGCGCCAGTGATGTGGATTACATCCACCTCCAGGCGCCCGCTTCGCATCAACTCGAGGCCGAAGGCGCCGGCTCCATAGTGGCTTCGGTCGGTGAATCCATGCCGCCAGTTGCATTCAGCAGCCTGTGCTGCTCGCGCGACTTTCTGCGCACCGACGCCTGCACCCGGTTTCTCGAAGCCTTTCGCCAGGCGCGCGAATGGGTGCGGAGCGCTCCCGCTGAAGAGATCGCGCAAAAGCAAGCCTCCTACTTTCCGGACATCCCCGGCCGAGTGCTTGCCGCCGCCATCACGCGCTACCAGACGGTGGGCAACTGGCAGGGTGGCGTGGCTATCCCCCGGGATCTGTACGAACAGGCTCTCAACGTGTTCGAATCGGCCGGCGAAATCCGCACCCGGCATCCTTACGAGGAAGTCTGCGCCACTGCTGCGGCCGTCCCATCGGTCTCGTGATAGCTTTGAGTGGATGACCTGGTTCGTGTGGGCGCTGCTCTCCGCGTTGTTCGCGGCCGTAACTGCAATTCTGGCGAAACTCGGCGTGGAGGGCGTCGACGCCAATCTGGCCACGGCCGTGCGGACCTCGGTAGTCGTTGGCTTCACCTGGCTGCTCGCCTGGTTCACGCGCCAGCCGAATGCCTTCCATTTGTTCTCTGGCAAAACCTGGCTCTATCTTGGTCTCTCCGGCATCTCTACTGGCCTGTCGTGGCTGTGCTACTTCCACGCGCTCTCCGTGGGTCCGGCCTCACGGGTCGCGCCCGTCGACAAGTTGAGCGTCGCGCTGGTGATCGTGTTCGGCGCCCTCTTTTTGGGAGAAGGCCTCACCTGGGGCAAGGGCGTGGGCGGCCTGTTTATCGTGGCCGGAGCGATTGCGATCGCACTCGGTTGAGGGCCGGCCTTGCAAGCCGTTCTAGCGGGTTAGATAATGAATTCCATGCCTCCGACCCGCCGGTTTCTGCTTCGCCAGAGCGCCGGTGCTCTGCTGGCTCCCTGGATGAGCTCGCTGCGGGCCCAGCCGACCCCGCCGGCTCCCGACCCGATTTATGTGTGTCCCATGGATCCGGATGTCCGGGGCACCAAACCCGGCGTGTGTTCCCGCTGCGGCATGAAGCTGGTCGCCGGCCTCCCCGATCCGGTCGAGTATCACGTAGACCTGACGGTCACGCCGCGCCGGCTCGAGGTCGGCCAGAAGGCACGCATTAACCTCAGCGTTCACGATCCCTGGAAGGACCGCCCGGTCACCAACTATCAGATCGTCCACGAAAAGCTCTTCCACCTGTTCGCGGTCTCCCAAGACCTGCAGTTCTTCGTGCACGATCACCCCATCGGTCCGGACCAAAACGGGAATTTCTATTACGACATCGTGTTTCCCAAGCCGGGTATGTATCGCGTGCTCGGCGATTTTTATCCCGATGGCGCCACGCCGCAACTGATCGCGGAGACCGTCATCGTCCCCGGCAAGCCACCGGCATCTCCGATCATTCCGCGCGATTACTCGACCAAGGACACCGAAAATATGCGCGTGGAGACGAAGACGGATCCGGAGCAACCCCTCGCCGGCGAAAAGACCCTGGTCTACTTCACCGTCGGTCCGGTGGATGGATTTGAGAAATATCTGGGCGCATGGGCGCACATGCTGGCCGCCAGCGACGATCTGATTGACATGATCCACACCCATCCCTTGATCGCCGACGGAGGCCCGCAGGTGGAGTTCAGCCTGGTCTTTCCGCGCGCGCGGACCTATCGCATCTGGGTCCAGTTTCAGCGCAAGGGTGTGGTCAACACCGCTCACTTTGATGTTCCCGTGAAGGAGTTGGGGGCGTAGCTTCTAGCGACAGCGGGCGGCACAGCGAAGTCTGAGATTTCCGGAAGACATGCTGACTTGGCGCGCCTGGTTGACGAGACTCGACCGCCTCGCCGGCAGCCGATCGAAGGGGCGCTCCCAATGAACCGCAGGAACCGGACTCAGCCGAACAGCTCGGCATCCGCCTGCGGACGCGGCAATATCGCTTGAAGGACACGCCTCCCAAAGGGAAAGGTCAGAGTCGGATGCTGGCCCGCAGGCGATTCAGATGCCCGGCCAGGTCTTTGACTGAGCTTGCGGGAAGGCGACGAGACTGGGGGTCGCAGAAATTCAAAGTGTACATCGGTCCGCCCGGGCGCGCCGGCCTGCGCCGTATCCACGTGAAGTAGCCTACCAAATCAGCAGAAACGAAAGGAACAACATCATTTCTTCATCTCGCTGGCGCCCTCACGCGCCGTTAGAATAGTGCGAGTGCTGCCTCCATTTCGTTCGTACGTGCTGGTTTCCCGCCAGCAGATAGCTGAAAACTACCGCAACGTGCGCCACGTGGTGGGCGCCGATGTCCAAGTGATGTGCGTGGTCAAGGCTGACGCTTACGGCCACGGCGCGCTGGAGGTGGCTCGCGTGCTGGTGGGTGAAGGCGCGGGTTGGCTGGCGGTGAGCTCGGTCGATGAAGGTGTCCAGCTCCGCTGCGGCGGCATCCTCGAGGCGCGCATCCTGGTCATGGGGGGCTTTTTGCCGGATGAAGGTGAGGCGCTGGTCAAGCACAGCCTCACACCCGTTATTCATTCGCTCGAGCAATTGCGCCAATTAGACCGGCTCGCCAGCGCGACGGGTCGGTCGCTCCCGTTTCATCTGAAGATCGATTCCGGCATGAGCCGTCTCGGAACGCGGGCGGGCGCCGGCGAGATCGCAGCCGCTCTGGGCGCGGTGCGCCACCTGGCGCTCGACGGGTTGATGACGCACTTCGCCTCAGCGGCCGACTACACGACCACGCAAACCGCTGACCAGCTCGCATATTTTCACTCGATCTACGCCGCGCTGCGCCAGGCGGGGCACGAAGCGAAATGGCTGCACACCTCGAGCACCAACGCCATCGGCTATGGCCGTTCGGCCGGCTGGCACAACATGGTCCGCGCCGGCCACGCCCTCTACGGCTACGTCTCGCCGGCCCGCGGCGAGGCCCCGCGCCAGTTGCTGGACGTCCGCCCGGCGCTGACTTGGAAGGCGAAGCTGCTGGCCGTGAAGGAAATCCCGGAAGGGGCTCTGGTCGGCTACGGCGGATCGTTTCGCGCCCCGCGGCCGATGCGCATCGGCGTCCTTGGGGCCGGTTATGCGGACGGCATCTTTCACCGGCTCTCGAACCGCGGGAAAGTCATTGCCGACGGCAAGCTCACTTCGATCCTGGGAACCGTTTCGATGGATCTGACCACCATTGATCTCAGCCACACCGCCCGATTGGGCCCGGGGGACGCGGCTACGCTTCTAGGCGTGGAGGGCGAGGCCCGCCTGGACGCACAGCAGATTGCCCGCGTGGCCGGCACCATCTCCTACAATATCCTCTGTGGAATCAGCGCCCGCGTGCGCCGTGTCTACGTTTGACCGCCCGGCCAGCCGCCTCTAGATGGCCTCTCCTCCCCCCAGAAGGCTCTGAGTCAGTGGTTTATAGTACAAAGGTCCGAAACCTGCTATGGGCCGGCGTCGAAAGAGGTCCGGGAGGAGGAAGGTCGATGATATCATAGAGGGCAGATGAGCTTGCTGTCGCCTCGACTGCAATTAAAGGTTGCGCAGAAGCAGATTCTGACTCCGGGCCTCGTCCAAATGGTGACGGTGCTCCAGCTGAACCGGCTGGAGCTAAAGGAGATGATCACCCAGGAGATCGTCAAGAATCCGGTCCTCGAAGAGTCCACCGAAGAGGCCGGCGAAGAGATCACGCCGGAAGAATTGTTACCCGTGCTCGAACCGGAGCGGGTGGCCGATCCCGCCGACCAGCAGATTTTGGAAGCTGCCGTGCTCAACGAAGCGAACCCGGTCAACGGGACGGCGGCCGAAACAGCCATCAACGGCAGTATGCTGCCTGACGTCGAGGAGACGACCGCCGCCGTCGCCGCGGCCGAAGCGGCGCCCCCGGACCCGCTCGCGGACCCCCCGGCCACCACCGACCCCTTCGACGAAATTGACTTCGGCTCGTTTTTCGACGATTACCTGGATCCAGGGTACAAGACCCCGGCTTCGGAATCGGTCGACAAGCCGTCGT
>Ga0306925_10006277_pt1 | contig 11024 bp, 9 predicted proteins | sample flu12Cox44000176_FD_203755 | JGI IMG/M metagenome (GOLD analysis project Ga0306925, IMG submission 203755) | Lab enrichment of tropical soil microbial communities from Luquillo Experimental Forest, Puerto Rico - flux8day.12C.oxic.44.000.176 (v2)... | ecosystem: Environmental > Terrestrial > Soil...
GTGTTCAGCCCGCTTACATCCAATTTCGCCTTGGGCGTCCAATATATGTTTCAAATGTCTTGAACTGTCGGGCGCGTTCGCTGTCCAGGTTTTTCTTGCTCGTATAACCCTCGTAGATGGTGGAAATGTGATCCTTCAATAGGATCAATGCACCTCCAACACTGGTTCCGCTTGTAGAAACGTTCAGATCGGGCGCTTCGGCGACAAATACCTTGTCTCCCAGAGATTCGACTACGACCCGAATGGGCTTGAGCAGCTCATAATTTTGCAGCGAATCGATGGTCAGCTCGATCTTGTCGGTCCGGGGTGGAGGTTTGGGCTGATCTACGACAGGCGCGGGCTCGACGACACTGCTCTGGTTCTGAGCAGTAGCTTCCGGTGTTGCGGGCGACTCGTTGGTCGCCGTCGACGCCTCGGCTTCCGCATGAGGAACTCCGCTCAATCCAACCACAACGGACCGGCCGCTCGGCCGCATCGAGGCGGTGTTTCGATTCGAGCTGATCACGATGGTTGCGGCCGATCCACCGGTGGTGAAGGTCGCCTCCGCGCTCGTCGCTATAACCGAGACGCCTGTGGTGAACTCTGAGCGTAACGACGAATAGATCGAGGGCTGCCATTCGTTCGACGGTAAAATGATTGCTCTGCCCATTATTGTTAATTCTATTTACTAGCCGAAGACGGGATTCTCACATCCGTTATTACTGTAGATTTCATATTGTAGACAGGCTCACCCGCTGGTCCTTGCTGGCCATCCGCACGAAAAACGGCGATCATGACGGGCTTGATACGTAATGTGGTGCCATCCGCCAGGCGATATACGCTCCAGCTTTCCTTCGATTCCAGCATCTCGATTTCGTTGGCATCTGTCGGTAAATCGCTCACCACGGTCTCCAGCTGTTCATTTTCGAGGTCTGCCACGATGCGTCGCCCGCTGCTGCGATAGTTGGGTACTCTCCTTAAAGAATAACTAAAGTACGGTATTTGTCTCTAGACGTCTTGACTGAGTGCACTTTATATGTATTAGACTATCGAGAAGTATTTTAGGGATATTGGCGACTTTTTATATATTACTATACTTAGGAAAAAATTCATTGTTTTCATCGAAACAGGAGCAATCCGCTCGATCGCGCGAGCTTGACCGGGTCCGTTAGGATTCAGGTGAGTGAGTCTTCTCTCGGTAGCGATTATGGACATCGACGCTAGCGCAACAGCCTCGCGGGAACCGGTGGCCTCCCGGGACACCGCGCTTGCTTGTTTCGTGCAGTTGGGTTCGCAGAACGGCGTCAATCCAACGGCTGCAGCAGCAGCTCCTTCGGGCGGGGTCCCCGACAGCGACAGCTTGCCCATACCGGGGCTCATCGAGCTTGCCGCGGAACTCGGGTATCCGGCCGAGCATATCCGCGTGAATTGGCAGGGCTTGCAAACGATCGGGTTCGCCGATCCGATCCTCGTTCTCCTCAGGAACACCAATGTTGTGATCTTGACAGGAGGCAGCCGCGACGGCGCTGAGGAGGTCGCGGTCTGGGATCCGCTCCATCGGGACAGCGAGGTGCTTTTCGTGCCGCGCCAGGAGTTCGAACGAGCGTGGAGTGGTCACATTCTGACACTGACGCGTCCCTCGTCCAGCACGCCGGCGGCGTCATCGAATCTTCGAGGCGTCACCTCGAAACAGACTCCCGATGCTGGAAAACGACAGCCGTCGCCCAGCGTACAACAGTCATCGCCGCTAATCCGACTTTGTCTTCTTGCCGTGGCAATTGTGGCGACCGTGGGCGTCGGCTTGTTCTTGTTCATGCGCACCACCGCCGAGCAATCCGATGGCGCGCGGGCATCCGTCGGCGGCGCTTCCGAACGGATAATCCAAGCTCCGGAAAAGGCCGCTGCTGCGGCGGAGCGTTCACCAGATCCGCAGGTTGCAAGCGTCGCGACGGGGGCGGCTCCGCCGACGCTGCATGTGCCGCAAAACGATACTGCGGCGGCCGCGGCACCAATGTCTTTCGAAGGGCGGGTGGCGAACGAAGCGAACCGTGCGGCAGCGGTGCCGCCGGAACCGGCATTCACTGGCCAGGTGCGCGGTTTGGAACCGCCACCGGCGGGGCCGACGCCCCTGGTCCCGACGGCATCCGGAGGGGCCAACCCAGGAGCTGATCCGAATGCCTCGACCTCAGATCCGATTATTCCCCCTACCGACGCTACTCTCTCGCCAGTGGATATTTCGCTGCTGCTGACGCGCGGCGATAAATCATTCAGCTCGGGCGATGTCGTCTCCGCGCGCCTTTATTACGGTCGTGCCGCCAATGCCGGAGACGGGCAGGCGGCGCTCAGATTGGGCGAGACCTTCGACCCCACGTTCCTCGAGCACGCTCATTTGCGCAGCGCGCGTGGCGATTTGGCCGCAGCCTTGTCCTGGTACCGGCGCGCCCGCGACATGGGCATCGGTGAGGCCGAGGTCCTGCTCAACAGCCTTGAAGGCAAATAGGGATAGTAAGCGCCGATGATACGATCGATCTGTACAACTGGAGCTATCATCCTTCCCCTTCTTTTAGCTGTGTTGATGGCACCTGGCGCGGCTTTGGCTCGCTCGGCGATACCAGCTGCCGATCCGAACGACGTAAACAAGGGAGTTGTTGAGCTGGAGACCGCCGGGTCCGCCGGGATCACCGTGCGCATGGCGGAGGACCTGGCAAGTGTCATCAATGATGGTGCGACGCGCCGCATCGTCCCGGTCGTCGGCGCGGGATCGCTTGCCAACCTGACCGATCTGAAGCGTCTGCACGGGATCGACATGGCGGTCCTCCAGATCGATGTCCTCGACTATGCGAAGGAGCAGAGGTCGCTCCCAGGCATCGAGGGATCGGTCACATACATAGCCAAGCTCCACAACGAAGAATTTCACCTCCTGGCACGCCGCGAGATTCAAAGCATCGCGGACCTCGCCAACAAAAAAATCAATGTCGACCTGCGGGACAGTGGGACAGCAATCACCGCGAGCCGTCTCTTTGGCATCTTGAAGATACCAGTCACGATGACAAACGACCGCCAGGAGGTGGCGCTCGAGAAACTGAAGAGAGGCGAACTCGCCGCTATCGCCTTCGTAGCCGGAAAACCCGCTCCGCTTTTCCGCGACCTCAAAGCCGATAACGGGCTCCATTTCCTCCCGGTGCCATTCAACTCCGCCGTTGCCGCGGCCTATGTGCCGACCCGCCTTACCGCCAGCGATTACCCGGGCCTCGTGGCCCAGGATAGGGCGGTCGATACCGTCGCAGTCGGTATCGCGCTGGTCGTCGCAAATCTCGAGCAAATTCCCGAGCGTTATCGCAATGTCGCAAATTTCGTCGACGCATTTTTCACCGGCTTCCAGTCGCTGCTCGAACCCGGTCATCATCCGAAGTGGCAGGAAGTGAACATTACGACGGAGCTCCCCGGTTGGCGGCGTTACCCGCCTGCCGAGCAGTGGCTGCGGCGCAACATGGAAGCAGCGCGGCCGCCGAGCCCGGAGGATCTGAAGGGGATGTTCGCCCAATACATCGACGAGCGCCGACGTTCGACTGGCGCAGCGCCAATGACGCAACGCGAAAAAGACGATCTCTTCCAGCAGTATCACTATTGGGAGAGCGGTCAGTCGCGCTAGCCCGGCGACGCATCCAATGGAGAATGCAATGGAACAAGAGCGCGTTCGCGCCCCAATCGGGCAACGGGCCGGCAAACGACCGATCCGTCTCAGGTTTGCGATCGGATTGAATCGCCACCGTCAACCTGTCATTGCGAGCAGGGCGAAGCAATCTCGAGCCGCTCTACGCGTGTTATATCGAGATTACTTCGTCGCGCAAAGCGCTCCTTGTAATGACACCGCGCTCGGTTGGTCGAAATCTGCTTTGGCCTTCGCCCTTTGCACTAGTTTTTTCATGTTTCACCACGCGGCCTCCGCCGAACCGGCCCCGAAGCGCGGCGGGACCCTGGTGTTCGCGGTCGATGCCGAACCACCCAACTACGACTGTCACGCTAATTTCTCGTTCGTATTCATCCACCCGATCATTCCGCATTATTCGACATTGCTTAAGTTCGACACGGCGAATTATCCGCAAATCGTGGGTGATCTAGCCGAATCCTGGAACGTTTCAGCCGACAGGCGAACTTACACTTTCAAGCTGCGCCGCAATGTCCTGTTTCATGACGGGTCGCCCCTCACCTCCGCTGATGTGAAAGCCAGCTACGACCGCATCACCCGTCCCCCGGAAGGCGTCCTTTCGGTCCGCCAAGCCGACTATTCCGCAATCAGCGGGATCGACACTCCCGATCCAGCGACTGTGGTGTTTCATCTGCAGTGGCCGGATGCCGCCATGCTGGCTAATTTCGCGTCTCCGTGGAACTGCATTTACAGTGCAGCGCGGCTTAAGGAAGACCCGCTATTCCCGAAGACCCACCTGCTAGGGACCGGACCCTTCGTCTTTGTCGAGCACGTCAAGAAAGATCACTGGACCGGCAAGCGCTGGGATAAATATTTCCTCGCCGGTAAGCCGTACCTCGATGGTTACCGCGCTGATTTTGTAGCCGGCGCGGCGGCGGTGAAAGCAATGGAAAACGGCCGCATTATGGCCCAGTTCCGCAGTTTTACTCCCGCCGAGCGTGACGAAATGGTCGAGACCGTCGGCGACCGGGTCTTGGTCCGGGAAAGTCCTTGGATCACTTACCTGGCCCTGGTGTTTAACGCCCATCGTCCCCCCTTTGACGACGCGCGGGTGCGCCGCGCCTTGTCTTTGGCAATCGATCGCTGGCACGGAGCAGAGACCCTCGCCGATACGACCTTTCTCAAATATGTCGGCGGACTAATGCGGCCCGGGACGGCCATGAGCATCCCAGAGGCCGAGCTCGTCACGATCCCCGGCTTTTCGCGGGATATCGTGGCCTCGCGCGCCGAGGCGCGGCGGCTGCTGGCGGAGGCCGGGGTGCCCGGCCTCGCCTTCACGCTCACCAACCGCAACGACGTCCCGATCCCTTATGGCCCCGCCGGCGATTTCGTGATGGCCGCTTGGCGCGAGATCGGCGTGCAGGTGACGCAGGAGATGCTGAGCACCAAGGACTGGCAGACCGCGCTCGAAACTGGCCGGTTCGCCGCCGCGACAGATCTGGCCGCCGACTATTTCGATGATCCGACCATCCAGCTGGCGCGATATGTGTCACGCGACTTGTCACCGATCAACCACTCGGGCTCCACCGACCGCTATCTCGACGCTCTCTTCATCGGCCAAGCGATCAGCACGGATATCCGGCAACGCGCAAACATCGTGCGGGAGTTTGAGCGGCATGCCCTGACCGAAGCGTTCACGGTGCCGCTGCTGTGGTGGAACCGCATCATCGTGACGGCCGAGAAGTTCAAAGGTTGGAACGTGTCGCCTAGTCACTACATCGGCCAAGACCTCGCCGACGCGTGGCTTCAAGACTGACGCATCGCCGTCCTGCGCCGCAAACAGAAGCCGGTTTTTATAGGATATCGAATGACTGCAATCCCAGTCGCGACGCGTGTGTCCCACCAGCGCTGGCTGCAGCTGAGCCTCGGCATCCTCTGTATGGCGATGATCGCCAATTTGCAGTACGGTTGGACATTGTTCGTCAACCCTATCGATGCCAAATACCACTGGGGCCGTGCGGCGATACAGGTCGCGTTCACGATATTTGTGCTGACTGAGACGTGGCTGGTGCCGGTCGAGGGTTGGTTTGTCGACCGCTATGGACCTAGAGCGGTGGTTTTGTTCGGCGGCGTACTGGTTGGCGCCGCCTGGATGATGAATTCCATCGCCAGCTCTCTGGCGGTGCTCTATGTGGCTGCCGCGGTCGGCGGCGTCGGCGCCGGGGCGGTTTACGGGACCTGCATCGGAAACGCTCTGAAATGGTTTTCGGATTTGCGTGGGCTCGCGGCCGGCTTGACTGCGGCGGGCTTCGGCGCCGGGTCGGCCTTAACAGTCATCCCCATCCAGAGCATGATCGCGACCGGCGGCTACGAAGCGGCCTTTCTGCATTTTGGAGTTGGGCAGGGCATTGTCGTTTGCGTGATTTCCTGGTTTCTGCGAGCGCCCCGTCCGGGCGAAGCCGATGCCGCGAGCCCTGTGGCAGTTGAACCGACGAAACGACAATACACGCCGCTCGAGATGGCTCGCTCGCCGATCTTCTGGATCATGTACTTGATGTTCGTACTCGTTGGCTCGGGCGGCCTGATGGCGACGGCGCAACTCGCCCCTATCGCCAAAGACTTTGGTGTCGATACCGTGCCGGTGAGCCTTGTGGGTATCACGCTGCCGGCTTTGACTTTCGCATTATCGCTCGACCGAATTCTCAATGGCGTTACGAGGCCCTTCTTCGGCTGGGTCTCCGACAAGCTCGGCCGCGAGAACACGATGTTCATCGCCTTCAGCCTCGAAGCATTGGGCATCTGGCTGCTCAGCATGTTTGGCGAAGACCCTCTGACTTTCGTTCTGCTCAGCGGGCTAGTCTTCTTCGCCTGGGGGGAGATCTACAGCCTCTTTCCGTCGACCTGCACCGATGCCTACGGCACCAGATATGCCACGACAAATGCGGGCTTGCTTTACACTGCGAAGGGCACCGCGGCGCTTCTCGTGCCTTGGGGCAACGTGCTAACGAGCGTGACCGGTAATTGGCACGCCGTCTTTACGGTCGCCGTGCTAATGAATGCAACCGCCGCACTTCTCGCGATCTTCGTATTGAAGCCAATGCGGGCGGCGCATCACGCACGAGAGAACACTCCCACGGTGCGCCGCGCCGCGTGAAAGAAATTGGCCGCGCTCAGCGGCGGCTTAACCTTCCTTCAACGCATTTGTGGCGTAATGAAGGGGCAACACAGGGCTCATTCTGCGATCATACCATGTGGAATATCTCGTCGAACGATGTCGAGCAGGCGAAAGAGTCGATCAAGCTTCGTAGGGCGGAGGTCGAGGCGAAATATGTCGAGCAGAAAGCGCAGCTCGACGCCGAGTTTGCCGTGATCGAGACGCTCGAGCGCGCGGCTTCCGAGTTCGCCCTGAAGCACAGCCCGGAGCAGGTCCAAGCAGCGCCAGAAACCACGGTGCCGGCCGAAACAGAGACAAGCGACGGCTTCGACGAAAAACCCCATTCGCGCTGGCGCCTACATCTCGGTAACCGACCGTCCGACGTGGATGGAGCAATGGGCAACGCTCCCTCCGTTCCGCGGTAGAAGCACCAGTCTGGCAGGGATTGCGCCTTCGCGCGAGGCGCTCCCTGCAATGACATCGCGCCGATCGCTATCGGCCGACACCAGCGCGCCACCACACCCGAGATAAGCCGTTTCTTAAGCAGGGGCGGATAGGCTGCCCGAGGGCAATTTCGGGCATCGAGGAAGACACGGAATGGACGACATACTCGGTCGGGTCGTGGCGGTGTCCGGTTCGCAAATGAGGGCGCAGGTCACCGCCGATCGGTTTACCGACGCTTCCGTCCGCATCGGCTCCATGATCAAAGTGCAGAGTGCCGATCTCGATGTCGTCGGAACGATCAGCGCAGCTGAGCTCGACTCTGCAGCGAGTATTCTTCTGATCATCGACTTGCTGGGGGAGATCGGCTCCTTGAGCGAGGGGCGGCGCCAGTTCCATCGAGGCGTATCCTGCCATCCTATTCCGGGCGCTCCCGTCCGAGCCGCAGCCGCAGCCGATTTGGCAGCGGTTTATACCCGGCCATCGGCCGCCAACGTCAGTGTCGGAAGCCTCTTCCATGATGCGGCTCGGCCAGCCTTTGTCCTGATAGACGAGCTGCTGGCGAAAAATTTCGCGGTCCTGGGCGCGACCGGCTCGGGGAAATCCTGCGCCGTCACGCTGATGCTGTCCGCCGTTCTGGCGGACCACCCAAACGCGCACATCATCGTGCTGGACCCGCATAACGAATACGCGAGCGCGTTCGGCGAGCGCGCCGAACTCTTCAATGTCGACAACCTGCAGTTGCCGCTCTGGCTGTTGGATTTCGAAGAGGCGGTCGGCGTGCTGGTCCGCGGCGGGACTGTTCAAGAGCAGGAAACTCAAGCGATCATCCTGAAGGAGGCGATAATCCGTGCGCGCCGCCGCCACTGGAGCGATGCGGCGACGTCGATCACAGTCGACACCCCGCTGCCGTTTGCCGCTGCCGATCTTCTGCGCTTCATCGACGAGGCGATGGGCAAGCTCGACAACCCGAACACGTCGGCTCCTTACCTGCGGCTCAGAACACGCCTCGAATCCTTGCGTACCGACCGGCGCTTTGCGTTCCTGTTCTCCGACTCGGTCGCCGTCCGGGACACTCTGTCACGCACCGTAGGCCGGCTGATGCGGATTCCCGTAGACAGCAAGCCGCTGACGATCATCGATTTGTCGGGCGTACCGTCCGAGATTACGGATGTCGTCGTGTCGCTGATCTGCCGCCTCACCTTCAACTTGGCTCTCTGGTCGGACCGCGAGCGACTCCCGCCAATCCTTCTCGTTTGCGAAGAGGCGCACCGCTTCGTTCCCGCGTCCGAGCCAATCGGTTTTGGCGCGACCTCCCGCGCAATCACCCGGATCGCCCGGGAAGGACGGAAATACGGCGTTTCTCTCGCATTGATCTCGCAAACGCCGTCAGAATTGTCGGGTCAGGTACTATCTCAATGTGGCACAGTTTTCGCGATGCGGCTGGGACATTACCTCGACCAGACCCTCACGAGCACGTCTTGGCCTGATGCAGCGCGCGGCATGTTGGAGGCTCTGCCCAGCATGCGGACGCAAGAAGCAATCGCCTTCGGAGAGGGTGTCGCATTGCCGGTGCGCATCCGCTTCGATGATCTGCCGCAGGATCGCCGCCCGCGCAGCGAGAGCGCAAAATTTTCCAGGGCCTGGCGGAGTGAGTCTGGCGGCAACGAACTCCTCGACGAGGGCATCCGATGCTGGCGCGAGCAGCGCCGCAAGCTCACTGTAAGCTAGCCGCGCAAAGGGCGCGGTCCGGGCGAGAGGGTCAGTCGAGGACACGGTTCAAAAAGGCGTCCATCCTCGCCATTGCGGACTTCGAGAGATCGCTAGGAAACAGCGTAAAGCCGTGTGCACCACCGGGATAAATCGCCAGCTCGGCATCATTGCCCGCGGCGACCCAGCGCGCATGCATAAACAATGTATCGTCGAGTAGCGCATCCTTGGTCCCGACAGTGAAAAGAGCCGGGCACAAGTCCTTGAGATCGGCATAAAGCGGCGAGACGTCGGGCACGCGCCGGTCGGTGACCGTCGGCAGAAACGCGTTGTAGAATTGCTGCATATCGATCGTCCGCAGCACCAGCCGGGCATTGCCGAACTGACGCTGGCTCGGCGTCAGGCTTAGGTCGAAAGCGCCGTAGACGATGTTGGCGCCGCGGAACCCGGTATAACCGTGTCGATCCCGCATGCGCAGAACCGTGACGGCGGTCAAGTGCCCGCCCGCCGACTCGCCGCCGATCGTTAGGACGTCGGTGCCGAACTCCCTTTTGGCATTCTCGACCAGCCACGCCGCGGCGGTCTCGCAATCGTCGGGACCCGCCGGATAGGGGTCTTCCGGGGCCAGCCGGTATTCCACCGCGACGACCGCCTGGCCGGTATTGTCCGCGATCCGCTCGAGCATCGGATCCTGCATGTCCGCGCCGCCGAGCACCCAACCGCCCCCATGAAGATGCAGATAAACCCCGCGTGGCTGGGCAGGCGCGACCACGCGCAACGGGATTTTATTGCCATCCTTGCCGGTGATCGTCAGCATTCGCGCCCGGCTCGAAATCACTGGGGCCGGAAAGGGTCCCTCGCCCCGCCGCCGCGCGACCCGAGAGGCTTCGGCGCCGGTGATCCACCACTCCGGCTGACCGGTCAGCAATTCGATTATTTCGGCATTAAATTTCGCCGTTTCGGCGTCGATCGCCGCCTCGCCGAACAAAGCTGGATCGAACGGGCGCGTGTCGGGCATGGCATCCTCCTCGGCCTGCGGGGAGCGCCACGATAGCGCATTCCGGACCGCTGCTGAGGCCTCGGGTTAAAAACCTGTGCTTTGGCTAAAGATCGAATGCGGGTACGTTCACATCCGCACTATCGGGAACGGAGATAGCGATGGCAAAGGCGTATTGGGTGGCGACCTATCGTTCGATTTCGGATGCGGAGGCTCTGGCGGGTTATGCCAAGCTGGCCGGCCCCGCGATCACGGCTGCCGGGGGGCGATTTCTGGCTCGGGGGAACGCCGTAAAGGCATACGAGGCCGGGCTCACCCAACGGGTCGTGATCATCGAATTCGACAGCGTCGAAAAGGCTGCGGCTGCCCACGATAGCGCGGGGTATCAGGCGGCGCTCAAAGTTCTCGGCAAGGCCGCCGATCGCGATCTGCGCATTGTCGAGGGGGTGGCTTAGCTTCTCAATCATTGCGTCACAGGAGACCCGTAATGCCGCGCTTGAACTTCGGGGCGTTCCTCGCCCCGCATCATCCGGTCGGCGAGCATCCGTTGCTGCAGTTCCGACGTGATCTGGATCTCGTGGAGCATCTCGATCGGCTCGGCTATGACGAGTTCTGGTGTGGCGAGCACCATTCGAGCGGCTGGGAGATGATCGGCTCGCCCGAAATGTTCCTGGCGGCCGCAGGCGAGCGGTCAAAGCGGATCAAACTTGCCACGGGGGTGATCTCACTGCCCTATCACCACCCGTTCAATGTCGCGCAGCGCATGGTGCAGCTCGACTGGATGACCGGTGGGCGGGCGATCTTCGGCTCCGGCCCCGGCGCCCTCGCGTCGGATGCGCATACGCTCGGGATCGACCCGATGGTGCAGCGCGACCGCCAGGACGAAGCGATCGGCATCATCCGGCGGCTCTTCAATGGCGAGCGGGTGACCGCGAAAAGCGACTGGTTCACGATGCAGGACGCGCAATTGCAATTGCTACCGCTGCAGGAGGAAATGCCGTTTGCCGTCGCCTCGCAAATCAGCCCGTCGGGCATGACCTTGGCCGGCAAGCACGGGATCGGCATCATCTCAATCGGCTCGATGTCGAGCGAGG
>Ga0306925_10006288_pt1 | contig 11013 bp, 10 predicted proteins | sample flu12Cox44000176_FD_203755 | JGI IMG/M metagenome (GOLD analysis project Ga0306925, IMG submission 203755) | Lab enrichment of tropical soil microbial communities from Luquillo Experimental Forest, Puerto Rico - flux8day.12C.oxic.44.000.176 (v2)... | ecosystem: Environmental > Terrestrial >...
GATCCGGATGGATATACGTTGTTGCTCGGTCAATCGGGGCCGATCTCAATCAATCCGGGCATCTACACAAAACTGTCTTACGATCCGGAGAAGGATTTTGCGCCGATCTCGATGACGACCGCCTACCCCTATATCGTGGTGGTCAACCCGGCGCTCGGCGTGAAGACGCTTGCGGAACTGGTTGCACTCGCCAAGAGCAAGCCCGGTGAATTGAACTACGGGACGGCCGGTGTCGGCGTCTCCAATCACCTGGTCACCGAGTTGTTCGACGACAAGGCCGGAATCAGGATGACCCACATCCCCTATCGCGGGACTTCGCTGGCGGTCGCCGATCTCCTCGCGGGGCAGGTGCAGGTTGTGTTTGCGGACCCCGTGTCGGCACTCGCACATGTTCGCGCCGGCACGCTGCTTGCGCTTGCCGTCACCAGCAAGGAGCGCTCGCCGGTCGCGCCGAACGTCCCGACGATCGCCGAGAGCGGCTATCCCGGCTTCGATGCCGTCGCATGGCACGGGATCATGGCGCCTGCGGGCACACCGGCGCCGATCGTACAAAAACTCAATAGAGAGATCGTGAAAGCGTTGAAGGATCCCGAAACCGCAGGATTGATTGAGCAACAGGCGATGCAGATCGTCGGCAGTTCGCCGGAAACCTTTGCCAGCTTCATCAAGCAGGACATTACGATCTGGAAGAATGTGGCCCGCCAAGCGAAGATCGAAATGAAGTAGCGCTCCGCCAATGCCGTCCAAATGAGTAACGAGGCCTGTGCTTTCTCGTCATCTCCGTCGCAGCACACTGAACTGAAATGACTGAACGGCGCCCCAGGGCGTCGTGTGGCGATGTCCCTGATGCTCGACCAATTCGAACGCGGGGCCCACGGCCTTGCCCAAGCTCTCCGGATCATAGCGCTGCACGGGCAAGCCGCTGCATTTTTCCGGGCCGTCAAGCGCAAAGGTTGCGATGATCGCGTATCCGCCTTGCTTCACGCCGTCGCGCAATCGCGCGAGATAGGCCTCGCGATCGGCCGCGTCGACCAGAAAGTGAAAAGCCGCGCGATCGTGCCAAACATCGAATGCGGCGGACGGTTGCCACTGCGTGATATCGGCGGCGATCCATCGCACATGGGTGGCGTCGGCCCCGAGGCGTTGTTTCGCAGCGTCCAACGCGGCCTGCGACAGATCGAGTACGGTGACCGCCTCATAACCGCACCCGCGCAACGCATCGACCAGATGCGACGCGCCGCCGCCGATGTCGATGATGAATGCGTTTCGGTGACTTGCGTACTTTTCGATCAGGGAGAGCGACGGCTCGGGTTCTCTTTGCGTCCAACTGACCTGCTGCTCGCCCTTGGTGAGATACACGTTTTGCCAATGTACCTGGCGGTCGGATGTCGTTGCCATGGCCTAACTCGCAAGAGAAAGATTTTTGCGCGGCAGGGCTGCAGCGGCTCTGGCGCGCGCCTCGATCGCCCCCCAATCGCCCCCCGTAATGTCGGAAGCCGGCGCGACCCAGGAACCCCCGACCGCGACGACTTTGGGATGAGCCAGCCATTCGCGTGCATTGTCCTGCCCGATGCCGCCGGTCGGACAGAACCGGACATTCGGAAACGGCCCGGTCAACGCATTGAGTGCCGCAAACCCGCCGGCCGGCACGGCCGGAAAGAACTTGACCAATTCAAACCCGCGCGTGACGCAGGCGATGAGATCGGACGCGGTCTGGATGCCCGGTACGAACGGCAGATCGCCTGACGAGGCGGCCTGCAACAGTTCACTCGATTGGCCGGGGCTGATGGCGAAGGCGGCTCCCATCTCGTGGACCACCTCGAGATCGCGCGGCGCCAACACCGTGCCGATGCCGACGACGGCGTCCTTCACCTCCGCGATGATGGCGCGCGCGGCCTCGACCGCGGCATCGGTGCGCAGGGTAATCTCGACGACCGGCAGTCCGCCCGCCACCAGTGCCCGCGCCAGCGGTACCGCATCGCGCGCATTCTCGATGGTGATGACAGGCACCACCGGCGCACGCGCAAACAATTCGTTGAGCCGGGCGCGGGATTTCCTGGAACTCATGGTGCAGCTCCCATCTCGATGATGCCTTCCGGCATGGCCTCGCGCGGAATGACCGCTCCGGGCGACATGATCACCGCGCCCGCCAGGAGGTGACCGGCGCGCGCGGCCGCAACCGCAGGCGCACCACGTAGCCTTGCAGCGATATAGGCGGCATTGAAGGAATCGCCAGCGGCCGTGGTGTCGACCGGTTGAACCACTTTCGGCGGCGGCACCTCGGCATAGTCGCTTTCAGCGAAGATCAGGCAACCGAGCCCGCCGCGCTTGACCACGATCTCGCCAATCCCCGCGTCGCGCAGGCGCGCGATACAGCTCTGGGCGTCGGCGTCGGCGAACAGCGCCTGCTCGTCTTCCAGCGTTGGCAGCGCAAGATCGACCAGCGGAAGGATATCGGCAAACGCGCGGCGCGCGGTCGCCAAATCGTGCCAGCCGCGCGGTCGATAATTGCCGTCGAACGCAATCTTCCCGCCATTGCGCCGCGCCGCTGCCAGAAGCTCGCGCAACCGCATCCTGCCGCTGTCGCCATAGAGCGACAGGCTGATGCCGGAGAAATAGAGCCAGTCGAAGCGCGCCAGGCGCTCCAGCGCCGCATCGTCCGCTCGGTCGAAAAATTCACGGGCCGGAGCGCGATCGCGCCAATAGAGAAAGCTGCGTTCGCCGCGCGCGTCGCGCTCGATCATATAGAGCCCGGGCAGCCGTCCGCTCACGCGCATCACTTCATCAGTCGCAATGCCTTCGTCGCGCCATGAGGCGAGCATGGCTTCGCTCAAGCCATCGTCGCCGAGTGCCGTCACGTAGGAGGTCGCAATGCCGAGGCGCGACAGATAGAGCGCGGTATTGAGCGTGTCGCCGCCAAACCCGCGCGCGAACAGTCCGTCGCGGTGTTGCGAGAACTCAACCATGCATTCGCCGATCGAGGCTACGCGCATCGAATGTTTCTCAAAACGTCAATTGCACCTTCATCGACTTCGAGCGGTCAGTTGCCAGCTCGAAGGCGTCGACAGCATGCTCGAACGGCAAGGAGGCCGTGATCAGGGGTTTTACGTCAAGCAGTCCCGCACCCATCAGCCGCAAAGCCAGCTCGAATTCGGGATCGAACCGGAAAGTGCCGCGGAGTTCGAGCTCTTTGGTTACGATGCTGTTGACAGGCAGCGTCATTTCCCCGCCGAGCCCGAGTTGGACGATGACCGCGCCAGGCCGCAATAGATCGAATGCGAGGCGGAGCGCGGCCTGGTTGCCCGACGCCTCGAACAGCACGTCGAACACCCCCTTGCCGGCGCGGAAGGGATCGAGTGCGGCAGCTTGCACGGTGACGTTGATCGCGTGACTGGCGCCGAGCTGGCGGGCCACCGCAAGCGGCGCTTCCGCGACATCGGTCACCACGATTTCCGCCGCCCCCGAACAGCGCGCAACGAGCACCATCAGCGCGCCGATCGGACCACAGCCGGTCACCAGCACGCGCTTGCCCATCAGTGGTCCGGCCTGATTGGCGGCGTGCAGGCAGACGGCGAGCGGCTCAGCCATCGCAGCTTCCGCAAGGGAAAGCCTTTCCGCGATCGGGATCGCCTGCGCCGCTTCGACCGTGACATGCTCGCGAAAACCGCCCTGCACATGGGGGTTGCGCATCGCGCTGCCCATGAAGCGCATGTCGAGACATTGGTTGCGCATCCCTCCCCTGCAGTGAATGCAAACGCCGCAAGGACGGCTTGGATTGACTGCGACGCGCGTGCCGGGCGCGAGATGCAGGACACCAGCTCCGACCTCCGCGACGACGCCCGCGATTTCATGACCGAGCGCCATCGGCTCGCGGATACGCACGGTGCCGAAGCCGCCATGATGGTAGTAATGCAGGTCGGAGCCGCAGATGCCGCCTGTCGCGATCTTCACACGAACTTCGCCGGCGGCCGGCGCGGTGTCCGAAAAATTGTCAATCCGCAGATCTTTCGGTGCATGAATGACAACGGCGCGCATGACAATCCTCCCACCAGCCCCGGTTCCGAAGTTTGCATTGTCTCGCAACATCCCGTTTGCGACTTCGGACATAAGACATTAGCAACTTTATAATCCAGTACGGCGTTGGTTCAGAAGTCCGCACGACGGATTTGCGGCCATTGTGATGCGGACTTCCGAACCGCCGGACTGGCCGCAGTCACATCGCAGCCAGCATGCCCCCGTCGACGTAAATGATCTGCCCGTTGACATAATCAGATGCGGACGAAGCGAGAAAGATGGCTGCGCCAATGAGCTCATCCGGACGGCCCCAACGTTTCGCGGGGATCCGCGACATCAGCCAATTATTGAAATCGGCATTGTTGACAAGCGCCTGGTTCATGTCGGTCAGCATATAGCCGGGCCCGATCGCATTGGCCTGGATTCCGCTCGCCGCCCATTCGACCGCCATCGAGCGCGTCAGCGTCTTGATGCCGCCTTTGGCTGCGGTATAGGGCCCGACCGTCGGGCGGGCAAGCTCGCTCCCCAGCGAACCGATATTGATGATCTTGCCGCGCTTGCGCGGAATCATGCGCTTTGCCGCCTCGCGGCCGATGATAAAGGCGCTGGTGAGGTTGGTCTCGATCACCTTGCGCCATTCGGCGCTGGTAAATTCGATCAGGGGTTTTCGCATCTGGATGCCCGCATTGTTGACGAGAACGTCGATCGCGATGCCCTTCGCGTCCAAGCCCTCGAAGGCTCTGACGACGGCTGCCTCGTCAGTCACGTCAAAGGCGACGCCTTCGGCCAGGTGACCGGCCGATCGAAATTCCGCAATTGCCGTCTCGACGCGCGCGGGATCGGTGCCGTTGACAATGAGCCGCGCACCGGCCTTGGCCATGCCTTCGGCGATGGCGCGGCCGAGACCACGCGAGGAGCCAGTCACGAGCGCCGTGCGGCCGGAGAGATCGAACAGCGAGAGCGTCATGGCAATCCCTCAAGCGTTGGTGCGGCGTACGGTGAGATCGGGGCGCTTGAACACCGCCGGCAACAGGTCGACGCCGAGGCCAGGCCCCTCCATGGGAAAAACATAGCCATCCTTGATCACTGGCATCGTGGTGACAAGCTCGTTGTACCAGCCCTTGTAGAAGGCGCGCACCGATTCCTGGATCAGCGTGTTCGGCTGGCTGAACGACATGTGGATGGCGGCGATGAAGCCGACCGGCCCGATGCAATCATGCGGCGCAAACGGCCGGTGATAGGTCTCGGCCATTGCCGCAATTTTGCGGCCCTCGGTCAGCCCGCCGGTCCAGCACAGATCCGCCATCACCACATGCATGGCGTCCCGATCGAGCATGTCCTTGTACGGATAGCGCGAGCCGAGCGTTTCGCTGGCGCACACCCACACATCCGTCGATCGTGCATATTCGGCAAGCGCCTGCGGCGAGTTCATGCGGATCGGATCTTCGTACCAGGTCGGCTTGTAGGCTTCGAGCTCGCGGGCAATCTGCTTGGCCGTCGGCAAATTCCAAAGCGAGTGAAACTCGACCATGATCTCCATTCTGTCGCCGACCGCCTTTCGGATTTTTTCGAACGGCTCGACCGCCTTCTTCATCTGCGCGGCGGTAATGAAGAGACCGTTGTTTTCCTGCGCCGGCGGATCGAACGGCCAGATCTTCATCGCGGAAATGCCGCTTTCGAGCAGGCTCTCAGCCAGCGCATCAGCACGGTTCATGAAAGCATCGAGGTCTTCATACGGGCTGTCGCTTTCGCCAAGGCTCCAGTTCGACACCGGGCGGATATTGGTGGAGCGGACATATTTGGTGCCGGCGCAGGTGTTGTAGATGCGCTGTTTGTCGCGGCAAAGCCCGCCAAGCATCTGATGCACGGGCTGGCCGCACACTTTGCCGAATAAATCCCACAGCGCGATGTCGAGCGCGGACGCCGCGCGATATTCGACGCCGGTGGAGGCCTGCGCCATCGGCAGATTCAGCAGGTCGCGATGGATCGCTTCGATCCGAAGCGGATCGCGGCCGAGCAATCGTGCGGCAAAGGTCTCATGGATCTGGGCCTCGACCGCGCCCGCACCGTAAAAGGTCTCGCCGAGCCCGATCACGCCGGCATCGGTATGCAGGCGGACCCACAACACATTGGCGAATTCGTCCGTGCGCAGGGTCTCAATCGACGTGATTTTCACGATTTGTCTCCTCCCGGGCGCTCTCTTTATATTCGTGACCTCCGTGTGTCCGGCGGCCGTGATGGAGGCATACGCTCTCTTGTAATATATCACAATATGTTTATTGTCGGGGACAGGGCTGCGCCCAAGACGCGGCTTGGAGGGAACCTCAGAGGAAATTCAAATGGCGCGTCGGCGAAATGCCCTCGAAGTCGTGCGGCGAAACGGAAGCGACCTGGCCACACGGCGCAACCGCGTCAATCTGCTGGAGCTCGCCTACCAGCGCATCGAAGATCTCCTGGTCAATTGCGAGCTGAAGCCGGGACGTTTTCTCACCGTCCAGGAGTTGCAAAATTTCACCGGTTTCGGCCGGACGCCGGTGCATGCCGCGGTCAACCGTCTCGCCGCCGATACGCTGATCATCATTCGTCCACGGCATGGCTTGCAGATTGCGCCGATCGATCTGGCACGCGAGCGATTGCTGTTGGGACTGCGGCGCGACATGGAGCGCTTCGTCATTCGCCTTGCGGCAGAGCGCGCAAGCCTCTCGCATCGAAACCAGGCCCTTCACATCGAGCGTGCGCTGCGGGAGCGCCATGCCACCCTTTCGATCGACGAATTCAACAAGCTCGACCGCCGCATCGATTCGTTGATCCTGGAAGCCGCCGGCGAACCCTTTCTGGCGCACACGCTACGGCCGCTGCACACGATCTATCGCCGCATCGGCTACATCTACCATCGCCATTTGCCCGGACACGCCGATCTCGCCGGCACGATCGACCGGCATCTTGCGATCCTTGGCGCGATGGCCAATCGACGCGTCGAGCGCGCGATCGCGGCAAGCGATGCGCTGATCGACTTCATGGACCAGATGTTCGAGGAAATGGAGTCCGGAATTGACCCCGGCCTGCTCGATTGCAGCATTGAACCTTTGCCCGGCACATAGATTGTAACGATCAAAGGAAACACGGGAGGAAGACATGTCGACAGCCGCAGCCCTGCCCCAACGGGCGGCAATGGATAGTGCCGTTCGCTACCTCATCCAGAACTATAGCCCCAAGGGCAACAAGGTTGGGTGGCTGATGATGGCCTCGATCCTGGTCGAGGCGTGGGATCTCTACTCGATCGCCTTCGTGCTGATCTTCATCCGCGACCAGTTCAACCCCGACCCGTTCGTGCTTGGGCTTGCCGCTGCCGGCACGCAAGGCGGAGCCTTGATCGGCGCTCTGCTCGGCGGCTGGCTCTCCGACAAGATCGGCCGCCGCGTGATGTTCCTGATGACGATGGTCATGTTCATCGTGCTGGCACTCGCACAGGCCTTCGTGTCGAACATGACCTCGCTGATCATCATCCGCTTTCTGCTCGGCATTCCACTCGGCAGCGACATCTCGACCGGCTACACCTACATCATGGAATCCATGGCCAAGGGCGATCGCGAGGTGATGGGCAATCGCTGGCAGTTCATGTTCGCGATCGGCGAAGTGCTGACGCTGGCGGTCATCGCGATCTTCCTCATTGCAGACATCAATCACGAGTTGGTTTGGCGCATCACCCTCGGGCTTGGCGCCTTGCCCGCGCTGATCATCCTGATCATGCGGCACGATGTGCCGGAGACCGCGGTGTGGCTGGTGCAGCAGGGACGTTTTCGCGAGGCCAAGGAAGTTGCTCAGCAGATGTACAACGACCGTCTCGACATGCTGCCCGATCATGACGTGACGCTGCCGAAAGCGCGACCGACCGCCTTCCTCGCCGACCTGCGCAAGGATCCGATCCGCTGGCGGGCCACGCTTTATGGCTGGATCGCGTGTTTTGCGCAGTCGAGCGAATTCTCGACGTTTGCATTCTATCTGCCCGTCCTGTTTGCGATGGTCGGCGTATCGTCGACGCTCGGCAACAATTTCGTCACCATGGCGCTGTTCGCGTTTGCCGCGGTCTCCGGCTGGGTTGGACCGCTGCTCACGCCGAAGATCGGGCACCGCGGCATCGGCATCGCCGGATTTGCGATCGTGTTCGTGTCACTGCTGATCGCGGCCGCAGCCCTCTACACGGACCACAAATATATCCTGCCCTTTGCGGCGGCCGGCATGCTTTGGGGGCATTATTGGGATGCATCGAACTGCATGACCATTCCGACGATGGTCGCCAAGCCGGAATATCGGGGCACGGCGAGCGGCTTTGCCTACATGTTCGTCAAGCTGCCGTCGTTTCTCGCCATCTTCCTGTTTCCTTCGCTGTTCGCGGCGATCGGCCAGGCCAATGCGACGTTGTTTGTTGCGATCTTTCCGCTGATCGGCCTGCTTGCAGCGATCTTCGTCCTGCCGGAGGTTTATGGTTACGAGCACGACTGAAAACGGCGCTTCGCGACCACAAAGGTCTCCGCGTCACGCCGGCGCATGAGAACAGCAGACCAAGGCCCGGGGCCCGAACGCCCAGGGCCTTCTACCCCGATAGCTTTGTGAAATCCGGCTGACGCCGTTCGGCAAATGCGGCAAATGCCTCCCTTGCTTCGGGCGTCCGCAGACGCTCCTTGAACAGCTCACTCTCGTCGACAATCCGGGCGGCAATCCGCTCGAAATCGCGCATCAACTTCTTGGTCGCACTCAACGCGCCGGCCGGCCGCTTCGTGAGCGTAACGGCGGCAGCCATCGCCTTCTGCCGCAGCTCCGTCGCCGGCACGACGGCGTTGGCAAGGCCGCTTGCGAGCGCGGTCGTCGCATCGATCGGCTCTCCCAGCGCGAACATTTGATAGGCCCGCACGTGTCCGATCCGCGCGGGCAACAGCCAGCTCGACGCGGCTTCCGGCACCAGCGCAAGATTGACGAACGGCGTCATCAGACGCGCCGTCTCCGCGAGGAACACCAGGTCGCAATGCAGAAGCATCGTGGTGCCGACGCCGACGGCATTGCCTTGTACAGCCGCGATCAGCGGCTTTGTGGCCTTGCCGAGGTTTTGGATGAAGCGAAAGGCCGGACTTTCCTTGTCGCTGTTGCTTTTGGCCTGTGCGGCAAAATCTGCGAGATCGTTGCCTGCGGTGAAACTGTCGCCATCGCCCTGGAACAGGACCACCTTGATGGTACCGTCCGCCTCGGCGCGCTCGAGGCCGTCGGACAGCGCGTCGTACATTGCACCGGTGAGCGCATTCTTCTTGTCGGGACGCTGCAGCGTCAGGACCAGAACGCCGTCAACCAGTTCGGTCTTTACGTGTTCGCTCATCGGATTATCCTTTCGACTCGGCGTTTCGACCTCAGGCGACCGCGCGCGCTGCTCTCCGCTTCGGAACGCCGTCCAGAAAACCGGCGAGCCGTTCGCGGATGATGGCCTCGGCATCGGCCATGATGCGCTCGATCAGTTCCTTGACGGTCGGAACGTCATTGATCAGGCCGACGACCATACCACAGCTCCAGGCGCCCGCGTCCATATCGCCGTCGATCATGACCTTCGGATAGACTCCCGCGACCTCATCGAGGATGTCGTCGATCTTGAGCGCCTTGCCTTTCTCACGCTCCTTTTCCAGCAGCCGCTCGACGCCCTTGTTGGTCAACACGCGCTCGGTATTGCGGAGCGCGCGCATGACGAGGCGCGTGTCGAGTTCGGAGGCATCGACGATGGCCTTCTTGACGTTGTCGTGGACCGGCGCCTCCTTGGTCGCGATGAAGCGCGTACCCATGTTGATGCCGCCGGCGCCCATCGCGAGCGCCGCGACCAGGCTGCGCGCATCCGCCATGCCGCCGGACGCCACGAACGGGATCTTCAACTCGTCGGCAGCGCGTGGCAGCAGGATCATGTTCGGCATGTCGTCCTCGCCGGGATGACCGCCGCATTCGAAACCGTCCACGCTGACGGCGTCGCAGCCGATCTGCTCGGCCTTCAGCGAATGCCGGACCGATGTGCACTTGTGAATCACCTTGATGCCGGCCGCCTTCAGCGCCGGCATGTATTGCTCGGGACTGCGTCCGGCGGTTTCGACGATCTTGACCCCGCCTTCCCTGATCGCGGCGATATATTCCGGATAGGGCGGCGCGCTCAGCGTCGGCAGGAAGGTGAGGTTCACGCCGAACGGCTTGTCGGTCATGCCGCGGCAACGCGCGATCTCCCTGGCGAGCAGTTCAGGCGTCTTCTGCGTGAGGCCGGTGATGATGCCGAGCCCTCCAGCATTTGAAACTGCCGCTGCAAGCTCTGCGAAGCCGACGTAGTGCATTCCGCCCTGGATGATCGGATGCTGGATGCCGAATAGCTCGGTAATCGCTGTCTTCATGAGAGGCTCCTGCCCTGCCGGCTCTTGGGATCAATGCACGATTTCGAGGAGACCGGCCGCGCCCATGCCGCCGCCGACGCACATGGTGACGACGGCGTACTTCGCCTTGCGCCGGCGGCCCTCGATCAAGGCATGGCCGGTCAACCGTGCGCCCGTCATGCCATAGGGATGGCCGATGGCGATCGAGCCGCCGTTGACGTTGAGCTTGCTCGGATCGATGCCGAGCTTGTCGCGGCAGTAGATCACCTGCACCGCGAACGCTTCGTTCAGTTCCCAGAGGTCGATGTCGTCGATCTTCAGACCATGCCGCTTGAGCAGGCGCGGCACGGCGAAGACCGGGCCGACGCCCATTTCATCCGGCTCGCAGCCGGCCACGACGAAGCCGCGGAAAATTCCGAGCGGCTTCAGCCCGCGCTGCGAGGCGAGCTTGTCGCTCATCACGACGGCGGCACTTGCGCCATCCGAGAGCTGGCTCGCGTTGCCGGCGGTGACGGTGTAGCCGGGTCCCTTTGCCGGCTTGATCGTCGCCAGGCCCTCCGCCGTGGTGTCCGGCCGCATGCCTTCGTCGATTGCGAGCGTGACCTGCTGA
>Ga0306925_10006294_pt1 | contig 11010 bp, 7 predicted proteins | sample flu12Cox44000176_FD_203755 | JGI IMG/M metagenome (GOLD analysis project Ga0306925, IMG submission 203755) | Lab enrichment of tropical soil microbial communities from Luquillo Experimental Forest, Puerto Rico - flux8day.12C.oxic.44.000.176 (v2)... | ecosystem: Environmental > Terrestrial > Soil...
GTGGTATCCATCGGGACGGCCGAGCTCGTCGTACTCGATAGGTATGTTGATCACCAAGTCGACGAGCCCTTGCTCGATGGCATCCATGCCCGTCATTGCCCCGTCTTCAGGGCGCTTGGCGAGCTCGGTGCACTCGATGCCCACCCTCATGAGCGCCTCTGCGGTGCCGTGCGTGGCGTAGAGCTTGAGCCCCATGTCCTGCGAGAGCGCCCGCGCTTCGTCAGCGAACAAGTACTTGTCGGTCAAGGGGCCGAGCGAGAGGAGCACGCCCTTCCGCGGGACCTTGAAGCCCGTCGCCAGCAGTGCGTGCAGGAGCGCCTCGTGCAGGTCGTCGCCAAAGCAGCCGACCTCGCCCGTGCTGGCCATCTCAACGCCCAACATCGGGTCGGCGCCCACCAGCCTCGAGAAGGAGAACATGGGTGCCTTGACGGCCACGTAGTCGAGGTCGATGGAGTGGTTCTCCACTGCGCGGGTAACCCCCAACATGCGCCGCATGGCCTCGATGACGAAGTTATTGCCTGTGACCTTGGAGACGAAAGGGAAGCTGCGCGACGCGCGCAGATTACACTCGATGACTTTCACCTCATTGAGCTTGGCCAGGTATTGCACGTTGAAGGGGCCAGTGATGCGCAACGCCTTGGCCAGCGCCTGGGCGATCTTGCGCGCCTGGCGGATGGTCGCGATGTAGAGCGACTGCGGGGGGAGCACCAGCGTGGCATCACCGGAGTGGACGCCCGCATCCTCCACGTGCTCGCTGATGGCCCAGAGGACGATCTCCCCGCCGTCGGCCACCGCGTCGATCTCCAACTCGCGAGCGTGGGTCTCGAACTTGGAGACCACCACCGGATGTTCGGGCGAGACCGCCCTGGCGCGGGCTAGGATGCGCAAGAGCTCGTTCTTCTCACGCGCCACGCTCATGGCCGCGCCCGAGAGCACGTAGCTTGGGCGCACCAACACAGGGTAGCCGCCCAGCTGCTCCACAATGCGCTCGGCATCGGATGCGTGGGTGATGTGCTCCCAACGCGGCTGGTCGATGCCGAGCTGGTCGAGCAAGGCGCCAAACTTGTGCCGGTCCTCGGCCCTATCGATGGACTCGGCACTGGTGCCTAGAATACGAACACCGGCGCGGTGCAGGCGGATAGCGAGGTTGTTGGGCAGCTGTCCGCCCATTGACACCACAACGCCGTAGGGCTGCTCGCGCTCGTAGACTTCCAATACCGACTCGAAGCTCACCTCGTCAAAGATGAGCTTGTCACACTCGTCGTAGTCGGTGCTTACGGTCTCGGGGTTATAGTTGACCATCAGCGTCTCGTACCCGAGCTCGCGCGCCGCCTTCACTGCGTTGACGCAACACCAATCGAACTCCACGCTCGAGCCGATGCGGTAGGCCCCCGAGCCCAGAACCATGACCTTCTTGCGCCAGGAGGGCGCGGTGTCGGTCGCCCGGGCGTGGTAGCTGGAATAGAGGTAGTTCGTCTCCGCCGGCCACTCCGCGGCCAGGGTGTCAATCTGTGCCAGGTGCGGAGCGATGCCCAGCCGCTTGCGCTCGGCGCGGATGCTGCCCGGCGAGGCCTGGGTAAGCTCGCGGATCTTGCGGTCGGCGAAGCCAAGCTCCTTAGCCTCACGCAAGGTGGTCTCGTCGAAGGGCGGCGACTTCTGCTTCAACTCGCGGTGCACTCGGACGATGGGCTCGATGGCGTGGAGGAACCACGGGTCGATGCGGGTGAGCTCATGGATACGCTCTACCGTCGTCCCGCGCTGCAGCGCCTGGGCCACCGCGAAAATGCGTAGCGGCGTGGCGTTGCAGAGCGAGTCCTCCAAGTCCTCGAACTCGAAGGCCTCCGGATCGAGCCCCCACACCCCGATGTCCAGCATGCGCAGCGCCCGCTGAATGACCTCCGGGAAGGTGCGGCCGATGGCCATCACTTCGCCCACGCTCTTCATCTCGGTGCCGATGCGCATGGAGGCGCCGCGAAACTTGGGGAGGTCCCAGCGCGGCACCTTGCACACCAGATAGTCGAGCGCCGGCTCGAAGAAGGCGGTGGTGCGGCGGGTGATGGCGTTGGGGATCTCCGGGAGGGTGTAACCCAGCGCGATCTTTGCGGCGACGTAGGCGAGGGGATAGCCCGTGGCTTTGCTGGCCAGAGCACTCGAGCGAGAGAGCCGGGCATTGACCTCGATGACGCGATAATCGGTGCCCCGGGGGTTGAGCGCGTACTGGATGTTGCATTCGCCGACGATGCCGAGATGGCGGATGGTCTTGATCGCCACCGAGCGGAGCAGCTGGTACTCCTCATCGTTGAGCGTCTGGCTCGGGGCCACCACGATGGACTCGCCCGTGTGGATGCCCATCGGGTCGAGGTTTTCCATGTTACAGACCGCGATGCAATTGTCGCGCCCGTCCCGCACCACCTCGTATTCGATCTCTTTCCAGCCGCGCAGGCTCTCCTCGACTAGCACCTGGGGTACGCCGTTGGCGAAGATGCGACGCAGCGCCTGATCGAGGTCGGCTTCGGTCTCCACAATGCCGCTGCCCTGGCCGCCCAGCGCGAAGCCCCCACGCAGCATCACCGGAAAGCCAATCTGGCGGGCCGCCGACCGCACCTCGTCGGCCGTGCGGCAAGCGCGGCTGCGCGCAGTAGCCACGCCGATCTCCGCCAACCGCTCGATGAAGAGCTTACGGTCCTCGGTGTCGCGGATGGTCTTCACTGGCGTGCCCAGCACCCGCACGCCGTAATTGTCCAGGACGCCGGCCTCATCGAGCGCCAGCCCGCAGTTGAGGGCGGTCTGGCCGCCGAAGGAAAGTAAGAGCGCGTCTACCTCCTCCTTGACCAGTATCCGCTCAACGAATTCGGGGGTGACCGCCGTGAGGTGGAGCTTGTCGGCCATCCCCTCACTGGTCTGGATGGTGGCGATGTTGGGGTTGATGAGCACGGTGGCGATGCCCTCCTCCTTGAGGGCCTTGATCGCCTGTGTGCCGGAGTAGTCGAACTCGCCGGCCTGGCCGATCTGCAGCGCGCCCGAGCCCAGCACGAGCACCTTGCGCGGCTTGCGGGGAATGTAGGCGCCGTACATGGTCACCCCCTCGCCATCGCTCCGACGAGACGCATGAAGTCGTCGAAGAGGAAGGCCGTATCCTCGGGTCCGGGGGAGGCCTCGGGGTGAAACTGCACGCTGAAGAACGGGCGGGTGCGGGCGCGGATGCCCTCGCTGGTGCCATCGTTGACGTTGACGAACCAGGGCTCCCAGTCGCCGGGTAGCGCTTCCTGCTTCACCGCGAAGCCGTGGTTCTGGCTGGTGATGTAGCAGCGCCGGGTAAGTAGGTCCTGCACCGGCTGGTTCACGCCGCGGTGGCCGTAGGGCAGCTTGTAGGTGTCACCGCCGGCGGCGAGCGCCAGGATCTGGTGTCCCAGGCAGATGCCAAAGACGGGCTTGCGGTAGGAGGACAGCAGCGAGCGCACCTGGGTCACCAGGTCCTTGGGGTCGCCGGGGCCGTTGCCAATGATAATGCCGTCGCACTCGGCGGCGAGCGGGGCGAGGTCAGTGTGCCAGGGCGCGCGCACCACCGTCGCGGCGCGTTTGAGGAGCGAGCGGACCATGTTGTCCTTGGCGCCGGCGTCCACCAGCAGCACGTTGAGGGGGCCGTCGCCCTCGTAGCGGATGACATTCTCCGGAGCCACGAGGCGGAAGACTTCCTTCATGTCCACCGTCTCCGCCGCGTTCCTGGCGCGCGCGTCCGCGGCCCGCAGAAGCCACCCCTTCATTGTCCCGTGCTCGCGCAGCCGTCGGGTCAGCGTGCGGGTATCGATGCCGGTGATGCCGGGGACGCCTTCGGCCTCGAGCCAAGCGCCGAGCGAGCGGGTCGCGGCGTGATGGCTGTACCGGTCCACGTAGGATTGCACCACCAACCCCTGAACTTGGACACGGCCAGACTCGTAGGGGCCGTCCAGGGAGCCGCGCGCGCGCGGCGCGGGAACGCCATAGTTGCCGACGAGCGGATAGGTGAGGACCAGGATCTGGCCGCGGTACGAAGGATCGGTGAGCGCCTCGACGTAGCCGGCCATGGCGGTGTTGAAAACCACCTCGCCACCGACCGATCCCGCCGCCCCGAACGCGCGGCCGGACATCTCGGTGCCGTCCTCCAGCAACAGCTTCATCGCTACTGGGGCGTGAAAAGTCATCTGTTGGAAGATAGGGCGGTGGATCGTGATCAATCAACTCGACGTTCCGCAAAAGGAAATGATCGGTCCGAGTCCTAGCAGGGCCCCTTGAAAAGATTGATGATTTTGGCTTCGTTCTGCCAAAATTCATCCCTACAATCTTTGGTTGTAATGTTTCAATTATTACAATTACGCACTCGGCGGGCCTCATCGAAGGCTCGAATGGCAAATTTGCGCCGTGACAGCGCTCGCCGTTCATAACGATCCATGGCCAGCAGCTTTTTCGCCTCTCCCGATAGAATCGTCGCGAGCTTGTCCGGCCCTTGCGGTGTCGAGGTCATAAACTTCCACAGCGCTTCTATTGACATGTCTGGCGGATTGGGCCGCAGAAAAGCGCGAAGGACTCTCGCTTTCATTCGCATGTTGGCGTGAGAGTCATAATCTTGTATGGTTAAAGTATCAGAGAGGAATTGATGGCGCACATAGCGCACGCGGCGCAGATCGATCTGCGCTTCGGCGACGCGGCGCGCGAGCTCTTGGGTTGCCGCGTTGGCGCCGGGCCCGGCGATCTCGCGTGCAAGCGCTTCCACCTCCTCTGACAAGGCTAGAATAGAAGAAACGGGAAGGCTGAGCGCGTGGCGAAGCGCGTTTCTCGCGGCGCGAGCGCGGCCCCGGGTGGTTTGCGGGCCGGTGCTGGCCCACGCATTGGCGCGGTTGGCCGTGATCTTGCGCTCGCTCGTCAAGCCGCGTTTTCTCCTTCGGCTGGCAGCTCGAGCACTAACTCATCGTCGTCCTCGATCTCTTGCACGCTGCGTCGCAGCGCTTCACCGAGGACCATGCGACGCCGGTCGATCTCGCGCAGGGCGGCGTTGCGGCGGGTCTCGGCGATGGCGGTCAGGCGGTCGATCCTCTCGATTTCGTCGATTCTGTCGCGGAGTACTTGGGTCAGGAAAGTGTCCATGCTCATGCCGGCGCCGGTGAGGAGCTCATTGACGAGCGTAACGGCTTCTCGTTCACCCCGCACGTACTCCTGCACGAGCTCCTTTGCCTTGATGGCCTGCGCATCGTCCAGGATTTCATCCATCTGCCGTCCGATGCCGGTGAGAACATTATTGACCTTGTCGACAGCGTCCGTTTCATTCCGGGCACATTCGTACGCTAAGCGTCTGTGCAGAATTCGCCTCGTCTTCCGGAAGATTGTCATGAAGAATCTCCGCAAGACGGTTCGCTAAATCTTCCGAGTACAGATCGTAGTCGAGATGTTTAGCTAAGAAACCTTTCAGCGCTTCAAGTCCGCGCGCTCGAATCAAAGTCCATTTCAACCGGCGCCACCGCAAGACCTCCAACTCCAAGGCCACTATGTCGGCGATGAACATCTCATCGATAACATCCGCCGGCCTTACCGCCGCGCAGATACGACCGACAAGTTCATCATAGGCGGCGCCATCTTCGCCCTCGAGGAGCAGCGGTGGACCGAACAGTGATAAACGCTGCGCCTGCCCCGGAACTCGGGCCGCTGCGATTTCTGTCTTGCTTTCACTCTTCCTGGACATAAACGCCACCACATCACTCGAAAAAAACGAATCACCGACGCGACTGATATTATCGAGGGTAGTGGCATGACCTGGCAACGCTGGCGCCGCTGCCGAGCCTCAGGATTATCGAATTTCGATACCTCCAAACCGGCGTGTACGGTTAGCGATGGTTCGCATTGGCTGGGCCCGCACTCGACTTGGGCGGCAAGGCGGACTCAGCCCCTCGGCCCGGGGGAAAACTCGCCTTTCTGGCGCCACTCACCACTGATGCAGCCGGCGCTCATGCGGAATCGGCTATTTTGCGTCAGCACCGTCAGCAATGTCTGCGCAATTAGAGCACCTGTTCCAGTCCGGGCCGAGAATGGTTTGGACCCGCTCCATGTCCATTGTCGCTGACGCGGCTGACGATGCTGACGGTGTTACCGGGTTGGGTCTCACCTACGGCCGTTATCGTGATTGTCCGCGTTCCCAACCGACCCTCGCGGCCGAAGGCAATCTCAATTCCGAGGGTGCGAAGGAAAGTCTGCGCCCGGCGCAGCCGGCCAGCGAGTGCGCGTGGGCTCTTTGGCCAGCCGGGCCGGTTAGTGTCGGCCTGCAAAAGGTCGGATGCGCTTCCGGTCCATTGCGCTCTGTCGGCCATCATTTCGCACACACAAGCCGCTACCGGCTCGGCGTCGACGATGTTTTCGATGGCGTCGCGCCGGTTGCTGGCATAGGCGGCTTCGAAGGCACACGCGGGGCGGAAGGCGCTCTCGCAGGCTGCGGCCCAGAGCGCGAAGTCGGCCATACGCGGCAAGCGCCGGAGGCGCACCTGCGGCAGCATGCGTAAACCGTGCGCGGCCGCATCGAGGAGTGCGCCAAGGATGTACGGACGGGCGAGCTCAAACTCCCGCCAAAGCACATGTTCCGGTCGGCGTCGCCGTTCGGCGATCGGTGCGAGCGTCAGCAGGATAGCGCGATCGGCGAGATCGGGGCGGGTCACGACATCCTCGATCCCATTGAGAACGATGGGTCGCGCGGCCGCAAAGAAAATTTCATCCTGATCGGTGAACAGCCGACGTGTGGAGAAGGCACCCCCGCTGGTCAGCCGGCAGAGGGTATCTGACAGCCAGGGCGGCAGGCCGCTGAGGTTGTCGAAGGCGAGGACGTGGCCGTTGCTGGCCGCGATGAACAACTCCCGCTCATCACGCGGCAGCGCCCGCACCGGCGCCACGCTGGGGTCGATCAGCGTCCGCAGGAGCTTCGAGAGGACGATCTTTGCTGATCCTTGTTCGCCAGCAATGGCCAGCACTGGATAGGGGCCGCCCGCACGCAACGCCCCTAACAGCCATGCCACCACCAGAGCGAAGTCGTTCTCGCTGGCAAGATTCACAAACGGCGCAAGTGCCTCAATTGATCCGCCCCGCAGCGGGAGGGGAAGCGGCTGCATCCCGGCGCTGCGGCGGAACCTGACCGGAGGGTCCTCGGCGATCCGCCATCCGTTGGCGCTGATTTCGATGCAACGCCAGAACTCATCCGCCAGATCGAGGTAGATCAGGCCGTCGTGCTCGGCGAGGCGAACCGAGACCTTGCGCTGCGGACCGTCGAACTGGGCCTGTGCCTCGAGCACATTGAGGGCTGCGTTGAGCGCGGCCGGGCTCGGCGCATCCCAGGTCCGTTCGTAGTAGTGCTGGCGCAACCAGGTCTGAAAGCGCTTGCTGCGCAGCGGCCAGGTTTCCCGGTGGGCGTCGACGATGAGATCGGCAAAGCCGGTGCCGTCGCTTGCGTGAAAGAGCCTGACGGCCGTTGCAACATCGAGGAGGACGTCCGCGCTGCTCACGGCGCTCGACCGTCGTCCGCTCGGCCTACGCCAACCTGATCGGACCGCGATTCCCTCGTACCTTCAGGGGCCGAGGCAATTGATCGAGCCTTGGGGCGCACCGCGAGATCCGCCGGCTGATGTTCTTGCGGATCATCGAGTCGGGTTTGCCGCCAGAGCTGACGGGCGACCTTCACGGGATCGATGCCGGCCGCCTTCCACCACGCCTGCTCGTCCCCGGCGCGATGGACCGCGCGGTGATGCGAGCGGCAGAGCGGGACGGCGAATTCGTCGCTCGCTTTGCGGCCGAGCGCCCGTGGTTGCAAGTAACGAAGATGATGCGCATCGGATTGCTTGCGGCCGCAGATGAGACACGCTTGTTGGGCGACATAACGCAGGTGCTCCCGGTTGCGATAGCGCCGCGGGGTTGCAAGGACGAGCACGCTCTTGTTGATGCCGTCGGGCTGGTCGGGGTGGCCGCTTCCTTTCGCGGACGTTGCATCGGCGCCAGCGAGATCAACATGAGTGCTTGGAGCAGCGTCGTCTGCGGCTTCCGCGGTCGCGGACGGTGCGAGCTCGGATAGCCTCCGCTCAAACGCGTCCTCCACAAGCTTAGCATCAGTCGCCGCGAGGCTGTTCTTGGCGGGGAGCGCCTCACGCGCCCAAGCCGCGGCGAGATCAGCCGACGCGATGTTGCTTACCTGCGCTAGCAAATTTTCGCGCAGCGCGGCCGATTGCTCAGGATCGAGGGTGATGGATTCGCTCTTTCGGCCACCACGGCCATGTCCATTGCCGGGCGTTCCCTTCGGCTTGAACGAGCGGTCAACCGCCGACGGCGACAATGAGGGTGGGCCATCACAAAGATCAGGCGCATCAAGATCGTCTTCGCCGGCGATGCCAACGAGCGTGAACAGGGCATAGCGGCGCGCGTAGGTCAGCGCCGCGCCCATCCGCTGGGGATTGGCGGTCTCGGCGATCGGACAGACCGGCCAGTCCGATGCGATCCATTCGCCGGAGGCGTGCGCGAGCGTGGTGGTCAACTGGACCATACCGGCGGTCTGATCGATCGCAGTCGTCTGTAAGGTGGCAATCTCGTGTTGCCCTAGCGTATTGCACACGATGTCGAGCCCGCTGGAGAGCGGCGCATAGCGGAAAATACGCTCGCCATCCCCTGGCCGGCCGGTGCGGATCGTGGCCGTGAGCGACTTTTCCGGATTGACGAGTTCGGCTTGGGCCTTGGCCAAGGCCGAGGCCAGGGCCGCGACCGTTTCACTGGACCGGGGCATAGATCGCCTCCATCTCCAGCACATCAAAGCTCACCGCCCCTGATTTCGAGCGCTTGGCTTTCAGACCATGCCCGATGGCCTCTTTGGCATCCTCGGGCATCAAGGCTTTGAGTTCGCTTTTGGCCCGTTCATGGTCGAGAAAGGCACTACGGGTGTTGCGGAAGAGCGCGGCGAATTCCGCCCAAGAATTAGATGAGCTCATATCGACGATGCGGATGGCCGCGATGCGCGGGCGCGGCGGCTCGGCATTGATGAGGTGGGGCGTTTCGCCGGATTGCACGCAGCGCCAGAACTTCTTTTCTGCCGAAACGAGGACGCTGAGATAGAGTGGGTCCATAGGGATTGTGATCTCGACCCATTTGCCACCGCCGGTGATGATCGAGAGCACCGCGGTACGCAGGTGGGTAACCCACATGTTGTGTTGGAGCTGCGGCATGTATTTTTCGGCGGCTGCTTCTTCCGAGAAGGACCACGGCAGCATGAACTTGGACTCGAACACCGCCTCCGTGCCCTCCACGATTCCGTCGAGGGTGGCCATCATCCACGCAATTGCCGAATGCCTGACCCGGCGCCGCACGTCGCGGACCTGTCGGCCGGTGTTGCGCTCATACCAGGAGCGATTGAGCTCCTCGGTCGCTGAGCCAAGCTGCACGATGAGGTTGCCAGACAGGTCCTCTGACTCGGCTTCACCCCTTTTCTCCCGCCATAGGCGGACAAGGGCGGCTTCATCGCTGCCCATGATGATCCGGGCGTCGGATCCACCGATGAAACAGCGGCGTCCCTCGGGAGATTTTGTCCACACGTGCGCCGTCATCTCTTTCTTCACCATTGAAAATGGCCTCTCCTGAGCAACTGACGAGTCGGTCTTATTCAGACTGGTAGGTATGATTTAGACCGCACGGTATAAAATATGTCAACATGAAGCTAAAGCCTCTGACTAGTGCTCAAATCAGAGCTGCCCGCGCCCTCCTCCGCTGGAGTGCTGAAGACCTCGCCCGCGAGTCGACTCTCGGCGTCACCACGATCCGGCGGGCCGAGCTAGCGGTGGGAGAGACGTCAATGACCACGGCAAATGACTCGGCGGTTCGGCGCACATTGGAGGCCGCCGGCGTGGAATTCATCGATGGGAATGGTGGCGGTCCTGGGGTGCGCCTACGCAAGGCGCATCAACACGGAAAGCGCAAATAATATAACCCGTCACTACGATCCGTCAGGCCGATTAATTAAAGGGCGGAATTCGCCGGCCTCTTCCGCAACAACTGGATTTGGACGGCAATTTCTTGGAGAGGGAGCGCGGACAGTTACCCTCGCCGTCATCGGCAGGTCTTAAGCTCGCCCAAATAAGCCAGAACACCAAGCTAGCGGAGGTGATCCGCTATGCCGGGATTAACCGCTGCCGCTGAGCCAATGGTGGGCCTCGCACAATGACAAAGTGAGGGTCATTGCCCTCAATCGACCAGGCACCCCCTATCGAATACTCGAAGCCAGGTTGGTGCGAAGGCTGCGCGCTGCAAGCTTTCATCTTCGAAGCTTGGCGGTCGCACCGTGGTCAGCAAAATTGTCAGCCGCGTTCACCCATCCGCGTCGTCCCATTCGGCTTCCGGGCAGTCCAGAAAATCGCTTAGGTCTGGGCGATTCAACGCTTGAACTTGGCGTTCCCTTCGGCCACTACCGTTCACGACGACTCTTTCGCCGCGACCCCGGGATGACGTTGCGGGAACATGGTGAACCGGAAGCTAAGTTGGATGAGCTGGCGTGGCGAGACATCTTGACACCACGAGCCCGTCGCATGGGGGCGGAGCCAAGAAACTCGCGATTTTTACTGCCAAGCTGCTCGTGACTGGGGCGTGTTTCTGGTATCTGTCGCGGCGAATCGATTTTAGCCAGGCCCTCTCGGCCATCGCGTTGCTGGATTTTCGCTGGGCCGCATTCGCCACCCTGATCCTGGTGCTGCAGATCCCGCTGTCGGGGCTGCGTTGGCGCAATGTCGTCCACGCGCTAGCGGTGTGTGACCGGCGCGTGACGCGAACCGTCATGATCGCCATCACCGCTATTGCCGTGTTCTTCGCTCAGGTCTTGCCGAGCGTGGCGGGTGACGGGGTGCGCGCCTGGATGCTGGCTCAAATAAGCCGTGATTGGCGTAAGGCCGTGATAAGCGTGGTCATCGATCGAGGCATAACCGTGGTCCTGTTGATTGCGCTGGGGTTCGCGATCCTGCTGCTGCCGTCGGG
>Ga0306925_10006299_pt1 | contig 11008 bp, 8 predicted proteins | sample flu12Cox44000176_FD_203755 | JGI IMG/M metagenome (GOLD analysis project Ga0306925, IMG submission 203755) | Lab enrichment of tropical soil microbial communities from Luquillo Experimental Forest, Puerto Rico - flux8day.12C.oxic.44.000.176 (v2)... | ecosystem: Environmental > Terrestrial > Soil...
CGGATGCTCGATTTTCATCCAGCTCTCGTTGAGCCGACCGACGATCGCGTACTCCTGCACCCCGAAGGATGGCATGAACCAGCTGTGAATTACATCGGTCCCGGTCACCAGCACGCGGATGATCGTGTCGGCCGGAACCACGAGCGGGTTGTCGACGTCGAGCAGCCGCTTCTGTCCCGCTTTCAACTGGTCTTCCGGGATAATGTTGCTGTCGAAAGCGAGCCCGCCTTGGTCGGGATACTCATAGGACCAGTACCATTGGTGTCCGGTCACTTTGATTGTCATCTCCGGATTCGGCACCCGGTCCATATAGTACATGAGCTTGAAGGAGGGGATCGCGATGCTGATCAAGATCAGCACCGGCACCACGGTCCACAGCATCTCGATGACAGTGTTGTGAGAGGTGCGCGAGGGCGCTGCGCTGCGCTGCTGGTTGAACCGCCACATGACGTAGACCAAAAGGCCGAGGACAAAGGCCGCAATCAAGGTGATGATGATCAGGAGCACGTCGTGAAAGGCCGACAGGCGATCCATGACCGCTGTGGCCGCCGGCTGAAAGCCGAGTTGCCACGGCTTGGGCTCTGCAGCGCCGGCGATTGCTGCGGCCATGAGGGTCCCGACCACTCCGAGCGCGGCTGTCACCAACGCCCTGGCCAGGGCTCTCCTCGTTGTCAACAAGTTCGTCAACCGCAACATGCGTCCTCCGGCCTCCCATCCATTACGGACGGCCGGCTGAGCCTCCGGCGGTCTTCGGCCGCGCGGCAACCGGGCCGAAACTTACACCAAAGCTCGCTTTCACGACAACCGAGACAACCCCCTCGCCACTGCTTGCGACGAGCCGCCGCAGCAGCCAACATCCGCACCGGCAGTGATTTCGCGCCTTTCGCTCGGGTGCATCCGAGGCCATATTTGAGCGGTTCCATAGGGAGTAGCGAATGACCGATCTTGCCGTTACCGACGCGCTGTTCTTCGAGCGGACCGGCATGGACCCGGGTCGCGTCGAGGCGCTCGTCGCCCAATCGCTGGCCGGCATGGACGATGGCGAGCTGTACCTCGAATACAGCCAGTCTGAGAGCTTGGCGCTCGATGACGGCCGCATCAAGAGCGCGGCCTTTGACACCTCCCAGGGGTTCGGATTGCGCGCGGTTGCCGACGAAGCCGCCGGCTATGCCCATGCCTCCGAGCTCTCGGAGGCGGCGATCCGCCGCGCTGGGGCGACGGTGCGGGCGGTAGCGAGTGGCTATGCCGGGGTCATGGCGGCACCACCCTCCGGCACCAATCGAAGCCTATATACCGAAGAGAATCCGCTCGGCCTGGTCGATCTCGCAGCGAAGACTCGACTGCTCGCCGACATCGATGCCTACGCCCGGGGCCGCGATGGCAGGGTCAGGCAGGTCATGGCCTCGGTGAGCGGGGTGTGGCAAGCCGTACAGATCATCCGTCCGGATGGCTGCCGAGTGGCCGACATTCGCCCGCTGGTACGTTTGAGCGTGGCGATCGTCGTCGGCGAAGGTGACCGCATGGAGACCGGGTCCTCGGGTGCCGGCGGGCGCGTTGCCTACGACCGTTACCTCGACGCCCGGCACTGGAAGGCCCAGGTCGACGAGGCGTTGCGCCAGGCGCTCGTCAATCTCGGCGCGGTGCCGGCTCCGGCGGGAGAAATGACTGTGGTTCTCGGGCCGGGATGGCCGGGGGTGATGCTGCACGAGGCGGTCGGGCACGGGCTCGAGGGCGACTTTAACCGCAAGAAGACCTCAGCCTTCTCCGGGATGATCGGTCAGCGTGTTGCCACCCAGGGGGTGACGGTCGTTGATGATGGGACGCTGCCCGACAGGCGTGGCTCTTTGACCGTCGACGATGAAGGGACCCCGACCAATTGCACCGTGCTGATCGAAGACGGCGTCCTGAAGGGCTATATGCAGGATCGCATGAATGCCCGCCTCCTAGGCGCCGCGCCGACCGGCAACGGCCGGCGGCAAAGCTACGCCTGTGCGCCGATGCCGCGGATGACAAATACCTACATGCTGGCCGGCGGGCACGACCCGCAAGAGATCATCGGCTCGGTCAAGCGCGGGCTTTACGCGGTTCATTTCGGCGGCGGTCAGGTCGATATCACCTCGGGCAAGTTCGTGTTCTCCGCGTCCGAGGCCTATCTGATCGAGGACGGCAAGATCGGTCCCGCGGTGAAAGGTGCGACATTGATCGGCAATGGTCCGGACGCTTTGACCAAGGTGACGATGATCGGCAATGATCTGCGCCTGGACGAGGGGATCGGCACCTGTGGCAAGGATGGGCAGAGTGTGCCGGTCGGAGTGGGCCAGCCGACGCTGCGGATGGATGGGCTGACGGTCGGCGGCACGAGCGCGTGAAGCTTGCGGCCGCGCTCGTCCTTGCGGTTTTCACCGCGGCCTCGTTTTGCGCCGCCAAGGCCCTTGCCTGCGCCGATTTTGCGGCAGCACCCTCGACCCGCTGGTCGCTCACGAGCGAAAACGGCGTCTCCTGGCTGGTAACACCGTGCGGCGAGCGCTTTTTCAGCCTTGGCGTCAACGTGCTCGATGGCGGCAAATTCGAGCACGAGAAGGTCGGACAGGGTTATACCGGTTATGACTGGGCAACGTTTGCGCCGACGCTCGCAGATTGGGCCGCCGAGACACGCCGCCGGCTGTTTTCTTGGGGCTTTAATAGCGCGGGCGGCTGGTCGCTCTCCCCGCAGACGCTCAAACTTCCCGCCGTCATCAACCTCGAGCTCGGGCGGCTCTCGCGGTTTCATTGGTTCGACCCGTTTGCGCCCGAGACCGAGACCCGGATAAACGCGCTCGCTCGCGAGCTCGTTGCCCCCTACCGCGACACTCCCTACCGGATCGGCTATTTCTCCGACAACGAGGTCGGCTGGTGGGCCGGAGCGCTGTTTATCTTCTATTCGTCGAAGCCGGCTAGCTCGGTCACCAAGCAGCGTTGGGTCGAGCTGCTGCGCCGCCACTATGACGACGACTGGTCGCGCTTCAACGCCGATTTCGCGCCGCCCGAGACGGTCGGTTCTTGGGATCAGCTCCTCCACTCGACACGGCCTACGCACATGAGACCCGGTGGCGCCGGGATCCGTGTAGTCCGGGAATGGACCGGTATCGTCGCCGAGCATTACTATGCTCTGGCCCAGCGAGCGATCCGCGCGGCCGATCCCGACGCTCTATTCTTTGGCGACCGGCTGCCGATCTATTATGACCCGGCGGCGGTAAAGGCAATGGCGCCCCATGTCGACGCCATCGCGGTAAACTACAACCTCGACAGCAGCGACGGCTGGATCGCCAGTTATTTTTTTGACGGGCTGCGAAAATTGTCGGGCGGCAAGCCCGAGCTCATCTCGGAGTGGTTTTTCGCAGCGCGAGAGAACCGTAGCGGGAATCGCAACAACGGTCATCTTATGACCGTCGCGACCCAAGCCGAGCGGGCCGCCGGGGCGGCGGCGGCGACCGAGAATTTCGCGACGATCCCGGAAATCATCGGTTCGCATTGGTTCCAATATTATGATCATCCGAAAGGCGGACGGACCGACGGCGAGGATTACGATTTCGGGCTCGTCGACACCAGCGATCGGCCGTATTACCGCCTTGTATCGGCGCTCGCAGAGGCAAATCGGCGCACGGTGCAGATTCATACGGACGCGACGGTCCCTCCACCGCGAAGCGGGACGTTCGTGCTGCCGCACGCGGCGATTTCCGTCCATGACCACTCGCTTTCCGACTGGCCCAAGCCGGCAAGCTTGCTGCCGCGCCTGAAGCCGTCGCCGGGAGCCGTCGAGTTCGGCGAGGCGTATCTCGCATGGAACGAGCAGGGGCTCGCGCTGGCGACGATCGGACAGGATTATTTCGACATCGGTCTCTTGGCCTATGATGGCTCCTTCCCGCTCGTCGATGCCTATCGCGTTGAGCTCGGCGTCGATTTCGGCGCCGGACCGCGCCGCTTCACTCTCTTTTTCATCCCGCCGCGGACCAAATCGCACGACCACCCACCAATGCGGGCTGAGCTCTGTGCAGGGGCGGCACCGTCCACAATTACCTGGGGTTGCACCGAGATTAGCGGCGCCGAAGCGGTTTATTTTGGTGCCGACCAACCCCGGATCACCGCGGAGACGATCATCCCGTGGTCGGCCCTCGGCATCACCGCGCCGACGCCGGGAACGCAGTTGCGGGCCGAAGTCGCCATTACCTCATGGGATCGTGAGCGGTGGATGTCGCTGTCAGGCCGCCCTCCCGACGCCGCGATGAGCCATCCCGAAGGCTGGCCCGCGATGCGGCTCGGCAATGGCCGGCAGATGATCGAGAGCCTGCCGCCGCTGGCGACGCCTGCACCCGGCTAGGGCGGACCACGTCTCTGACGAGGGCCTGCGGTCAATAGGCGTAGTCGGTGAATACCGGATCGACGTCGCCGTCCCAGCGAGTGCGATAATCTTCGAGCAGCTCTTCGGCCGCAGTGCGTCCCGAGCCGGCGATCGCAAAGAGCGGGTCGAGAAAATGGGTCTCGTCCTCGCCGGCGATGCTGCGGCGGGCCCGTCGATGAAGACCCTCCCGGGAGATCTCGAGCATTTCGAGCGCAATATCGCGCAAGGTTCGGGTCCGCAGCGGTGCGGCAAGCCCGAGCCGCGGAACGTCGCGACGCATCGCCTCGCGCTCCTCGGCGGTCCAATCCGCCACGAGATCGTACGCGGAGTCGAGCGCTGCCGAGTCGTAAAGGATCCCGACCCACAAGGCCGGCAGGGCGCAAAGGCGTCGCCAAGGTCCGCCGTCGGCGCCACGCATTTCGAGAAACGTCTTGAGCCGCACCTCGGGAAAGGCGGTCGTCAAATGGTCGGCCCAGTCGCCCAGTCGTGGGACATCGTTGGTCAGCGCTGGCAATCGGCCGGCGATGAAGTCACGAAAGGATTGGCCGCTTGCATCGATGTAATGCTCGTTCCGGTAGACAAAATACATCGGCACATCGAGCATGTAGTCGACATAGCGCTCAAACCCGAAACCCTCTTCGAAGACGAACGGCAGGGTGCCGCAGCGATCCGGATCGGTATCCGTCCACACGAGGCTGCGTTGGCTGAGAAGGCCGGAGGGCCGTCCTTCGACAAACGGCGAGTTGGCGAACAGCGCCACCGCGACCGGCTGCAACGCGAGGCTGACGCGGAATTTCTTGACCATGTCAGCCTCGGATCCGTAATCGAGATTGGCCTGTACCGTACAAGTACGCAGCATCATGTCGAGGCCGAGCCGGCCCTTCTTCGGCATATAGTCGCGCATGATCCGGTAACGGGCCTTGGGCATGAACGGGATCTCGTGGCGCGGCCATTTCGGATCAAAACCGAGCCCGAGCATGCCGAGGCCGAGCTCGTCACAAACCTCGCGCACCTGCCGGAGATGCTCGTGCACCTCGTCGCAGGTCTGATGAACGGTTTCGAGCGGCGCGCCGCTGAGCTCGAACTGGCCGCCCGGCTCGAGCGTGATCGCGCATTGCGCGTCATTTGCCAGCGCGATCGTGTTACCGTTTTCGACAATCGGCTCCCAGCCAAACCGGGTCATCTCACGGAGCAGAACCGCGATCCCGTCGCGTCCTTCATAGGGCACCCGGCGCAGATCGGAGCGGCGAAACACGAATTTCTCGTGCTCGGTGCCGACCCGCCACGCCGCGGGCGGCTTGCATCCGGATTCGAGATATTCGACAAGCTGCCGCTTGTCGGTGATCGGCGCTCCTGGCGAGCTCGGGGCGGTGGTCATCCTCGGCGGAACTCCCAACACAACGACGGGGACGATCAACGGGTACGAGTGCGGCGCCAATCGCCGGCGATCGCCTGGAAGACTGCCAAAGCCGCGAGCGCGGCGGTCTCCGCACGCAACACCCTCGGGCCGAGCCCGATACGAGTAACAAAGGAGAGTTTGTCCAAAGCGTCAAGCTCCGTCTGATCGAACCCGCCTTCCGGCCCGACGAGAAAGGCCGTCGGCCCGGGCGCTACCCGCAGCACGCATTCTCCGATTGGCTTACCCGCACCGGTCTCGTCACAGACGATCAGAGGCCGGCCGGCCGGCCAGGCAGTGAGCACGCGATCAAGCGCTTCGGGCGACCGAAGCTCCGGCACCGAGAGGCGCTCGCTCTGCTCGGCCGCCCCGACGGCATGCATGCGCAACCGTTCCGGGTTGATGCGCGCGGACTGGGTGCGCGCCGTCCACACCGGCAATAGCGTCGAAACGCCAAGCTCGGTGGCCTTCTCGACCAGCCAGTCGAGGCGCGCCCGCTTGATCGGCGCGAACAGAAGCCAAAGATCGGGCTCGGGTTCGGACAACCGCAACTGGCCCTCGACCGTCAACCGTACCCGGCTCTTGCCGACCCCGGTGATACGGCAGAGCCACTCTCCGTCTGCGGAGTTGAATCCGGCGACAGCCGCGCCGTGGCCGAGCCGCAGCACCGCGAAAAGGTAGTGCGCCTGCGCGGTCTCGAGTTCGATCGCGACGCCCGATGCCAACCGGTCTTCGATATAAAGGCGCGGCGCGCGCTGTTTGGCCACCCGGACTTGCCCCATCTGTTGCTTCAGTGAGATTAAAATTACATTCGTGCGGATGGAAACCGCCAGGCAACTCGACGGCCGGCCAGCTTCCCGCCCTGACCCAAGCGACATCCGTCGCGGCGATTGGGTCGAGCGCTATCTGACCGCGCGGGTCCGGCCGTATGCCCGCCTGGCGCGGCTCGACCGACCGATCGGAACGTGGCTGCTGCTGTTTCCGGGTTGGTGGGGGATAGCGCTCGCGTCGGCCGGTTTGCCAGACCCGGGCTTGCTGATCCTGTTTGCGGTTGGTGCGGTCGTAATGCGCGGCGCCGGCTGCACGTTGAACGACATCGCCGACCGTCATTACGACGCGCAGGTCGCCCGCACTCGGCTGCGGCCGTTGCCGAGCGGTGCCGTAAGCGTGCGTCAGGCAATCCTGTTCCTGATGCTCCAATTGGCGGTCGGAGCCGGAGTGCTGCTCAGTTTGAACCGGACGAGCGTAGTGCTCGGCTTTGCCGTGCTCGGGCTGGTCGGCACCTACCCGTTCATGAAGCGGGTCACCTACTGGCCGCAAGTGTTTCTCGGCCTCAATTTCAACTGGGGAGCGTTGCTCGGCTGGACCGCCGTCACCGGAGCCCTCGGCGTGGCTCCCGTTTTGCTCTATCTCGGCGGCGTCTTCTGGACCGTTGGCTACGACACGATATACGCACACCAGGACAAGGAGGATGACGTCCGAATTGGCGTCAAATCTTCGGCAATTGCGCTCGGAACGCACACCCGCCCTTGGCTCTTCCGGTTCTATATCGCAGCGCTGTTGCTGTGGGCGGGAGTGGGAGTGGCAGCGAGGCTCGGTGTCCTGTTCTGGATCGGGCTCGCGGGATCGGCGGTGCAGCTGGCCTGGCAGGCCACCCGTGTGGCAATCGACGACCCCGCCGATTGCCTCGGCAAATTCCGCTCGAACCGCGCGGTCGGCTGGCTGATGCTCGCCGCAATCGTCGCCGGTCACTTCGTCTGACCCGCTACCGTTGAATCCCGCCGCTTTCGTCCGTTGCAATACCGCGATCACCGCACCGCCGCTGGTGCCGGAGATCCGTCTCCACCTCGCGACAGAAATTACGCCGATCTGGCAGGCAACCGAGGACGCGTTAGCGCGCAGCGGGTTGCCGCCACCGTTTTGGGCTTTCGCCTGGGCGGGAGGCCAAGCGCTCGCCCGCTATCTAATCGATCATTCCGCCGAGGTCACCGGCCGCTCGGTGCTCGACTTCGGCGCCGGTTCGGGCCTCGTTGCGATCGCCGCTGCTAAAGCAGGTGCCACCGCAGTGCTCGCGGCCGAAATCGACCCTTTCGCCGCCGCCGCGATTGCCGCGAACGCGGCGCTCAACGATGTCGATATTACGGTGCAAACCGAGGATCTGCTTGACACGGTCGATGCGTGTTGGGAAGTCGTGACCGCCGGCGATGTGTGCTACGAGCGGCCGATGGCCGATCGGGTCATGGGCTGGCTACGCGGGATGGCTGCCTGCGGCAGCCTCGTGCTGCTGGGCGACCCGGGACGAACTTATAGTCCCAGCCAAGGCCTCTTCGAGCGCGGGCGCTATCTCGTGCCGACGAGCCGCGAGCTCGAGGATCGGGATTGCCGCGAGGCGGCCATCTGGCAGGTCCTGCCAGAGTGACAGGTCAGCCGGGTTCGTCGGGGAGCCAGTCTCCGAGCACCTGCTCCGGTGTGTAATGTTCCTTGTCGAGCCGCGCCTGGATTGCGTCGATCGGCTCGCCGGGGTGCCCGAGATCATCGGCCGCCAGCTCTGCGGCAGCACGGATCTGCTTTGTGATCATTGCTTGGGCTTCACGCCGAAGGCTGGGACTATCCTCCAAGACACTCTCGATTTCCGCCCGCGCTTCGCGGATCGTCACCCGCCAGCCCGCGCGCGGTTCGGCCGCAGAAGAGGCCTCGAGCTTCAGCAGGTGCCGCAGGATCCGGGTAATTTGCGAACGCAATTCACGCCGGTCCGACTTCCCCAAGCTCTCGATCTCCTCGGCAAGGTTCTCCCAATCGAGCGGCAAATTGGAACCTGTGACGCGCCGCAACGCGGCCGCCTGCTCCTCGGTCCAGCGGACGAAGTCCTCGTCGTATGGCGTGCTCAGCTTCGCCGTACCCTCATGTCCTCGACTAAATGATGGCGTTTCCAATTTTCGCGTGCAAGCCGGGGCGGCGCTCGCCGGGGTGAGAGGTCCCACCCATATAGCCGATATGCCCTATGCCAGTCTGCGCGACTTCATCGGCCGGCTCGAAGCGAGCGGGCGGTTGGTGCGGGTCGTGGCACCGGTGTCGCCTTACCTGGAGATGACCGAGATCCAGACCCGGCTGCTCGCCGAGGGTGGACCCGCCGCGTTGTTCGACAACGTCACCCGGCCGGATGGCGGCAGCTGCGCGATACCGGTGCTCGTCAACCTATTCGGGACCGTCGAGCGCGTCGCCTGGGGTATGGATCGCGAGCCGCACGCGTTGCGTGAGATCGGCGAGACGCTGGCCTTTCTGAAACAGCCGGAGCCGCCCGGCGGCTGGCGCGAGGCGCTGGAGATGCTGCCGCTATTGCGTACGGTGATGGCGATGCGGCCGCGCACCGTCGCTGCCGCACCTTGCCAGGAAATCGTGCTGCGCGGCGCCGAGATCGACCTCACAAAATTACCGGTTCAGACCTGTTGGCCGGGCGAGCCGGCACCGCTCATCACCTGGCCTCTGGTGGTGACCAAAGGTCCCGGACAGCGTCGCGAGGACGGTTTCAACCTTGGCATCTATCGCATGCAGGTGACCGGCCGCGACACCACCCTGATGCGTTGGCTGAAGCATCGCGGCGGGGCACAGCACCATCAGCGCTGGGGCGCCGAGCGCCGCGAGCCGCTGCCGGCCGCGGCGGTCATCGGCGCCGACCCAGGGACGATCCTTGCCGCGGTCACGCCGGTCCCCGACACGCTCTCGGAATACCAGTTTGCCGGGCTGCTGCGGGGCCGCAAGGTCGAGCTGGTCGACTGCAAAACCGTGCCGTTAAAGGTTCCGGCCCAGGCCGAGATCGTCCTCGAAGGCCACGTCATGCTCGACGAGTATGGCGATGAGGGCCCGTTTGGAGACCACACCGGGTACTACAATGCCGTCGAGCGCTTCCCAGTCTTCCGCCTGTCGGCAATCACGATGCGGCAGACACCGATTTATTTGTCGACCTTTACCGGAAGGCCGCCTGACGAGCCCTCGATCCTCGGCGAGGCGCTGAACGAGGTGTTCATCCCGCTCCTGCAGCAGCAATTTCCCGAGATCGTCGATTTCTGGCTGCCCCCGGAGGGATGCTCCTACCGCATCGCTGTGGTGTCGATCCGCAAGACCTATCCCGGCCAGGCCAAGCGCGTGATGATGGGGATTTGGTCGTTTCTGCGCCAGTTCATCTACACGAAGTTCGTCATCGTCGTGGATGACGACATCGATGCGCGCGACTGGAAGGAGGTCATGTGGGCAGTGTCGACCCGCATGGACCCGGTTCGCGACGTGACCCTCGTCGACAACACCGCGATCGACTATCTCGACTTTGCCTCGCCCCAATCGGGTCTCGGCGGCAAAATCGGTCTCGACGCGACCGGCAAAGTGCCGCCGGAGACAGGGCGGGAGTGGGGCCGGCCGATCCGCATGACTGACGAGATCGTCGCCGAAGTGACCAGCAAATGGACCAGCTATGGCCTACCCGGGACCGGTCGGCCGATCTGGAAGTAAGTGGTGTTTACGAGGTAGTGAGACAACGGGAAGAAACGTCGGGAAGAAATCTCTGTGCCTCACTGTCTCATTGTAAAATCTTTGAATCGTTGGGGTTAGACATGGCCGAGCAGAAAATAGACAAAGAAACCGGAGCGGCGCTTGACTTGTTGCAGGATCTGATCGGACGGGCGCGTCGTGCCGGTGCCGATGCCGCCGATGCTGTGCTGTTCGAAGGCACCTCGCTGTCGCACGCGCGGCGTCTGGGCAAGACCGAGAAGCTCGAACGCTCCGAGGGCCACGATCTCGGCCTCAGGGTATTCGTCGGCAGGCAACAGGCCGTCGTATCGTCGACCGACCGTTCGGCTGACGCACTTGCAGCGCTCGTCGAGCGCGCGGTGGCGATGGCCCGTACCGTTCCCGAGGACCCGTATTGCGGCATCGCCGATCCCGCCGAAATCGCCCACACCCGGCCTGTGCTCGACATGCTCGACCCCGAGGAGCCCGCCGCCGAGGTGCTGATCGAGCGTGCACGCGCCGCCGAGGAGGCGGCACTCGGCGTTACGGGTATCACCAATTCCGAAGGTGCGGAAGCCGGCTGGGGCCGGTCGAGCGTGGCGCTCGCCGCCTCAAACGGCTTTGCCGGCGCCTACTCGGGTTCGAGCCACGGCATCAGCGCCAGCGTGATCGGCGGCTCGGGCACCGGCATGGAACGCGACTATGATTTTGCCAGCGCCATCTTTGCGGCCGAT